>Ga0247760_1003055_pt1 | contig 11471 bp, 7 predicted proteins | sample UWRJL171409R4_FD_179936 | JGI IMG/M metagenome (GOLD analysis project Ga0247760, IMG submission 179936) | Plant litter microbial communities from Arlington Agricultural Research Station in Wisconsin, United States - UWRJ-L171-409R-4 | ecosystem: Environmental > Terrestrial > Plant litter >...
TAGCGTCTAGAACATTCAAGTTTTTTGTCTAGAGGTAGAGAGGTAAGGTAGGTAGGTAGATGGCTGTGTTACTCACACCGGCCAGTGGAGATGGCATCGACCTGGATGGTCTTGCCGCGGAGTGCATTGCAGCAGTTGTCCATGACATTCTGGGGGACGCCGTTGGGGGCGCGGCCGCAGGCCTGGCGCTTTTCGACGACATGTTCTTCGCGGAGATGAATGCTCTCGGCGGGGTTTTCACGACGTTGGACGGCGATCGGCTCAGCATCATACTTGGTGTCGGAGATGGCGGGATAGCTTGTTCGAGCAACATGGCCGGCGGGGCCTTCGATGCCGCGTTTACCCCCCGAGTGGTGGGTGATGAATTCGATGACGGCAACGAGGGCTTCGATGGCGAAAGGGGCGGTGAGCCCGATCTGGACGAGGGCAAGGCCCGTCAGGATGGCCGCGGTCTTGATCTGCATTGTGAAATGTAACTGGACGAGGCTGCGCGTTTCGTACTTGGTTGAGGTGCGAGAATGATTTGATGAGAAACTGAGGTAGGCTGTAATGATACCATAATCAGTCCTTCATTATTGGGCTTCTTGAAGAACTATTTATTCCGCGACTCAGAGCTTGCAAACATCATTTGATGCCGAACTCGAAGGTATCACTGCTGCAGCCGAACGGACTGATGCTTGTGCCGGCCTTCGTCGTAAAGCTCCAGCGAATAAGAGAGCCTGCCTTGCGTGCATTGAAGCCATATGTGGAATCTGCACACCCCAGAATGATCTACGCCGCTGCCAAAAGCCCACTGCGCCGCGGCTGCTAGGGCCTTTTACGCCGCCGCCAGGATGAAAGGTGAGATATTGATTAATGTCCGGCTCAAGGGGGCGGCACAGGTATATGATCTACTGCATCTTGATGCCTGTCTTGGCAGGTGGTAGTCAATAGCATTATGCGAGTGCCAACATCACAATGGTAGCATCACACCAAAGTCTATTCTGATGTCGCTTTATCAATGGGCATGATGAAACGGCTGAAAACGGGTGTGGGTGTGCGGCCGCCTTGTTGCAACTACCTTTGCGCCCATGGCCAACCAGACGCTGTGACGTTGAGAGGGCTTCTCGGTATGTTGCCTCGTAAATGCACCATCTTTATCTGTGTAGCATTGACAGGTTCTTGGGTATTCTGCCTTGTGTATGCACGGTCTTTGTGTACCGATGGTCTGTGTACTGCTGCCGTTGTACTTTTATTGGGATTGGATGCCATTGGCCGCTGCCTCAGGAGACTCTCCGACAAAAAACAAGGACTAGACCTAGCGGTAGCAGGATTGCAACTGTGGCCAGAAGTATTACCACCTTGGAACGGAACCGTCAGTTCAGCTGCGCCTATATCTATTCTGCCTCCAGGGGAAGAAAAAAAAGAGGGAGACACGGCAACTCCCTCACAGACACCACAAGACCGCGGTGTCCCACCAAGTCATCATGGTATCACACGATCTAACGCCGCTGCCACCATCACCATCAGCATCATCCCACTTCTTCAAATTCCAGCCCTTAATCTACTTCTCTCTCGCCCATGCGGTCATTTTAGTAGCAATCTACACGCCCCACGGTCGACGCTCAGTCCTCCTCGTCCCTACGTGGATCTTCTTCGCCATGTCCTTCATGACGCTAGACCGACTGCCCTGGTCAAGCGAGTTGCTGTCCAACGCCGGCGTCTATCTCACCATTGCCAGTTTATTATGGCCTGTCGGTCTTTTCACGGCCGAGCCCCTCAAGATCATCACGACGGCCACCGCAGCGGGCGCCGACGAAAAGACCACGGTAATCATACGCAGATGGAATCTGAGTCTTCGGCAAGCGTACAAAGTCTACAACAATCCCCGGCAGTTGCCAAACCGGACAACAACCACCACAAAACCACCATCTCATGGCGCGCTGATGTGGTTTGCTGCGCGGCGGGTAGCCCAAGCCTTCGCCTTGCTCCTCCTTCGATGGACGGTCATCATCCTCTGCGCGTGGCCCGGGGCCTTTTCCCGTGCTCGGGCTGTCGACTTTTCCCCCGTCCATGAGCCCCTATCCTCGGTGAGGACCGTCCACGATTTGTCCCTCCGGCTGTCCGTATTTGCGTACTGGCTGGTGCAAGGCGTGGTCCCTCTGCAAATGGCCCACTTTTTGCTGAGCATCGTCTTTGTGTCGATTCTCCGCCTCGATGCACCGGACGAGTGGCCGCCGCTGTTTGCGAGCCCCGCCGAGGCGTACTCTTTGCGCCGCTTCTGGGGTCGGTTCTGGCATCGCCTCTTTTCGCCTGGTGCGGTGGCCTGGGCCCGGTTTCTCGCCAGAAATGTGTTGGGTCTGGCGGCGGGAGGACAAGTGGAAAAGGCGCTGGTGCCTTTTGTCGTGTTCTCCGTGTCGGGGCTGGCGCACGCCGCTATTGCGTGGCGGCTGGGCGACTGTTGCCTAGACAGGGACATAATGTTTTTCTGGCTGAACTTTGCTGGCGCTTTTGGTGAGACCGTCGTGCTAAAGGTGCTGCAAACAGCATTTTCGGGGGCAAATCGTGCTCATGTTGGCGTCGGTAGCGGGCATCCAAGTGTCGATGGTAGAAAAGCCCTAGTATACAGCGGGACTCGGGCGATGGGCTATGTCTGGGTGATTGTCTTTTTTCTTTGGGCTACGCCTCCCTATCTCTATCCGAAGATATATCGTATAATGGTTGAGAAAGGATTATAGCTTTCTGGCAGGGATGGTGATGTCGAGCCGGATGGAGCACGCGAGCAGCGGCTGGGGAGGCCAATTGCTGCAAGGTAGTACAGCATGACAAAACCATAGTCCGAAGGCTGAACATGTCGATCCAAACATGAGCGAATCTCGCCGAGCAGGGACCCCTGTGAGGTGTTCTGAACAGTCAATTTGCAGATGCACAAGAAGTAAAGAGTTGGCGCAATGATGAGGATTGCGAGAACTGGCCCATGCATGTTTGCCCAGTTCTGGGCCATAAAGTTGTACTGCTGTGGGCCAGGAATTGGGTCCGCAAATCATGTCTATATGCACTGCCAAGACACAAAGGGTTATTTACCTGGCAGGTATGAAAGCTAGTATCGCCCTAAATAGGTTGTCACAATCACTTTGACGGCTGGCCACCCTGGGCACCTGCCTCTCAGGGAAGAATCAGGGATAGCTCAGGACAAATCAGCCACAGCTCACCCCAGCTCAGGACGACGAACGAAAAGGGAAATGGTTACTACATAGGATCTAGAGCTGGAGCTGCCCCACTTAGCGGCGCTTCAGGGCTGGTGGAAGTGGGGCCTAACCCGCTGGCCGTCGTAAAAGTGGGGCCCCTCGTGTTAGAAAGAAGGGGGTTCTGGCCAGAGGCCATAATTGTTAGAAAGTAGGGTCTGGGAACCACTAGAACCATGGATTTGTAACCATTGACACAGATGCGCAATTGCAGCCAAGTGGCTTTGCCACTCGGCTTGCCACCATTCACAACTATAAGAAAGGCTCTCTGGCTCTGCCAGAGACCCAGACGAGCAATATAATCACGCAGTTGCAACCCCTTCAATCCACCAAATCCAAGAGTGCAGTGCTTCTGATAAGACCTGCTAAGATGAGAGCAGCTGCATCGAACCTGATTCTGTTAAAGAAAAAATCCAAGAAGAAAAGAACGCTTGTTAAAAGCATCTTACTTTTAAGAGTCCGGCCAAGGGTAAAGTGAAACAGAAACAGAGCTGAAATCTCAACTGCTGCTCAACTCTGAAGCCCAGATACGTGCCCGAGCTACTGTCCTTCGTACTTTAACCCCGGCGAGTGCACACTAACCCCGGAAATACCAGCCCCCACCCTGGATCAAGGTCCCATTACTTCCATGACTTCCGGCGTGAATCTTCCGAGATCATCCCCACTGACAGAGAAACGAAACGTTTGCCGGGTCTGTTCCGCTATGGCCGTCACCGGAGGTGGAGTCATGCCAGTAGCTGACATGTCTGCTTCAGGGGCAAGTTGGCCCCACTGTCGCATCATCTGGGCCGCGCCAGCAGGGGGGCGGCTCGAGGTATTTGAGCCCGTTGGCTGCGCCCAGGCCGAAAGCTGCCGCCGTGGGCTCATCGCTGGCCTAGGGTCAACAATGGGGGCCAGGTTCAGCTTCTCCTGGAGCTCACGGAGAGTGGCATCCCGCATGGGCGGCGCGGTTAGGCCGTCAAGCCCACCGTACGGCTGCTCATGCATTTGATGGGGTGACATCTGGTCATTGGCAGGACTTGGTGATAGAGACCAAAGATGTTGGTCGTCTGCTTCAACCTGGTTGCACGTGGGCTCACTGGCACTGGGGATAAGAGCGGAAGGGGCACGGCCGCTAGGTACATTGAACCCTGCAGCTGCTGAGGTCGTTGGGCCAGTGCTTTCCTGATTGTTGATTTGGCTGGCGACTTGACTGGTGTCAGGGTGCTGTGCGACGTCACGCACCAGCGGCCAGTGGGTGGTGACTGACACGGTTCGACCCTCATCGGTATTCCCCCAGTCCGATCCGCTGCTTTCGTCATCAGAAGATTCACCACTATCCCACCTGACTGCTTGAAGGTCGTCATCTTCATCTTCGATGTGGGGTGTTGGCGCGTTGGTCGGTGGCTCCAGCTCTACTGGTCTCGGGACTGTGGCCCCAAGCTCAGTAGCATCGCCGATAGCACAGGTACCATGAGCGGAACCACGAGGCTGATCATCTACTTGTCCGTTGATGTAGAGCCATACCTCCTGCTTCCGAGCTTGAAGTAGCTCGTAGTGAGTTTTGGCGCGACGCGAGCCGGATTTTCTGTGGATTTCCGGGTCCTCTAAGTCGTAGGGTTTCAGCTCTCTGGCACGAACCCATTTCAACCACGCCGGCGGCTTGTTAAAGAACATCACTGGATACTTTCGCTCAGATACGCGAGGCTGACCGTCCTGGTATCCGTCCGCCCATTCTAGGGTGCCATTGACGAACAAAAGCTCCCCATCCTGCCCTCTTTTAAAGCAGCGAGGTGTGTCGGCCCTGAGGGCGTCATCAAAGTGTCCCTGTACCCCAAAGTCTGCGAAGTAGCCACCAAGCGGAAGCATCATGACTACCCAAGCTCTGCCTTCGTCTCGTATGGTGTACGGTTTACCCACTTCTGGCTGGGGTGCGTTGAAGTTCTTAGGGTAGCGGGCATTGTCTGCTCGCAGTTGCGGGTTGCGAGTCCGCGGCGGCAGCATAGCGTTGTTTTTCTCGGCCTTAGCGGCATCGCAGTTCAGAACCCGAAAGCCGAGTGTTTTGATGACGGTGTTATGATCTTTCGGCAAATAGTTATGTTTAATACCATTGATATGTTTGCCCGCCGAGGCGAGGGGGTCCGTCCTGTTGGAGCCACCGTGCAAGGGGTGTTCTAGACAACGGACGATGAACCATCCCGGCTCGATCAATGGCTGTGTCTTTGGATTCTTCGGATTCGATTTAGGGTAGTAGACGATCTCGTACATGGTCTCTGGGTTTCCGTCTTGGTACACGTCATTGTAATCGATCGTCGGGATAATAGCCGAGTCACGCCTCGCCCTTTTCCGGGGACCGCCGCGGACATGATCCTGGTCCAAACCGTTCTCGGCATCTGTCGGGGTGCCACTGCGATTGCGCTTTTCAGCAGCCTGTGAGAGCAACCATCGTCAGCGTTGCCGAGCACATATCCCAAACAGGGCTTTGAACTCAACTTACGCTTGCGGGAACATCTGGAGTGTCACGAGGGGCGGCTGCCTCCCCAGTGTGGCTAGGACATGCGGTGCCGTCGTGGCCGGCGCTCAGCCCTGGTTGTGGGGTATTGTGACCATCAGCATCCGCAAGCTCAGCGCCAGATTCGGGAAATGGCTCCACGTGGGACATCAGATCTGACATGTCGCCTCGATCGTGCAGCACATACTCCCCGATTTCGACGATTTCTTCCTTATGCGCCGCGTCACAGTCAGCCTTGTACCGTGCAAGGTTCTCTTCAACCTCTCTGACTCGTTGCTGATAGGGTACATCCAAGTCAGGTCTCTCTTTTTTAGCCATAGCGTCCTGCTTCATACGAGCGCGGAGTTCTCGGAACTGGTGGCTGCGGTCCATGTTTCGGCGCTCCTTGTCCTTCAATTGCTGCTTCAGCTCCTTGATCTGCTGCTCCTCTTGCACTATGTCTGAGCACAGCACTCTCCCCAACTGGGAGTCGCGTTCTTCTTCTTCGGCGGCCGCCAAATCGAGGAGTCGTTCATAATCGGCCTTTAGCTCCTTCTTCAGCTTCTCGGCGTGCCTCTCGCGGTCCTTGACCTTTTGCAAAGCCTTGGCTTTGCTTGCTTTCTTAAGGTCAGGCCAGAGCTTGGCGCGTCTGATGAGTTCCTGAGACTCAAGCGTCGAGTCGGCGTCATCGCCGGGGGCGGGCGTCCCCTGCATGGTTTCGCCGTGAAAGGTAGGTTGTACCGTTAATGAAGACTTCGTAAAGATTGAGGAGGGAATATCAAGATACGAGGGGGAGCCGGCGAGCACACTAACAGGGAGGCAGGGGGGCAATATGGGGTGTTTATATTAAACCAAGTGGTGCAAGTACTGGCGGGAAAAAGATGAAGGGGAAAGATGGTTGTGGCCTAAGGAGGGAGAGCCGAGTCAATTGGTACTAATGAACTCTCGATCAGTCACCCGAAAAAATAAACAGAGGCAGGCGCGCCCACGACAAATCGTTCAAGTTGTGGAAGGTCCTTCCCGCCAGTAGGGAAGGCTCAGGGCATGCACTTGGAAACTAGGGCTCGTGTCAGCCAAATAGAAGAAGTACCAACGACTTCCCCTCCGTAAGGAAACTGGGTCTGACAAAACGAAGGTGCGTAAAAAATGCCGCAGTAGTGATGTACTAAATACCGCATAGATAGACAATGACCAAAGAGATAGAATCACCGCATTGCCGATCCCCCAAATAGGTATCAGAACAGTCATCTTAACTTCCCCTTGTTCACATACTCAGCGGATCCAGTTCTACGGGTTGGTTCTTGCCGTGCCCCTTTTCCCAGAGGAATGGGATCCCTGATGGCGGAAAGACGGTTAATTTCCGGTTGGCTGGGTCTGGTAACACAGCAGGATCGGTCGGCAGCCACCAGCCACCATAATTTCGGCGTGGGAGCTCCACAACCACCATGCGTATTTGCGCACTGTTGTGGGTAGCTTTTACAGTGTACAGGACCCAACACCGCGGGACTGACAGGCCGGTCCACTGGTCTCGCTTCCATTGTCTGTCAGCAAAAGGAAGCAGCTGAAGGTTGTGAGTCTGTCCGGATGAAACACGAGAGATGCAGGCTCTCCTCAATTACCAGGTATAATGTGCAAGGTGGAGGCCCAAGCCGTGTAATTCGCCTGCGAAAAAGGAACGACAGTTGCAGGTATATTGCGGGACTTCGACAGTTAGTCCAACCCGGTCACCAGGACCAACCGCTCGGACCGCCCACCCACCACCAAGGCTCTGGATCGCAGCCACTACAGCCATGAACGCCGCGGCTGACGGCCCCCCGCCATGTGGGAGACGATACAGAGCAAGGGATGCACCCCCGCAACGAACCACTGACGACAACAAGGCTGAGTGGTTTTGGTTCCCTATCTCCCACACGACTCGATCCCTCCAACCCCTGTGCTTCCTAACACCGATCTTACCGAGTTTGCAGTCAAACTGTTAGCAGAAATTAAATCCTCCAACAGTTTGTTATACAAATCTGCCGTATTCATGTTAGTGTTTTTCGCGGGAGGGATCGAACCGTGTGGGAGATGACCACAAGATAGGTAGGTATGACTCCGTACAGGTATACCTATAACGGTTCGGAACAAACTTTGGCATGGCTAGCGATACAAATGCATTGTTGACGAGCTTGGAATGCAATCCTTACTGTGGTATGATGGGTAAAAATAATGTCCCAGTCCGGTACAGCAGGGGTTTGGGCCAGGGCCGCACAGGACAGGAAGACGCACGTGAGGCCGGAAAAAACCTCTGGTGGGCCAGTTTGAAGATACCTGTCAGAAAGAAAGGGGTTCTGGCTAGAGGCCAGAACTGTCAGAAAAGAAGAGTCTGGAAACCACCAGAACAATAGATTTGTAACCATTGCCACAGACGCGCAATTGTAGCCGCGCGGCTTTGCCACACGGCTTGCCACTATTCACAGCTATAAGGAAGGTTCTCTGGCTGAGCCAGGGAGCCGAAAAAGCAAGATAATCACGCAGTTACAACCCCTTCAATTCCACAGAATCCAGAGTGCAGTGCTTCTGACAATACCTGACAAGGGTATTTCTTTTTGCACGCAACCACGGTACAAAGCCCGCGAAGGAAATTTGAGACGGTTCGAACCGAAAGGATGCCAAGATTGCAATACGCTTTCTCAGTGAGGGAAGAATCAGCTTTGTTCAAATGGGTAGATTGCAGGGGAGATCCGATTGGTTGAAGGCCTATATGGTGGAGCGCCGTCGGTTTCTCCACGCCCTTCCCGGAGCCCCGGCTATGAGGTGCCATGAATTATTTTGTATGGTTGAAGTGGGGCTCCTCTGCAAGGGTTAGAATTGCTTTTGCTGACAGCGCAAAAGCTAGCTGAAATCCCCTGACTGCACCGGCAATTCCGACCCTGGCAGAAGAGCAAAGTGGCTGAGAGAAAAAGAAAAAGTTGACGGCTAGGAAATCGTACATCACCTTCAGAAATTTTTCAGGGTCAAATCAGGCCCCTCATTTGCAAGTTCTTTGTCAGCTCAGAGCATGCAATAACGGCCGTAGGCCCTGTAATCGCTCGGATGGATTGACATTTTTGTTGCATTGCTTGAGCACCCTGGAACCGTTGGTTCCAGGGTACTACACTACTATTGTTTGGTGGCCGGAGCCTGAGTCCGTTGATGACCGCTATGTACAGGCGTTGCATCGACCCACTCACACTATAAGGCTGGGCTTGATGTCATACATTCCCACAATTTATCGCTGATCCTTTACCTAACCCTAATCCGCGCCCTAGCTCCCAATCTTACCTTTATAATACTAAATCTATCAGAAAGAAGGGGGTTCTGGCCAGAGGCCAGAACACCATGAAGGTATGAATAACCGAGCTGAACGGAGCTCAGAGGAGCTGAGCTGATGTAGTTAGTTCTGCTGGTATGGGCCACTATAGGTAAAGAAGAAGAAATCTATAAGGTGGGCGTTACGGCGCGAACCTTTATGGGCGTGTAGTTCCCCACTCTACCTAAGCCCCACTTTCCTTCTATCTATTACGTGCCCCTACGCGTCATCTACAATCTTTATTCTACAACTCGTGCCTGATTACTTATGCCACTAGGACACCAAACACGCTTCTTAAGACAGTAGACTGAACAATACGGCCCAGACAACGGTTTGGCCGTGTTGGAGTTATAAATCCTTCCAACTTTACAACTGGCCTGCTTTCGACCTGGACGACATGCTGAAGGCCTACATAAAGCCCCCCCCCCTGTCCTTACTGCTTACAGAAGCAACTCTATTGGCCCCCCTGGATCATGGACTCGCATCGGCGTTAAAAGATGACAATTAAGATTTAAAATCCAATAAACGGCCAGTGTATCTTTACGCTTGATAGCCATAGCGATTCTATCAGCTCCGTTACCTAATTGCCTGATACGATATAGCTCACGTCTAGATCGGACAACTTTACAGTTAAAATCTAGGATACGGCGTCCAGCGCGCCCTGATAAACACTTAAGGGGTATAACGGCTAGGTCTACACCATAACGTTCTCGTTAAACAGTAACGCGGCCGTGTCAATTTCAGATAAGACTGTACGGCTCTGGGATATGATGGCCGACACGCACTAGCAAACACTCAAGGTGTATCTGTACGATGATATAATTTAGGCCTGTTGTAAGAAGACTACTATCCCTATATAACCCAACACATCCCACGCACTTACGTCCCCTATCGCTCTGTAAGTCTCCTTCGGCAGATCGCAAAGCAGTGCTTTATGTCGCTGTCAGTGCTCCATGGCAGAGCATTCTTACTAAGACAGAGCAGATCCTAATTAGCTGCAGGTGGCTCCACTTTCTCACATTTCCTAACCTAGTACACATAGTAGTGCGCACCGTTCTATTCGCGGGGCATCCATATAGAATTTCAGCGATAGGGCGCCAATTTGGCGTGAAGCTGTAAAGCTATTTTTAAAGTGGATTATTTCGAAAAATAAAACCCTTGGTAGCCGCCGCCTCATTTAAGGTGCGAGTAAAGCGAAGGCGAATTGCTATAAAAATTGCCATACAAGAGACGGTGAAGAAACGGAAAGGTATAAGTAAGCATAAACGGTTAGCTCCATTGAATTACTACGGGAGTTAATGGGGTTATATTTGTTAGATTTGTTAGAGCCGGGGCTGCCATATATGGTGATGCAGACTTCCAAATCTGGACGCGTCAGCGCCGTACTCTATGACTATAAGGAAACTTCCAGTGCCCAGATTCGTCGCAGATTACCAGGCTGTTCTTTGTGATGTGTCGTTGCTTCAGCTCACTTTCCAGGTTGTCTCCACATACGATGTTACTTCGCACATACGAAGAGTTATTCGCCATGTCTTACAAGTCCCACAGACGACGTGTGCTGTAGTTTTCGATAGCCGTTTTTGTGCTGCGATAACTTTCAGGCTCATCACAGGACTCGCCAAGACCTCCTGCACCGACATAACCTCCGATAGGCTCCCCTGCACTCTACCTGCAAGCAAGGTCCAGCCAGATCTTTAAAAGTGGAACTAGTCTCATCAAACCATACTATTGACGCACCATCCAGCCATAGAGGCCAAAGTAGAAAAGTCTCAATTTCAACGCCAGCTGAACTGAGACAATCTAGTTGCATATAGTGAGAATGAACGTCCCTGCCCCAAATCCATAATTCAAATCCGGCATCATCACCACATCTCACCCTTCACCCAACCCCCCCTTCAACCTCCCCCAACCCATCCAAAATGGCCAACTGGGGAACCGACGCCTCCCAATGGCCCAACCCCGCCCTCCTCATCTTCCACCGCGCCTTCGGCTCCTCCGGCGACCTCTACTACAAAACCTCCTCCCCCCCCGGCCTCTCCATCAACGACGCCCCGCACAACAAAACACCTACGGTGCGCATGTCCTGCGACCCCTCGGCCGTGCAATTCGGCAACAAACTGTACGTCTTCCACCAGGACGTGGGCCTCAGGGGCGAGCTCTGGTATGCTGTCATGGATCGCACACGGCAGTATGATTCGGAGCTGGGGTACTGGGAGGCTGATCGGAAGGTTCCTGGGACGGGCATGTCAGCTGGGCCGGGGGCGGTGGTGTACCAGGGGAAGATATGGGTTTTCCATCAGGGGGGTGGGGAGAATGGGGAGTTGTGGAGTATTGTGTTTGATGGGGTGCAGTGGAGGGGGGATGTGAGGGTCGGAAATGTGAAGATGACGTCGGGGCCGTCGGCGGTGGTTTATCGGGAGAAGTTGTATGTGTTTCATCAGGGTGG
>Ga0247760_1003057_pt1 | contig 11460 bp, 17 predicted proteins | sample UWRJL171409R4_FD_179936 | JGI IMG/M metagenome (GOLD analysis project Ga0247760, IMG submission 179936) | Plant litter microbial communities from Arlington Agricultural Research Station in Wisconsin, United States - UWRJ-L171-409R-4 | ecosystem: Environmental > Terrestrial > Plant litter >...
CCACAGGTAGATGTCGACCTTGCGCCAAGCCCAACGTCTCCTCTATCCAGTCTTGACTTCCCTCAGCGCGGTTAGGCCTGGAATGACTAGGGGTATGCTCCGCTCGGGACAGAGGGCGGTGTCTGCGCTTTGCAGTATTTCCGATGCATGCGAACCCGCTGCATGCCATCTCTTCCCGTCCCCGTCATCCTTGATGCGGAGCCCGTTGATGAGTTGGCAATCCACTAGCTTCTGCTGGGGCACGGCCATGGGACCACTGTGTTTTCGTGACGCCATCATCGTCATCGCTTGAAGCCATCGGCTGTCAGACGACGAATGCTGAGACACGATAGCGAATATTGGTCGACAGTGTTCAATACTTGATGCGCACCATCGCTGCTGATGATAATCGTCGCGACAATCGTCCCGTCTACCATCTACCAACTGCTTACCAAACTGTAAAGGTACATTCTGGGCTTGTGTAACAGCATTGAGGAACGGCCCGGGTCGATGCGGGACTAGCCTTTCCGTCGGGAATTTTGCTATAACTACTCTCACGACTAACGACACAAAACTTGTCACTCATGCGAAAACCTAAAGCTTTCTGACTGCTCAAGACAGCGGGGTAATTATTCTCAGGTACAGGGACAGAACTGACGCAACTTGAACAGGGAAATGCCCCTGATCGTGTCGTTGACAAAAGGGTTGGGGAATGACTTCCACCAACAATGAGGATCAAACTGTGATGAATAAAAAGAAAACACATTCGATATCTTCGCCTTCGTCTTCTTCGCGTCGTTTGATAACGTTCTCCTCGCGGATCATGGCGATCGAGGTTCATCTGCAGGCCTGTCGTGCCCCTCTCCCCCACACCTTTCAAATAAAATGTTTCATGGATGTTGCCTCCGGACATGTTTTTGTCACCAATTTGAAAGATGTACCCACGGCTCCAATGCGGAGGTTACACCGGTGCGCGGCGCTTCGAGTGCGGGGGAAGAACGCTGGCAGCTCCATTGCTACGTGTCAGGCCCAAACCGATCTGACTTATCTCGCGAGCTCCCGTCCTTGCGATATATCTCTTGACCCTGAACTCTCGAGTTGGCCGATGAACAAGTGATGCCTGACAAGGGGTCGCATCCTCTGAAGATCGGGAAAGTTGCAAAGTCACACCGACGGCGAAATGGGACGGAAACCCCCTTTCCCTTTCCCTTCCGCATGCGACCCGGCCAGGCTCCAAGTTCCAACTGCATTTTCGGCATGCAAGCCTCACGTTTCTGAATTGGCAGATAGTCGTTGTTGCACCCTGTCCGGGCTGCCTGCAGCCGCAAGAAGTTTGAAGAGGCTTGCAAATGCTCACCCCGAGGTGCCCCCGACAAGGAGAAAAAAAGCCGCGTCTGGTATTGGACCAAAAACGCTTCTCCTGGGCGTAAAAATCACCTGGTCAGATCCCAGCCAGCCATCGAGGCAAATGGATGATGGTGGAGCGGAGCCCTCCCCCCTCCGCTTCCAAGCCCCGGCTTAGGTTGGAGCCTGCAGCGGCGGTCGATCATGTGTCGGAGCACTTGCAGGAAGGCCACAAGAGAGACGGTCATCATGCAGCCCTGGGCTTTAAAACCAACATTCCCTACGGATTACTGCGAGTAAATGCAATGAGACGGGCGGTGAAGATGAGCATCCCATCAGTGACGTTGCGTGCCGGAAGGTAACCCGGAAGACATGCTCTAGCGCCTATGTCGTGTCGTGTCCACGCAGCATGAAGAAGCAGGCCTGCGCAGAAAAAGAATGGGGGATGAAGGAAATTCGGGGAAATGGAAATGTTTGCGGCGGTTGGGCACCAACGAAACACCGCACACCCCTTTTTGTGACGCTTCCCACATCATGGTCCGATTCTTCTTTCACCCCCGCCGGTCGCCGAGGTCAGCTGAAAGGCTTGCCCTGGTGATGAAACCATGCCCAGCAATCGTCTATCCTACAGTGGCATCCAAATGAGTTATTTCCAGTCGGCAGCTCTCCATCGATAAGAAGATTGGTGATTGGATCGCGGCTTTCTACGTGTTTAGGAGCGGGCGAGGAACACCGTGCCACTAAGCATGCAGCGCAACGGCCAGGGTTGTTGGATTGTTGAATTTACATGCTGTGTCTCACGTCGTGGGGTTTTCGCAGAGTGAATGAATGCCGGCAACTATGTCCGCGCCGGCTTTTCTCCCGCGGCTGTCACTCGGCCGCGCGAACGGATCTGAGGGCCGATATCCGGTCTAGAAGACCCGGCGGGTGCTTCATCATGCCGTCCACAGCCAACTCCGGTCGGTGGGCGGGTCCCTCTTTAGGTTCCGCTTTCTTGATGCAGACTAAGCCTGATAAGAAAGCAACAGCCGATACCGCCGTCGGCTGCTATTCTCCTTGTTGCTTGTCAGTGAGTAGTCGTCCAGTCCATCGAACACATACAGCAGCGGTTGGGTCTGTTTCTGCTTGCGTGCGCAAGTCAACAGGGACTGATAGACTGGCTGACTGACCGACAGACATCCATCGGCAAGACAGCGTGGCAAGTGCAAGTGCAGGTGCAGGTGCAGGCGCAGACTACAACACGTTCCTGCCACCGGCTGACTTTGTGCCGCGAGGACTTCGAGTTGACCTGATCCGGCACGGCTTGAGCCCAAAGTGGATTCAGCGCTGGGCTCAGTCACCGGATCCATCCTATCTATTCGGATCCTACATTGCAGCACGGGAGCACCGGAAACTAAAAAGCAAGGACCATGGCAGACGCAGTACAACAGTGGCATGTTACTGAACCGTACGTGGACCTCCACTGCCGTCTCGGCGAGGGCCCCTACTTCGAAAAGGATACCAATACGCTGCGTTTTGTGGACATCAAGAAAAAGCAGATCCACACTATATCGCTGAGCGAAGGCCCAGACTCGCTCAAGACGCTCCAGCTCAACGTGCCGGTAACCGTGACGGCCAACATTGGGGGCCGCGAGCCGCAGGACCAGATCCTCGTCGGGCTCAAGTATGGCGTGGCCGTGCTCGATCGCAAGACAGGCCAGTACGAGTACCTGACAAAGTTCGGCGAGGAGGACAACGCGAGGCTCAGAAGCAATGATGGCGCCGCCGACCCTCACGGCCGCTTCTGGCTCGGGACAATGACCGACTTCGGTCTTGGTGACTTTGCGCCCGAAGGTGAGAGAACCCCCTTCAGTGAACCACTGCTCCTGTCCCACGTGGCAGATCCAGAACCAAAGCCGGTGCTCGGCACATACACTTGCATCGAACAATAGGCGGCAAGCCGGTATCTGCAGCTGAAGACCTTACTAACGTGCTATACAGGCTCGCTCTTCCGCTTCGACCACGGAAAGTCACGAGCGACCACCCGCACGGGACTTACTATCCCGAACTCGGTTGGCTGGTCTCCCGACGCGAAGACCATGTACTTCACGCACTCCTCGGCCCGCCAGGTCTTCGCATTTGATTATGATTTGGTTGACGGTAGCTTGTCCAACGAGCGTCTCTTTTATCGCCACGAGGGCGAGGGTGAGCCTGATGGCTTTCGCGTTGACAGGGACGGCAACATCTGGCACGCCGTATACGGCGAGGCCCGCATCATCAAGCTCTCTCCCGAAGGCAGGATTATCGGACAGGTGAACTTGCCGACGCGCAATATCACATGCTGCGAATTTGTGGGAACCGAGCTGTTTATTACCTGCGCTGATGACGAAGAAGGCGAGGGAGATAGCAAGCGCTATGGAGGAGGGCTCTTTAGGGTTGATGTTGGAACTACCGGCCTGGAGCATTATGACTTTAAGCTGGGTGCTTGAACTGGGGATGTCGGTGCATTGCGCGTCAATATGCCTTCCCGGGGATAGACCGATAGAGGGGTTGTCTGGGAGATAGAGTATGATAAACGTGTAGAAAGTGAGTTGGCCAACGAATCCTATTTGTTCAGCGCGCGAGGGTGGAACCGAGAGAGAGTCTGGACGTGTGGTACTGTTTAAGTCATGGAATGGATCCTGCTGTAGTTCTGTACAAGGTTCTAACGAAGAGCAGACCACAGAAATCTGTTCGCGGGATTTGGAACCAGCCTGCATTTTAGGGTTGTGCGATGTCCAAGTTTGGGGACGGAACTAAACCGAGCACATCTGATGTGTACCTCAGTTGTGATGCGTGTGAAGCGAATGGGGGAAGAGTGTTGTTGATAGGAAAAGGGGAAGGCGCGACGAAAGAAAGGGTTAGGGTCATGAGGCTTCTGCCTGAAGTTGACTCAAGTGCGGCACGTGGGGGCGCTGAGGCCCACTACTAGACATCTTCCATCTGTGAACCTCATCTCATCCCATCGCTGAGCACTCCTCGCGGTGAGGAAAAAGCGTCCGGCACATCTCAACCACTTGATCAATTGCGCCACGCCGATAATCACCATGGCTGCGGACCTTGATCGTGAGCTGGTCTCGGATCTCGCAGAAGACGATGATCTGGACTCTCTCTTTGGTGGGGACGATGACGACCTCTCTTCTCTCTTTACTGAAGACGCAGGCGCATCTGAACCTTCCATCGAGCTGCGAGAGTCGGAGAGTGAGGCAACTCTACTGACACCACATTCGAGCCCGCCAGAGGCGGCTAACCCATCTTTCCAGCTCACCCTTCCAACTCCATCATCGGCCAAACAAAACAAAACGCCAGAGCTCACGCCGCCTCTGCCTCTATCTCTCCCTCAACGGCCCTCGCAGGCTGAGGCGAAAGAACACATTCCCCCCACTATCCCTGATCCTCTCGGTGCCTTTTTATTGTGCCGAGATGGACACACTTCAGGTGACCCTGTGGTTAGTACCCAAAATTCTGCTCAAACCTCTCTCACTGCCACGCCAAGCCCGTCATTGCCCGATGAGGCGACGTTTGATGCGCTGCTGGATGAGATCTGGGCCTCAATGTCGAACGATGCGCAGGTTGTTAATCATCCCCCAGAACCTAGCAATGGCGTGAGGCGTCAGCATGGCGAAGAGATAAGCCATGGGGATGCCTCGGGTGTCTCTCTCGACCAACTTCCAGACTTCCGTTACGCCAATGTAAGCACCACACGTCACCTCCGCCTCCCGCGCAGCATCGACCACAGCTCTAGAACGGCCGAACTACTTGTACCCTATATCACACTCTGTAAGTAACTTTCTGCTCGGTCCTCCTCCCACTGCAGTGTTCTCAGAGCGCAGAAGCTAACTAGACAATAGCCCGAGAATCCAAACCCATTGATCTGTACAAAGCGCTTGAGCTGGACGTCAGAGCTGGTAAGAAGCTGAGAAAAGAGATAAAAGTGTATCTCGAGACCTCGCCATTTTCCGTCCTTGTTGAGGAGAAGCGTGGCGGAGACATCTTAGCAACGAAGAAAACCTTAACCAACGCAGCATTCCATATTCTGGTTTCAGAGGGATGGGGAACGAAGTGGTTTGGCCCCAGCTGCGAGACGGCTCTGAATCGAAGGCTGTTTTGGGCCGCAGACTCTACACTGTAAGTACCTCCGCATTTCACTGCTTGCCATGCAGACCATTGCTGACTTCCAATATAGGCTTCTGGTACACTTTGTCAGGCTGTTAAACAAGGTCATTTATCACACCAGGCAGGTTCGGTGCAGAAATGAAAGGGCCGCAGGTGACCGTCCTGCGAGCACTCAGGCCTCGACACCATCACGATCGTCTTCGGTCTTTACGCCTTCTGTTTACGATACAAGCGGACGATCAGCCTCGGTTTCCACACCCTCGGTGTCTACACCTTCCGTTTATGGTACGACCGGATCGGCTGTCACTCGGCTGTCGACCCAAGATTCTCGGCCACTTCTCGACTCTCTGGTCAAAACCGTCGTCAGCACAAAGCGTAAACGACCCTACTCGGTCGCGAACCCAACGTATGAGCTCGAGGTCCCCAACGACGCGAAACTCACCTACTGTGTCTACACGAGAGACCAAACAGACGGGAGTGAACTTGGCCCTCCTGCGACATACCGGCACAATGACAGCGCCATCACCCACGGCGTCTTCTCCTACCTCAAGGGCTCGCTGGAAGCAGCCGGCCACTCACCCGTCTTCGAGATCCTCACGCCATATGGAGTGAGAACGATAAATAGCGAGGAAGACTGGGATCAAGCGGTCGTTTCAATCTACAACAGGCGGAGGTCGGGTGCCCAGGTTGAAGTGGATATTTTTGTGTGAGTACTTGAAATACATAATATGAGGAATGGGTGGGGTACGGAAGAAGTGGTTTCACGACGATCAACAAGTTCATTTGACAAAAGGCTGTGATGGGAGATGCATTTGCGGTTTTGCAGGATTAGGTTTTGCAGGTTTAGATACCCGTGGTTTGGAGGAGCGTACTAGCTAGCTACGTACGGAACAGTAATAACTACGAAGGCTTGGGTCAAAAGAAAGGGTCTCTTATCTCCGTGTGAAAATACGTTAGAATTCTCGCACATGTCTTGTTCTAAGACGGTAAGGCCTTAGCTTACACAACACAGGCCTTTTCAGTGTTAATGTAGGTGTTTTTGGAATGGGAGATGGCCTGGAATAACGAAAGTTATGGGTGGTTTGTACAGCAGGAAGGCATCTTCCGCACTGACTGAGGGGACCCTTTCTTTTGGCCGGAGCCTTCGTACACCATTGCTAAGTCAATGCCAACCAACCTCACTATCCAAGAAAACCCTACCCATAATACCCTTCCAAGTGATTAACTCTAAAAGCACTTGCCCCCTCTAAGGCACAATGGGTATTGGTGCCAATCGGAAAGCGACAGGCGACAAACACCCCCAACGCCAAACAATGCACTCTTGGATCCAGCGGACCGCCCAGAGCGAAAACAACGCGGAATCTTGGTCCACACGATACACCCATTGTACAAATCGCAGCAGATATTACAGCCTGATTCGGCCTTCGCCTCCCCCACCAAACCACCTCCTGACGTCCGAGTTTATCCTCGTTTGCGATGACCGGCTGCTCCCGCCCTCGTCATCCCCTCCCATCCACTTCGGCTTCTTTACGTCCTGAAACCACTTTGGTGTATCCATAGTATCAATGGTGTTCTTGAAGCGATGTCCTAGCGCCCCGAAGAACCCCTCATCCTCGTCCTCCGGCTGGGTGCGGGATGATGATGCCCCTACGCGCCTTGTCGACGCATTTGCCGTTGGCCTCGCATTGGGTGACGTCCCAAGCGGCGTTGTCGGCCCAGCGGTCCGACGCGATGAATCAGGAACGGAGAGCACTGGGGCTGCACGACCACCTGCGATGCGAGCCGCGGCCTCGGCTCTCCGACCGCGTATAGTAGCTGAGGTGCCGTTTAGCTCGCGCTCGATAAGGTCGCGACCCTCGCGCCACGAGCCGGTGCCATATATATTGGTGCCCTCGCCATCATCGTCATCGTCGATGATGTCAGCACCGAATCCAATCGTGCGCTTCGCCTTCCCGTAGAGTCCAAACAGGGTGGCGCAGACTGGAAGGAGGATGAAGGCCGGGAAGAGGTTGTCGAACCGCTCACCGAGCGAGGTGAGGTCAATAAGCTGGCCGAGGAAGTCGTAAAAAACGGTCTCACGATAGATCCCGCCAAGGAATGTCATGAAGTTGTACGAGAGGGGTACGCTGAGACGTGCGACCTGGCTAGCGTACCAAAAGGCCGACTCGGGTGCTGTGTTACGGCGCACGAGAGCGCGGCCGCGCCAGACCTTGACTTCAGTGATAGATGTGAGGGCTGCAGTGCACATGTAGAGCATCCAGAATGCTGCAATTACCTGACCGGCGAAGCCGACTTGGCCGTTATCCTCGCCAATATGCGCTGCTATCTTCGCGGGCTTTCCAGGACCACCAGGTTGCCAATGGTGAATGACACTGTAGCGTATGACCGAGAGATTGGGGAGGAGGCCCTTGATCACTTCCGACCACACAATGAAGATGGAGGCGAGGGCGAGGAAACCACCCAGAGCGAGCCGGAGGTAAGGAATAACGTGAAAATGAAGGAGAAATCGTGTGTGCGGGGTGAGAACGCTGTACCTCTCCAAGAAACCAGCGCCTGGGGAGGGTGCGCCAAAATCCAACTTCTTCGAAGCGGCCGAATCCAAAATAGCCTGAGTCGTGACAGCGTCTTGAAGCAGACGATTCCATTCGCTCACGTACCGGGAGCGTGCGTGCTTTGCTCTCACTAGGCGTCTCGTGAGGTCGGCCATATACTTCTCGGTGATTACGGTCGGCAATGTGTTGTTATTGTCCCCTGAGCCTGGAATCACACGAGCGGTGGAGGGTCCCGATTCGGGAATATTTGTCAAATCGACAAGCTCTTCTATCCAGTCTTGGAACAGTGTGACGCTGCCCCCTTTGCGCCGGCTGAGCTCGGACACCTGCGCTTCGAGATCTTCGAGAGTCATTTCTGCATCTTCCATCTGCTCATAAAGCTTGGGTGCTTGCGCCTGGATTCTGCGCAGTTTCCCGCTGATGCTCGCATTTCGGAAGAGCCGGCGGGGGATGGTTACTAGCCCGTGCCCCATCAGATAGATGGCCAGGGCCAAGCCCCAGCAGTACGCCAGAGCCATGGCTGTACCTTTCAGCGAGTCCGAGAACCCACCATAGGAGTATAGCACATATAGAAGGGCGACTATTCCGGAGCCAAAGACGAAGGCATAGTATTGGGCGTTTGCGCGGAGGGAATCGAGCACTTTGCCCTTGGGCTCTCGGTATCCGGAGTCGGCATACTCGCCAAGGACTGGCAGAATAAACCTGTGGTGTATGTGTGTTAGAGATATCCCACGATAGCCATGTCCACGCAAACATACCAAGTGAGGGCGAAGGTCAGCCAGTACACAATCCTCCACGATACCCTCAATGTGCCTCGCCCTAACCAAATGCCCCGAGCGGCGATGTCATCGGTCAGAGCGCTTGACGCCAAATCTATCGGGACCAGCAATATCATGCTGGCTGGGAGCCATAGCGCAAAGAAAACAGGCACCAGAAGGAAGGCGGGTGTCGTGCGCAACGGCAGGTAGTACCTGAGCACGAAGAGCACAGCGATCGAGATGACGAGGAGCGAGATGATGGAAAATACGAGCGACGCCACAGGCGACGGTGGTGGTGTGGTTTCGATCATGATGGGCGACTTTGGTGGGGCATCTCCCCCACGGTTGTCGACAACTTTAGGTGGTTGAATGAGTGGGAGACTCGAAGGCATTCACGGTTAAAACTCTTGGCGGCCGCGGGACCGATTATGTCACACACACCTGCTGGGGCAGGCAACTGGCCGGAGAGCAGACGGCTCCCGGCAGCTGCAGAGACAGGGTGGTCCGTTCGCCCCGCGGCTACACAACGCGGCGTATTTCCCGCGTGCATCAATCCCTGGAGCCCAGATTGGCGTTCGCGATGCAGGGTTAGGGTGTCCCCACGTTCGTCGCTCAAAAGGGGAAAAGAGTCCCGGTCGTAACGCAGCGTGGTGGTTCACTGCAACGGAAACAGGCTCACAAGCTCCCCGCCTTTGCACGACGGCTTATCACTTGCCACTACCTGGGAAAGGAGGGGTCGATCGTTGAGGGGCTGGCAGCCGAAGGAGGAGAAAAGGCCATAAGATGGCCGTCATCCTTCCCCGGAACTCTAGGCTCTCTGTGCTGTTGACCAAGAGACTCCTCAGAGCCGGGCTCTTGCGCTATTTCACACATACGTCCCACGTCCAACAAACCGCATCCAGGATGGAGGTTGAACTGATAGCACCAAACGGCAGGAAGTGGGTGCAGCCGCTGGGCCTCTTCATCAACAACGAGTTTGTGAAGGGAAGCAGTGGCCAGACGATAGCCTCAATCAATCCCACGTACGCAGGTGCTTGTCGTAGATGCTATGGTTAGTTGCTGACTAGCTGCGTAGCACCGAGGAGGAGATCTGCTCAGTGGTAGCGGCCAGCGCAGAGGACGTGGACCTTGCAGTAGAAGCAGCTCGCAAGGCTTTCAAGGATGCGTCGTGGAAGTCGCTGTCTGGCACGGAGCGCGGAGCGCTGATGACGAAGCTTGCGGACTTGGTCGAGAAGAACGCTGAGACCCTTGCAACCATTGAGTGTCTCGACAACGGCAAGCCGTACTCCGTGGCTCTCAGTGAGAATGTCCCTGAGGTTGTGAATGTGCTGAAGTACTACGCCGGCTACGCCGACAAGAACTTCGGCCAAGTTATTGACGTCGGCCCTGCCAAGTTTGCCTACACCATCAAGGAGCCCTTGGGGGTATGCGGTCAGATTATCCCATGGAACTACCCATTGGATATGGCCGCCTGGAAGCTCGGCCCCGCATTGTGCTGCGGCAACACGGTGGTCCTCAAGCTCGCCGAACAAACACCGCTCTCAATGCTTTACGTGGCGAAGTTGATCAAGGAGGCCGGCTTTCCTCCCGGTGTCGTGAACATTATCAACGGCCATGGCAGAGAAGCAGGTGCTGCCCTCGTACAGCACCCAAAGGTGGACAAGGTCGCCTTTACCGGCAGCACCGCGACGGGGAAGGAGATCATGAAGATGGCATCCGCCACAATGAAGAATATCACTCTCGAGACCGGAGGCAAGTCGCCGCTCATCGTCTTCGAGGACGCCGACCTGGAGCTCGCAGCAACTTGGTCTCACGGAGGTATCATGAGCAACCAGGGGCAGATCTGCACCGCGACATCGCGGATCCTCGTTCACGAAATCGTATATGATGAGTTCGTCGAGAAGTTCAAGGCCAAGGTCAAGGAGGTTTCGGTGATAGGCGACCCATTCGAGGAAACTACATTTCAGGGCCCTCAAGTCACGAAGGCGCAATATGAACGGGTACTAAGTTTCATCAAATCAGGTCGGGAAGAAGGCGCGACCGTTGCCATGGGTGGTGAGTCGGCGCCACAGAAGGGCAAGGGGTTCTACATCGCGCCTACAGTCTTCACCAACGTGAAACCAAGCATGAAGATTTTCCGAGAGGAGATCTTCGGTCCTTGTGTTGCCCTCGTATCGTTTAAGACGGAGGACGAGGCCCTTGAGCTGGCAAACAACACAGCTTATGGTCTTGGCGCCGCTGTCTTCACCAAGGACCTGGTGCGGGCACATAGGGTAGCACGGGAGATCGAGGCCGGCATGGTGTGGATTAACAGCAGCAACGATTCCGACTATCGGGTGCCGTTTGGAGGTGTCAAGCAGTCGGGAATCGGCAGGGAGCTTGGCGAGGCTGGCCTGCAGGCATACTGCAACGTCAAGTCCATTCATGTGAACATGGCGATGTGAGGTTAATGAGGACCCCGGCGAAGATAGGGGTCTACTAAGCCAGTGCGGAAAACGTCTTCATACTGTCATCAAGCGAACGGGAGTTTCAACGCTGCAGGACTGATGAAGACCATTTGTTCCATATCAAGGCCTATGGAAATGTAGTTTAAGCCTGTTTCGAAGCAAGTACTGTCTTGGGATATAAGTCGTTCTAGGATTTCTCCAGTTGTTTTGTGTCGGAATCTTCGTCCTTCACTGTGGGTGTGTTTG
>Ga0247760_1003058_pt1 | contig 11458 bp, 13 predicted proteins | sample UWRJL171409R4_FD_179936 | JGI IMG/M metagenome (GOLD analysis project Ga0247760, IMG submission 179936) | Plant litter microbial communities from Arlington Agricultural Research Station in Wisconsin, United States - UWRJ-L171-409R-4 | ecosystem: Environmental > Terrestrial > Plant litter >...
GCGATAGAGAAGAGGGGAGTTGAAGTTTTTTTTTTTTTTTATTATATAGAGAGGTGTTAAGAGCCTACTGCCCGCGGCTTCTGATTGGTCAGAACAAGAAGTCGTGAGTTGTAGGAGGAGAAGGTGGTCCGATTTTTGAACTCGTGATCCTGTTTCTACACAAGTGGGGACTTGGCCCCTCTATCAACCCTAACCCTTCTATTTCACTTTCACGTGCCAATTGAATTGAACCCCTCAATCCTTCCTCCCAATCGCCCCGCAATACCTGTTCCTTCCTCCTTACAATCGCCCTGCAACACACCTATTCCTTCCATCGCCAATAAGCAAAGCGAGCCTTGCCCCTGCAATTACCCTGGGTGCACAACAACATTCTGTCTTCATCATCATCAAAGCCATCCGCCCACATGGCCGACAAGAAAGCAATCACCGTCCAGCTCGATCGGCTGACTCTCTACCCGGCAACACCTCCAGAGACAGCATCTCCCGACTCCTCCACACCATCTGTAGGCTTGCCAGTCTCACGCGTCGATAAGATCATCGCCGAAATCCACAATCGCATCTGTGGCCGAGTCGAGGTCGAAGAGGAGTGGTGGTGCATCAGCCTTAGCCGCGACGAGTTCAAGGCTTTTGAGGCGCGCTTCGAAGCCGAAGGGGACTACCGCTGGCCAAAGTAGGTAGCCTATCCTTCTGTCCTTCTGTCCCTCTGTCCCTCTATCCCTCTATCCCTCTATCCCTCTATCCCTCTATCCCTCTATCCCTCTATCCCTCTTTGTCCAGCTACCCGTTGTCCAGCTACCCCTTGTCCAACATTGCATTAGCTAACCTCTAATTAGGTACGACTACTTCCCTCTGCTTGCCAAGTTCGTCCTGCGTATGGCGGGCACTGTCCACGAAGGCACTATTGGAGGATTCGAACGCCTAGTCACACGACAGCTAGATATCATCGAGCAGAGTAACGACCAAGTCGCTGCCGATTTCGCTCGGGGTATACGCGTAACAAGAAGCCCCAAGATTGAGAGGGACGGTAGTTCCCATTACCCAGATGGGTCGTTTGCACATAAAGATGCGACAGAGCTTGGTGTCATCCTGGAGGTCTCACATTCACAAAAACGCCAAGATTTGCCGTTCCTTGCAGATGAGTATATCCTAGGTTCTAATGGGTTGACCCAGGCTGTCATCGGCCTCGACCTTGCGTACCAGGGAAAAGAAGCAAGAGTTATAATATGGCGACCAAACAAGATTAAGGAAAACGGTGAAACGATCCTTACAATAAAAGAGACCTTCCAGGGTACTTTTCGGGATACAGATGGGAATTTGGTCAATGGTAGAAAGAAGCTCCAGATTTGGCTAAAGGATTTCGGTAACAAGCTTGATTGCCCTGGAATCCAAAAGACCCCAGGGGTGATTACCATCTCCTTTGCTCAGTTGTATGAGTTAGTACAGGAGAGTGAGGCTTTGGATCAGATACGGAAGCGGAGGCGGGGGTCGGATGAGGTTCTCGAAGGTAAAAGCAGGCAGAAGATGGTCAAGCGGAAAATGGTCCGCCCGTCGCCCGAGAAACTCACATCCTCCGACGAGGAACGGTTCAAGGCAACCGAGGAAGAAGTCGAGAAGCAGCTCAGCGACCAGGACGGAGATTATACCCCAGAGTAGGATTATGTCTTGGGGCAGGTGGCAAAGATAGAGCTTGTAGAACTAATAGACCTCTATATACTTAGATCCGTGGATCCTGGGTTCTGGGCGCCTTATACAAGTGACCTGCGAGATTATCCCATTTTCCGGAACTCATCATCCTGGATTCTAGGGCTTCCAAATTCGGCATACTTTGCACATACGACCAGGATATATAGGAAAGCTCGGGATCCCGTCCGCTCTCCCATAAATAAGTCAGTGAGGGCCAGACTAGTGGTTGGGTCGGTGACGACCAGCGAATCCCTGTTGTTGTATGTTTTTTGTTCCTTTCTTTTTTTTCCTTGTGTGTGTGTTCCCGTCATTTTCAGTCTGACCACGAACTCCGCCAGTACCCTATACACCGACTCCACCTCGTAGTCCCGAATAACTTGCGTCACGCGACCAGCTTCGCCAGGCTTGCATCAAAGTTGGCGTTGGCGCCCTGGGAAAAGTCGTGAACCCAGTGGCCGACCCCTTGGTGTATGTCAAAAGATGAGTCGTTCTTGGCCGGATCGTAGACGGGTACATCTGAGTAGGCAAATGCCAGCGTATTCTCACCCGTGGCGTTGAGATGGGTGATACCCAGGTCGTCATCACCCCACTTGGAACACCCGCTGCATTTGGCCGTCACCTGCCAGTGCGTCGTGTTGATGTGGGTGCCCTTTTTGAGAACCGCGTAAGTGGCCATGTCGTATGCCAGCGGTGGGCTAAAGCTACTGCAATGTTGAAAACCATTCATGTCAATGCTCTGATGTTTTATGAAATTCCCTTCGAAGCATTCCGACGAAAAGCTGGCCACTTACAACGCCATGCGTGAGGAAACCGTCATTCCCCCGGCCGCATTTGGCCAACTGATAGTCAGAGGATTGTAAGTCATGTAACCCCCCCAGGCCAAGCCTACCCAGCCAAGATGGGCTGGAGCAACAATCTGCAAGGCTGCGTCGAACTCGGCCTTGTCGGCGGCTGCTTCAGGGACGGCGACGCGGAAGGTGATGCCTCGCTCGGTCGTGAATGAGGCCCAGTTAAGCCCAGTTTCGGAATCCGTCACCCTGCTCGAGTCTGCTTGGGCGAGGGCTGGGGGGTAGTATTTTAGTTGGGTGCCTTTCCGTAGGTCAGTTTGACTGGGCTGATCGTGTCTCACTTACAGGTGCCCACGAGGGATGCCGCTCCCACGGCGCCAAGTGTCCAGCGCATCTTGACTTGTAGAGTGAGGGACAGAAAGCCCGGTGATGCGCCAAGGGCACTTGAGATCTGTGTTGAGGGGGGGGGTAAGCGAAACACAGAATTGAAGGGGGAGAGGAGCCGGATCTCTGCGTGAAGAAATCACTGGCAGAAGCGCCTCGAGGGGCCACGAGATATTGTCGTCGATGACAATATTACCCCCCGCCCATGCAGGCCAACAGAGTGTTTCACGGCACTCCTATACCCAAAAGAGCGAAAAATGGCCGGTTGCCAAATGGAGAGCAGGTTAGGGTCATCTGCAACAAATGGCCAGTAATGCTTAATCTAACTGTGGCCCAGGGGCTCCAAAATCTTGTATCCGAACCTGGTTTACGGGCTAAAACGGTTTCTACTATATTCCGTGGCTCGCTGCTATAGCTCCTCATTTCTAGGTGAGGTGAAACCCCGGGGTCTCGTAAATTAGGTGCTTCCCCTCCCGGACCATTCACCCTCCAGGCCGATCAAGAATGGTAGCGCAGAGCAGAAAACTTGATCGGCTTGATATATAAGCTCCGTGGCTCTCCGACGCAACGTCGCAGACGGCACGAGTTTTGTGGGGTTGTGGCTTCACCCCGGTCTGCTCTTCTATTAACTCGCGTAATGATCCCAGAAAATAGAATAAAAATGTATGTTTCCTATCCAGTATTCTTATCAGTGCAAAATTCACGGTTTAGTTGTGCTGGGAGCTGCGAGGGTTTTATTGCACATGCTCGGTCCACAGCACCTCAATGAGGTAAGGTCATGACACTACTATTCTAGACAATCCCTTCGTTTGTGAAACCTGTCCCGGTCCAAGGAAGTTAAAATGCAAGCAGCCCTGCCTCTAGGGGATTTGATGAGCCAATTGTGAAATAAACAAGTGGTCAATGATGATGATGGAAAGCTCTTCGGTGGTTTCGCCTGATAGGAATAATCGGCGAACGCATCAACCGGCAAATAAAGGCCAAGTAAGGTTCACCTCCGGTCTAATTGGGGACTAGGCTCGGTTTACATTTGATGATATAAGGTGAGTCTAAATATAGGTACCTAGGTAGTTACTATATAGCCGTCTACTTTCAATCTCAACACTGCACAAAACTTGGTTGCAGTCACGAAACGGCCCGACCGGCCCTGGACGTCGATATCAAGCTGCACATGTCAAGTGGGGACGGAGTATTCTGCTTTACCGAGATGAATATATGTTGCTTGTTCAAGTCGAGATCGTGCATCATCACTACTTCTCCAGTCTGCCCATGGCGCCGTGGAATTACCAAATACGTTCGTATAGGGGAGGGCGATCGGTCACCACACATGGCACTGACACTGAGGTCTGGTCTGGTAGGTGCTTCAGCCAGACACGGGCAGAGCTGATTTGGCTACCTAATGTATGAGATAGACTTTAAAACACTTGCGGTATAATAAACACAAGTCCACACAATACTGCTCATTACAGACTTGATCAAGAGTCGGTAGGATGAAGATCCACACAGCACATCCAGTCCGGTCCCACTCCGCCATGCCATTAGTGGGGGTATGTCAGCTCCTGATATCTCTTAACCGCCTGGTCGCTCATGCCACTAATCACCAAAGTGCCAGTTTCCTGCAGAAACGTGAGGTATCCATGCTCTTTAACCCATCCGTAATTCTTCTTGCCGGTCGCCTCGCGGGCCAACTCCTCGGCGATTTCGGCTCCGCAGTAAGCCGGGACGCCGTAGACGATAACGACATGCTGCTTTGGGTCGATGATCATTTGCGTGTTCTTGGCCAGGAATGGCTCGCATGCCGTGTTGAACGTCTGCCAGCACGGCGCCGGCGGGTAGTAACCCAGGGCGAGATCCGGGTCACGGAGAGGGCTGCACCGCTTTTGGAGCGATGGGTTGGCTGCTGCCGCAGTCGCGGCGAGGGAGAGGACGGCGACGTTGAAGAGTTGCATGATCGGTGGATACCTAGCAAAAATGTTTTTGTAGATGTTGAAGTTGCTTCTGCGCTGTTCAATGGCACTTGGCAGGAATTAGACCCCGGATGCCCTCACGAGGCTAAGGTGATGGAGAAACGCGGTACTTATATCCACTCGGCATCCTGCATCACGAAGGTACCGATGTACCTAACATTAAGGTTTCCTCAACAGATCAATAACCGTTGTCTCGACGAACGTCATTGTTCGTACCGACCATCTTCGCTTGCCGACATGATCCACGAGCGGCCTCGGGGTTCACCAAAAGGATAAAAGTCCAACTCCGGGACCACCTCGTATCGGCGCTCAATGATCTAAAAAGAAGCATTCATGATATAATACTCAAACTGTGAAACTCCCCAAGCCGGTTGGCATGATGCGATGCCCGCCGTGATTGGTGCGGGTGCGGGAATAAAGCCCGTGATTTATTTCTGACATGCTGTCGGATAATTTAACTGCCCTACCAGCCAGTCAGAACAGGGTGCTGTACCGGGTAACCGTGGAATACGAAGAATGTGTAAATGACATGTCTATAAGAAGCCTGCAGTATCGCGCTGCAGCCTCTTTCTCCAAGTCGTTTGGTGATGACGGCGAAATGTAACGATGCATACATACACTATCTCCTTTCAAGTCATGGTTCCCTTGCATACTTCTACCCTGTATGGGGTCAACAATAAAGCTACTGATCACTGCAGGATATGCAATCAGTACGTTTTCGGACACCGATTTATCGATGCAATAGCATGTTTGGAAGGGGAAGTGGCCAGACGTGGACCGCCGAGATAAAAGCAGCACGTTACATATCTACCATTCGTACAACTGAGCAATTTCGGCCCAAGATTTAGATGCCGGTTCCAGGACCTAAACATAACCCAGTTCCTTGAGAATATCCATCTCGAGATTCGCCTGGCCATCCTTGGTGAAGGGCCCGGGAACTTTTGCATCAGCTTTGAGAATTCGATCTTGACGAACGTCCAAAGACCGCTCAAGATTCTGTCTCTCTACCCACTTTTACTGAAGCCGGACACCGACGTTTCCCGTCATAGTTTTCTTGCTGGAATCATAGATAATCCTGGTTGTCTTTATCAGCTTGCTATGGCATTCCGCTTCCGGCAAGAGATGGCGAGTCTGCTCTTTAAACAAGGAATACCGGCTGAAATTCAGGTTGGAAGAACCCAGGGTGGTATCTTTGAGGCTGTACTCGTAGGTAAACGGGTAGAAACCAGCCATTCCCCAGTCAATGATGGCGGCCAGCTCGTAGCCCTTCTTTCCAGAGGCTGTTGTAGACACAGTCTCCCTCACGAGAATATTGCGCGGCTCTAGGTCGTTGCGGCAAAAAACGACACGGCTCTAAAGTTCATCAAGCTCTGCATCGGTAAATTCCACTTGGCCAATCTCTTTAAAGGTCTGACTCGGCCATGATACCTTGGTCGGTCTCCGAGAGGGTGCAGGATTCCGCTGCACGATTCCGCTCAAGAACTGCTTGAAAGAGGAAGAAAAATTCCAGACCGAGCGGGGTAGGGTTGTTTCTCGGTGGCCCATTTGCACATTGTGTGACAGCAAGAGATCGGATGAGTTATGACGGCCGGCCTGGCTGGCCCAACGTCACTATAAGCATGGATCAGGGGGCCATGCCTTTACTAGACTTGGCAGTTGGCAGTGGTCCCTTCGACTTTGACGAAACTCAGGTTACAAGCCTCGACTTGAGGCGAACTCCGTAAGAGGGCGGAGAGAAGAAAACTTGCCGGTGGCGTCACGGAGTACCCGACAGTTACAGGATCCATGATTTGCATAGAGGCCTGCATGTTGAGGAATAATGTGCGCGGAGTTTGCCTGCACACCGCATTAAGTGAGGAAAACAACAGCTTGGTTGTCTGAGACGAATCTGGGCATACGAAATTTCCTTTTTCGTTCGCAATCCTGAGCTGGGGAGAGCTGGGGTGAGTTATGGCTGATTTGTCCTGAGCTTTCCTTGATTCTTCCCTGAGCTTGGGTGATCCCGTACACCGCCGCACAGCCTCATAGGCCCCTTTCAGCCCCCCCCCCCCGGTTAAACTTTCCTATCGATGGAAAGCAGATAACGCAGAATCTGTAAGGATAGTGTCAGAAACACTGCGCTCTGGATTGGGTGGAAATAATAGGGGTCGCAATGGCTTGATTATATTGCTTGTCGAGGTTCTAGCCGGAGACTCACACCGGCGGGCCTAAAATGGCGGTTGGAGATGCGAGGACCCAGTTTTGGGACCTCTACCACCACCTAGCTGCGCTTTCCTTCACTCCGCCTACAGGAGAAGAAAAAACCTGCAATTTTTACAAGGATAAATCATTCCGCTACGTGGACATGTTGATGTGGTTGAAGGTTGAGGCAGGCTGCCGGGGGTTGGGACCAGTGCCGACTAGATGGAGGGTATATTGAGGACTCGAGCGACCTCGAGGACAGACTCCTCACTTCTTCCTGGTCATGACGACTTTGATGAGTCGCCTTGTGTAGAGATGCCACGTTGGGAGACGACTCATGGAGTTTAGGATGATGGCGATCATCTCCCATCTTTCAACGCGCCACCATCTTCGCAGAGGTTTCTTAGTGCCGCAATGCCCGTCACGCCCAACCAGCGCGCCATGGCCTTGCATTACATGTTGGATACCGAAGACCTGTACGGGCATCTGGATCTGAGCGGTGAGAAAAGCATGCCAGGCGATGGCATAGCATTGCTTGGTTGAATAGGTAGATCGAAGTTGTCTCATCCGAGTACGAAAGGGGCGCGGAGCATTAGCCCTCCCCGAAGGCAGTGATGACAGAGGCCAGCGCAAAGAGTGTCGCAACTCCCAGTGCGATGCCGTTGTATGCCATCCAGGCGTCCATACCATACTTGTCCTCGGTGAACAGCAGAGGGCCGCGCTTTGTCAACCCGAAAGCCACCCACCAGATGAGTGCGATGGCGAGGTTCGCCCATGATAGGGCTTTCGCAACTGTAACCTTTCTCCATACACAGTCTCGTATATTCGTTCTCTTCTTGACCAAGCAGAAGAGCACACCGATGTACACAAGCCAGAGAACAGGGTAGATGTTATTGAAGATGCATAGCGGGGAGCGTACGCATCGCAAAAGTCTCCGGCTTTGGTATATCGAACCGACTGAAAGACGATATGAAGAACCGAGAAGCATGACAGAAATATGGAGAACTTCACCCCCGGCGCTGAGCCCGAAAGGCCCTTTGTCTGCCAAATGATGGTGTCGGGGCCAAAGCCAGCGCTGCTGAAGCCTCGGGCAATCTACATCGGTTCTCAGCGACATCACCCAGCACCGAAATTCCTCTTAGTATGAAGTACGAACCTGCACAGGTCTGGCGCTTGGAGTTGCTCTCGATGGCCGTTGAGACAGTGTCCCACTTCGGTCGTTCGTTCTCCTCTGTTCCGTCGGTTCCTCCCGCCTCCGAGTCTGTTGTCGCGTGAAGATTCGAGCCAACTGCCCAACATCGACGACATCCTGAAAGTGCGACATCTCACTATCGGAATCCGAGCTAGTGTTACCACCGGTCCCAGTATCTTCCGTTATGGGTTCGTATCTGGACGGAAGCCTAAGCGGCTTGTCGTAAACGAAATAGACCAGGCCTGAGGTTGAGAGAATGGCTTCGATCAGGCTCATCAGAAAAAGAACGAGTGCTATCCATTGGCACCACCCGAACTCTCCGTCTTCAGTCTGCAAAGAAAAGAAGAGGACGAGAATGGAGACGGCCAGACCGCATGCGCCAGCGGCCGGTGTCGACCATCGATGAATGGCAGTGGGATGTCGACTCCACACGTGGGTGTGGTACGGGATCCAGTCCACCGCCGCAACGGCCATCGAGACGAGTGTGACGATAATGAAGGAGATGCGGTGCGATTGTGAGCTGTGGAATTTGTCGAGAGAAAGCAGGAGCGTAAATCCGCAAGCAAACCGTCCCTGGCTCAGCCCAGTGATCCAGTTATACGAGCGTTTATACCATTTAACCCTTGGGTCGCCGAACCAGCCGGTCCCGACAGGACGGCGAGCTAAGAAGTCGGCTTCCATCGGGTCGGTGAATCTGGAGAGTGTCGGAGAGATTGGAAGTCAAAAAGTGGGGTCGGCAATAGGAAAATTATTATGCTTGGTTGTGGGCGTTGAGCTCAGCCGCAGCGGGGTCAGAGTCGCATGGACGCTGACGGATGGCTGAGCGTACGACTCTATGCCACGAGCGGCCCACGGATCTTGCCGCTGACGAGGGCTCCTTCGGATTTCTTCTCATGGAAAAGCGCACCCTCATGGAGCCCTTGTGGCAGGTTTGGCGACATTCATTCGAGCTCACGACGCTCAGCGATGGTTGAAAATATGGACCGAGAGGGAATTGTACTCGCGACGCTCCACGCGTCAGGCGCCTCCCAAGAGCCGGAGAGAGTCGGAAGACTCTGCCAAACATGCCAGAAGTTCGACATCTTCAGTTTTTACCGAGACCCTTTCGGTTTTCGTGGGTACAAATACAGCACCGCGCTCACCATGGCGAAACGTGTTGGATGCTGCTTCTGCGCATTTTTGGTGGATTGTTTCGAAGAAAAGCTCCGCGAGCGCAACCGACCGATGACCGTTCAGAGATGGCGTGACGATTATTGGATCCACCTTGAGCTGAGAAGTCATGCCACCCGATCCGATGTCACGGCAGGCAACTCCGCCCTGATGGTTTCAGGCATGCGGGCCTTCCTCTCAGACGAAAACAACACTCTGCCACGCGTGCACTTAACACTCAGGCCCCCCCGTCCCCTGGTCCCTCTCAATTTCCACGTCCTCGCCGACCCAAACACGCCCGCCGCAGTGTCTAATGACATCGTAGGGCGGTATCCTGGCGAGGACGCAGAGTCGGACGACTACACGGAGGTTATCGCTGCTTGGGTACGGGACTGTCAAGATTCGCATTCCCGATGCAAGTTGTCCTGGTCGGGATCCCAACTTATCGACGCCGCAGCCAGCAAACTCCCGACTCGATGCGTCGAAGTCACGGTGCGGCCCGACTGCTTTCGCCTCCGCGAGACCGCAGGTCAACGAGGATCCTACATTGCTCTTTCCCATCGCTGGACAGCGGAGACTCAGGCCCACAGGACGACCACTTCCAATCTCGAAGCCAGGCTTCAACGTCTCCCGGAGTCACTGCCATTCGCATTTCTGGACCTTTTCTATCTTGCACGAAGATTGGGGGTTGCCTACGTCTGGATCGATTCACTTTGCATCATCCAATCTGGAGATAACGGCCAGGACTGGGAGCGCGAGGCGGTAAAGATGTCCGAATACTACCAAGGCGCGCTTATGACTGTCGCTGCAACCTCAGCATCCCCTGAACACGGACTATTTCCCAAAAAGATCAGCTCAGTGCCCACCCTCGCTCGCCTGCCATATCGAAATCGCAGCGGACGGCGGCAAGGCTTCTTCTATGTCTCCTCGTACAATCTGGATATGGACAAGCAATACCAGGAATACATTCAGAAGAGCGAACTGCTCACGCGTGGGTGGGTCTTCCAAGAGTGGCTCCTCAGCCAGCGCATCGTTTACTTCACCCCATCGGGCATGTTTCTGGAGTGCCAGTCGAAATCACCACAGAACGAACGTGGTGAGGGAGCAGAGCTATGGAACGATGAGGCGCCGACTCCTCACCCAATCTATGACCAGGTTGAGCCCTCGCCAGCACCCGAACGGTTATACAGCCAGAAGATGTCTTTTGCTCTCAATGCTACAACCGCGGCGGCCATATCTTCCCTCTGGTTCGACATCGTCGAAGCATACTCAGTCTTGTCACTAACAAAACCCGACGACCGCGTGGTAGCCCTATCCGGGATCGCCAGGGAGTTCCGCGAAGGCCTCGCCGCATCCTCCTCACCCCTGCCGACTCCCTCCTCAGAAGTCATCCGACAAGAAAACCTAGCCTATCTCGCCGGCATCTGGCTCTGGCATATTCACACCTCGCTTCTCTGGCAACAACACCCCGGTGATAAAAAAGGTACACCCGTCAGATTCACAGGTTTCCCAACCTGGTCCTGGGCCTCCACCTCCACCCCCATCACATGGGAGCGAAGCCAGCCCTCTCGCAGCACGACCCCCAAAGTCAGAGTCCTCGCCATCCTAAACACCGAAGGCATCCCTTTCATCTACCAATCCAACGCCAACCCAACAACAACAACGCCTCCCGCCACCACCGCCCCAGCCCCCATCCGCCTCACCCACCCCTCCCCCCGCGCCTTCGACGTAAACACCCGCTTCGCCACCCTCCGCCTTCACGCCTCCCTCCTCTGGGTCATCGCCCGCGAACGATTCTCCCTCGGCGCAGACAACACCTCCCTCAAGATCGTGCACACCCTCTCCGGATGTAAGGAAACGGATGGGCCGTGGAGCCAACGGAGTTTCTGGAGGAAGATCTGCTCGATGGAGCGGTCGAATGAGATTTGCGGGTGGGGGTCGTTTGAGCATGCGGAGTATCATGGGGAGAATATGGGGCAGGAGGTGTTTGCGATGCTGATTTCGACAAGGAGCGTGTCCGGGGGTGAGTATAGTTTGGGGTATGTGTGGCCTTGGCATACGGTTTTTGATGTTGTTTTTGTGAGGGGGGTGGAAGGCAGGGATTCGTTTGAGAG
>Ga0247760_1003059_pt1 | contig 11443 bp, 6 predicted proteins | sample UWRJL171409R4_FD_179936 | JGI IMG/M metagenome (GOLD analysis project Ga0247760, IMG submission 179936) | Plant litter microbial communities from Arlington Agricultural Research Station in Wisconsin, United States - UWRJ-L171-409R-4 | ecosystem: Environmental > Terrestrial > Plant litter >...
AATAAAAAGGGGTGATGGTAATAATGGATAATGGATGTTGAATACATTATGATTCCAGAGTTCCTATAATAGATGTCCCCCACCTCAGAGTGCCACTATAGTACCTAATCAAACTCCTCCCCTCGTCTCATCGTCACCTTACCTCAGTAGAGGTCGTGCTTATTGTTCCACTAGTCAGTCTCTCTTCCTAAGTGTATATCCGCCGGTGCCCGGACTGAAAATAATGCTTCCAGGCTCGAAGATTGATCAGAGAAGATCGTACGTAATCACGCCGTTATAGTCTGGATTTCCATCATGCCATCTGTCATGTCTTTGGTCAGCTTGGCGCCGCAACATTTTCTAAAGAATTTTGCGGTCATTCTCGCCAGGGATATATTGATATAACTTCGTGAGCCGTAGCCATACGGCGAGGCAATGTGTCTATGTCATTCGGTTGCGTGTTGAAACCGCATCTCGTCGAAGCTGCACGTGGCATTGAAAATATGTGTTAGTTACGCCTCCGGGGGGGGACTTTGGTAGTCTAAGACGTGGTGGACAACTACCTATTTCTAAAGAAGGAAACGGAAATTTGAGTTATCAATTTCAGAATAGTGAATTTTTTTTTATACAGGATTGCGTCTTTTTCTGAGAATGTCTCTTTGCAAAGTGTGTGGTACAAGACTTTGATGACTTTCTCAAACATAAAGGAATTTTGCAATTCAGGCCTTTTCCAATGTTCTCGAGGCTGTTCTCCTCAGGTTCAAGATGTATGTGGGTAGATAGACATGATTCTACACCGTGCCTAGATCCAGTGGAAATAGACATTCTCTATAAGGAAGTATATAAAATTATTATATTACCTTTGCCTTTCCTTGATGTCTAAACCATCCCTTGAAGTCTTCCACTCCCAACTTGATACATACCTACCTATCCGACAAAGAAATCTAAGCACCCACACATCATCTCAAGGAACATGCACCACATCACCCACAATCCTCCCCACCGTAACGCCCAACTTGGCAAACACCAACACCCACACATTACTCGGACAAAAGACCTCCCCCGCCATATTCAGGAGTGTCACTGTAGCCATCCAGTTCCCCGCCGTGATGCAAAAGCTCGACATCAGCAAAGTCCCGTATCCCCAGCGTCTTGCGTTGGGAGAGTCTTGGTCGAAGAAGATGCGAAAAATGGATTTTAGCCAGCCGAGGTGTGGCTTCGGTGGGATCAGCTCGGGGGATGGGAGGCGGAAGTATTTCGGAACGAGGAGAACTAGACGGGAGAACTTGCGTTGGGTCGTGTTATTACTAGTAGCGTGGGGATTGGCGGAAGATAGAGTGTCTACGGAAGGTTTGGCGGATAGGATGTGGGTGATATCGCTGGCGAGTTCGTGTCGTTGTTGTCGCTGTTGCATTTCGTACTCCTTGCGTTGGTCACGGCGCTCTTTGAGGCCATAGCCGAACTCGTATATGGCGACGAAGGGCATGGAAGCGAGGACGATGGCGACGAAGAGGGCAATGCCGATGATGTTGCCGATGCGGCGGGCGCGGTTGCCTTTAGCCGAAAAAAAGACGACACAGGAGACGATGAAGATGATGATGCAGATGACCAGCCAGTTAGGCATGACGGCCAGGGTGACGCCCGCGTTGTAGACATTGACGAGAGTGGAAGGGGCGCCGGCGGTGGCGGAGTGGGTGGTTTCGATAGCGGTGCCGGGGACGACGCCCCAGCCGAAGATGGTGATAAAGGCGAAGACGATGTCGCTGACGAGATGCTGGGCGCCGAAACCGCGCCAGCCGGGGATGAAGGCGCAGATGAGGGCAATGACGGGGGAGGCGCGCGGGGCCATGAGGAAGAGAGCGAGCTCATTGATGGCCGAGGCTTCGTAGGCGGGGCCGCTGATAATGGCGGCCATGATGAAGGGGCTGGCGACTTGGGTGATGAGGTGGAGGAAGAGGCGGTAGAGAGAGAAGCCCTGTTGGGGGTATGGCACAAGCCAGAGTTTGCCGTTCTTTAGGCGCAGGGTGAAGAGCTCGAGGATGTCGATGGCATAAGCGACGGCGATGTAGGTCATCATAAACGTAAAAGGTTTGCAGACGGACGCGCCGTCGTAGACAAAGATGCCAGGTGGGAGGTATGCCGCCTTCGGTGCCGAAGAGCTCACGCACGACTGGATATCGCCGTCCAGACGCTCCGTGTTGGTGCAGCGAACGTACTGCTGGGACCCTTGGACCATGCACGCCACCAGGTCGCGAACCTGATTGTTGCTACTCCCACTACTTAGCAACGAGCGACTCGAGCAGCAGCTGTCAAACTGGTCCTGGACGGCCGTCATCAGGGTGCCGCAGGCTTCCCGCATTATGGGAAGAAAGTCGGGGAAACTGCATTCGCCCCTCTCAATCGCGGGAACGGGCTCCGGTTGCCAATACGGTTCGTCGAGAGTGGGATGCCCGAACGGCTTCCATAAAGAGATGGTTCCATCTTTGCGGGGTTCCCAGAATTTGCACGCATACGACTCGTAGAATTGTTGCTCGAAGCAGTCGGAGAATGCAGTCGCGGCGCGAAGCAGATCCCGCACGCTGGCGCCTGGTTTCGGGCAAGTCTGGACGGCGGAAATGGCGTCGCGGCATACGAGCGTGATGTTCTCGAAGAGGCCCTGGTCGCTGAATCGGCAGTTGGCGGGGGGTGGAGTCTCCGGTTTGGTGGTGTTGTATCCAGATGAAGGGCCGGGTATAGGTGCGGTGCCGTTGAAATCTGTGCCGTTGGACGAGAGATGACTGCGCCAGTGGAGATGCTGCGCAGCGAGGATGGGGCTGCTCAGGAGCAGTGGCAAGAGCAACCTCAACTCCATAATATTGACCTTGTTTGCCTTTTCCTTTGGAGCGAGACTTGTGAAAGGTCAGAGGGACTCACTATGCTCGGCATTTATGTCATGACAACTTGAACTGTTGCGAAACCGGGGTATTTCCCCTGCATTTGCGGCGGTTCATTGCATGATCTTGGGCCGAGGCTCTGAGAATCTGCGACCTGATCCGGGACATGGTGATTCTCAGCTGGGCGGCGCTATGTCTTCCTGCCAATACGGGCAATCCAAAAAGCGCTGGGGCATGCGTAGTTTCGGGAATTGAGGTTCTGGTCGTGCGGCTGATGCATGGCGGATGGAATATTGAGCGCCTTATTGAGATGGGGTCTTGGCGTCGAGCCCCTTCAGCACACCTCATTTAAGTCGCCCAAATGGGCGATGACCTGCGATGCTCGTGAGTAATTTCCACCATGATCGGGATTTACTGCATCTTGTCCGTCTCGTTGGCTTGGTCGATGCAGATCGAGTCTACCCAGAGGAGTTGTGTCCCTGCGAGAGGACAAACTGCTCGGAGGACGTGAAAGGCATCCTTAGTAATACTAAGAGGTCCTACCCTTGTCAGGATTTTTTTCACCAAAGTGAAGGGGTTCAACAGAGGCAAACGCGGGGCTTAAACGTAGAACAATAAGGGAGGTAGGGGCATTGCATTGAAATCTGAACCTCCAGAATACAGCGGATTCTCTAGCTTCTTATCCCCAGAACCTCAATAATTCACCACACCATCTCTGGCGCGTACCCCGTGGGTAAGCAGCTCACGCCCCCTTCAGTGGCTTCGTATAACCAATCTGAATAAGCCAAGCCACTGCAAAAGCAAGCTAAACAGTTCCGCCTCGGTGTGAAGCCAATCGCTCTGGCCGGTGGCCAGGCCCAGGCCTTGCCCTCATAAATTAGCCCAATAGGGTAGAACTACCTTAATAACCCTATTATCGTCATTATCATTACTTAGTAGCACCGCCTCGCCTAGTTCCCAGAGGGGACTGAACCGCCACACACGTGGGCCAGAGATACATCAGAATTTCTGACTGGGCTAACCGCGCTCTCATCGCAAAGTTTTCCTTGCAGATCCTATGAAACCTCACCTGAAATCGGCGGAATATGTATCGCTGCTAAAGCAGCGGCCCAAGAATGTCGGGAATCCCTGGAGGAACTTTCGCGACGAGTTCAGAAATACGACGCACATTTCCAGAAAGATGGGTCTGGCAGAAGGATGCTGCGATGAAGTTTCGCTGGCATCTCTGCGAAAGGGATATCGTCGTTAAGTTTCGGGATACCATTGCTTTGCACTCGAATGCTTTGAGCATCTTACTCGCCTCGGCCAACGTGTAAGTGAACCGGGAGCCTGCAGGAGCACCATGCATTCCTTTGAGCTACATTGACACCTACTCACCCAGTTTCTCTGATCCCAGGAAAATTAGCGCCATGACGAACGAAAAAGTGTCGGAAATGAGGGAAACCATCGAGGTTGAAAACGGCAGCCGGGCCGCGGGGCTGCAGAATATAAAGGATGGACAGCAAACGCAACCCTCGGAGATCTCGGGGCTCAAGGCCATGATTAAAGATATCTTGAGGGGGTTTGGCAATCTCCAGAAGGGATGCACGGAGATGAGCAAATCGCTCCGACAGACGCTCGCCGGCAACACAGCTATCCTCAGGGCCGACAAGGTCCGACAGGGCGAGTATGCTCTCCAAGATCACGCAAAGGGCTTCGAAATTGTGAGATCACGCCCCTGGAATGGCGCTTTCCTCCCAGGGCAGCGCGTTGACATGAGTCGTGTTTGAGCAAACGGGTGATCATCATGAAAATATGGAAGTGTCGTCACAGGACAGTCAGGAATACAGGCCAAAGCACTGACTAAATGGTAGGTATTGATGATCCGCCGCAACGTTCCGACTGTGTTTCTTTTCTACTGACGGTCGAGCAGCAGCAACTGTAGGATGATATATCAGAGGATCACCGAGATCCAAGACGCTGAACATGAGGCAGCTACATCTACGTCGACCCCAACGGCTGTAGGCACAGAGACGGGTATGTGGGCCATCGAGAGTAAGTCCTGTTTTGATAACATCTCTGCTCTTTTACTTACCGCCGATCTACTTAGTGGCCGACAAATACCCCGATGCAATGGTTTTGGGCGTAGATCGTGCCCAGATCTAGCCTCAATGGATACCGAATAATTTTCTTTTTTCCATGGACGACGTCGAACTGCTCTGGTTCCATCCACCCGTGACAATGGACTTTGTCAATATCGGCAACATGAACGGGGCAATCCACGATTGGCCCAAGCTGATGGAGCAAGCATACAGGTGCGTTTCAGTCCTGTCGATGAAACTCCCACAACTCACCACCCCTCCCAGATCACTCAAACCAGGCGGCTGGATCGAAGTCCGCGACATGGATTGGACCTTCCGAAGCCACGGCGGTACAGTCACGCCCGAATACGCGCCCCTCAAAACGATGCAATTGGTGCACCAGGGCCTTGCGGCACTCGACATCGAGTTCGATTCGGCCCGCAAGCACTCCCATCGTCTCAACGAGACAGGCTTCACGAACGCCAACACACGGAACACAATAGTGCCGGTTGGGTCATGGCCACAGAAAAGGAAATTAAAGGAGCTCGGCGCTGTCTGTGTGGTGTTCACCGTTAGGGCTCTTCAAGCTATGACCTTGGGCCCACTAACACGCGGACTTGGCTGGACGGTTGAAGAAGTTGAACGGTTTTGCGCCGATGCAGAGAAGGACCTCCGCAGCAGCTTATTTCATCCTTATGTAACGCATCATGCGTTCTGGGCGCAGAAGCCTTACTGAGCTGTTTACTACCTACCATGTGTTATTCGACTAGTTGTTCGCTGGTGAGGACGAAGTACAGAAAAGACAGGCTGAAGGGCTGAAATTCACACGCAAGTGCCATCTCCAGTTTGGACTATGTAGGATAGAGACCTTTCCTACCTATACAAAAACCGGAAAGCCATCAGTCCAACCCCTAGTTCTTTTTCTTTCTTTCTTCTGTTCTACTTCCACTCACCTAAGAAGGGATAGAACTGTGGTCTACAAGTGTGATGTGCTATATTGAAAAGCAGGGAAAGTGTAACAACTCAAGGAAAATAATGTTTATGGCGCCGTGAGCATGGGGAATACATTTCACTAGAAGAGAAGAAACCATATCACAGAAAAGAACGATCGGGGGTCCGCAAACTGACATATCCCTGACCTCGGGGACCTATTGGATGCGTGAGTGAGCACGATGAGCCGCCACGAGACACTTGCACTCTGCATTAATGTCAAGCCAGCTGACGCTGACAGCATCGAAGACAGTGCGATTCAACAAACAGTGCGAACTGCGGGTGGCAACCGAATCTCACACGGAGTCCAAGGTCGTTCACCGCTGCACATGGCTTCTGAGACGACTCATTGTTGAACATGGTAAGGTATTGTTGAGATTGAACCCAGACTCTAGAAAGGGGGCGTAGGTACCTGATGAAAGAGTGGAACGTGGTGACATGAATCTTGAATTTACGTGCTGTGTGCGACCCTCATTGTCCTCCTGTCCAGGGCCCCGACACCTCATCCTCCTGTAGCCAGCGCTTCATGCTGTCAGAAACATCACTTCGATATCCGTTGATCCCTATCGGCTCTAGGGTTGACTTCGTCCCGGCCTATGTTGGATAGCTTGGTGGCGGCGGTGCTGGTCCTCGTATTGAGCCACATGGTGCTAGAAAGGCCGGGAGCTGGTACATGTTTCTCTTAGAAGATGCTCAATGGAGATGTCATGACAATTGCGTATCCAGATCTAACCTGGAATGGCTTCGGCAGCTTTGCCAACCCGTGAACTGACATGCGTGACGTCCTTTTCACTTTGGCTGGTGGCGACATGGAAGACAGGGAGGGAGATGGGCAAGTGGTGTGAAATCTGGTAAAAGCCTCAACTGCCACTGGATGCGAAATATGATTGTCGATGATATCAGAAGCTTGAGGTTCATGTCCAGGTCGGCTGAGAGGTGGCCGATGATGAGGTTCATATACTTCCTGGGGACTCACCATGTCAAACGATTACAACATCCCGTTTTGGATATTGCCATCAACTCGGCCAGTGATACGCACGAGTCCAGCATATTTCGGCCAGTCTGCGCCATCTCGTGAAAGATGATGCGGGCGAGTCTCGCTCCATGCGACAATATGCGAATTCGGCTAGCCACCGCTGGATGCAAAGCAGTGGCGTTGGGCATCAGTATGCTCGGACCAGCAAGCGGTCTGTGGCCATTGCTGGGCAGTGGCCAATGTCTCGCTCAGGTGGAGATATTGGTTTATGTTTCACGTCGAGGTGGGTCGGACGAGCGGCGCAACCCAGGTCCGTGGAATTTTCTGTGACGACGTCAGCTGTGAAGCTGAAACAATTTCCGAAAATATGTACATATATAGGTAGGTACCGTGGACGTGGGGCTGGTCGGCCATCCAGTCCCGTTCGCTTCAGCTCCCTCGAAGTGGGTCCATGCCAGTTACAAATTCCACTTCGGGGTTAGCGAGTCCTGCAGTGGATCGGGCCGGGCTGTGGTCATCTCGTGGACCCTTGCTGCGCTAACTCAAAAGGGAGTTTGTAACGACCTGCGGTTGCCTGACACCTCAACCTGGACTCGGCGATGCTTCCCATCCTAGTCGGGCGCGAGGTTCTTGGACTCGACCGCCACCAAACATCTTGCGATCATGCCCACCTACCTACTTTGCTCGTTTATTGACAACGCATCGCCCATTAACAGCAAGCCTCAACGCGCAGAATGGCGGCCCCGGAAAAAGATTATCGTTTTGTCAACGCTCCGGCAGCGCACCGATCCGCGCGCATTCCTGAGTTGAAATGGGAGGAACATCGGGCCGAGGTGACGGAAATCTACCTCGCGTCAAATCTTTCGGAAGTTGTTGCTCAGATGCAATTGCGGCACAATTTTCAGGCAACGTAAAGTTGGCTTGCTCACTCTTGGGCTCTCTTCCGAGGGCCACATACACTTCAGCTTGCTAATTCATGGGCTCACAGCAAACGACAATACGTCCACCAGTTCCAAAAATGGGGCATCAGGAAACTGGGTGAAGTAGCGACGGCAGATGAACAGCCGTACTCCATAACCATCGCAACCCCTAATTTGGGGACTCTGACGCAGCCTGCTCCGAAGCGGCGACGAACGGCTGCGAGCGTCGACAGCGCCTCCACCTGCAGCGTTGATTCTACGTCCACAAAGCCACCGAAGAAGAAGCACGATTGCCGGACGTCGGCGCCCCAATCTGATCAAGAGCTGTATCCAACAGACGCCAGTCACGGGGGCCTAGAATGGGAAGCGCCGCCTGACATATCGCTCGATAGAGATGAATGTGGCTCAGAAGAAGTGGGATCACCGGCGACCAATGCTTGTGGGAACGATGAGATGCTTGGCTCCAAGATTTCGGCTGTGTCCTTAATATCCAACGCCGAGGCCAGCGGGACCCAAAGATCTGCAACGCCAACAAACGCGGCAGCCAGCCCTCAACGTCCCTCGCCACCCGCTCCACCCGGAACAGGCCTATCTCCCCCTCAAACGACCGACACTCCAGCTGGTCGTCACAATATGAAGACCACAGGGGACGAACTCCCCGTAGTGGAGTTCACGACTACTATTGACGAGAAGTCATCTCATGGTGACCATCGGCGAACAATCGACAAGAACCGCCCCGTCGACACATTCTCGGATCAGGACATGGTCGCAATCAAGCGGGCCGCCGACTGCTTCGCCGTGATGGGCTGTGATAAGGAGGCCTTTGAGCTGTATATCACAATGCTGAAGCGTCGCATCTCGAGGGCCGAGAGGTTCAAGGATGCAAACTTCTGGCATTTGGTCATCCAGTGCGCATACACAGCAAGCAATGCGGAACATGCCGAGGTCATACGAAATATCATTCAAGCCGAATTGGGTCACCCTCACTATTGGCCTTCTATGCGGACCGCATTCCTTATGCACATGCTCCTTGCTTTCATCTGCAACCGTATCGATGACTACAAAGGAGTGGGCATCCACCTCAAAAAAGCCCGCGCCAATGGACCGCCGTTTGATGATTTCATCAAGTGGGTATTTCTGTTTTCGGACGTCTCACATCATGATCGGTCCCTGTACCTCGCAGTTCTTAGGAATCTTGAGCGATTCGAGTCAGAAGAGCTCGTCCTCGGGTCAGTGGACCCCTCCCTCACCACCGTTGGCCCTCGGACACCCAAACGCAGGGGATTTCTCGAAGATTATATTCTGTCTGAGCTCCCACAAGTCGTCAAATTCAACAGCAGTTGTGTCTCGTCATGTCTAGTTTGGTGTCACAGAAGGCTCAAAGAGCTCGCATCCAAGCGTCCTTCTACCGCTGGTCCCTGGGTGTCTCATCCCGAGCTGCCCAAACCAATGTACGACTTGAAAGACGATCTCTTCATCATGCTTTGGCGGCAATGGGGCTCTAGTTCGGTGACAGATGCGCCGCGTTGGATTCGCGAGTCTCAGGGAGAAGTCGGCATCAGCCCGACGGAGATGCTCATTGTCGTCTGCAGGATGATTGTGGCTCTTCACTTCTCCAACAATCCTGAGGACCAAGTCAATGAATCAGAAGCGGATCTAGTGCGGCGACTTTCCGACGCATGTAAGTTCATGCTGAAAGAACCAAGGCTGGAGCGACGCAAAAGGTTTCTGGCAGAGTACGTCTGGCTCAACAGCGTCACTCCATGGCTGGATATGCGCCCAGGTGCTCAGCGAATGGATCGGCTCCTGGTGGTCGAGTATGTTGAAGAAACCCTCATGGTCAGATTTCCCGATATTGGGGGCCCAACGGAAGACCTGCAGACCACCCTGTCTGCTTTCCCGTCGGTCCCCCTCCGGGGTGACCGTTCTCAAGCGTCGGCTACAGGCAAGCAGCTGTCACCCACCCTTGCCAGCTCACTCAGCTCCCTAGATCTCACGATATTCAAGAAGGTTGGAGCCAAAGCGTCACGCCTGCGAGATCTACTTTTAAGGACGTCCTCAGCCCCATCGTCCGTGTCCCTGGGAGTATCGAGTGATCTCAGCGATTCGCTAAACGCGATGAGCATTTCAGGCGGGAACTGAGGAAGAAGCGATGCCCGGGTTTGGCGCATCGCTAGATGAGGGCCGGATCTGGCAATAGGATCGAAGGCGGCTCGTACGAGATGGTGGGGAACAGACAAGAAGGCTAAAAGACTGGTTAGATAGACGGGAGGCTCGGCTGTTGGCAGGTCAGCTTGATAACAATCAATTCACACCTGAAGTAGGTAGCAAAGGAAAGAATTTTGGATTGCTTAAAACTTCTGCCTACCTACTATCGTGTGACTGCAACAAACACCTCTCCACCAGATCAGCCCCGTGCCATACCCACCTTAGTTTACTTGCATCGGCTCAAGCATCCAACAACACGGAACTCAGTTTCAATTTTGTCTGTACATCCTCCCATGACACGAGGGAATAAAATAGCTAGTTAACAGCCAGATTCCCTTACTTCTGTAATGCCAAGAAACACATCACTCCATCACTCTAACCCCTTTCTTTCCTTCTTCCCACCCCCACTCACCTAACTAGAAAACCCATGCTCCTCCAACCAAGCCTCCACCCCCTTACCATCTCGCTCAACCCAGGCCATCCTCGCTTCAATCCCCTCCACCGCCTGCTCAAACGCCTTCCTGAATTTATCCTATATCAAAATCAGTGTCAGCAACTCCTACTTCTTGTTTCTTCCTCATCCACATATTCCAGTCCTTGACAACTTGAAGACTTACCTCAACCACGCTCCCCTCCACCAACGCAAATCCCCTCACCTCCTCCAGCTGCCCCCCCGTCGCCAAACTCGCCGTGCAACTCCCCACCCACCGCTGCAGCGTCACCGCCCCCCTCTTCTCCTGCAGCTCCCCCTCCCAATTACCCTTCAACCACGCCCACGCCGCCTCCGCCCCGGCTCGGTGCGTGACCAGCGCATTCAGCAAGAACCACTTCTCCAGGGGGTTGAACGGCTCCTCCGGGGAAGTCATCAACTCCAGAGCTTGCTGAATCAGTTCTGGGTGGGGGGAGTACCCCAGGCTCACAAAGGCGTCGGTGCGCAGCTCGGGGTCGGACGTGGTGCGTGCTAGTGTCAAAAGGGCGTCGAACCGCGCTGTGGAAGTGCACCCGGGGGTGTGAGACGTGGCGATGGCTTGGAAGACATATTTGCGGATGTTGGGGTGGAAAGCTTTGGTGTCGCCGCTGAGGTATTTGTCGAATAAGGAGGCGGTGATGTCGCGCAGGGGCGGGTAGGACGCCGCTTGGGAGAAGAAGAGGGCCTTTGCGTTTTGGGTCTCGATGGTGTCGGAGGCGGTGATGTTCCAGACTTCGGCGGGGCACTGCGGGAGGGTGAGGTGGCGGTGGAGGTTTTGGAGGGCGGATTCGGCGTGGGGCGAGGAGAAGAGGAAGGCTTGTTTGAGCTTGGCGAAGGTGTAGAATATTTGGCGCCAGACGAGGAAGTTCGGCTCGTGGGAGGCGTGGAAGGCGAGGAGGAGGGAGAGGAGGGAGGAAGTTGAGAGGGGGGTGGTGAGGGCGGAGGAGATGAGGGCGTGGGTGTCGGAG
>Ga0247760_1003060_pt1 | contig 11437 bp, 8 predicted proteins | sample UWRJL171409R4_FD_179936 | JGI IMG/M metagenome (GOLD analysis project Ga0247760, IMG submission 179936) | Plant litter microbial communities from Arlington Agricultural Research Station in Wisconsin, United States - UWRJ-L171-409R-4 | ecosystem: Environmental > Terrestrial > Plant litter >...
GACACCCCGTTGCGTTTGATCTGTTGACCCTGGCGTCCTCGTCTCAACGACAGTCGAAAACTTGCATGCGAAATGAGATGAGACATACTTCCAAAAACGTAGGCACCGAGAGCATATATGTAGCTCACGTTCAATTGTGTACGCCGATGCTGATTATTGATACATGTATTGATAATGATAAAAAGGTAACTGAAGGCCACGTCCATTATCCGCCGTATGTCGCTGCTGATAATGTATGAGCAATACTTAGCTGTTGATAGATTTCTCGTTACCAGCCTCAGTTGTTTTCGCCTCGGGCTGTTCCTGCCCATCCGAATCATCTTCGCCCTCCAAGCCGACGACATTGCCTTTCACGTAGTGGACAACCTCTGGCGTGATAGCTTCGATAAGCTCCGTGTCTCTGCCGGCCGTATGTTAGATACCTAACCGATACCACCAGCAAGAAAAGGGAATGCAACTTACTTCCCAACAAGTGTCACAGTGTTTCTTGTCTTACCCCATCTCGGGTAGCTCCCAACCTTGATACCCTTTGGCCCGACCCTCGCAGCAAGCTCCGTGAGGTACTCGGCAACCTCGCTTTCGGGTAGAGGGGTGGAAATGATAACCCGAACAGTACCCTTACCCTCAGGGTCGATGAGCCGGTCGGCAATATGTGGCTTCAGGCCCTCCAGCAGCGCCTCGACTGTATATTGACAATAAGCATGGGCCGTCCGAGAAGATTCCGGCAGTCAGACTTACACAACCTAGGGACCCCCGGCAGGATATGAATATTCCCATTCACCACCGACACAGGCACCCAGAGCTGTTCGCATGGGAAGATGACCTGCTTGCTCGAGTCTCGGCTCGCATCAGTAGGCAGCTCGATCATCCTGAGCTTGGCGCGCAGAGCGGGCGAGTCCACATCCCAACTGAAGTCGGGCTGTCCCGGGTGAGGCTTTGAGATCTGCTTCATGAGCCGGTATGCTTCCTGGTGGAGCACCAACGGCAAGCCAAAAGCTTTAGCTATTGAGCTGTACGTGATATCGTCGTGTCTATCGTTCAGTTAGCAACCTCCTCTTCGGACGTATCTGGGAGCCTAACGTGGGACCAATCCCGCCACTGGTGACCACAAAGTCATAGCGGTCGCTCATTCGGCGGACGGCCTCAACGATTTCCGACTCATCATCCTCGATGACCTCAATCCTTTTCAGGTTCTATAAACGAGTAAGCTTTGTCTCGTATCCACACACCAGTCGTGGGGGTCACCGACGATACCAAGATTGAAGCACCACTTGGCCATGTAGTTCGAGTTTGTCTGTCAAGATTGTCGGATTTAGTTATTTAAATAGAATGTTTCTACTCCAGTCCTACTGACGTCTTTTGTCTGTCAAGGGGGCATTGTTAGTTGGACAGGGTTCATAGCGCTTGTTCCATCTGAGAGCCTGCCTTTCCACCCAGAACTTCATCTCCAATAATCAGACATGCTGCTGTGTGTATTGCCCTTGAGTTCCGCTCATCGGCCGTGCTTGCCGACGCCATTGCGGCGACAGGGAACGACTTGCGCAGTTGAACGGCAGCTGCGGTGCGTGCATGAGTGGGCCGAGGTCGCGTGAGATGGCGTGCAACGAGGGACAGACGTGGATTCATGAAGATGGTGTGTAACGGACAGGCTGAACTGCGCGTTTGAAAGACTACACTGCTTACCAACAAGTCACTCACTCGGTCAAAGAATCGATTGGATGAAGTACCGGCCTGAGGCTAAGCTCAGGTTGTCAGCTCCTTAGCCTCGAAGGCATCGCTGTGACGCCCCCTAGCGGGGCAGATCCATGTCTCACTCCGTCAGCCCACCACAATGCGGGGCAGTTTATCAGGCGGCTCTAGCTGAAGACAACCTCACCCCAACCCTCCAACAACTGTCGCATTGGGCCTCACAACCGTATTTCTCGAGCAACAATTTTATAAGAAAAACCAGCAACATCCCACCACTCTCTCCCCTAATCCCAGTAACCAAAACCCATCTCCCAAGCCCCCGGGACCCCATCCCCCTCCCGCCCACAATGGTACGCCCCTCCATTAGCTCCAACAGGGAGCTCCATCCCCAACCCCGGCCCCAACTCTAACCCCTAGCTCGCAGGCTTCCGAATCAAGGCTCTACACCTTCTCGCAAGAAACCAAGGACTACCTCCGCAAGTTCCGCCTCGGGACCTCCCGCGCCAGCGAGCCCGCCGCCGTCATCTGTATGTATGTCTCCTGCCCCACCTTCTCCCCTATTATCCCTCCCTGCCTCCCCCTTGCCTCGTACTACCGCCCAACTAACCGCCGATTTGCGACCGCCGTAGTCTTCATCGATAAAGCCACGAAAGAGATCCGCCAGGAAGAAGAAGGCGTCGTATACCACAGCATCGACGAGCTCGTTGAGGAACTCCCCGACCACTCGCCGCGCTTTGTGCTTCTTAGCCACCCTGTACATCTCGTGCGTTGCTTCCTAGCTCCTTACCACCTTACCTACTTCCTTGTTGTCTCCATTCTTACCTATCTACCATCCCACCTACCTCCCTACCTCCAGCTACCTACCGCCCAAACCTCAACCCTGACCCTCCACCTCCTCACCTCCCTAGCTACCTTACCCCCCTACACCCCTTTCCCTCCCCACCAGATAGCGCAACGACACTACAAGACAAGAAACTAATCCTCCCTCCAACAGAATGGCTCAGGCCGCCTCTCCGTCCCCTACGTAATGCTCTACTACCTCCCCAAAACCTGCAACGCCGCACTGCGCATGCTCTACGCCGGCGCCAAGGAGCTCATGCGCAACACCAGCGAGGTGACCAAGATCATCGACATCGAGTCGCCCGAGGACGTGGAAGACATTCCCGACAAGCTGCGCGAGGGCTGAGAGAGAGACAGCTCCGCACTCGTCAGGGGAGAGTGACTAGGATCTGAAAGGGAAGGACGGATAGTCCGAGAGGCTGAGGCATGAATTCGTTCAATCTCTTCTGCTATCTAAGCGGTCGTGCATGGGATGGTGGCCCTCTACAGTCTACATTATTATTATGTCGTCGTTATATTTTCTTCTTCTTCATCTCTCTCGTTTTTTCTTCATTCTGGCATGATAGCCTCTGGATCTAGCCCTATTTGCCCGGCTAGCTCCTTTACTACCCCCTTCAGAGCCGCGCAGGCAGGGCTATCAGGGAAGGAGTCAAAGAAACTCTCGCCGTAGTCGCACGCCATGCCAATGCGGGGGTCCAGCGGCACGGACCCAAGAAAGGGTATCCTCATCTCTTGCGCCAGTGCCCGGCCACCCCCGGTTGTTGCTTGGAATATCTCGCTGGAGTGCGTGCACTTCGGACATACGAAGGCCGACATGTTCTCAACTAGTCCGAGGATTCTGATCCCGGCCTTGCGGCAAAAGTCGATCTCCTTCCGCACATCCAACAGCGACACCTCTTGCGGCGTCGTCACCATGACGGCGCCGTCGATTCCGCTTTCCTTCAAATACGTATTGACGCTCAGGTGCTCATCGCTTGTGCCTGGCGGGGTGTCGACGAGCAGGAAGTCGAGGTCGCCCCATTCCACATCCTTTAGAAACTGCTTGATAAGCCCATTCTTCTTGGGGCCGCGCCAGATGATGGCATCATCGCGGTTCGGCAGCATGAATTGAATCGACATGACGGCCAGGTTGTCCATCGCCCAGGCAGGAGACCACCCGGCCGCGCTGATGTGAATGGTTTCGGACTCAACTCCCAGCATCTTGGGTATACTGGGCCCACAGATGTCGGTGTCCATGACGCCGACGGTGCTATCGGGGTTGGTGGCGAAGGCATGTGCCAGCAGGCAGGTGAATGTGCTCTTCCCAACGCCGCCTTTGCCGCTGAGAATGAGAATCTTGTGCTTCACCCCGGCGAGCCGCGCCGTGATGAGCGGAAGGTCAGGGTCTGGTCCCTTTGGTGCTGCTGCGCATATCTTTTGGTTGGGACATCCTGCGCAGGAATCGGCGGTGCCTGCTTGCTCCGACTCGGGGCCGGGGCAGTGCTCTGGCTCAGGGGCGACGAGCGTTGGCTTCTGCTTGAGTGGGTTGGCGATGACATCCTCGACGGATTCTGGCGCCTCGAGGGAAGGCGCCATGGCTCGCGATTAGATTGGTTAATCCGGCGCGGTATTGGGGGTGACAGCGGCAGATGGTGTTGTCGAGCTGTCTGTTCGATTTCAGTGTGGTTGCTTTCTTTCTTCGACGGGTGTGTTGTCTCTGGTTTGCGTGGATTAGAAATCGGATGTCGCCCCTCTTTTCGCGGCGATACTTCTGATGGAGGGGCTTATCTTATCGGCTCTGGGGGCGGGGCAGCGCTTGTGGGGTGCTAGGTTCCAGGGTCTTGGCTCTGTCCCGCAACCGCCGCTTCAATGTGGCGCTGCGGTATCTCCGAATTTCTCTAGGTTAACCTCCACGGTCAACGACACCTTGTAGAGCACGACAGCAGAGATGGATGGGATGCGGGAAATTCGCGCAAAGTCCCTTACCCAGAATCGCAGCAAAATTGTCCCTTATCTCCCGGGCCTCTTCTGCTGCGACCGCCCTTCATCCTAGCCGACGATGATGGTGACGTCTCGGTTGCTGAAGATATATGGATGTACAGGTGTGCATGAAGCGCGGCAGTTCGCGGCGTTAGCTCGGTGTAAGTCACCACTCGGCACCCTGAACACGTAGATATCAAACCTCGCTCGCGACGAAAGGTGTGGCAGCAGAACAGCGCATCAGTCCAGAACCGGCCACGGCGGGTGAGGCACTTGCCATGTTGGAGTTAGATGTATTCCAACTCGCTTGTCTGGGCACTTCAGTCAAAGAAGATTGTATGATCGCAGAACGCTATCCCCGAAGCGGTACTCCGGTCACCTTGATGCCTTCTCTCGACCGCAGTCAGGTGGTCGGGATGTTGCGTCTGGCACTGACTCACGGCTGCCGCCGTCTGATAAGAAACCTGGGCCATGTCGATGATGCGGGAGGGTATAGCAGCCTGCCGTTGTATCATTGAGCGCCAATAGAAGAGACATGGGCCTGGATGGTCCCCTCGATCGGACGACGTGCTGCTCGAGTACTGTCCTGAGGTAGGAAGAGGGAGGAGGGATGCCGTCCCAACCCCCCTTGGCCGTGCCGTTCTGCAGTCGTCCGTATGTACTCCTGGCTTCTTTTTGCGCTCGATCAACACCACGACTTTTGCGCTCGAACGGTGATTGGTCCGACGTGGCGAGCGCACCCAACCATGTTATCAGATTCGTTCGCTAACATGGTCGCAACGGTGACGAGGAGGGTGTGTTCATCGTCGGGCTTCTATGGCGCATTTGACTGTGGGGGACGTTGGGTACACATGGGTCGTCTGCAGGTTGAGACGCAACGGCTTGTCAAGCCTCGAAGGAGCGATAGCATAGGTCAATGGTCGGCGCGGGCCCGGGGAGACGATGCGCTTCCCGTCCATCGAGTCCGCCAATTCGCAAACGGGGCGGCCTGTCAGAGCGGACGTCGGTCGACAACTGTGGGACAACTGCAGACGACTGGTTGCCAGCTGGGGCCGAAGCCGCTCTTCCCCCCGCGGCCCCCCGTTGTGGGCATTCAGACCCTGCGTCGCGCTTTCTCACCTGACAGCGTGTGGTGGGCGGGATTTAGCGTGAGGGACAAGGATACTTTCAAAGCCCTGCACCCGGCGACCGGCCGTTGCCATTGGAACCACGATGCCGGCCCTCCACACTCGACGTGGAATTGATGAATCGACGGTCGAGGCCCCTTCGGCGCTCTCCACACCTTTCTGCTGCAGCTCTGCGATCCCGCATTGTCGGCGCATTGGGCCTAACATAACTCCTGTCGAATCGAGGGCGCGAGCCCAACGCTCTTGCGACCGGGCCCTTGCGACGCAGTCGCGAGCAGATAATAACCCGAGGCGCAGCTGCCTGGCTTCCATTCTCATCCATTCACACTGCACAACCTGCCGCTCCTGCTCCGTGTAAGACCTCCCACATGCTGCTGCCACTCACCAACATCATTCACCACCACCACCTACCCGACGCGTCCCTGCCGCTCCTGGGTAGTAAACAAAAACAACAAACGTCATCAACACCGCCGGAGCTGTGCCAATCGCATTAACAACCACTCGGATCTGACGGCCGCAATCGTTTGCTGCCCCCGTGTCTATGCGACTTAGAATGATGCCGACTGCAAAGAAGAAGTTAGGAGGCATTGGCCTGTTCACACGCCAGGCCGACGGTAACGTGAGTGGGCCCGGCGCGAGCCCCAGGGTAGGCGTTGTGGGCCTGCCGGCAACGCCCACGCCACAGCGTGAACTCTTGCAGCTGCAACCTCCGCCGGAAATCGTGACTGCGCGTCAGGATCAGCCTGCACCTCTCGCCATCAGGTCAATACCCGTGCCCAAGGGCAGCCGATTTGCCAATAGTCAACCGCACACGGCTACTATGAGCCTTCCCCAGACGCAGCACTTCCATCCCATGCAACGCACCCGCACCTCAGCGTCCGACGCGGGCCGCGAGCCCCCGCGGTCTGCCCAGAACGCGTGGGAAGATTCTACAGTCGCGTCGATGTTTGGCGACAACGAGGGCCGGCCTGCCTCAGACAGGTTTCGCGGCGCTGCCGCACTGGGGAACCATAACCGTCACTACAGTGACGCTGCCTACCAGCGAGCGCACCCGTCTCCGCCTAATCGCAACAACCGACAGTCTGCCCAGGAGGATAACCTCCCGTTTGTAATTGGTGATGGTGGTCTTCTCAGGGTCATCTCGCAACCCGTTATCCGGGGCGGGCCGGGTGCCGCCACGCTGAACAACCCAATCTCAACAAACTTCATGCATGAACCGGCTACTCTCCAGGCGGAAGACCTGTATCAAGCGGATCTTCAGCCCTTCGATACCACTCCCACAAAGCACAACCCGCTGAGACGTACCAGGCTACCGCATAGGGATCCCCAGCCCAGGAGGGACTCCTTTGGAGCGCAGTCTTCTGACGCCCAGAGCCTAGGCATGTCCCCGGAACGACCCGCCGAAGCCGGCAACCAGATTGAGCGAGTACGGATAGAAGAGCGCCAACACGAGCGAACACGACGCGACCGTGAGAGGCAGCGGGACTTGGAGCGGAACCGGGATGCGGATTTGGAGCGCGAGCTGCATCACAAGCGCTCAACTGTCTTTGAGAACCTCACCCCTGTCATTGACGAGGCAGCCTTTGATAACACGCGGGCAGCTGTTATCGCACCCGACAGCAGCAACGGAAGTCCCGGGAGCAACAAGGAGGCCGTGCAGCGGACACCGCGGCCGCCTCGACAACCTCTGCCGCCTATCCCGCAAACGGGCTATGCAGGGAACAGCAACAACCCCCTAGGGCTCGGTGCAGGATCACACGGCCGCAACGGCACCCGTCGTTTCAAGGAGACGGCACCCAGCGAGAAGAGACGCCGACTTGACCTCGACTACAATGACGCCGAGTTGGCCAGAATGAGCTTCTCTGACCTGCGGGCCCAAGAGTTCGACTACGATCCGCAGCAAGCGGCGCTACAGCAACAGCAGCAGATTGTGGCGATGCCACCAAACAACGGCACGCTGGAGGAGCAACTAGAGCATTACAAAACCAAGGGCGGGCTCGATCAGCACCAGTTCTTCACACGCATCAGCGTCGACGAGTGGGAGGAGGCGGGCGATTGGTTCTTGGCGCAGTTCGCGGACGTTGTGGGGAAGATGCGCAAGGCGAGGAAGAACAAGCGGAAGCTGGTGGAGAGTTTTGAGGCGGACATCTCAGTCCGTGAGGAGGCTGTGCGTAGCAAGATAGAGGGGATAGCGAAGACGCTGGACGAGCTGAAGCAAGGGGGACAGACAATGATGGAGGGGAAAGACACCGACTTGGAGGCTTAGAGCGGGTTGCGCACTGGTTGTAGCAGCCATGGGAAAGGCAACCTCATTTTTGTTGCATTGCTCACGCACTGGCTTGCGTTGTCTACGGGAGGTGTATTGAAGAGAAAACAACAATGGCGACATTTGTCCCGAGACGAGGTATGGGCGTGGAAACGGTACTAATCTCTGATGGACAGAGCTATTTATTACTGTTCATACTCCCTTCCGACCAATGGGTGCGATAAGGATCTGGCTTCGGGTCTAGGTGATAACGAACTCAAACGACTTTAACGACAAACCATAAACGGCGCAATGCCCATCATAACGATAATGAAACGAATTTTGATGACCATGACAACGAAACGACGGTATATCTTATGACTATTATGACCTTGGATGATGGAAGCGGTTGGAAGAAGCAGAGTGAAATGGACGGGCTTACATTGAGGCGTACGAATGGCCGGGCTGCATCACGGAGAAAGGATCAGAGGTTACGGAAGAAGTCAAACCCAACCGATAAACATAGGGTACCACAGGCCTGAGCTGGGCTTTTCCAAACATATCATCTATCCGCGCACAAATATCAATGTCATAGATGGGACGGGGTATGTGTGGGCTTTTTGATGGGGCGGTCGGACAAGAAGATCTGATTTTATTTCTTTCCCAGGTTTGGCTCTCTCTCGCGCGGCCCGGGCAATTATGATCATGATATTTCGCAGGCAATATAATCGGTATTCTTGATATCTTCATATCACGATCTTATCTTGGACGCTTCGGTCGCGGCCCACGATGAGCCTGAGCTGGCACCCCGGCTGGTTGGGAAAGATCCCCTTGCGCACGCCGTCCGAGTAGAGCTCGTAGGCGGGGTAGTAGGCATCAACGAATTTGACGATCTGCTCGTCTGTCATGCCGACGCCGCGCTCGCGCCGGAGCTGTGTCTCTTGCTGCAACCGCCAGTCATAGACGTACTCGGTGTCCTCGGCATCGACGTGGAGGAAGGCGTCAAGGAGGTCAGTGACTGCATCGTAACGGCGGAGCTCGTTGTTTATGAACTGGAGGTGTTCGAGCGTGTGCTTATGGAGGGTGCGTGCCGGCGCCCTCCATCGCGCCTCGACTTCCTCGTCTGGAAGCGGTCGGAAGCCAACACACCAGCCCTCGAGGATGACTACCTCGATGAGTTTTTGGCCGGGCTGGTTGACGGCTGGCCATTGTGACTCGGGTAGGCGGTCGCCGAGGCCGGAGAAGGCTGCCTTGTCGTACTGAGGTACCCATGCGGGCTCGCCCTTGCACAGCGCGGAGAGAAACTTGGTGGCTAGGGAGATGTCGTGTGTGCCTGGCTCGCCCCGGTATTGCACCAGCGCATTGCCTGGGTGCGCCGCGGCCAGCGCCAACTGCTCGGCGTGGGGCAGGTAGAAGTCGTCGATGCTGACGACAAGCGTTGGCAGGCCTTCGCGCCCTTGTAGCGCCTCGGCCAGCGCGCGAACCAGTGTTGTCTTGCCCACGCCTTGGACCCCGTTCAGCCCGATGATGAACGGGCTGGGCGTAGTGCCTTGAGGCTGTTGGGCCTGGGCTTTCCTGTGCGCCGCGAGTCGCGTGAGGATAAAGGGGATGCAGATGGGTGATTTGTCATCGATAACCCGGGACTGCAGCGGTACATCCGGCGTGCTACACGCCATGATGCTGGCTGGCTGCTGTATGTCTCTGAATATCTCCGGGGGGTTCTGGTCCGGGTTGTTGCCCTAGGTATGCTGCTTCATGCGCGGGCTAGGAACATGCGCGGGTGCGGAGAGTTGCTCTGCTTGTGCAGAATGCAGACGCAGTAGCTGTCGGCGTTCTTCGACGGGGAAAGGGCGGTGGGAATGGCGTCCAGGTTGGGCACGGAAGCATGATGGTTGTGCGATGTGGATGCGCCGCTGGATTCGTGGTCCCAGCCAGACGTCCCCCACCATGCAAGCACTGCAGCCTCACGATCCTGCAATGGGGAACCGATGACGCCAGTGGCTCCCCCGAACTGGGGTGACCCACACGGAACCGGCGTAGTGGGGCGGGCGGAGAGATTGTGGGGAAGCCGCCCGCCTCTGCGTGTCCAGAATCCCTGAAGTAGCGCGGCAAACGGCGATTTTTACCTCGCCGCGAGGGCGCAACGAGGTCGCATGCCTAGCTCCAAAGAGGAACAGTCCGGGGATGCTAAGGCGAGTACCTACCGATTCAAAAGCCGCGGCTTTTCCGGACAGAATGGCTTCTAACCACTTCCATCTCTTCTCTCAATTCCAGAGGTTGTGCAGGAAGCGTCGGGCTGCAGGCATCCACGGGTTGTTTCCACCCCCTGGTGCGACTCATGTGACGCGATGCCTCACATGTCGAAGCTCCGCCGCCGAGAGCCGGTCGGGGACAGACACCCTCTCGGGCAGAGGGCCGGGTAACAAAATATGGAAGCCAATTCATCGCCTGTCACTCCCCGAGGGGATTCCGACTCACGGCCGCAGAGATTAGCTTTTCGCAGAGCATGCGCGACGGGCTTGTCGGGACTCGACTTAAATGTGAGCGAATAACCGCTACAACAAATTACCCCAGTGCTGCGTCATGGGAAAAACACATCCGCCAGGATATCCGCCCAGAGCTCAGAAGCTGGGGGCGCTTGATTGCATGTGACGGCAGAGCGACGGACAAGGGGCGAGCTTGCTGCCCCGCTCTCGGCAAAATGGGGCAGTGGGTCGCTGGAATGCACCCATTGGCGATAGACCGTGTTGCCTCGGCTTAGCAACCGGCATCCCTCGTCGCTCAGCTAGAAGGCCACTTGCCGACTCGCCAACCGGGACCCTTTATTAACTATCCCGCCTGCTGCCATTGCGCGAGTTTTACATTTTTACTTGTGCTGGCGAGTTGAGAAGATTGTAGCTGTTGTTTACCCATTGAACGCTGATCTCTCCCCTTTTCGCCTCCCCCTCTACTCCACACTTCAGATTCGCGATGGCTGAGCAATTGAGGTACGACGGCCAGGTCGTCGTTGTCACCGGTGCCGGTGGCGGTCTCGGCAAAGCATATGCCACATTTTTCGCATCGCGGGGAGCCAGCATTGTCGTCAACGACCTCGGCGGCTCTTTCAAGGGCGAGGGCGGTTCCACCAGTGTAAGTTTTGAGCTTGATCGTGCCTGTCGCATAATGCGCGCGCACTGACATTCCCCATCCACAGGCTGCCGATGTTGTCGTGAATGAGATCAAGGCTGCTGGCGGAAAGGCCGTTGCCAACTACGACAGCGTTGAGGATGGTGACAAGGTCATCGATACCGCCATCAAGGCCTTCGGCCGCATCGATATCCTCATCAATAATGCCGGTATCCTCCGCGACATCAGCTTCAAGAACATGAAGGATGCCGACTGGGACTTGATCTTCAAGGTCCACGTCAAGGGCAGCTACAAGTGCGCGCGCGCCGCCTGGCCCCATTTCCGCAAGCAGAAGTATGGCCGCGTTATCAACACTGCTTCGGCTGCCGGCCTGTTCGGCAACTTCGGCCAGGCCAACTACTCTGCTGCCAAGCTCGGTATGGTCGGTTTCACCGAGACTCTCGCCAAGGAG
>Ga0247760_1003061_pt1 | contig 11437 bp, 14 predicted proteins | sample UWRJL171409R4_FD_179936 | JGI IMG/M metagenome (GOLD analysis project Ga0247760, IMG submission 179936) | Plant litter microbial communities from Arlington Agricultural Research Station in Wisconsin, United States - UWRJ-L171-409R-4 | ecosystem: Environmental > Terrestrial > Plant litter >...
TGTCGTCCTCGTACTGAACTTCATCCTCGAGTGCATTCTTGGCTGTGAATGTGTCAGCACCGGCAAATGGAGGGAGACAGGCGATGGGACGAACAGTAGTAAAGGCACTGAGCAATCGCTGCCTGGACATCAATATCTGCCAGAATGGCCGACTTGCCCGTCTCCTTGGACAGGATTTCAGCCAGCTCGATGGCGTGCTCTCGAATGACATCGGCCAGCTTCACCAACAACGCCTGGCGCTCCACAACAGTTGTGCGCCCCCAGGTTGCAAATGCTTTTTGTGCTGCCGTGACAGCATCTTCAAAGTCGTCGGTCGTGGCGACAGGGCAAGCCCACAAGTCCTTCTCGGTTCGTGGATCCGTCACTGCATGCGTCTTTTCGCTGCCCCGCAGCTCATCGTTGATAATGTTGAAGAAGCTGGGCTGCATGTTGCCGTCTTCCTACCAGTAACAAGAAATATCCGGTAGCTGAATACCCCACACAGATTGAAGGGACGAAATGACAACAAGAATGGCGGATCCAAGGGGGGGAGGCTTCTTTATCAAGTGTAGATGGAGGTGACCCGTCGTTTTATCTCTCGATCCAACACATAAACTCTGCCTGATGTCCTCCCCTGTCGTCCAAGCATAGAACTCGCCAACTATCGAACCAGGAAAAATGGCCGAGACCGTTTGTCTCCGGCCGTAATGCTGCGCGCCGCTTGTTTAAATAATACCCGGAAGCCATTTTCCCAAGCATGGCACCCGCCCCGACCGAGCCAGCTCGAATAGCGGAAGATATTGACACCTCGCGCCTGTCTCCCATGACCAGGGGCAGCACCTCCACCATGCATGCGGAGAATGAGGGGTTTGCTGGGTGGGCCAAGGTGGGACATGGTCGCCCAGAACACCGGCCTTGGCTTTTTCTCGAGAATGAAACCGTTTCACCTGGACCCCAAGTTCCGCCTCGTTATGTGGCGCGGCTCAGTCAAGCCGTGTCAGGAACAGGTTCCCCGCTCCATCGATACCTGCCTCTCGAACGACAGGATTAGGATTCCGAAAGTTATCCCCTTCAGTCCGCGCCATAGCACCCAAGCCGTCCTCGGTCACGTCTTCTGGTAACGACCGGGTCAAATCGGTATCTTCTAACCTCGCAACAGCAAAAAACTAGGTGCTCGTCATGCTTGTCGCTCCCCATGGCCCCAATAGATAGGTGCCCTTGGCATTGTCAATCTGTATTGCCTCTGTGTGACTCCCAGTCGAGCGCCATCACGACGGCGGATCATACATTGCAGTCTAAGTAAAGACGGGAACGTTCCGGCGCGGCACCGTCGAGCCGGGTTCGGTGATGAGTGTTGCATATTCGGATACCAGGTAACGCACAATGACGAGCCATACATATCCGGCAGATGGATGAACCCTTGTGACAGACGGCCGTTTCTCAACGCAAGAGCAGCCAAGGAGGAGAGGTCGTTCAGGCGGTAAGGGTCGTCATCGGATGAGAGTTCGAGTCAAAGGCAGTGGAAAGCCAAGCAGATTTTGTTGCAAGTGTTGTGAAGGCAGGCGGCAAAGCGTCCTGGTTGGTTGATCATATCACTTTGGTTCTTCATAACTTGTTCGCCTAGTAGCGGTCATTAGATGAGGATTCAAAGCGGCTCATGTCGCCGGAAGAAAAACTTGCTGCTAAGAACCAGGCATTGAGCCATCCGGGACCGGCTATCCTGCACCTACAGCGATAACAGCGGGGGTGTGGGGGCAATCCGCCATTTGCACCAAGAAGAATGATGGATGGATTGGCTCGGTTGATGAGAGGGGTGCGTGAACCGCTGCCGGGTGTCTACCAGTTGTTAAAAGCTCAGGACTCACAAAGGTAGGTAAGGCGGGAGCCGGCCGACAGGGTGGAGCTGCGGGGATCGGCAGCTCCCACTGCTAACTACCCCACCAAAGCTTCAAGCCCACCTTATTGGTATTTGCCCGTCGTCCCCGTAGTTATTGTCATGCAGGCCTCTCTGATAAGCCAGATCTTGAATCTCCCATCTTGACCTTTGATTTGGTCACGGGAGGAAGCCTGCAGCTCCCAGACGCTAAGAGGCGGCGACAGCCCAATCGAGGGATTTTGGGGTTCCTTGCGGGGTTATCGGCGGGCGGCGAACACACCCTCTAGGACGAGAGCCAGAGCTGGCGTCGCCACCGTCACGGCTGGTACTCCTCGCGCTTATAGCTAGTGCTTGGCCGCGTCTTCCGCCAGCGACAACATCGTTCTTCCATCTGCCTTATCTCACCCTTCTCTTCGGTTTCCAAGTTTGGCGGGGCGTTCTTCACCTTGTATCGTCAAGGCTCTTATTTAAACATCCTAGGATCCCGGATCGTGGGCAGTTGGGAAGCCAAGGAGAAGGCCTCCCCGCGCCTGCCATCATATTCCACCAATGGCCTCAACCCTAACAACTTCTCTCACCACACCCTTTGACGACACGCTTCGTTTCTACCTCAATGGCACCCGAGTGATCTTGGATGACATTGATCCTGAGATAACTCTGCTCGAGTATCTCAGGGGAATAGGCCTAACGGGAACAAAGCTGTGCGCACTCTATTTGCTTTGCTACTGGTCATGCGGTTGAAAAACAGCGGCTAACAGGGTCTAAGTGGCTGTGGCGAGGGTGGATGCGGTGCCTGTACCGTCGTTGTATCGCAGTATAATCCCACGACCGAGCAGATCTACCACGCCAGTGTCAACGCATGTCTCGCCCCATTGGCATCCATCGACGGCAAACATGTCATCACCATTGAGGGCATCGGCAACGTCAAGAAGCCACACCCTGCCCAGGAGCGTATCGCCAAGAGTCACGGCTCCCAGTGCGGTTTTTGTACCCCAGGTATCGTCATGAGCCTCTATGCTCTCCTGCGAAATAAACCAAACCCGACGGAGCATGATGTCGAGGAGGCCTTCGATGGAAATCTGTGTCGGTGCACTGGCTACCGGCCCATTCTCGATGCTGCCCAAACATTCAACTCCAAGGCGGCTGCCTGTGGAAACAGCACGGCCAATGGTGGGAGTGGATGTTGCATGGAGAACGGTGAAGGGGGTGGATGCCTGAAGGACAAGCAGGTCGACGGCGGCCAACCCATTAAGCGGTTCATACCACCAGGTTTCATCGAATACAACCCGGACACCGAACTCATCTTTCCTCCTGCTCTGAAAAGGCACGAGTTCCGGCCTCTGGCTTTCGGCAACAAGCGAAAGGTTTGGTTCAGACCTACAACGTTGCAACAGCTACTAGAAATCAAGAGCGTGCACCCCAATGCCAAGATCATAGGAGGCAGCACCGAAACTCAGATCGAGATCAAGTTCAAGGCGCTGCAATACCCTATCTCGGTCTTTGTCGGTGATATTGCTGAGCTCCGACAGTACTCGCTAAGGGATGATTACCTTGAAATAGGGGGTAACATTACGCTCACGGATTTGGAGATTGTTTGTCAGGAGGCCATCAAGCGCTATGGCCAGAACCGCAGCCAGGTCTTCGCGGCAATTTACAAGCAGCTCAATTATTTCGCTGGTCGCCAGATCAGAAATGTTGGCACGCCGGCCGGAAACTTGGTCACGGCTTCTCCCATTTCAGACCTGAATCCTGTTCTAATGGCAGCAGATGCCGTCTTGGTCGCAAAGAATGTGGCTGGCGAAAGCGAGATCCTGATGTCCAACTTTTTTACTGGCTATCGTAAAACCGCCCTGCCTTCTGATGCCATTCTCGCCTCGATTCGCATTCCGGTGACCCAGGAAAAGAACGAGTTCTTCCGGTCCTACAAGCAAGCCAAGCGAAAGGATGATGATATCGCCATTGTAACTTCCGCCCTCAAGATTCGCCTTGATGATGACGGGGTTATCGAGGCATGCAACTTAGTCTACGGTGGCATGGCCCCTTTCACTGTCGCCGCGAAGAAGACCAATGAGTACTTGGTTGGAAAGAAGTTTGCCGATCTTGAGACTTTGGAGGGAGCAATGAACTCTCTGGAGCAGGACTTCAATCTTTCGTTTGGAGTGCCTGGCGGCATGGCTTCATACAGGAAATCGCTAGCCCTGAGCTTTTTTTACCGGTTCTATCACGAAGTAATGCTCTCGGTCAACACTAGTACGGCACAAGCTGACGCAGAAGCCGTGTCCGAACTCGAGAGGGAGATTTCGACAGGAACGGAAGACAGAGAAGCGGCCGCCGCGTACATGCAGGAGACAGTTGGGAAATCGAACCCACATGTCGCAGCGCTGAAGCAGGTGACTGGCGAAGCACAGTACACAGATGATATTCCACCCTTGAAAAATGAACTGTTTGGGTGCATGGTTCTCTCGACTAAGGCACACGCCAAGATTAAAGCGGTGGACTACGCAGCCGCACTGGATGTCCCGGGAGTCGTCGATTATGTGGACAAGAATGATATGCCCAACCCCAAGGCCAATCGATGGGGGGCGCCGCACTTTCAAGAGACTTTCTTCGCTGAAGACATTGTCTATAGCACCGGCCAACCCATTGGGCTGGTTCTTGCGACTTCGGCAAACCGCGCAGCCGAAGGCGCCCGTGCTGTAAAGGTGGAATATGAGGAGCTGCCAGCCATCTTCACCATCGAAGAGGCCATCGAGCGGGAAAGCTTCTTTGAGTTCTTCAAGGAGATCAAGAAGGGTGATCCTGAGGCAGCATTCAAGAACGCTGATTACACCTTTACTGGTGTGGCTAGAATGGGTGGGCAGGAGCACTTCTATCTCGAGACCCAGGCCTCCCTTGCCATACCAAAGCCCGAAGACGGCGAGATGGAGATCTTCTCGAGCACTCAGAATCCCAATGAAGCGTAAGTTATCAACTGCTCTGCTTTCTTTCTCCGCTGACAAGATTCTAGGCAAGTATACGCCGCTCAGGTTCTCGGTGTCCAGGCAAACAAGGTTGTTGTGCGGGTCAAGCGCATGGGTGGCGGGTTTGGCGGCAAGGAGACTCGATCCGTGCAACTGAGCAGCATCCTCGCGCTGGCAGCGCAAAAGACGCGCAAGCCAGTGAGGTGCATGTTGACGCGAGAGGAGGACATGATTGTCTCTGGCCAACGACACCCATTCCTTGGACGCTGGAAGGTTGGCGTCAACAAAGATGGCAAAATCCAGGCACTTGACCTGGATATTTTCAACAACGGGGGGTGGAGTTGGGATTTGAGCGCCGCCGTCTGTGAGCGAGCCATGTCACACTCTGACGGCTGCTACCTGATTCCCAATATCCATGTGCGTGGTCGCATTTGCAAGACCAACACCATGTCAAACACGGCGTTCCGTGGGTTTGGAGGGCCGCAGGGCATGTTCATCTCAGAGTGCTACATGTCGGAGGTTGCTGACCGCCTGGGAATGCCTGTCGAGAAGTTCCGCGAGATCAACTTTTACCAGCCCGAGGAGCTCACGCACTTCAACCAACCATTGACAGACTGGCACGTGCCTCTCATGTACAGACAAGTGCAAGACGAGTCTGATTATCGGTCCCGGCGCGAGGCCGTCGACTCCTTTAATGCCGAACACAGGTGGCGTAAACGCGGACTTGCACTGATTCCCACCAAATTCGGCATTTCCTTCACGGCACTCTGGTTCAACCAAGCAGGCGCATTGGTGCACATCTACCACGATGGTTCTATTCTTGTTGCCCATGGCGGTACCGAGATGGGACAAGGGCTGCACACCAAAATGACCATGATCGCTGCCCAGGCCCTGAATGTTCCCATGGAAGATGTCTTCATCTCGGAGACGGCCACTAATACAGTGGCCAATGCGTCAGCCACGGCTGCGTCTGCATCATCAGACCTCAACGGATACGCCATATACAACGCCTGCGCTCAGCTCAACGAGCGCTTAGCCCCCTACCGCGACAAGCTTGGTCCAAGTGCCACTATGAAGGAGCTTGCCCACGCCGCATACTTCGACCGTGTCAATCTCTCCGCCCAGGGCTTCTACAAGACCCCCGAGATTGGCTATACCTGGGGTGCCAACACTGGGAAGATGTTCTTCTACTTCACGCAGGGTGTCACCGCCGCCGAGGTGGAGATTGATACCCTGACTGGCACCTGGACCTGTACCCGTGCCGACATCAAGATGGATGTCGGGCGATCCATCAATCCCGCCATTGATTACGGCCAAATCCAGGGCGCCTTCATCCAGGGTCTGGGCCTCTTCACCATGGAGGAGTCACTCTGGCTGCGCAACGGACCGATGGCTGGAAATCTCTTCACCCGCGGCCCCGGCGCCTACAAGATCCCCGGGTTCCGCGACATCCCGCAGGTTTTCAACGTGAGTCTGCTGAAGGATGTCGAGTGGAAAGACCTGCGCACCATCCAGCGCAGTCGCGGTGTTGGTGAGCCGCCCTTGTTCATGGGAAGTGCCGTCTTCTTCGCCATTCGCGACGCCCTAAAAGCGGCGAGAGCACAGTATGGCGTCGAGGCGACAGTGGGCGTGGATGAAAAAGACGACGGGCTGTTGAGGTTGGAGAGTCCCGCGACGCCCGAGAGAATCAGGCTGGCGTGTGTAGATCCCATCATGCAGAGAGCGAGGGTGGTGCCAAAGGAGGGGGAAAAGAGTTTCTTCATTGCGATTTAATTTGGCTGGCAAACTTTCCATCATGTGTTTTGGCGCGTTGTAACCACGTCTGTGATTCCGTTCCTGCAAACTAGCGAGTTGGTGCTTTATTTAGTCAGCATGGATTTAGATTTTCAGGTTTTCTCAGATACTGTTCAGTTCTCTGTCTGCAAGGAGACATTGCTCGTTTTTGCTTGGATTAAGGTTGAGGATAAATCCAGCCACAATTTGCAGCGGCACTCTCGCACAAACAACATATATGTGTGTATCCACGAATCTAACATGTAGTTGAGGGGCGACTAGTATAGTGGCCAGTACACTTCGTTGTGGTCATGGGCACCGAAGAAACCCAGGTTCGATTCCTGGGTCGCCCATTTGGGAGATTATTCCCCCCTTTAGGTTCTATAGTGTAGCGGTTATCACTCCGGATTCTGATTCCGGCAATCCCGGTTCGATTCCGAGTAGGACCTTCTTTGTCTGCTTTAGCGATGGAGATCTAGCGATAGTAAGCTTATATTTTATGTCTTTTTTTTTCCTCTTGGAAAGGTGTGTTTATCTGTCCCGTCACCTCCCAGTACCAGCTCGAACAAATGTAATAAAAATCGGGGTTCTCCCTAATGTCCGACATGACTTTGGACAGACGGAGAGGAAAGGGAAAAAAAACGCTCCTTGTCGGGTGGGACATGTATTACTGCATCCCCTCTCACCGAACCAGCTCAACTCGCCGGCTCGTCAACACTCAGGCGGGTATATCTCTCCTGCAGCGCCCTCTCCAGTCCGCCATCATCGTCGCAATAATGTGAGAGGTTAATCGCCTTGGTGGCCCACTCATGCGCCCGCTCTTTCTGCTGCAATCCATAGCTGTCAACGGCATGATTAAACGCCGTTGTTGCCATCCATGCGAGCTCTTCCTCCGGCCAAGTCGCGTCTCCCTTGAATCTTTGTTAGTCAAATGTGCCCAACGTTTGTTCACGAGCAATCATGGAGAATCTCACTTCGCGAAGCTCTCGTGCCTTGGAGCAGGCCTCATCCAGAAGCTTCATACTGAGATCGTCGTCGAGAGGCAAAGCTGCTTGGAAAAGGCACCTGGTGTACTTGGCGAGTTTCGTAGCGTCGAAGCTCTCCAGCATCCAGATTTCGTTTATGATTTTGCGCATCGTAGAATATAAAACTGGGCAATCATGTAAGATTTTGTAGTCGATGCGTTTGGGAGGGGGGGCGGGGGGAAGCAAACCTTGACTTGGTGGTCTGCCTCTGAGAAGGCTATCTGCCATGGCTTGATAAGCCGTGATATTTCTTAGGGTCGTCGCCTTTTGTACGACAACGCTCAGGTTATCCCACTGTTCAAGTACCAGAGCACCCTCAAAGTCGAAAGCTAGCAACACGGCATGCTTTCTTGCGAGGTCATCCCTGGTCTCTTGGTCAACATCTGGCAGGTGCTCAGCCACGATACTGTCAAACGCTTGAATGTGCCTTCGCATCGCCATGTAATCGTTCTGTCGCTTTTCGAGATTATCCTCAGTCCGAGCAAGCGATACAAGTGCCGATGACAGAATGAACCGAGCAAAGAGACACTTTAGTAGAAGGTCAACTTGTGGGCCAAAATCGTGTGGGAAATGACCGATGATAACGCATGAAGTGAGCATTCTCACAACACACCGGAGGTCCCAAGATGTGGTGTTCTTCAACGCCAACTGATACGAATTCCTTCCGAACCACTCAAGTTCTGCTATGGTGAATAACTTTGGCGTCCTTGGGTGCTGTGATTCATACTCTAGTGCGACAATCACTGTGACAATTAGCTGCCCTTCTCGTCTACAACAAGGTTGTTCATAGACTTACCTGCCTCAAATTCGGTACATAGTCCGTCAATGATTCGGTCTCTGTCTACATCCGGCCGACTCACCACAAAATTCAGGAGCCGGATGGTGCATCGAAAAAGTGCCGGGATATGAACATCGCCTGGTTTGTTGCAATCTAGGCTTGTCTGCAGTTTCTTGAGCGCTGCAAGCGCGCAAAAGACATCCTGTGCTTGCTGAGATTCGGCGATGCAGGCTCCAAGATAATCAACGTGATTTGGTGCTGATCCGATTACTTCAATACATTTCTCCGCCAGCCCTCTGTCCTCCATGCGAATGGCCGCCTTGAATCCCAAGTAGGCTGTCATGGGGTCTCGCCAACTTTGCGGTGACATCCTTGCGATTAGGGAGGCAACTCCGTCAAGGCTGTTCCGAGACAGAGCGCAGAGGAGCAACTTCCTTCCTACCATTAGTGCCAAGTAACATATGTGGAATCTGTGGGAGCCGAATACCTTTCTAGCTTGGCCATATTACCGGTTCCGCAGTTTTTAAATATCGGCTCTAGGGAGAGGCGACACCAACTTTCAGCCAAGTCGCAATCACCCCGTGCATAGCTCGACTCCAGCTTTTTCCATATCAGCTGCAAAGAGTGTAAGCATCTACTCGAGGGTCCATCACGATTAACTCACTGCTTGGGCAGCAACCGCGGCATCTGGGCTTAATGGTTTGGAGACGTTAGAGAGCACGCTTTGCACAGCGTCGATGGTATCAAGTGTGTCTCGTTGGTTTGTGATCATCCACATCCTAGTCAAGACTGCCTTTTCCATCCATGCGTCGTTGTAGCCCCTGGCTAGCACGATGATGAAGTCGTCAAGTACCACACCGCCTACAGCAGGGCTCTTGTCGTGAAGTCTTCGTATGTGGTGGATGATAAGCTTGAAGCCAGGCTCTGAGTACCTGAAGTCCCTTACCATCCGCCGTAATATCTCTCCGTAGCCGTCACTGTCAAAAACCTCCGATGGTGTTTTTTGCAACAGCTCCAGCCGCATCAAGGATACAATGGGTTTCCTCCCAATCTCAGCTTCGATAGAATCTACATACCCCCTTGCAGTCTGGGGCCCCTCGGCCGTTCCGGCACCCAGGTGTGCGGTAACCAAGGCTTGTAGAATGGCTAGCCGCAATTCCGCTCCTTCGCGGGATATATTATCGGGGTATTGGTCGCTGATGATGTCATTTGCTCTCCCCAACCATGTGAGCGCGTCGGGGAAATTGGACTTTTCGCTGAAAGATTTGCCAATCTCGAAGAGAATATCAGCAAGCCGCTCGGCGTGTTGTGGAGTGAGGATTCGGTTGAGAAGCTCTCCCTTGGTGTACATAAACTCGGCAACGTCAAGTTTGTTCTCCATCCACGACTGGAACTGTTAGTATAATTCCACGTCGGTAGCATAGACGAGGAAAGAGTGAAAACCCACTGTGGCCGTTCTTAGGATAAAATATTCCACTTCGAGGCAGCTCTGCTCGTCCATCTCCTCCTGACTCAGATGGGGAACTAGGTCTTGCAGAATTCCCTTGTAGTCAGTGGCTTTTTGGAGTACCAATCCCGTAAGCTTCAACTCCTTTCCATCGATACAACCTTTGGCTGTCTTGAGCGCCAGCTTCAGCAAGTAGAAAACCTCAGAAATTCGTAGCCCCTTATCTTTTTTGCGCGCTCGAACAACGGTTAACAAGAAGAATGCGAGCACACGCCCACAGAGGAACAACCGCGATAGCCTAGCCATCCCCGGTTCGTTGCCGTCCTCTGACAGCCCGGAGTGTTCTCTCCTCAGCCTGTTGCAGGTGTTCCACAGCCCGGTGGCGAGTTTGTCAACCTCTGGGTCGCCCGAAACGCCTGGGACATATTTGGAGATGGTGCCGATCTTCTCGGCGTGAGATTCGGATTCATTGGCGAGCGCGTCGGTGGCGGGGGCATCAGATGGACGACTGGAAAGGACTCGGTACAGCCCTCGAGCGAAGTCTACAAATGCGGGTTGTCAATTGACGGGGGTTTTCGAAGTCAAGAGAATGGACCTACTGATCACTACATCTAGCTCTGCTCGAATGTTGGTCTTGCGATTTGCCGGTGCCGACAGGTTTCTGGGGTGGCGGTCGGGCGGCATGCCAAAGGGAGAAGGAACCTGGAACACCCGCTCTGGGATCACGTCAGATATATCGGTGGTCGAATTCTCAAGACCAGGTCGACTGGATCTAGCTAACTTCTCGCGGTGCACGATGCAAGACTGGGACGGCAAGATGGGCGGCTAAAATCTCGTGAATTGTTCATCAATCGCCGGCATCGTAGTTATGACAACGCTTCTTCTCATGGTATCTAAGTTGGGGAATGGAGAGATTGTACTTAAACAGCCAACCAGGGAAGGCACGACCGGGCGAGGTCCAGTCGCCGTAACTTCTTCCCACGCCCGAAACCCAGACAGGTTTCATAACAAATGCTGGCCAACCCCCCAAGTGACGAGTAATCTTGCCAGCACCTCATAAAGCTAGCAAATATGGATTTGGTGATTCATATTTACCAAGCCAACTACCCACCAAAAAAAAAAAGAAACACTAAAACTAGGTAGGTCGGCGCAGTGCGGCGTGGGTATGTTGGGGTGAGCGCAAATCTGAACCTGCAACATGCCGTGAATAGTAGCGCGCATAGTTCGGCGTTACGGATCGTGAGGAAGGAAGTTTCCTACAATCAAACAGGGACTGCTAGGGTCAGCCATCGATACTAGATACGAGACCAAAAAGCCTACATTTTATGATCATCTCTTCGGATTCGGAACGAGAAGCAGCAGTTCGTCACTGGGTGATCCGAGTTGTCGTCAGGGCTTTTGATGGCGCAAGCGGTGATGAGACTGTCGTGGGCCTGGTCAAACGCTATTGTTCCGAACTCTTCCCAGTATCTCACATTGGATTCTTCTGTCAGTATCTGATGCAGCGCAATCTTGCCCTAGGTACTGTGTCAGTCCTGTTGACGTAGCTATTGTTGGTGTCGGGTTATCTCGAAACCTACCCCCTGAAGGCTCTCAACC
>Ga0247760_1003062_pt1 | contig 11436 bp, 13 predicted proteins | sample UWRJL171409R4_FD_179936 | JGI IMG/M metagenome (GOLD analysis project Ga0247760, IMG submission 179936) | Plant litter microbial communities from Arlington Agricultural Research Station in Wisconsin, United States - UWRJ-L171-409R-4 | ecosystem: Environmental > Terrestrial > Plant litter >...
TGCGGCCGCGGGCGTCTCGCCCCAGGTCTTCACGGATGCCGGAGCCAAAGTCACCGTCATCGGGGCCGACCCCGACGGCATCAACATCAACGAGGGTGTGGGCTCCACCCACCTCGAACCGCTGGCCGCTGCCGTGGTGGCGCACGGCGCCGACATCGGTATCGCGCACGACGGCGACGCGGACCGCTGCCTCGCCATCGACGCCCAGGGCAACGTCATCGACGGGGACCAGATCATGGCAATCCTCGCCGTCTCGATGGCCGAGCGCGGCGTGCTCGCCGACCGCACGCTGGTCGCGACCGTCATGAGCAACCTCGGGCTCAAGCGCGCGATGGCGGCCCACGACATCTCCGTGATCGACACCGCCGTCGGTGACCGCTACGTGCTCGAGGCGCTCGCCGAGCACCACCTCTCGCTCGGCGGCGAGCAATCGGGCCACGTGATCATGACCAAGTTCGCGACCACGGGCGACGGCATCCTCACCGGTCTGCACCTCGCGGCCGAGATGGCCCGCACGGGCAAGACGATCGCCGAGCTCGCGTCGGTGATGACGGTCTACCCGCAGGTGCTCGTGAACGTGCGCGGGGTCGACCATCACTCCCTGAAGTCGGACGCCGTGATCGCGGCGGCCGTGGCCGAGGCCACCGTCGCGCTCGGCGACAGCGGCCGCGTGCTGCTGCGCCCCTCCGGTACCGAGCCGATGGTGCGCGTCATGGTCGAGGCCGAGAACCAGGACGAGGCGGACCGCATCGCCCACGAGCTCGCGGACGTCGTGCGGGAGCGCCTGGCCCTCTAGGTCTTGCGGAGCAGCACGCTCGAGACCGCGTGGTCCGGCCCCTTGCGCAGTACCAGATCGGCGCGCGGGCGGGTCGGCACGATGTTCTGCAGCAGGTTCGGCTCGTTGATCGCGGCCCAGATGCCGCGGGCGCGCGTGCGCGCCTCGTCCTCGCTCAGTGAGGCGAAACGGTGGAAGTACGACTGCGGGTTGGTGAAGGCCCCCTGCTGCAGGCGCATGAAGCGGTCCTCGTACCAGCGGGCGATGTCGGCGGTGCGGGCATCCACGTAGATCGAGAAGTCGAACAGGTCGCTCACCGCGAGGCTCCGACCCGGGGCGGCCGGCTGCAGCACGTTCAGGCCCTCCACGATCAGCACGTCGGGCGCGTTCACCACGATCTCCGCATCCGGGACGATGTCGTACGCGAGGTGCGAGTAGAACGGCGCGCGCACCTCGCGGGCCCCGCTCTTGACCTTGCTCACGAAGCGCAGCAGCGCGCGGCGGTCGTACGACTCGGGGAAGCCCTTGCGCTCCATGAGGCCGCGGCGCTCGAGCTCGGCGTTCGGGAAGAGGAAGCCGTCGGTCGTGACCAGCTCGACCCGCGGGGTGCCCTCCCAGCGGGCGAGCAGCTCGCGCAGCAGGCGGGCGACCGTCGACTTGCCCACGGCGACGGAGCCGGCGACGCCGATCACGAACGGTGTACGGGGCGAGCGCTCCCCGAGGAACGACGACGTGGCGGCGTGCAGCTGCTGCGCGCCCTCCGCGTACAGGCTGAGCAGACGACTGAGGGGGAGGTAGACGGCAGCGACCTCGTCGAGGTTGAGTTCGTCGCCCAGCCCCCGGAGTTCGACGACCTCCATCGCGCTCAGCGGCGCGGCCATGGTGGGCGCGAGGGCGGCCCAATCGTCCCGGTCCAACTCGATGAACGGGGACTCGTGACCGTGGTTCGCAGAGGAGTCGGACATCGCTCCCACCCTACCGGCGTGGGAGTACGCAGTTTGTGGAACTAAAATCAACCGCATGTGTGGAATCGTGGGTTACGTCGGAGACAACAAGAGCCTCGAAGTGCTACTCGGGGGCCTCAAGCGCCTCGAGTACCGCGGCTACGACTCGGCAGGCGTGGCGGTGATCGGCGCCGACGGCGCGATGGACACCCGCAAGCGTGCAGGCAAGCTGCAGGTTCTGGTCGACGACCTCGAGGCGAACCCCATCCCCAACGGCGCGACCGGCATCGGCCACACGCGCTGGGCCACCCACGGAGGGCCGACCGACCGCAACGCCCACCCGCACCTGGGTGCGGACGGCAAGCTCGCCCTCATCCACAACGGCATCATCGAGAACTTCTCCGAGCTCAAGAACGAGCTGCTCGAGAGCGGCGCCACCTTCACGAGCGAGACGGACACTGAGGTCGCCGCGCTCCTCGTGGGCCGCGAGTACGACAAGTCGGGCAACCTCACCGAGGCGCTCCGCCAGGTCGTCGGCCGCCTCGAGGGTGCCTTCACCCTCCTCGTCATGCACGCGGACCAGCCGGGCGTCGTCGTCGGCGCCCGTCGCAACTCGCCGCTCGTGATCGGCCTCGGTGACGGCGAGAACTTCCTCGGCTCCGACGTCGCCGCCTTCGTCGAGTTCACGCGCCGCGCCGTAGCGATCGGGCAGGACCAGATCGTCACCATCCGCCCCGACTCGGTGATCGTCACCGACTTCGACGGCAACGCGGTCGAAGCCGACGAGTTCGAGATTGCCTGGGATGCCTCGGCCTCCGAGAAGGGCGGCTGGTCGAGCTTCATGGCCAAGGAGATCAGCGAGGAGCCCGAAGCGGTCGCCAACACGATCCTCGGCCGCGTGCACGACGGGGTGGTCGACCTGCAGGAGCTCGCACCGCTGGGCTCCCTCGACGAGATCGACCGCATCGTGATAATCGCGTGCGGCACCGCCGCGTACGCCGGCATGCTCGGCAAATACGCGATCGAGCAGTGGTCGCGCATCCCGGTCGATGTGGAGCTCTCGCACGAATTCCGCTACCGCAACCCGATCCTCACCCCGCGTACGCTCGTGGTGTCGATCAGCCAGTCGGGCGAGACCATGGACACCCTGATGGCCGTGAAGTTCGCGATGGCCTCCGGGGCGAAGGTGCTCTCGGTGTGCAACACCCAGGGCGCGACGATCCCTCGCGAGTCGCACGCGGTCGTCTACACCCACGCCGGACCGGAGGTCGCCGTCGCCTCGACGAAGGCGTTCGTCGCCCAGGTCACCGCGCTGTACCTGATCGGCCTCGAGCTCGGCAAGCAGCGCGGCACCCTCACGGACGAGGCCATCCGCCACAACGTCGCCGAGCTGCAGGCCGTGCCCGAGAAGATCGCCGAGATCCTCGCGGTGTCGCAGGCCGAGATCGGCCGTCTCGCGCACTGGATGACCGACACCCAGTCGGTGCTCTTCCTCGGCCGCAACGTGGGTTACCCGGTGGCGCTCGAGGGCGCACTCAAGCTCAAGGAGCTCGCGTACATCCATGCCGAGGGCTTCGCGGCGGGCGAGCTCAAGCACGGTCCGATCGCGCTCATCGAGCCCGGCCAGGTCGTCTTCGTCATCGTGCCGAGCCCCCGCGACCCCGACTCGCTGCACCCGAAGGTGGTCTCGAATATCCAGGAGATCCGCGCGCGCGGCGCCCGGGTCATCGCGATCGCCGAGAAGGGGGATGCCGCCGTCCTCCCGTTCGCGGACGAGGTGATCCCGATCCCGCTCGCCGGGTCGCTGTTCGAGCCGTTCCTGGCCGTCGTGCCGCTGCACATCTTCGGCATGGAGCTCTCCGCAGCCAAGGGACTCGACGTCGACCAGCCGCGCAACCTCGCCAAGTCCGTCACGGTCGAGTAGTCCTGATGAGCGGTGGTCGGGCGTGATCGTCGGCATCGGCGTCGATGTGGTCGACCTCGCGCGCTTCGAGCGCGGGTTGATCCGCACACCCGCGCTCAAGGGTCGCCTGTTCGCCGAGAGCGAACAGATGCGCGACGGCGCCCCGATGCCCCTCCGCTCGCTCGCCGGACGGTTCGCGGCGAAGGAGGCGCTCATCAAGGCGCTGGGCGACTCGTCCGGGGTGACGTGGCACGACATGCGCGTCGTCTCCAACGAGCTCGGCAACCCCGGGTTCGAACTCTTCGCGTCGACCAAGGCGATCGCGGATGCCCGGGGCATCACCGCCATCCACCTCTCGATGAGTCACGACGCCGGGTTCGCGGTCGCGTACGTGATCGCGGAGTCCTGAGCATGCGCGAGGCTCTCGTCGACCTAGGAGCGATCAGCCACAACGTCGAGGTCATCCGGGCGGTCGCCGGCGTCGACGCGATGGTCGTCGTCAAGGCGAACGGCTACGGCCACGGAGCCGTCGAATCCGCCCGCGCGGCGCTCGCCGGGGGAGCGGTCTGGCTCGGCGTCGCCGATCTCACGGAGGCTTACGAGCTGCGCTCCGCGGGCATCGACGCCCCGCTCCTCGCCTGGCTGCACGACCCCGACGCCGACTTCGGCGCAGCGGCCGAGTCGGGCATCGACGTCGGCATCAGCTCGCTCGCGCAGCTCGAGGCGCTCGCCGCCCTGCCCGGCCGCGCCGAGGTGCAGCTCAAGGCCGACACCGGTCTGGGCCGAAACGGGGTCACCGCGTTCGAGTGGCCGCAGCTGGTGAGGGATGCCGCGGCCCACGAGCGCGCCGGCCGCATCCATGTCCGTGGCGTGTGGAGCCACCTCTCCAACACCGGCCCAAGCGAGGACGCCGCCCAGGTGCAGGCTTTCACCGAGGCACTCGAGGCAGCGCGCGCCGCGGGACTCGACCCCGAGCTCGTGCACCTCGCCGCAACCGCGGCCGCCCTGAGACTGCCGGCTGCGCGGTTCGGGATGGTGCGGGTCGGGGTCGGCGCGTACGGCCTGTCACCCGACGGCGAGCCCGTCACCGACCTGCGGCCCGCTCTCGAGCTCGCGGCATCCGTGGTCTCGGTCAAGCGGGTGCCCGCGGGCCAGGGCGTCTCGTACGGCTACGACCACGTGACCGGCGCGGAGACGACTCTCGTGCTCGTGCCCCTCGGGTACGCGGACGGGATCCCGCGCCACGCGTCGGGCAAGGCGCAGGTCACCATCAACGGCGTGCGCCACCGAGTGTCCGGCCGTATCGCCATGGACCAGTTCGTGGTCGATGTCGGGGACCACCCCGTCGCGGTGGGGGACCGGGTCGTGCTGTTCGGCGACCACAGCAACGGAGTTCCCTCGGCCTCGGACTGGGCCGAATGGGCCGGGACCATCAACTACGAGATCGTGACGCGCCTCGGTCCGCGAGTGACGCGGCGGTACGTACCGTGATCGTGGAGACACCCGAGGCCATGGCCGAGCTCGGCGCGCTCATCGCGCGGCAGCTGCGCGCCGGCGACCTCATCCTGCTGAACGGCGAGCTCGGCGCGGGCAAGACCACGTTCACCCGCGGGCTCGGCGAGGCGCTGGGAGTGCGCGGCGCGGTGACCAGCCCGACGTTCGTGCTCGCGCGCACGCACCCGAGCGATTCCGTCCCGCTCGTGCACGTCGACGCCTACCGCCTCGGCAGTGCGATGGAGCTCGACGACCTCGACATCGACTACGCGGGCTCGATCGTCGTGGTGGAGTGGGGCGCCGGACTGCTCGACGGCGTGGCCGAGTCGTGGCTGGAGCTCGACATCGAGCGCCCGCACGGCGGCGACCCCGATGTCGAGGTGGAGCCGCGCACCGTGACCGTCACCGGGCACGGCCCGCGCTGGCAGAAGTTGGAGTGGCTCGATGCTGCTGGCCATTGACACCTCCGCGGGGACGAGCGTCGCGGTCGTGGACCGTGAGGCGGGCATCCTCGCCGAGCACTCGTCGGACGACACCCGACGCCACGCCGAGGTCATCGGCGAGCTGATCGCCGCCTGTCTCGCGGACTCCGGCATCGCAGTCGCCGCGCTCTCGGGCGTGGTCGCGGGCATGGGGCCGGGACCGTTCACCGGGCTGCGCGTGGGTATCGCCTCGGCGCGCGCGTTCGCGTTCGGGGCGGGGCGGATCGTGGTGCCGATCGTGAGCCACGACGCCATCGCCTTCGGGCAGGACGGACCGCTGCTCGTCGCCACCGACGCGCGCCGCAGCGAGGTCTACTGGTCGACGTACAGCGGCACGGATGCCGTGGGCCTGCCGATCCGCACCGCCGGCCCTTCCCTCGCCAAAGCGGCGGAGCTCGAGCAGGCCGTCGCCGACTTCGGCGCCTACCGGCTGCTCGAGGCGCGGACCGTCTCCGCCGCCTCCCTGGGGATGCTCGCCGAGACGCTGTACGCCAACGGCCGGGCCTTCGCCGCCGACGAGCCCCTGTACCTGCGCTCGCCGGATGTGACTCTCTCCGCGGGGCCGAAGCGGGTGACGTCATGAGCGGTTCCGGCAACGCAGTGTGGCAGTTGCGCACCGCGACCCCCGACGACCTCGACGCCATCATGGCGATCGAGACGCGGGTGTTCGAGGACGACGCCTGGTCGTCGGGCACCATGCTCGCCGAGCTGCGTGACCGCAACGGCCACTACCTCGTCGCGTTCCCGCCCGACGACCCGACCCGGATCGACGCGTACGCGGGGCTGCGCGCGCCCCGGCGCCAGCAGCAGGCCGACATCCAGACGATCGCGGTCGTGGAGTCCGCGCGGCGGAAGGGGCTCGGTCGGGTGCTCATGCTGCGCCTCATCGACGAGGCGCGCGACCGCGGTGCCTCCGAGCTGTTCCTCGAGGTTCGGGCCGACAACCCGTCGGCGCAGAACCTGTACGAATCGCTCGGGTTCCAGCAGATCGCCGTGCGCCAGAAGTACTACGGGGGAGTGGTCGACGCGAACATCATGAAGCTGTTGATCCCCGCGACGAGGACGGGACCCGCATGAGCGTGTCAGAGCCGTTGGTGCTCGGTATCGAGACGAGCTGCGACGAGACCGGCATCGGCATCGTTCGCGGCACCACCCTGCTCGCGAACGTGATCTCCTCGTCGATGGAGGAGCACGCCCGATACGGCGGAGTCGTGCCCGAGGTGGCGGCGCGCGCCCACCTCGAGGCGCTCGTGCCCGCGCTCGAGCAGGCGCTCGCCGAGGCGGACGTCGCACTCGCCGACCTCGACGCGATCGCGGTGACCAGCGGGCCGGGCCTCTCGGGCGCGCTCATGGTCGGTGTCGGCGCTGCCAAGGCGCTCGCGCTCTCCCTCGGCAAGCCGCTCTACGCCGTGAACCACCTCGTGGGGCACGTGGGCGCCGACGTGCTCGACCACGATCCCTTGGACTACCCGACCATCGCACTCCTGGTCTCCGGCGGGCACACCTCGCTGCTGCACGTGAAGGACCTGATCTCCGACGTCGAGCTGCTCGGCGAGACCATCGACGACGCCGCGGGGGAGGCGTTCGACAAGGTCGCCCGGCTCCTCGGCCTGCCCTACCCCGGCGGACCCGAGATCGACCGGGCGGCCATCGGTGGCGACCCGACCGCGATACGGTTCCCGCGCGGCCTCAGCCACCCGAAGGACAGGGAGAAGCACCGCTACGACTTCTCCTTCTCGGGACTGAAGACCTCCGTCGCCCGCTGGGTGGAGCGGGAGCGCGACGAGGGCCGCGAGGTGCCGATCGCGGATGTGGCCGCGAGCTTCCGCGAATCGGTCGTCGACGTGCTGCTCACCAAGGCGGTCGCGGCCTGTGTCGACCTCGGCGTGCCCCGGCTCCTGCTCGGTGGGGGTGTCGTCGCCAATGCCCGGGTGCGCGAGCTCGCAGCGGAGCGCTGCGCTGCGGCGGGCATCCTTCTGCGGATACCCCCGTTGTCGTTGTGCACCGACAACGGCGCCATGATCGCGGCTCTGGGCGCCCAGCTCATCGCGGCAGGTAATGCCCCCTCGGGCTTCGACTTCGGCGCTGATTCGACCCTGCCGGTGACCGTCATACAGCAGTGACGACTCCTCGCCTAACCGGGGTGCGTCGCGTTGACAGGCCCGTCTCCGGACTGGAACGATGACAGCGCGCCAGTTTTCCCGGTGCATCGGACTCAAGGAGACATCTCATGACTGATCAGGTTCCCGCCCCCACACCCGAGCCCACCCCCACGACCCCGGCTCCCGCCTACACCCAGCCGGCCGCGCCCGCATACGCCCCGGCCCGCCCGTGGAACGTGCTCTCGATCGTGTCGCTCGTGGCCTCCCTCATCGGGTTCGGCATTGTCGGCATCATCACGGGTCACATCGCGCTCGGCCAGATCAAGAGGACGGGTGAGCAGGGTCGCGGCCTCGCGCTCGCCGGCGCCATCATCGGCTACGTCGCGGTCGCGGCGGGCATCATCTTCGGCATCATCTGGATCGTGTTCTTCGCCGCGGTCGCCTCCTCGGGCGACTACAACTACTAGTGACGACTCCCGTCGTCGCGAGACGCACCAACACCCTCTCGATCCTCGCGCTCGTCGCCGCTTTCGTGGCGTCGGTCGTGGGGATCGTTCTGGGCATCATCGCCCTGGTCCAGATCCGCAAGAGCGGAGAGGCGGGGCGTTGGCTCGCGATCGCGGCGATCATCGTTGGCGTTCTCGTGACGATCTACTTCGTCGTGTCGTTCATCCTCCCGTACGTCCTCAACGCGGTGTACCCGGCGCTCGAGGGCTAGGGTTCGATCATGGCTGCCAACAACGACGACATCCCCCCGATCCCGCTGCCGCCCGCGGGTACCTCGATCCCTCCGGTCGAGCCGCCTCCCGTGACGCCGCCGGCCGCGCCGACGGCGCCCGAGACCCCCGTCGCGCCTCCCTCGGTCGCGCCGCCGGCCCCGCTGCCGCCCGTGTCAGCCGCACCGCCCGCGCCCCTTCCTCCCGTCGCGGCCGCGCGCCCTGACCCCTACGCGCAGCCCGGCGCCCAGCCGACCTATGCGCCGCCCGGCGCCGTTCCGCCTGCGGGATCGCCTCCCGCCTACGCAGCGCCCGCCTACGGCACCCCGGGCGCCGCGTACACCCCCGCCGCGGCCGGCCCGCCGCAGGGTCTGGCGCTCGCATCGACGATCGTCGGTATCGCGAGCGTGCTCCTGGCGTTCGTCTCGGTCGGACTCCTGCCCGCCATCGCCGCGGTCGTGCTGGGTCACCTCGCCCAGCGTCGCCAGTCCTACGCGCGACCGTTGTGGCTCACCGGCCTGGTCACCGGCTACGTCGGGCTCGGAATCTCGCTGATCTGGGGTCTCTTCGTCCTGATCGGCATCATCGCGGCCTTCAGCGACGGCTACGGCTACTAGACCCGCTCCACCAGGAGGGCCCTGCGCCTGTCGCCGATCCTGGTGAGGATCAGAGTGCCGCTCGCGGGGCCCTTCGGCGCGAGCGAAGTGCGGAACGTCGCCGGGTCGATGTCGACGCCGCGCTTCTTGATCTCGAGCGTGCCGATCCCGCGCGCGGTCAGCTCGCGCTTGATCGCCTTCTTGTCGAGCGGCAGTTCCGCGAGCACCCGGAAGCCGACTGCGAACGGCGTCTCGAGGGCCGTGTCTGAGGTGATGTACGCGATCGACGGCTCGAGCATCCTGCCGTCGATGTTCCGCGCGAGGTCGCCGATGAGCCGGGCACGGATGACCGCACCATCGGGCTCGTAGACGTACTCGCCGAGGGTGCCGACGGCAGCATCGGCAGAGTCCGCGGGCGCGACCATCTCCGAAGTGCCGTGATCACCCACCACGAGGGCGGAGCGGCGGACCCCCGGCCGGGCGAGTGGACCGAACCAGACGCCCACCTCGACCACTTCGCGGTCGACCGACACCCACTGGGCCTCGGCCCCGTCGGGGATCAGGTCCCGGTCCACGCCGGGTCCGAGCTTCACCCCGGTGGGCAGTCGATCGGCGAGACCGAACGCGAAGTCGAGGGACGGCGACCAGTCCGCAGGGTTCTTGAGGCGCTTCGCGCCGTCGCGCCGTGCCGGATCCAGGTACACGCCGTCCACCCCCGAGAGGTCGAAGGTCTCGGCGTCGGCGTGCTCCACCCGCGCATTCGACCAGGGGGCGAGGTTGTAGGCGGCCACGGCAGCGGTCACCTCGTCGCGCTCGACCGCGGTGACCTCGATGTCCAGCGCGGCGATGGCGAGGGCATCCGTGCCGATGCCGCAGCCCAGGTCGGCGATCCAGTTCAGGCCCGCGCGCTGGAACCGACCGGCGTGCTGGGCGGCAACGCTGAGCCGGGTCGCCTGCTCGAGGCCGGCCTCGGTGAAGAGCATCGACGACGCGAACGGCCCGAACTTGGGGATGGCACGGCCGCGCAGTCTGGCCTGGCTCAGCACCGCCGCGACCAGCGCGGGGGAGTGGCCGGCCTTGCGGAGGTCGTTCACGCTGCGCAGCACGTCGGCGGTCGAGTCCCACGCGGGCAGGGAGTCGAGGAGGGCGAGGCCGCCCGGCGACAGCAGCTCCCGCAGTTCGGCCTGATCCATGGGTCAACCGTAATCGTTGGCACTCGCGTTGATCGAGTGCCAACGAGCCTCTATAGTTGATCTGGCACTCTCAGAGGGAGTGTGCCAACTAAGGATTTTAGAAAGAGGTCAACCGTGTCGGTGTCCATCAAGCCGCTCGAGGATCGAATCGTCATCAAGCAGGTCGAGGCAGAGACGACCACCGCGTCGGGTCTGGTCATCCCCGACACTGCCAAGGAGAAGCCCCAGGAGGGCGAGGTCGTGGCCGTAGGCCCCGGTCGCATCGACGACAACGGCAACCGCATCCCGCTCGACATCGCTGTCGGTGACAAGGTCATCTACTCGAAGTACGGCGGCACCGAGGTGAAGTACGGCGGCGAAGACCTGCTCGTGCTCTCTGCCCGCGACGTACTCGCGGTCGTGGTTCGCTAGTCGCGATTCCTTTCCGCCAAGCTCCCGGTGATCTCGGTCATCGGGAGCTCGGCCGTTTAACCGACCCCTAGGCTGATCCAGTGAACACGGATGCCCAGGACAAGGTTTCGGGCAGCGGCACAGCCTTCGCGATCACTGCGTACCTGCTGTGGGGCATCCTCCCGATCCTGTTCTTCGCCGTCCGCGAGTCGAGCGCACCGGAGATCGTCGCCTGGCGCATCGTGCTCTCGCTGGTGTTCTGCGCGCTCATCGTCACGGTCACTCGCAGCTGGCCGGCGTTGATCGCCATCGTGCGAAGCCGCCGCACGATGCTCTCCCTGGCGCTAGCCGCGGTGTTCATCCTCGTGAACTGGCTCGTGTACGTCTTCGCAAGCGTGAGCGGCCACGTCGTCGAGGCCTCGCTCGGGTACTTCGCCCTGCCGATCGTGACCGTGCTGCTCGGAGTCGTCGTCCTGCGGGAGAGGCTCCGCCTCCTGCAGTGGATAGCGCTCGGTGTCAGCGTCATCGCCGTGCTGGTCATCGCCGTCGGCTACGGGGCGTTCCCGTGGATCGCGATCGCGCTAGCCTTCAGTTTCGGCTTCTACGGGCTGGTCAAGAAGCGGGTGGGCCCGACCGTCGACGCCGTGAGCGGTCTCGCCATCGAGACAGCCGTGCTCGCACCGGCGGCGGTCGTGGCCCTCGTCGTGATCGCGGCGACGTCCGGGCTCTCGATCGGCGATTTCGGACCGGCACACACGGTGCTCATGCTCTCGCTCGGCATCGCGACGTCGGTGCCGCTCATCCTGTTCGCTGCGGCGGCTCGCCGGCTGCCCCTCATCTA
>Ga0247760_1003064_pt1 | contig 11416 bp, 7 predicted proteins | sample UWRJL171409R4_FD_179936 | JGI IMG/M metagenome (GOLD analysis project Ga0247760, IMG submission 179936) | Plant litter microbial communities from Arlington Agricultural Research Station in Wisconsin, United States - UWRJ-L171-409R-4 | ecosystem: Environmental > Terrestrial > Plant litter >...
GCCACTTGTTGCTGCGATCACTTCTGAAAGTAAGTTCACTCTCTTGTCCCAGTTTCGCGTCGCTCGCACCACCACCCCTTCGCGCATTCGTCATCGCCCTTCGCGAGGTGTGACAGACGCGATTTCGCGCAACCCGTGCTGACATTCTTTTTTGTCTTTGGCTCTCAGCTGCCCAGAAGTGCATCGTACCCCCGCTTCCACGTGTGCTCCCTTTCAGATTCGCCCTCCGATCGGTTGGGATCTGTCGGTCATTACCGAACCTCCGTCACCCGTGCGCGCCATCTCTTTGGCTGGTGAGGGACTTCTGCAATGGCGGACCAACACGAAGTCGATCTCGACTCGATAATTGACCGCCTCTTGGAGGTGCGGGGCAGCCGACCCGGCAAACAGGTTCAGCTGCTCGAGGCCGAGATTCGCTACCTCTGCACCAAGGCTCGTGAAATATTCATCTCCCAGCCTATTCTGCTCGAGTTGGAGGCTCCCATCAAGGTAAGACAGACATTGAACCCTTTTGCCTCAAACACTTCAGACGCTCTGGTCGTGTGCCGGCCCGATGTATCATGTCCCCGACTTCGGCTAACCTCATCGTGCTCCTCCAGATCTGCGGTGACATCCACGGCCAGTACTATGATCTCCTTCGGCTCTTTGAGTATGGCGGCTTCCCGCCCGAGGCCAACTACCTCTTCCTTGGAGACTACGTCGACCGCGGCAAGCAGTCTCTGGAAACCATCTGCCTCCTTCTGGCCTACAAGATCAAGTATCCGGAGAACTTCTTCATCCTGAGAGGCAACCACGAATGCGCCTCGATCAATCGGATCTACGGATTTTATGATGAGTGCAAGCGTCGGTACAACATTAAGCTGTGGAAGACATTCACGGATTGCTTCAACTGCCTCCCGATTGCCGCGATCATTGACGAGAAGATTTTCACCATGCATGGTGGTCTGAGTCCAGATCTGAACTCGATGGAGCAAATTCGCAGAGTCATGCGCCCTACCGATGTATGTAGCACTATTCCCTTGCAAACTTTGTCTCTCGCGGCTTCCTTGCCAGGATTCCGATGCTGACGCAACTCTCCTTAGATCCCCGACTGCGGGCTCCTCTGCGACCTGTTGTGGTCCGACCCCGACAAGGATATCACGGGATGGAGTGAGAACGACCGTGGTGTTTCCTTCACCTTCGGCCCTGATGTGGTGTCTCGCTTCCTGCAAAAACACGACATGGACCTCATTTGCCGTGCCCATCAGGTTGTCGAGGACGGCTACGAGTTCTTCTCCAAGCGTCAACTTGTCACCCTGTTCAGCGCACCCAACTACTGTGGCGAGTTCGACAACGCCGGCGCTATGATGAGCGTAGACGAGAGCCTACTCTGTTCCTTCCAGGTGCGTCCCTAGGTCGATTGTCACCATTCAGGGCGCCCGCGGCTAACAGTCTTTTTCACAGATCCTCAAACCAGCAGAGAAGAAACAAAAGTACGTTCACGGTCTTAGAGGCAGTAACAGACCCATCACTCCTCCTAGAAATCAACCCAAAGCATAAGTTAGTGTTTTTACGAACTTTCCACTTCATTTAGGTTCGGTCGACGATAAATCCGCTTCCCGCAACGAGCCCCAGCCGATAAGGGTACCCTTTCCCGTCAGCCCATCTACTGCCTCCGCATTTTTGGTCACCCGGGGCCCATCGCCTGCCGTCATCGTCACATCCGACTACTTCACGTCTTATACCGGGTCCGTCTCGAGCCGTGCTGTTGAGCGAAAACCATGTCTGTCTATTAATCTGCAAGAAAAAAAACGAAACAAAAATTGCGAGGGGGGAGGGGGTGTGTTTTGGAAGGGATGAATAACGACTCTCTTTGTCAGACGTTGGAAGGATCCGGAGGTATAGATAAGCGGTGGTGCCTAGGAGAGTTAGTATGCTGCTTCCGAAGCAAACGGCTTTTCTCTAACCCGCTTCTCTCATCTGCTGGTTCCTCTCTTGCCACACTCGGTCGAGACCCTGCACAGCAGGATTCCGAACCTATCCGTTCTACTAATCCGCTCACTCTAACGCCCATAATTCCATCAGCATGAGGTCGGTGTAATTCAGAAAAGCACCAAACAGTCCAACCGGCCAATTTGGGCTCAGGTATTCATAAGTGCATCGAATGGACAGAAATAGGCGCGTTGGAATGGATGGCGTCGAGGCGGGAGCTTTGGGGAAGGGGTGTGTTCTATTTGGGGTGGCATTCAGGGGTGTTCTGGTCTTTTTCCACATGTCCCTCTCTCAGTCGGGTCAGCAAAGAGAAGCGGAGAACGTAAAGAGTTCCATTGTATGATCACCCAAGATTTCTCCTTTCTATGGCATGAAGCAATGGCAAGGGCTATGGTGTTCATGTAGAGACCAATGCACGTATGTTTGACGAGAGCGGTTATAGTAAATGTGGTAAGGAGCTCATTGGGCCACTGGGAAGAGAAGGAAGCGTAGCTCTGGTTTCTTTGGGCTCTTTTTAGTTGTGTTTTACATTTGTCGTCTATTTCGTATGTGAGAGTATAAAAACTATTTGATGTGATGCAGAAGACTGGAAATTCCTCAGTGTAACAGTCTCAACATCCTGGAGGTCATTGAAAAATTATAACTTATCTAGGACCCCAACGAATATGGGGTTGAGGAGGGGGGACATTGGTGTGACCGGTTTTCCCGTTATATATCTTCTGTTCCCGTCTTCCCGCGAGCCTCTTCTTCACTCGCAATCGTTGCACTTTCCTGGCCCCTCAACACTACATGACCCCCCAGTGGTGTTGTGCTTCTTCGCCGTTGCTGTGGCTTTCCCAGCTGCATCAGCATCACCTTTCCCCTGTGGCTGATAATCCAGGTCAACATGTCCTAGGTTGCGCCCAGGCTGAATCACGTCCCGCACCCGCCGCTTTAGTTCCTTGGTCTCGGGAAACCCGCCATCGGCCTTGCGGTCCCAGAGAATACGGCGTTGTAATGCCGGAGCAGGGCTTCCACTTCTGTTTTCGTCTGGCGAGGGTGGCGCGGTGACGATCTCAACAACGAAAATCCCCCCTGTGGTGGGCTGCAGCGCAACTTCGCCCAGGTCGGTGGAGAAGGTTGATAGGAGCTCTTGGGCAAACTGGGGGTTCGTTAGTACGTGCGTGTGAGTCGAACCAACGTGCTGGTTGGGATCGGTGCCGGAAAGGGAAGGTGGACTGACATATGCTGCTCGGAGGAGCCACTTGCACTGTGTGCAGAACTGAATTGTGACCCGTGGGAGAGGGTGGGTGGTCGTGTCTGGGGTGTTGCTGGGTTCGGCCATGGTATGTGATTTACCTTACGATGGGAATGGAGGGCCCCGAGATGGAAAGGGTTTTTGCGGAAGAGAGGCGGCTGTGATGTTGAGTGAGTGAGGAGGGGTGGATGATGGTGTATGTGGGGGGGGAACCAGGTGAGACGGAAATCCCAACTGTCGGATTGTGTCCGACTTCAACGCTTGCGACTGGCCTTACTAAATTATGTGATTGTCTATTTCAACATAATGGAGACCTAGAATGATTTAGTTTAGGTCTTTTATTTCATGTTTCATAGCTGGAATCAAGGCCTGTAATGCCAGAAGCCGTGCTTGGGCGAGGCATAAGCATCGTGGCCGGTTCTGTCGCCTGTTCCATGACCTGGTACTATAACCTCAACACTCCTCACATGTCACTTCATCCAGAAGATGGGAATGCAGTGAATGCTCATTCACTTCAGTTCTCGTTTCGTCAATCCCATTTGAGAGCGGCGCCTCCAAAGACTAGAAGTAGGCTTATATACATAGCGAAAGGAGAAACACCAACAAAGTACAACCGCAAGGGGAGAAAGAGACAAATAGAAAGAAGCGTAAAAGAATAAATGAAAACATAAAACGAAGTATTACATGCTGAAGAGCTGCCAAGTCTTGCCTGTGAGCCGTGGGGGTATGACTTGTAGCATTATCGTACGGGCCGCAATCATCTCATCCTTCCACATCGTCTCTGCTTCTTCGCCTGCTGGCCCTCTCCAGTTTTCTCTCGGTGGTCGTAACGGGGGAAGAGTCCGGTATCCCTGGGCTCGTCGAGGCTAGGCAGTGCCCCCCCTGTTTCCTTGTTGATCCTCCAGTCCCTCTTTATCTTATCCTTTTTATTTTCGCCATGGGTCCCCGATCCAAATGTCCGTCGCGGGGACAGCCAGCGGGTACCATTTCCGTTTTTCGTCAGTCGCATCACGTAGCTACTCCTACATAACCACGCAGCATGAGCCGCTCGCTGGTGGCGCGTACGGATCCTCTCCTTTGGGAACTTGCCCCCAGACGCTGGGGACCATGTAATCCCGAGTGCTGTTGCAATACGCGATAATGCTGTCGAGGAGAAAGGTCTCCAGTGTCAGTAACCCGCATCTCTCAAGTCGTAGCTCCGCGTGCTGGCGGCCGGGTCGGGATTATTCACCTCTTTGAAGCCTGGCTCACAGGAATACGTTCCCTCTCGAGATCCTCACGTAGCCGGTTGTTCAACTCTGTCAATCGGCGCAGCTTGAGATCCGCCATACTTTGCTTGTTCTTCTTGATCTGCGACGGGTCGCCAACATCGCGGGATGTGTATTGAGGCATGTTTGAGGGTGGAGGGAGCGGAGATGGTTGGGGCGATGTCGCTCGTTGATTTAGGACGTAGGATGCTCCTGCCGGGGAGGCTCGACTGAGCTGAAGTCGAGGCGGCGATCGGCTACTACTCGCGCTCTCGTGTGCTGGTGGCTCGACGATCGATTCTCGGTGCGGGGACGATTCCGATGGCTCGCGATTGCGATTTTTCGGTCTATTCATGGCGTCGTGTCAGTTTCTCAATCGCGCTCGTTCTTCATTCTCTTCCCTCGCTGTCCCCGACGTGATGTGCTAGGGCCCCTCCCAATTGTCCCCTGCTGCCCTGGGCCAATTGTCGACGTGTCTTGTACGCCCCGATCGCCGTCGGTCCGTCGAAAAAAGATAGGGAATCGCGGTGACTTACCGTAAATGAGTGGTGTGTTGGGGATCTAATCAGACTCCGGGTCGACAGCAGGTGCGATTGAATTGCATGCGATTGCGGGAAGTCTGGGAACAGGCGGATTGGCGAGGGTCGGAGGAGGAAGGTCGACTCCTGAGAGGCGTGTTGGTCCGTGCGTTCTAAAGCAAATGAGATTGCCAGACCAACCAGGGTTTGAGATTACTTAGCCCGAACAACAGATTCATAGCTCTGGATAGTCAATACTCTGTTGTGCATGCTATGAATAAGGTACCATCTTGTAGCATCTCATCCTGGTTTACGGGATATGGCTACGGGCGTATGTGGCGTCGAAACTATGATTTCTTATTTTGATGACATCTCTTTGGAAGTTCAGGAGTCAACTTCGAGAGAGGGGCCTTCAACGGTCCGAGCCCCGGTGCGTACGGATCCGTGCCTAAACACCATCACTCCGCGTTTGCGCATCCCGCCTGTCCCACAACAGTCATGACTCGATTCCTCCGGAGGAGAGGGAGGAAGCTTTCGATTGTTCTGATAATAAACGCAAGACATTTGAGGCCCCAGGTTTGCCTAGCGCCCGAAAGATCCACTGCCCCGCTAATCGCGTAGCTGCCCCACATCGTCCTGTCTTTGTCTCGAGAGGCACCTCAGAATGCAAACCTACTTGCACAATACTAAGCTGCCAAAGAAGACAAACAGATATTGTGAATACTGTAAAGCACCGTGAAATAAATGCCGAATTCCAGCCGGATTCATTCCTCTGACCTCTGGCATTGTGCTGGCGCTGCGTTCGCATCCTAAGATTGCTGCCTGTCACGTGATCTGGAGCCAATTTGCGCCCACAAATCGTCCCTCCCAGGTCAGGGCACAACTTCTTCCTCCGGCGAAAAAACTCAGTCGTCAGCATCCCCTCACTGCCTTGCGCTGCTCCTTTTGACGCAACAAAAAACTCCTCGATACCTGCGCAGCGCAGAGGAGGTTGCCCATCATGGTACGTCGATCCCAGCCGTCGCGGTGTCTTTGGGCGCCTCACTGCCCTTCTCGAAGTCAATTATCGACATTTGCCTCGATCGATACCACCCTCTGCTTTCCCGCCGTTGCCCCTCAACTAACTCACCGCGCCCGCAGCCGCCCCCCCCGCATCAAAAGCCCGAAAATGTCTTGAAGCGCGCTCAGGAGCTCATCGGGGTCAACCAGGCCCCTGCGGCCCTGACCCTGCTTCATGAGCACATCACATCGAAGCGGTCCCGCAATGTTCCCATCGCCTCGCTCGAGCCGGTGATGGTTCTGTTGGTGGAACTGTCTGTCGAGCAGAAGAAGGGAAAACTGGCCAAGGATGCGCTCTACCAGTACAAGAACATCGCGCAGAATACAAACGTCGCGACAATAGAGGTTGGTCGCCAAAGGATTCCACGTCGCCACCCGCCGTCATGCTAACAAGATGCTTAGTTGGTTCTGAAAAAATTTATCGAGTTGGCCGCGGAGAAGGTGACTGTTGCCCAGGCGAAGGCCGATGAGGTCCAGTCTACCATCGAGGCGACTACCGGATCTGCCAGTGTTGAGGATCTTGAGGCTAGCGAGACTCCCGAGTCCATCCTCCTCGCCACTGTCTCCGGCGAGCAGTCCAAAGACCGTACGGATCGCGCGATTGTCACTCCGTGGTTGAAGTTCCTCTGGGAAGCCTACCGCACCGTTCTCGATATTCTCCGCAACAATGCGCGCCTGGAGCTGCTCTACCAGGGAACCGCCATGCAAGCTTTCGACTTCTGTCTCAAGTATACCCGAAAGACTGAGTTCCGCCGCCTCTGCGAGTTGCTTCGTAACCACGTCCAGACCGCCGCCAAGTACTCTGCTCAGATGCATGCTATCAACTTGAACGATCCCGATACTCTGCAGCGTCACTTGGAGACCCGCTTCCAGCAACTGAATGTCGCCGTCGAGCTGGAGCTCTGGCAGGAGGCCTTCCGCAGCGTTGAGGATATTCACACGCTGCTGAACTTGAGCAAGCGCCCGGCGAAGAACATCATGATGGCGAACTACTACGAGAAGCTCACTCGTATCTTCCTGGTTGGCGAGAACTATCTCTTCCACGCCGCTGCTTGGGCCCGCTATTACAACTTGCTGCGTCAGTCCGCCGCGATCGTTGCCACGGGACACGGCAAGAAGGCCGACAACCCGCCCACCAGCGAGGCTGATTTGCAGAGAGCTGCCACCTTTGTCATTCTTTCCGCTTTGTCTATTCCCGTCATCAGCACCTCCCGTTCCCGCGGTGCTATGGTGGACTTTGACGAGGCGCGCAAGAACAAGAACTCTCGCCTCACCCACCTTCTGGGCATGGCGCAGGCCCCTACTCGTGCTGGTCTGTTCCGTGACGCGCTGTCCAAGGCCCTCCTTCGCAGAGCTCGCCCCCAGATCCGGGATCTCTACAATATCCTGGAAGTCGATTTCCACCCCCTTTCCATTTGCCAGAAGATCTCTCCCATTCTTGCTCAGATTGGCGCCGATGAGGAGATGCAAAAGTACATACTCCCGTTGCAGCAGGTTATTCTCACCCGCTTGTTCCAGCAGCTCTCGCAGGTATACGAGACTGTCGACTTGGAGTTCGTTGAGAGCCTCGCACAGTTCCCAGAGCCCTTCCAGGTCACGCGCGCCACCATTGAAAAGTTCATCATGAACGGAAACAAGAAGGGTGACCTCGCCATCCGTATGGATCACGCAACTGGTGTCTTGAGCTTCGACGCCGATGTCTTTTCTTCCGCCAAAGCAGCACATGCTGGTTCCGGTGCTGGTTCTGCCGAGGGTGAGGTTGGCTCCGTCCAACGTCTCCAGAGTACCCCCTCCCAGATTGTCCGCTCCCAGCTCACACGCCTTGCCGAGGCACTCTATACTACTTGTCGCTACATCGATCCCGACTTCAACAAAGGCCGCATCGAGGAACGCGATGCCGCTCTTGTTCGTGCCAAGGCTGGGTCTGAGAAGGAGCATCTCGAGATCCTGGCCAGGAAAGAAATCATTCAAAAGCGTAAGGATAAGGCTTCGGAAGCGCAGGCCGCAAGGGACAAGGAGATTGCGCGGAAGAAGGCGCTCCAGGAGCAGGCTCTCCAAGCTGCCGAGGCCAACCGCCTGGCTGAGGAGCAGAAGGTCCGCGAGATGAAGCGCATGGCAAGTGAGCGCGAACAGATCAAGAGAAAGGAGGTCGAGAGCATGCTGAAGGACATGAAGCTTGAGGACCTCGGAGGCGAGGACCTTGATAATCTGGACAGCAACAAGATTCGCATGATCAAGTTGCAGCAGCTTGAGCGGGAGAAGAACACTATCGCGGAGAAGCTCCGGATTACCGGCAAGCGTCTCGACCACCTTGAGCGTGCTTTCCGGAAGGAAGAGGCGAAGAAGCTGCCCGAGGACTACCAAAAGCAACGCGAGCATGACCTCGCCGCCTATGAGCTCATCAAGACCCAGACCCTTAAGGAGGCCGAGATCAAGCACAAGGAGGATGTTGAGCTGAAGCACCGCTTGAGCCGGTTGATGCCCCTCTACGAATCTTTCAGATCTAACCTTCACGAGCGCCGCCGCGACGAGTTCGAGAAGCGCCGTCGTGATGCTGAGCGTGAGCTGAAGAAGCAAGTCGACGCACGGCAGAAGGAGTTCCGCGAGAAGAAGCTTCGCGAGAAGCGGGAGCGGGAAGAGAAGGAGCGCGCGCTTCGCGAAGCAGAAGAACGCGCCGAGAAGGAGAAGGAGGAGGAGAGGAAGCGCCTGGAGGCCCGTAAGGAGGAGATGCAGCGTCTCAAGGAGGAGAGGGATAAGGAGCGGGAGAAGCTCAAGGAAGTTGCTGCTCGCCAACTACAGCGGGAGGAGGAGGCTATGGCCAGACGCAAGGCCGAGAAGGCGGCCGCGACAGTAGCGCCTGTCCGGAGAGATGTCCTGGCAGAGCCGACCACAGCTGCTGCACCGCCGCGGTTGCCGATTGCCGGCTCCAAGCCGAGCTGGAGAGAGCGCGAAGCTGCACGCATCGCGGCTGGCGGAGCACCCGCTGCTTCTGACGATGCCCCTGCCGAGGCCCCGGCCCCGGTGCGGGCCTCCCTTCCCCTGCGGGGTGCATCGGACAGAGCGCCTATCCCGGAGAGAAGTGCCGCGCCCATGGAGCGCACAGACTCCAACGACAGACTGGCTGGTCCCCCCCGGCTCAACCTCGCTGGCTCCAAGCCGAGCTGGCGCGACAGAGAGGCGGCCAAGGGCAGCAGTGGCGGAAGCGCTCCTCCGGATCGGGGCGGCCCGCCTCTGCGGTCCGTGTCGGGACGGGGTGTTCCGATGGAGCGTGGGGACTCTGGCCGAGGTGAGGTGAGCCGTGACACCAAGGATGCCCCTGTGGAGCCCTTGAAGCCGTCGGGTGGTTCAAAATGGGTTCCTAGTTTCAAAAGGCGAGAGGGCGGCAACTAGATCAAGCTAGCTCGTTTTCCACACTCGTTGCCATGGGAGTTTGGGTTTGTGTTTCCCCTCTACGAGGCGCATATGTAGAATAGCATCACGTAATAAGGGGTCAATCAGTTGAGAATGGAACAGAGTCATTTCGCAGCGCTTTGAAATATAACCAGTAAACTGTACGTGAATAATTAAGTGTTAAAACAAAGATCTACATCTTGTGCCAAGAGGATCCAGATGATGAAAGTGACAGAACGTTGGTGATCCGACGATCGAGATCTGCAGATCTCGGCCAGGGGTGATCGGGGGCTGGAAGCTTCAACACCCTGGCTGCTGTCGATGAAAACGGTTAGTTAGGCGGTGGCGTTCCCCGTGAACACTCCCCAGCAGAGCATCATCAACGACGGATTACACAAACCCATTTTGGCTTTACGCCATCGGAAAAGCACGAAAACACGAGTGGAGTGTGGAAAGGAGACGCATCTCCCATCTGTGATATATGCGCGATGGCCTAACCGCTGGTGTTACATTTGCTCCATTAAGTTCCCAAACATAGCAGCACATTTGCTGGGAACCCAGCCGTTGTGCGAGCATGCGGTGGCCTCGCAGGCAGAGACAAGATCCGGACACTGGTTACCTTTGAAGGAGATTCAATGCCATATCGGCAACAGCTCTGGCAGTTTGCTGCGTCCGCCCTCGTGACACGACAGCGATGGAGCGTTTGTCGGCGCATTGCAGCTCGAGCCCTTCGAGGTCGCATAGATCAGCATGCACCCGCCTTCTCTGCGAGGGCCCGAAACTACAAAATAGGTACTTTCAATAGCAAGCTTCAGCAAGGTCAACTTCCCAGACCCTCAGGGTGAGTGTCGGCTCATCTTCTTTTTTCATTCTCTTTTTGGGGCGTCGCTCGGAACGTCGTAGCTGAATCGGGCTGGTCTATGTTTAGGACATGGCTGATTTATTTGCCTTTGTCGGGGCTGGTGTTGCACAACAGTTATTCCTGTGACCGTTGATACCTATCGAGGTACCTTTGGTATCTTACCAAGCGGTAGTAGTAGTTCTCTGTTTTGAGACCTGCCGTGTCAGTTGTTTAAGAGGCCCCCTGTTCAAGTACAACTAGAATTCTGATGCTCGTTACCTTATGCAGTCATAAATTAAGGGAATCATGAACGCTGAGTAGGAGAGGCATGAGGTTGAATACCGTAAACATGCAAATCTAATAAGAACTTTACTCGCCCCGGGGGTGGGTAGAAATATAAAGCAGGGCAGGAAACCGAGAACTGCCGATGGAAACCTCCCCCAGACATCGAGGTGGGGCTCTCTAGACTTGCTATTGGGGGCCTTCTAGCGTCCACGCGCCCGTCGCGGACCCATGGTCCTCTGGTAGATAGGTCCTATACTCGATTAACTTTACTTCCTTTCACGCTACCTAGGCTTTTGGGTTACAGACCTGGAAGTGAGCATACCGGGTAGCCCCTATCCGCCCCCGAACTGTGGCTATCAAGGGGCGTCAACAATCTCCGAATCGTGATACAGAATGTCAACATAAGTATGTCCCTCCCCAGCCCAATGTCCTCCCTTTTGACCCAACCACTCTCTCCAGCAGCAAACCCATATTCCTACCTCGCTCTGTCGTACGTACACCCGCTAGGCGTCCTCTCAGCTTCTTCCACCTCCACGCCGCCAGCCGTCACCCCTCCTTCCCATACCACCACTCCCCCTACCACCCCATCCACGACCAAGTCCTCCCTCTGCGTTTCCACCACGACAACCCCCCCAACGTGCGAGTACAAATGCGGCAACTGGTGCTCCGACCCGCTCGCTCCCCCCCTGGTCCGACCTCTCAGGCTGCAAGTCCTCCCACTCGCGCTGCGCGCTCCAAGTCTCGTCCTGCTTCCGCAAAGCCAGCTGGCCCAACTCTCTCCTCTGCTTCGACTTCTCCTCTTGCTGCTCCTCTCTCTCGCAATACTGCACCACCGCACCCAACGGCGGCTCCAAATCCAGCTACTACG
>Ga0247760_1003065_pt1 | contig 11413 bp, 9 predicted proteins | sample UWRJL171409R4_FD_179936 | JGI IMG/M metagenome (GOLD analysis project Ga0247760, IMG submission 179936) | Plant litter microbial communities from Arlington Agricultural Research Station in Wisconsin, United States - UWRJ-L171-409R-4 | ecosystem: Environmental > Terrestrial > Plant litter >...
CAGTTTTGCTTCAGCCTCCTGTCATCCCGTCGGGAAACCAGGTCGATCTCTGGGGCGATATAACGAGTGGTGGCGGCATCTTGTTATTGGCACACACGAGAAGACAATTCATGTCTGCAGGTTTTTTCCTAGCGGCAGAGGTAACAGGAAACCGATACGACCAACAGTCGCAATAACGATACGTTGTGGAAACCCATACATAGTAGGCCTTCACCGGGTGGGAGGGGATCCGGGGCAAGGAAGCCACTCGGTGCGACCCAGTGGCTGCGGGCAGCGAAATTCGCATTCGAGGCAGCGGGCAGAGAGGAGGCGCAGAGTATGAAGTAAGCGTGCGCAGGTACCTATTGTGAATCACGAACCACGACGAGTCGTCGGGATCAAATGTTTCGAGTCATTTGGGGATCTGCCCTCAACGGGCCTGATATTGAACCTTGGGTGGTGACACTCAGCCATGCTAGAGGAGATGATCCCTCGTCAATGATCAAACGACTGGGGTTGAATGCACTTACAATGGACCCAGCCGCCCCATCGGCCAACCTTTGGAAACGAAAAAAGGGAACCTTGTTGTCTCTCATGCCGACAATCAAGGGCGATTGGCGCTAAAGTGCCACGATGCTTTTGGAAAAAGAACACAACAGTGTGGTGATGTCCGAGGACGAGGTCAAACTGCGAATGAGAGCAACGGATGCGTCACTTGCATCATTGGGCTGGACTTTTTAGGTTGTTCGGGCCAACCCTTCGCCTATCCACCGAGCTGGAGAGCGAGAGACGTTCGGCGGAATTCTGTTTGTCGGTCAGGGCGAAATATGCGTAGCAAGGGGGAACGTGACGAGGCTTGCAACAGCGATGTCTCGGGGGCGAAAAATGTCGCATGTCTTTCCATTTGGACCAATCTGGAAGTTCTCCACGACAAGACATGCAGCATGGAAGACACGCAACTCGCTCGCGCGGTACCGCGACGAGGGGCTGCCTGAACAGGGGAAGCGCGATGGCGTTAAATTGATTCTGTAAGCCCGGTGGTGGCGCCGGCTCTATCTGTTGGCTGCCCTCTTGTCTCAGCTCTTGGTTCGCAGGACGGTTGGAACGGGTCACTCTGGCATCTGGGCAAAGCGTGTGACTGCTCTGTGCTGCTTCTGGCGAGCTTGCACTGTGTAGATCTTGCAAGCGCGACTCAATGCGCCTTCCCTCGGAGGGGCTGGGCGTTTCTCTCGGACCACTCCCACCCGGGCAGGGTGTGAGGGAAGCGACATTCGGGGAAGGAACGGCAAAGTGGGAATTAGGACAGCTTCCTCAATCACACAGTGCGAATTTGATAGCTAACGTGATATCACTGGGGACTGGAGAATTGGAAATGGACGACCCCCTCAGCAGCAGCAACAGCGGCGGCAGCAACACAAGCAGTCAGCAACATCCCAGATCTGCCGGCCGGCCGGCCGCTCCATCATCCATGAGGCACAAGGCAGCTGATGATGCGACGAGAAAAGGCATGCGCAGCGCCCTTTATCGGGTTGGTGCATCCATGCTGGGATGGAGGATGCCCAGATGGCGCTCGTCGGTCCGGCGTCCACAGCGTCTCGCCTCTCGCGTCTCGCCTGGTTAATGAGGGCGCCAGCATGAGCAACAAAAGAGCAATCTGCAATGCGGCTTGTTGATTAAGTTCCAGGTTGTTGAGGATTGCTCGTTGTGAGGCAGGAAGGCTCGGCATTGATGGATGCAAGCGGCCTTCGGATGGGGGTCCCTCATCATCATCAGCCCGCCAGCGACCTGCCTGCCAGCCCGCCGGCCAGCCAGCCAGCCCACGGTACCCACCCACTGCATGACCCCGCTATTATGCTTGGGTGAGTTTCCACCGCATGGATTCTTCACGGGCTCAGATTTCACTTTTGTTGCAGCTGGAGTGTGTGCTGTGCCCGTAATCAGCACCTTTTATTCAGCATTAGGTTTTTCCTGTCTTCGCAACCAATCATCAGCCGACGGCGCCAATCTGCGCGCCGAGAGGACGGTCTGCACCAAATCACGGCACCCCGGCAGCGCGCCCGCAAACACCGTAGCCCGAAAGAAGCAGTTGCGTTTGGCGCAGACAGAACCAACACTTGGACCTCAGTCGATGATGTTTCGCGCGCGCCCGATGGGACAGCCCTTGTTTGTTCTCAACTCAGGTCCTTTTTTGGTGGACCGCCCGTAACTGCGGCTGCGACCACGAAAACGGCAGCCGAGTCAGGAAAAAGTTCGGAATGCAAAAAGAAAAGAGTCCCGTCGGCAAAGCGTGTCCCAGACCCGAGGCAAAAATAGCTAGAGATGCTACGCAATGGCGACGCACGACACTGTGCTCGGTACATTACTTGGCTCCTTCTCACTGGCGCAGGACGCAGGAGTACGGATAGGTTTTGATGGCCTCGTTTGCTTATCATTTGCTCAGCAGATCTCCGATAGTGTTAATTATTCGGGCTCACCCCTTGACGGAGCGGCTTTTCTCCCTTACCTGCTGTTGAGCCGTGTTGGGCAGTTTGCCTGTCACAAAAAAGGTTTGGAACAAGCTGGTCAGCGGGGGGCGAAATATCGCGGTGGAGACGGCTTCTGGCAGCGTTCGGCGATGCGGGGCAAAATTGTGTTGCGTCCGCATCCGGTTCCAGGCTTTTTGCTCTCAAGTTTGACCAAAACGAGGCATATTCTTGGAATCGGATGGGTTTGGTGGTAATGTGGTCTCTCCCCCACTCACACACCCACTTGGGCGGCTTGCGCTGGGTTTTGGTTTGCTGGTGAGCAAAAGGTCGAATTCGCAAGCCGCCGCTTCGGAACATTTGGAGGCTGATGCCGTGGCTTCCACTGCCTTCGACCTTTCCCCTCTTGGCATTTTCTCTTTACTATGGAGCGCTGCAGTTCCGTCACGGCGGCCGGCCGAGCCATCGTATTCGCAGCCAGCCATGACCCCCTCGTCATGCAGTCACCTGTTAGTGTCGGTGACTTAGGAATCACGCTCAAAGCTCTGCGTAGCCGGCGAGTGCGCACGCGCGAGAGCGGAGGAACACATCTCAGTCCTAATGTCAGCCACGCAGTCCATTGGATGCAGGACCGGCCGCTTCGCATTTGGATTCATTGGTAACCATACCCTCCTTCATCGACATTGCCCTCCAGTTGGATCGACGCAGGTTGCGCTAGCAATCGCAGCCTCGCCCGTGTTGCCGAACACAAATTACAAAGGGCTTGCGACGACGAAATCCTGACGACGCAGAAAAACTAGCGCAACGCACCAAAGCCATCGCATTTCGCCGTCGCCCCAGTTTTTCTCTCGCATCGGCGACCTCAGCTCCGGCGCTTTGTTCCGCCCCGTAGCCCCGTGGCCCTATGGTGACGACGATTCCGACAGTTGCTTGGTGTCACGCCGAATCGGCCACCTGGGACAGCCCCTCTCCAGGTGGGACCAAGGGGGGCAATATTTTGTGTTTGTCGTTGGTGAACTTCTTGGATAGGCAGCTACTTATCTGCCTGATAAGAGAACTATCTTAGGCGGACTCAACACCGGCTAGTCAGTGCTAGGCGATGGTCCCCGTTTCTCCACCAGCAAAAGATTTGGTTGTTCCATGTGGGGGTCCAGGAAGACGACTGGACCCCGTGACCCCCTGGGGCCGGCTCAACGCTGGACCAGTCACCTACGTCCGCAAGTTATCTACATCATGGACGAGCTATGTGCAGCTATTCATGTGAGGACATTAGAATTGGCGCAGAGATTGCATGTGACACAAAATCCCCTGGGTGTTGTCATCGGCGGTGGCCTGTCCGAGCGTTTCGGGCCTACGGCGTCCAGTGTGATTCGGAGTCAGATATTGGGAAGCCACAGCATATTCTGGAAGGATCAAGAGTTTGCGTTCGACTTAAACATTAGGTTTATTTTTCTTGCACGCATGTAGTACAGCGCTATTCCCAAGCTGGGGAGTCTGCTAACAAGCTTTCAGGTGGTAAGGTTCACGCCTCGTGCCTCCTGAGACGAACCATGAGCGGAGGCTTGTCCCATGACAAGAAGGTCTTTTGATGCATCCAGCCCTCCTGCCCTGGCAACACATCCACGGCGAAGCGTCTAAACAGCTTGGCCACAATGAGGCGGCACTCAGCAATGGCGAGGCTCTGTCCCACACAATTTCTCGGCCCGTAGCTAAAAGGCTTGAAGACATCACGGCGGTCCCCCACATATCGGTCATAGCCGGCTTCCGAGGCAAGCCACCGTTCTGGCGCAAAAGTCAGGGGGTCGATCCAGTGAGTCGCTGACCGGTATGCGGCAAATTGAGCGATGCCCACGATGGATCCCCCGGGGACGTATCGCCCAGCAATGGTGGCACCTCCGGCCGGTACTGTTCGCGGCATGTTGATGGCGCCGGGTGGGTAGAGACGAAGGCACTCGTTCAAGACGGCGGCGAGAAATGGCGCTTTTTGGGATAGACTCGTTGGTGTCATGTCCTGCTCGCTGGCGAACTGGGTTTGTAGCTCCATCATGAGGCGGTCCTTGTGTCGCGCGTTCTCTGGTCGTGACAAGAAGAAGACAGCCCCAGCCAGCAGCGAGGCTGTGGTCTCTGAGCCGGCGATACATAGCAGCTGCGCGTTGAGATACAGCTCGTCGGTCGACAGGCTGGACTTGTTATCGCCCTTGCCCGTCACGTTGGGCAAGATGTAAGACATGAAATCTGCCTGGTGTGGCTCCGGCGCGCGACATCGCGCATCCACCATGTCGATGATACTCTGCATGTGCCGACGCGCCTCCTCCACCAACTTCCGCGGAAGCACCCATGACACCAGCCGGCCCAGCCCCGGCACGGCCGTCACAACCAGACTCCACGCGATAAGCTTCATGCCAGGAAAAACCCGCCCAACCCACGGGTGATATTCCCCCTTTTCGAGATTCCCAAAGGGACGTCCAAAGACCAGAGCCGAAGTCATGTCAAACATGGCGAAGTGGAACCAATCCATAATGTTGATGATACCTTTGCCTCCTCCTCCTTTTCTGTCATTTCTGTCGTTGAGATACTGCTCCTCCTCCATTCTTTCCAACAAGATATCTGCAAACCGTCCCACCACCGGCTCGAAACTCCGCACTGCCCGCTCTGAAAACGCATTTCCCACTGCCCGGCGATGTCGCGCGTGGTTTACCGGGTCGCACGAGATCATGGGTTTGGCGGGGGCGAAGAACTCGAAATCCTCTCCGGGGAAAACGAGTTCTTCTTTGGGCATTTGCAGCGGGATAGAAGATGCCGCAACGGCGTGAGTGGTACCACTGGAAGAAGAAGAAGAAGGGATGCCCCTTGCTCCGTAAATGTCGCGCCACGCCGCAGCATCGATATAAGAGAGCTGGTTTGGCGAGATGCGAACTACAGGGCCGTATTTCTCATGCAAGCGCGACCAGGCGTGGACTGTTGTGCCGAGGGTTTCGTGGAAAAGATAGGGAAGCGAAGATCCTCGGTGTAAAAGGGGGCCGGGATACGATGAGAGAGGGTGGAAGTGGATGTTGTAAATGTTGTGGAGGAGAAAGAGGAGAAAAGCCTGGGTGTGTTAGTACTTTTTACTCTCTAATCTAGAGAGGGATGGGGGGAATAGGAAGGAGAGGAAGATGGGTTGAGGGAGATAATATTCGCGTCGGGGGTCGGGGTATGCAAATGGAGGTATTGGAGGCAGGGGAGATCAAAGTAAACTAGTAAAGAGGATGCCCTCCTGTTCTGAGAGGTAAAGGGGGTTAGGTGGGAGCGAAAGGGACCTTTTCTCTTTGACAGATAGCGAGGATGTGTTGCGTTGAAGGGTTTATGTGAAGAGGGTGAAGAAGCACGAGGATAGCAAAGACAAGGAGTGACGCAAGCAGAGTGACCTGCCCTGGTAGGTATGTGGGAAGTTTGGCTTACAATTCCAAGGGCAATGCCGAGGCAAGTGGCTATGGTGTGTCCTGAGGGTAGGCTGAGACCTTCAAGGCCTTGTCCTTGTAGGATTTGAAGCATGCTGGGCGTCAGGTGTCGAGGACAGGAGGGAATAATGCCGAAGATGTCTTGAGGTGTGCGATAGGTCGATGTTAATATTGACTTTATTGATGCCGACTGGGTTGATGGCTTAAACGTCGTCGGCCTTGAGAAGTAGAAGCTGTTGACGAATGTCTAGTCTGCTCCTCGAGGTGATGACGGTGACGTTGGAAGGTTAAGCCAACACCTTGTGGGCCAAGTTGGTTGAACTCGAAGTCGTGACTGCCGTCGGAAGTTTCTGAGGTGTAACGTCGTCAACCAAGTCCAAGTCGTATCTGTCCGTCAAGCTGTGCGGAGATCTACCAGTCCGTCAACAGCACTTGAAGTCATCCATCCATCCCTTGGTCTGAACAAACTGGCGTTGTCGATTATATATACCTATCCATCAAGCAGCCCCAGGCAACCATGATACCTAAGGTGGGTAAGTACCTACTTACACACCGGCCATTGACCCCGGATCTCGACCAGCCATGTGCTTACCTACCATTGCAGCTAGCCCTATGCCCATACCCATGTCCATGGTCTATGTTTATGCCCCCAACTTACATGTATCATGTACACTGCCTCCCTCGCTCGCTCTCCTGCATGACATGACTGACATGAGGTACATAAATGTCAAGTGGAATGCGGCGCGTACCTAGTCCATGTTTATCTAAGATCTAACCTGAGTTGAAGTCCCGGGTACTCAAACTAAAACTAAAACTAGGATCAGAAAAAGGAAATGTTCTTTGCCCAGGCAGGTCAGGTGCAGGTCTGGCACATGTATGGCACGAGACTGGCACGAGACTGGGCGTTGAGTATGGTCTATTCCGATTTAGATCACCGGATACATGTATACGCATGTACGTAACTGCATGGTGAGTTTACGAGTGGACTAGACTGGACTGGAAGGGAATAAAATGGGACAACGGAGGGTGCGGCCGCTCCGTGCCGCTGGGATTTGATGGGATGGGATGTGATGTGCACATTCAAAGTTGGGTAAGGTACCTTATCCGCCGGCGGGGGAATTCCATTTTACGTAGGTAGATCCTATCGGTGTTAGGACCTCGGTTTGTGGATGTGGATATGGCGGATGGGGTTGAGAATCGCATGAGAACGTGGAGAATGGGAAGCATCACACACGGCCAAGACCGATGCACGAAGCAAGTACGTAGGTGCAGTAAGTGCAGCGCAGCGCCTGCAGAGACCTCGTGGAGAAAAAGGTTCCAGAAGGGTGATGGCGATACAAATGGGGATGCTGCCCATGGAAGAAGGAGGTGGGATATGGGTTTTTAGTGGTCAAGGGCGGGCAAGCACGTTGTGTGTGTGTGTGTTCAAGTGCATGCATATTTCTGTAAGTAGAGTTGAGTGTGTAGATGGTGTATAGCTCCAGGCACGTAAATATCGTACATCCATCTGTACGTCCAGTCCAGACGGGTTTATAGGCTACGTCTTCCAAAAGGGTTTAGAATCGGAAGTTGCACACACGCAGACTGCAGTACCGCACTGAGCGGCCAAGCCGTCCCCGTGCCGGTCTCTGTTTTGGACTTTGTGTGCGTGTGTGCATACATCCGCGGTTGGAGGGCAACTCCCGTCCAATCGTGACATGAGTAAAGATGGTCGGCTCCAGTTGTTCGCATGTACAGAGCAAAATGCCTTGGAAAATCCGATCTAAAACCACGCACACTTGACGCACCTGCAGACATGCCCACACACACAAACAAACAGGGAATCCCGTAAATGGTTCTTTTTTTTCTCTTGGGGACTTTGATTCTCATTACCCTCCGACTTTGCAAAACCTGAAGGGAGGGTGGGGGTTGGTGGGCTGGTACGCACGCATGCACGCAGAGCGGAGGCTGAAGCTGAGGTGTGGGTGGGTGGGCTTTAGTCATGACCTTGCATGGAACAAGACAAAAAATAGCGCGGTGCCTACCAGCTTGCCAGCTTTTCCAGCTTTTCCAGCTTTGCTTTCTGAGATTGATGGGTACGATTTGGGGTGCCTTGTTGGGGAATCTGGGTTGGGGAGTACTACCACCCATCCATCCCTCTCGCAGCGAGTTTTTAAACTTGGGGAGAGACAAAGAAAAAGCCAAAAAAAAAGGGCATGGTGATGTTACATTGGTGGCTAGTTTTCTTTTTTGTCGGTTTTGTTTTACGCGCGCTTCTCGCCATGTGGCAATGCCAATGTCGAGATTCGGTTCGATGGGGCTCTGCAGGGACAGGAGACAAGAGTTGCATTGGGAACGGCCCGCGCTGGTGATCTACCAAGATTTGGGAGTTGACTTCCTTCCTGCCTACCTAGGTACCTACTACCTTTGGTAGGGGAGTACCAAGATTTGGGAGTCGACTGACAAGAGAGCAGCATCCTCTCTGGTGACATGAGATTACTGGGGCCTGGCGAAAAGGCTTGACTTGCTGGCGTGTCTAGGCTGCATCATTGAAGTCAGTCTCTGACCGTCCCTGCCCTCTTTTCTCACCCCCTCACCAGACTTGAACACGCAGACAGGCAATGAAACAACACCGCCAATCTTGCACAATCCCGGCCAGCCAGTCAGCCAGTCAGTCAGTCTCTCTTCAACACCGCCATCTCAGCGTTGTGATCGAGCCAACTACCTGCCAATATCACACCCTGGAGTTGGCTTGCTTGGGTTAGTTCGTTAGTTAGTTGGGCTGGATTATCTGCCGCCCCGTTGCTTGTCTCCGGCAAAAAGGCGGACGCGCTAAACAATTAGACTAGTTTTGAACTAATGCAGCCCGCCTGCCTCAGTACCTGCCAGCTGAATTTCACTCAAACAACAACACATCACAACACACACACACCGCACACACAGTACACACCGACTTGATTGCCAGTGTGTGGAACAAGGCTTGGCTTGCCTTGGCCCGTCTGATTCCGAGACCACCGACGGTCTGATATCTTGGAATGGTCAATATGGTTTGGTGTTGTGGGGTGCATACCTGCATGTGTCTTTCGTTGGCCCGTTCGTTCCAGCGATTAGAAATCTGAGGCATTGTCTCTGTCAGGCTTGTCCGTGTGTGTGTGTGTGTGTCTGTGTGTGTGTGACGGTGAGCAAAGAGGGAAGTCGGTGAGACAAGGTTGGCTGTCGCCGAGCATTCTATTTCCATGCCAAAAGGATAGGTACCAACCTAGCAATGAACACAATTGGCTCTCGTGGTGGAATTTAAGTAGGTATGTGTGTGTGTGTGTGCATGTGACTGATGGGAGACGCGCGTCAGAGGAGGTAGACCAGGTGTCCTCCCATGTCTCTCGGTCTGTGTGTTTGTTAACATGAACCCGGTAATGACCCGGGCGCCACATGCATTGACCATCATCGGTTCACCGATGCGGAAAACGAGCTGGATTGGGGCATGATTCCAGTCAGTCTAGTATAGGTACCTATCTTTATCAATTCGCGGCTGGGTATATGCAACAGGTATCGATGATGTGTCTTACTTGGTGTTTCCAGGAGGATGTGAGTATCGGCCCTATGTCGGTGAGGTACCAGTCAACCACCATGCCATGCCTTCCTCCACTTTCACCACTCCTTTTGAAAAATTCCCCTGCAATCAGAAACCCAAAAAGATTCCTTCGTGGTTAGTAGGTAGCGGGGAAAACATGTCATTGGACCTCAAAAGTTCCTGTTCCATCAAATGTCTTACCGCCAAAAATGTCTGGCTGGTCTCCCCCGCTTACATCATCACCTGCCTGATGATCCCAGCGCAGGACTTTTCCGTATCGATCGATCGAAGTTCCTTGCAGGAGCTTAGCTGAGGGCAGAAATGAGTGAACCGATGTGATTCTTAGAAGAAGTACCTGTATGTAGGTATGCTGTGTGCTCGAGTCGAGTTGAGTTGAGAATCCAAAAACTCGGATGCGAAATGTCCCGGGTGTATATGTATGCGGTGTTTGCGGATTTATGTTTCAAGGCCGTGCTCGGGCCTTATCACCCTCCTACACTCCTCTCTGTTGGAGTTCGTTGGAGTTGGAGTTTGAGTCTGGTTGGTGCCGTATACGGCGGGATGGAATCTAACCCTGGTCTCCGATATTCTCGGTAAAATGTCCCGTGCCCCAGTCGCCGGGGTGGCCCATCTCGCCGGGGTGGCCTCACCGGGGTGGGGTGGGGGGGCGAAGTGCACGAGCGAGGGCACAGTCTGCAACAAAGACCCTGTCTGCGCCTCTGGGTGGGGGGTTGCTGTGCAACAAAGTTGTCCCGGAAGTTGAGAGAGAGAGTGTGTGTGTGTGAGTATTCGCCTCGTCTGTTGTGCGAATAGGTACTTTTGCCCTGCAAAGTATTATCAAGGCTTGATGAGAAAAGGGTTTTGAGTCCTTGACGAGAATCCTAAGGGCTTAAATCTCTTAACGCCGAAATCCAAGCCTTGGATTTCAAAACCGTTCTCCACCGTGTTTCAAAAATGCAAAAAAAAAACCCTGCTGAAAGAAAGCCCTGCTGAAAAAGTCCCAGACAGACCGGACAATCTTTTTGGGAGTTGTTTCTTTCCCCTCTTCTGTCGCGGCCGTGTTGGTTACTAGCCTCTTATCTTGAGGTAGTAGTGGCTGTGCCACTCGGTTCTGTAAATGAGTTGCCGTCTTGTGTCTCTCGTTAAAACTGTTATCTGTATCGTTTCAATCCATTGCATCTATCCCCGTCAAAGTTGCTGAGCCGTATCTGCACGTATCTGCGCATAAGTGGGGGACAGTCGTCCGGAACAACGAAATACCGTCTGTTTACTTATAGTTTCCCCGTAGACTGTGCTCAGTTGGGAAGACATTGTGTGATTGCAAAAAAGGCGCAGTCTGTGTTGTGTGAGTTGCTGATGAAACTGAATATCCAACCGACTATCTCCGCTCTTGCCCGGGACAGGTTCCCAATGAAACATTAACCCGGTGACACTGATACCCTAGGTAGCTAACCATCCAATATTGAGTTCTTGCCGACTGCCTACCTATGATACTGTGTTTATTGCCGTTTAATCTTGGTTTATTGACGTCTGAAACGTTAACCCTATCTCGTCTCCCGAACAGTGGCGAAGCCAACAAACATCTCGCATGCACGGAGGCATTGATCCTTCAACAACACATCTCGGGATAACTTGACAGCTCGACCAAACATTATTCCGAAATGTCATGGTCATGAAAGACATTTGAGTGTTTGTTGACTGGAGTCGGTGTGTGAAAAGAGGACTGCTACATGTCTGGTAGCTGCAAGATGCTCAGCTGACCGGATCAACTGACTGGTGAAACGCTTACGAGGAGGTATGCTTCAACTGGGGTTCAAGCATAAGTTGCGAGGATGTATGTACATCATTATAGGTAAGGTACCTACCTAGACAACCAATTAAGAAGAAAACGCAGACCATCAACAACAGGGCGTTAGGGTACATCTCACACTGAAGTGTTTGTTTACGGGATGAGGATATTCCAATTGTTTTCCCACACACCA
>Ga0247760_1003066_pt1 | contig 11412 bp, 17 predicted proteins | sample UWRJL171409R4_FD_179936 | JGI IMG/M metagenome (GOLD analysis project Ga0247760, IMG submission 179936) | Plant litter microbial communities from Arlington Agricultural Research Station in Wisconsin, United States - UWRJ-L171-409R-4 | ecosystem: Environmental > Terrestrial > Plant litter >...
GACGACGAATTAGAGGGCGGGGTGCAGTGGATGATTTTGATATCGTATGGTTGATATCGTCTGGTGGTGTCGTTTGGCTTTGGTGTCGTCTTGTTGATGCCCTCTGGTTGGTGGAGCCCGGTTATGTTCTCGTGGTTGAGAACAGATGTGGTCTGTTTCTTGTGGTTGAAAACTGGAAGTATTCGGCTAGTGGGATGCTGGTTGCTTTTATAGTGTACTGAGACATGTTGTATGTGAGAAGGCTGAGGGGTGGGGGGTGGTGAGTGGTGGTGAGACTCAGTTGGCGACCATGGTAGTTGTGGTGTCTGCTGGCTGGCCGGGACTGCAGCGCGTTGACTGGGGCTTCATTGACTGGTGATAGGGCGGTTGTGTTTAGTATATCGAGACATGTGGGTGTGGGAAGGCTAAGGGGTGGCGAGGCGAGGTTGGTGGTCATGGCCATGATCATGGGGGTGTCTGTGGTCGCTGGCCGGAATCGTAACGCGCAGGTTGGGACTTTGACAGCCTGGGAGACCAAGTGGTCAAGCACCTAGCCACCGGAAAGAATGCCTGGAGGCAAATGTGGTGATGTGTCTGCGTGGAAGCGAGGAGGTGGTGTCGCTGGGGTCGGCTCACGGGCTCATAAGTCGACGGCGAAGGGGATTAGCCCGCGGAGCCATCGGACCGCGAGGCCGTGAGATATTGGTTATGAAGCTACGGGATCTAAGCGATGGGGCACGTCGTAGGGCTGCTAGTCCTAGGAGAGGGGCCTATCACGCTGCGGGCCGACTGTTGAGGTTCTCTCAAGTCAGGTTGCTACCTGTAGAGGCCTTCGAACTGGCCGATATCCTTGAGACATTCCGGCCTGAGCAACGGCTCGGGGCAGGCTGGTATCAGGTCCTGGCCGAGTGGAAGGACTTTGGTAAGGAACAATAGTATGCCAGGAGAGTAGTCACTGCTTGGGAACGCTGGATAGTGCGTATGTTGTCGAATATTTATCAGGGCGGTGACTTTGCTTCTTGTAGATTCTGGAGTCGGTGGCTTTTTTCGACGGTCGCCGGTCAAGAGGACGCCCCGGAGGTTGCTGCCCATCGCTATGGATTGTGACCCTGCGCGCGAAGGGTTAGTATACAAGTGCATTGTACTGCCTAGTGTTTGCCCTTCTACCAAGGCATAGTCCGACCTTGGACATACGTACCTAGTGCTCAGTACATGCAGCCATGAAATAATAACAAGACTCCCATGGCCCCCGATCTTAACTCACACAGCCCAATATATTTACGGCCCCCATCCACCGTGGTAAACAACACCCCCTTTCTACCGCCCCTTCTTGCCTTGACCAAAGAAACAAACCCACTCAATCCCCCAGTCTTCTCGCAACCTCCTCAAACCCCCCTTCTCCCACCGCAACCCACAAATCAACCCACCCCCTCGCCTCCTCATACCGCTCCTCACCCACCTCCCACTCCTCCTCGCCCTCCCTCTCGACATAGACCGTCCGCATCCCCAACGCCCTCGCCGCAGCCAAATCCCCCAGATGCGCCGCCACCATCGCCACCTCATTTGGCTCCAGCCCCAGAGCCTCACATGCCCCCAGATACACCGACGGATGCGGCTTATACGCGCGGAACATCTCCGCTGAGAGGAGGTGTTTGAATCCCCCTTCACCACCACTCCCACTCCCCCTCAAACCCGAATCCAAATCCCGCAACAACTCCAAATTCCCATTCGACAACGTCGCCGTCACATACCCCCCTTTATTAATCCGCTCCAGCCCCGGCGCGCTGTCCGCCCAGGGCTGCAGGAAATGCCACTCCCTTGCTAGCCCCTCGACTTCCTCAGGGGTGAATACCTCGGCGAGGCCGTGGGAGGAGAGCAAGGACGCCAGAGATTCGCGGTGGTGCGTGTCGATGTCCTTCCAGGGGGTGACGCCCGGGATGAAGGAGCGGGTGAATGTGCTATAGGAGGAGCGCCATTGTTGGGCGAAGAGGGGCCAGGGGGTGGCGAGGAGGGTGGTGAGGGTTGGTTGGGGGAGGGAGGGGAGGTTGGCCGAGGCTTTGGAGGAGGCGGCGGTGGTGAGGGCGGTGGTGATGGGGGTGCGCCAGTCGAAGACGGTGCCGAAGACGTCGAAGGTTCTAAGGCGGGGGGGTTAGCTGGGGTTGTTTACTGGTGTTTTAAAGGGGAGGTTTTATTGGTATGAAGGCTCAGGCTGAAAGAAAGGGTTATCTCGGTCGGTGCGGAAGATGCTTTCTTAGGTATTGTTGGAACCACCCATGGTTTTAGCTATAGCAGGCTATCTCCCATTCTGAAAAGGCCTGCTTGCATTCCTATAAAGCCGCCTGCATTTTTAAAAGGCCTTCCTGTGTTCCGAAAAGGCCTTTTATAATACCGCCAAGGCCTAGAATGCAGTAAACCCAGGCTATGAGGGAGCGCACGAAGGCCTCTTCAGAATTGGAGATGGCTTATAATAACACAGCCCATGGGCGGCTCTGACAGTTTGAAGCCATCTTCTGCACTGGCTGGGGGTACCCTTTCTTTGGGCCCGAGCCTTTGTAGTAGGGTATATCTGATGAGGAGGGATATCGGGTACTCACAGGGCTTTGATATTGATGAGGGGCGGTGCTGTTGACATTTTGGTTGTGGATTGTGGTTGGTGAGGTAGGGTTGAGGGTACGCGAAGGGTGCAGGGTACGCGGTTTGTAGCAGCTACGATCGCACTCAACGCCAGTAAAATGTCACAGGTGCCAAAGCCCGCTGAGACCTCAGATCTGATTGATAGGTAGGTATGTTGATGAAGTGAGGCTCAGTGTCTGGTGTCGGCAGTCATGTGGGGGAGCAGGCCCGGCAATGCCGTGCGCCTGGCTATAACCGGGCCGGTCCAATGGGGGGTCGTGACTAACATTCCGCAAGGTCCCGTGGCAATTGACGTCAGGCTCCGTTTCCTGCATTTTGGGCGCCGTGGTCTGCCTTTGTGCCGTTGGCTTCAGCATTGGATAACTGATGAATGGAAAACGGAATGAAAACACAAGACCGAGATTTCTGAGCAACTTGGTAATTCTCCTACTCCTCATTTCCTAGGGAGTACCTTGCCCTACTTTCGCCAACTGTCGGTGAAGGTCAACCCCAACTCCAACCTCACGACCCAGCAACATAACCTCCTAAAGGCAGCGCAATGCCATAACCCCACCTCACCCCCTATCCAACCCCAAGCCAAAACAAAACAAAACAAAACAAAACAGCCATCACCATGGCCACACCTACAACCCCCCCGCCGCCATCAGGCCCCTTCCCCTTCCTCCGCCCAACAATCCGCTACCACCTCATCCCCAATGCCGAACCCACCGAACCAATCTACCACGTCTGGCGCAGCCGCGACAACCGCAAAGGCCGACACGCCGCTCTCATCCCACCACAACCAACCCCCGCAACCGCCGGCCGGTATCCCCGGCCAACCAGCACACTGGCCGAGACCACCCGCGGAATAGCCAAGATGTTCACGAGCTTTCCCGTGTGGGACGTGAGTTATGATGTTGCTGTTGTTTTTACGCTGGGTATGTACCTGCCTTATCACACTGACTTTGGAAAGGGTGGCTGACAAGCAGGGCATAGGTTGTGTGGTGTGGGTGATCAACGGGTTCTTCGTGTGGTACCCGCTGGCTGCGCCGTGGAATGAGTTCTCCGGGGAAACCGACGTTGGCGGCGGGTGGACTGCCTTTGTGGGCGCGACCATCTTTGAGGTTGGGTCGGTGTTGTTGATGCTCGAGGCGGTGAATGAGAATCGTGGGTGATCCCCCTTCCCTGTCGTTGTCATGGGCCTTGAGATGTGATGATCATCTCGCCTTCAAGTCAAGACATGAATGGGTGCTGACCACCTTAGACACCGAGTGCTTCGGCTGGGCACTCGAAGAGGCCATAGAAGACCACAGCCTCCGTCTCCGCACCCTCCCCGAGAAATGCCACCACCACCACTCGGACAAAACCCACTGGATCAGACAACACCCCCCAAGTCAGTCCAGAACAGCCCTCGCCGCCGACACGCCCTCTCCCTCCACCGACACCAAAACTTCCACCCCTCAACAACTTGAATTCACCTTCCTCCCCTCCCTCTCCTCTCTCAAAACCACCTACCTCCCCTCCCTCGGCTTCCTCGCCTGCCTCTCCCAACTCCTCGGCGCCACCATCTTCTGGATCTCCGGCCTTACCGCCCTGCCCTCCATCAACAGCGCCCTCTCCACCCCCGCCTCCAACGGGATCTACTGGCTGCCACAGGTCATCGGCGGGACGGGCTTCATCATCTCCAGCCTGTTGTTCATGGTCGAGGTCCAGGAGAAGTGGTGGCGCCCTGCGCCGGGGCTGCTGGGGTGGCATGTTGGGTTTTGGAATCTGGTTGGCGCGGTGGGGTTTACGCTGTGTGGTGCGCTGGGGTTTGGGGTGGAGGAGGGAGGGGAGGGGGTTGAGTATGCATTGGCGTTGGCGACGTTTTTGGGGAGCTGGGCTTTTTTGGTGAGTTTTCGAGAATACCTGTGAGGACAAGTGAGGTGGCTAACGTTGGTGGTAGATTGGGTCGGTGGTGCAGTGGTATGAATCGCTGGATAAGTACCCTGTATCCGTGGGAAAGGTTCCTTCATAGCATGGCGGGTGTTCTGAAGAATATACGAGCTTATACATGCTCGCTGTGATGGCCTGTTAGACCACCCAGTGAGGTCCTGATGCCACTGTAATCTGGGGAGCATAGATCTCGAAAGTTCCGCGTTCGCCCCAAGACGGCATTGGTTTATTTGATCATCCAGACCAGCTTGAAGTCCTTGACACCTCCCCACTTGAGGAAGCAACATATGCCTACCTGCCGTCCTACCCATGGCCTACGGGCTGAGTGTTTGTGACAATCCCCAGCGGGGAATACAATGCCACTCGCCAGATTGTCCAAAACAACTGCCAGAGTTCCAAGAGTGACCTTAGAATCTGGTATTGCGCCCTTGGTTTAGAGCCGGGCCGCGTGACTGTGTCCACCAGGGGTGCTGGAGAACAACATGCAGAAGACTCCGCAAGTAACGTCAGCCTCCCGGTATGAAAAAACAGGCCAGCGACCAAAACACTAGTAAAAAGGAAGCTTGCGGACCCCGCTCGGGATATCTTGATCGAACCCGGGCTTGAACCGGAGACCTTATGCGTGTGAGGCATACGTGATAACCAACCACACCATCCGACCATCGCACGCTGCGCTGTTGTGGATAGAAGGAAGATCCCTAAATCCACTCAAGAACCCTTGAATCCACCGAGAACCCCTTACGTGCTCGTGAACCCACAACCTGTTATGAGGCATAGACCCTAGGCGAATCGAGTATCACAAGGATACCATCCGAAAGTCGACCAAGAGGACGAAGAGGCTGAGATGATTGACCCGATGAGAGTACCCAGAGCCACTTGAATCCCCCTCCAGTCCTTGGAACAACTACATAGACGAAGGCCCTGACTGGTGCGACCTATTTCGAAAGAAGAAGGACCAGCAACCAGCCTCAGCAGTCCGGCTTCGCAGTGTGACAAGGCGATCTTATTGTAGCCCCTAGTCCTCACAATAACGGTGTAGACAGGACACTGATCAGTGCCGACTTCTTTCGTAGATCCCCAGCAACCAGAGCTAGCAACGAGCCCCAGCAACCCGGCTTGTGTGACGAGACCAACCTCCTTGCCGCCCCCTGATTCTTTGCCAGACGGTTGTTAAGGGCACCACCGAGAGCCTCCCAACACAAGCCAGAGCAAGAGATGAGCGACCCCAGTAGCGACCAGCACCGTTCGAATCAACTCTCTGGCTTCTGCTGTGTCAGGCTCCAAAGTAAGGCGTCGTTCAATCTCATAAGATTACTCATCAGGACGACACTCCCTTCGACAAGCGTTATGTCCAACCACTTCCCTGGGTGCTTGTTACCTCCGTGCCAATCTACCTGTGTATCCACCTGCCACCTAGGCCCTATGTTCCCAGCCAGACTCCCACTCCTCTCCCCGTTACGTATCTCGGTTAGCTTACACCGGCAGGTCGATGGACTCAACGTAGCATCCCGACGGCACTTACCCTCATGGCCACGCGTCACGGTAGTACGGCACGTTATCGAGACAGGCAAGAGACGAGACCCGAGAAAGGCAGTCTGAGACTTCGCCAGATCAAGCCACAAGTCACGTCTTACAAGCCTCAATGCAGGCCATCCATACCGACTCAACTATTATCCTCCGTGCCTAGCACGTCCCACAGCCAAGACGGACCGTCTCACGGCACGTTGGAGTAACTGCCCCCCCAAGTCCCTGTCGAGTTGGTCAGATAAACGGGGAGACAGGGCTAGAATCCGGCGATGTTCTAGACTACCACCCACGTCCTTCGATCCCCCCTGATATCCGATAGACAGCCAAAACCCCGAGTACACCTCTGCCGGCATTATAAACGTTAGCTTGTCAAGGGTGTTGCTGATTGCGGCTTGGTGTGGAAATTTATGGAAACACTAACAGTGGGCCCCTTGTTGAGCTAACGTTTATAATGCTGGCGGAGGTGTAGATCCGAGCTACGCAGGAATATTCCATGCACCGATATCTCCTCGAGACCCCCGCGACCCTCCAGCAGCCACGGCGCATCTCGAAACACTCTGATGCAGTGAAACGGGCCGTGACAAACACAGACCCCGGCGAGAGGGACGTGGGATTGATAGCGGGTCGGCAGGCATTCGGAATTGGTCACATCACGGCCGCAGCAACATGAAGAACGTGAGCGCAGTAAACCTGGCGGGGAAGATTCGAGATTTCTTCGCTTCGGTGCGCCAAATGCATCTGCTTGGCCGGGTTCAGCCCACGTGGGGGTTTCAAGGACGCTCTTGAACGATTTCCAGAAGAATACCAGGCAAGCACGTGGGGTATCCGCAGGGTCGGTCTCGCTTCTGTTCTCGACAGCCCCTGACTCGACAACGAGGGAGTCTTTCTCAGAGAAAAACCCAAAATCCTGGCAAGAGTATCATCACGAAGATCTCGGTATCCCAACAGGGCCACCGAGTGTTGTTCTCGGCGTGTCTCATGTTGAGCCATTTCCGCGTGTCTGCTTCCAGTGGAAGGAAGGCGTGTCCGTCTTCTCGTGCGCGATAGGTTGTGTCGTTGGCATTTTGGCGATATCACAATGTAAGTATTATGGCGATCGTGCGCGGTGTTTCGAGGTGGCGGTCAGGATGCGCGGGCGAGCGGCGCAGACAACCTACCCGGACTCTCGTCCTGCGGCAGGGAAACTCACCGGTCGGTCAGCGTCTTCCAATGGAAAAATGCTCGAGCTTCGTTACCCTGCACAGGTATTATCTGCAGACCTGGATCCTGTTACGGTTAAGTACGCGGGGTTTGTAAGGCTCGAGAAACGAAAGAGCGGGAGGGATCCGTGGGATCTGGAGTGAGACCCCGGAGAGGATCTTGCCGAGCACGGGTGATGCGGCTAAGCCCGGGGCGGATCTCGGACGGTCGACGTCCACCAGGGGAAGCGAGCCGCTACGAGACCTTCCCGATCCGTCCGCGTCCGCCGCCGCGACGGGAGCACACTGGGGTTTTACCCAATGGAAATAACCCCACCAAACTGCTATCAGATCTAAGCCCGACCACAATGCCCAGCCTGGGGTCCCGGAGGATTCGGACTGCCGGAAAATCTGACGATGCGCCATTATTATCCACCCAAGCCCATCCATGTCAGTCCAAGTCCGACGATACTGCGGAAGATAGCCGGCCTCATTCACTGCCCCCTCGACGAGAGCGAGGGCGAGAGGATCCATCCTGCATCTGCGCCTTCGCAATATTCTCCCAGGAGAAGGGGCCTCATCCGAGCCAGTTCGCAAAAGATGGGGGGCGATTCCATATCGAGACTTTTCTTCAAGAGTGCCGACCCTCCACTCGTTATTAGCCGGGGACAAGCAGAGGGGTCCGAGTTGACCGGTCTACGCAGACGCAGGCGCACAGACAGCTGGCCGGGAGTTTGCTCCCATCTTCAGATGGCTTACCACCGCAGGAGAGAAAGAAGCATGATCGGCTGAGGCCACCTCTCGGCCATTGGTGTTTGATGGTCTCGCAGAGAAGAGGCGTTCTGAGTTGGCCAATACCCGACGTCCCGATGGTCCAGGCGCCGGCGGCAGCCAACAACAAGCCCAGCGTAACCCCTTTTGAGTGTCTTTTGACAATTCCAATTCTTTTGCTTCCTAGCGGCCGCATCTCCAAGATCCGAGCCGGTCCCGGGCGATCACCGGTTTGGAGATCCACAGGCCTTGGCCGTTTATTAACTGAAGAAAAAGGCCACCAGCCACGAGTGGAGCGGCAAAACTGGCCCGGCCCCATGGGGGACTTGCTGAGGAATCTGCTTCATGTGGCCCAACTTCAAACCCTCAAGAGACGGCACGCAACCCGCCGGTTGAGCCCGTCAGCAGCCAAAAGGGCCGAAAAAGAAGTTGAACAGCCGAGTCTGGGGGATGTGATGGAATCATGTTGACGTCGGGGAATTTCTCGTTGCGCTAGAGGCAAATGGAAACCCCGGCCGGCTGTAAGGGAGGCAGGTCGTCGTTGGCCGGGGATAGATGAGGAACAGAAACATCTTTCCAGGTTACTCCGTAGGGTCGGTAACACAAAGTGGACGGGGTGAAGAAAAAAACGGCCAGACCGCAGGCGGGCCGCTGGTAATCTGTCTAGGTCCCTGCGTATCATCCTAGACACGCAACAAACAAGAAAACCAACCTCATCGGCGGACGTAGAGCTTGAGCCCCAAACGGGCAGGCGCGATCACGATGTTGAGCGAACAGCCGTGACGCAAAAAGATAAGCCCGTTATTTTCTGCTAAAAACTCCAAACAAGGCAAGAACGCCCAAGCAAACATTCCCCCTGGGCTTCCATCCTTACAACCCTACAAATTGGGAATTTCCATCAATTCCATCCTCACCCACCGGCACACCAAGTACCAACCAACCACCACAGCCGTTGGTTGTTGGCTGCACCACCCACCTCACTTCCCATCACTTCCACCTCCCCGACCTCCACGGAAAACAGGCATCGCAAACCGTCCGTCCGTCGTCTTCAGGCTGCCGGGCAGACGGGGCGGCGCAAGCACACACACACACACACACCTACCTAAGCTCGGGCGGGCAGCGGACAGCGACATCATGGTTTGTACGCCCGCCCGTTCGTCCGCCCATAGCCTACCTACTACCTACGTACGATACCGCGGTAGGTAAGGTAGGTATGTAGCACAGAACCAACCTCACTCACTCATTACCGCTGCTGCGCTCAACTCACATCCCCGTGCGTGCGTGCTGCTGCTGCTGCTGCTCGGTTCTTTCCAGGTTCCCGCTTTTCGTTCCGGAATTCTGCTACTGCTGCCGCTGGTGCTGGTTCTCAGCTCCAGTGCCTCTATCCATGGAATCCGTGGCTGGATGTATCTGCTCTAGGTGACCATGTGTCCCCTTCTCAAGACGGAACACCTACCTAGCCTCCCGCGATGCTTGGCAACCGAGCGAGCACGCAAACGTCGAGGTAGTCCGTAGCTAGCTACCCCACCATCCGAGCGCTGAGTCCCTCCCACCTTGCTGCGGAAAAGCTTCGACCCACCCCGGTCAAGTGCCCCAGCAAGCACTGTGTTCAGTTCAGTAAGACAGCGATGCAGAGACTTGCCTCCCGCTTCCAGGGTGCATAGGAAGTATTGATTTGAAGCGGTAAAGGTTGCCCAGCCACCGAGGTACTCCTGCGACTGGTTGCAGCTAGCTTCCGGAACCTACACGTATGTATGTGTGCGTTGTTCAGAGGAGGGACAATCCCGAACAGGACACGGCTGGCGGGTGCTGAGAAGCCGTGAGCCTCCTTTGAGTCTAGCTGGGATGCCGTAGATACTAGTCTGGATATGGCAGAGACCTGCCGGCCGTGTACCGGGCACTGCAAGATCGCCAATAACCGCACTTGATGGTCACCATGAGTTGTGGATTTCGGCAGCCTTCCTTGGTCTATTTCCAGAGATAGCTCAGGACTATGGTAGATGGTACTCGGTGATGGTACGAAGCAGTGTTTGTAGATGTCTAGATGAGACCTGGCCGTCTCCACTCAAGTTCTTCATATCTCCCCGTTTCACCCTATCCTCGCGACTCGACCAGGTCGTCCTGCGCAACCCAATCCATACAAATCACCCCTTCGTTCCTCCCACTCCCTTTCGTCCCCGTGTTGAACTCCCAAGACAGAGATGAGACTCAAAGTGCTGAGAATTCAATGGGGAGGGCGCAAAGACGCATAGGCAAACGCTTCAAAGCCTGGGAGGTAATGAAGATGAAGACTCTGCAGAGGTCATGCGCCTTGGTGTCCGCAACAGCCCCCCTCCGCATCTCGAGATAGAAAACAACCCCTCCCGCCCGCCGCCATCGAGAGAACAAAAAAGAATCGGATATTTGCGCCCCAGTGATGCCCTCTTTTGGTTCGTGCGCCATTCGCCGTTGCAGAGTCGGTTATGTCAGGTGGTCGTAGAGAAGGGATAGATAGAATATGAGCAGGAAATCGAATGAAGGAGTATCGGTGTTGTGAAGCTGACCCAAACAGGCTGAGCTGCCGAAGTTACCGGGGCGTGCGCATCGGAGGGGATGTGTGGTGGTGAGAGCCCGGCGGGGGAGCTGTGATCGCCGGGCTGAGCAAACAAGATGCGAACCACGACGGCTTCCGAAGAAGCTGCGTGGTGTTCATAATACAACGCATCGGCTCTTGCGCTCGCTCTGTTGGCGCCGATAGCGGCTCTCCTTCCCCTGCGAACTCCGCTCCCCCCTGGATCCCTCGTGTTTGCCGGTGCCCGTGGGGGAGAGCGGCGAGGACGCAGCCTGTCTTTGTCTCCGCAGGATGCGGACTACATCGTAGAATGCCTTCTCGACGTTGATGCAGTTCTTTGCCGACGCCTCGACAAACTCGCAGCCCAGCTCGCGTGCCAGAGCATGCCCCTCCTGGGTGGACACTTCCCTATCCGAGACCCGATCGCTCTTGTTTCCTACGAGCATTATCGGGACGGGTGCCGACGAGCTGATGGCGGCAATCGGCGAGCCGGGGTACGACGGCGATGATGCGGTCGACTCCTTGACCCTCTGGATCTGGTGGTGGAATCGCTTGATGCGCGAAAACGACGAGCGCGACGAGACGCTGTATACTAGAATGAAGCCCTCTCCGTCCCGGATCCACTGGTCCCGCAGGGCTGTGTACTCCTCCTGTCCGGCCGTGTCCAACACCTCGAGCATGCAGGCTTGTTCGTCTATCACGGCCTGCTTCCGGTATGAGTCCTCAATTGTCGGGTCATACTGTGGGTTGTGTCAGCAAGGTTCTTGTGCAGAAGTTGTCACGACGGAGCAGGTGCGCAAAAGCTGGACACCAGCAGGCATGGCCCGAAGCTCAAAGGCAAAGCGATGAGGACCTTCG
>Ga0247760_1003067_pt1 | contig 11410 bp, 11 predicted proteins | sample UWRJL171409R4_FD_179936 | JGI IMG/M metagenome (GOLD analysis project Ga0247760, IMG submission 179936) | Plant litter microbial communities from Arlington Agricultural Research Station in Wisconsin, United States - UWRJ-L171-409R-4 | ecosystem: Environmental > Terrestrial > Plant litter >...
TGCCGCCATCTCTTCGGTATGGATTCCGGTGAGCTTGCTCCCTGGTTCTGTGGAATCGAAGGTCAGCAAGACGGACCTTCATTTTTCGATTCTTTCTGTTCAGAGCTCAAAAATTCCAGCAAATCAATCTGAACGATCAACATGGGCCCTCCACACACATCGGCAGCGGCAAATCCAACTCTGACGAAGCGGACGTTGGGCATCACCCTGAAGGTGTAGCGTGGACTGTCTTCATTGGTCTAGGACACGGCCGACGGGGCAGGGCACTTGTGTGCTGAGCCTGCCCGATGTGCATATAAAAGCTGCATTTTCCACTGGATAAACCCCGAAAGTTAAGCCCCCTTCTGGCCATGGTGCGCATGCCACTCCGCTGACTGGCTTCAACTCCATTGTCTACTCTTGATTTGTCTGATTCCCACAGCGAGCCCCACCACACTCACTGTTGCCTTGCATATGGCGCGCCCACGCAAGGAGGGCATCTGGTCAAAACTTTGGCGACGATCCGGATCCCGCTGCAGACATGCGCCGAATGCGGGTGAGGGGCTCCAGGCGTTGAAAAATGACACCCCGACCTTGAATGGCGATCGCCCCCATTCGCAGGAGGAGCCCCAAGTGCCGAAACAAGTACCTCGGCTTCTAAAAGAGGAACACTTGCCTTTGAGAGCAGAGGCTCGAATCTTGGGCCAGGAACCCCAGTCACCGGAAACAGAGCACACACCTCTGGGAGAGGAACGCCGAACACTAAAACCGGAACCTCAGTCTCAAGAAGAAGTCCACAGGGCACCAAAGGACGAATCCAGAAAGGCGAACCAAGAGCCTGGATCTGTGACAAATGACGATCAACGGCAAAGAGAGGAGGAAAAGTTTCAGGATCTGAGTCGACAGACCGAGCCCTTGATCTCTAACACTCAGGCTTCAATAAAGGACACCCAACCCATGGCAGCCCCAGAGACTTGGGGGGATGCCAGATCACCGGAGGATGAGATGCGGCCCTTGTCAGAGCAGCTGTATGCGGAAGAATCCGAGTTTCTCAGCACTTTCCCCCCTGGACATGGAGATCTCTTGTACTGGCCTGGGGACCTCATTAATAAGCTGGTCAATGAGAAGATGGTCCGATGGGAGTTGAACAAGGCGCGCACGCCCTACAGTAATGAGCTCGTCAAGTACATCCTTGCAGATTGCAAAAAGCTTTTTGTTATCGCCGCCGACATCGACCCTAACGAGTCTGACCGCAAGTGGCTTATGCAGGTGATGCAGATCTTCTACAAAAAGAGCTTCCGGGACAACAGCCTCTCGCCAGAAATCAGTACAGACACACGTTGTCTTGTTCAAGATGAGCTCATCAATCTGGACAGGAAAGTTTGGAGACGAGATCTCGCGAGGAAAATGTGCGACCAGCAGTGGACAGCTCTTGTTCCGGTCCTGTCGACGAATAAGGCAAACTACGATTTGGACGCGAGGGCCATTTTGCCCTTTAAAACAATCAGCGCAGGTGTACCCAGTCTGGGTGGCGCATTCAGTGTCGTGTACAAGATCGAGATCCATCCTGGCCACCTCGAGGACCCTTCTGGTCGAGTAAGTGCCATTACCAGACTGGCCACAATCCCTATTCGAGGGGAAGAGGAATTTTACTAATGTATTGCTATTGGAAGTTTTATCCCGAGCGACCCCAATATTTTGCCGTTAAGCAAATCAAACCGCCTGATCCACTCGAAAAGGATCGAATCATCGCGAGTTGGGCTAACGAGGCCGAAACGTTGCAGAAGATGAATATGGAGCACAAAGATCATATCCTCCGCTTCGTTACCGCTTTCACCAGGCCTGATGTTGGGTCCGACAGGTCGTGCTACCTCATTTTCGAATGGGCTGATGGGGGATGCTTAGAACAGCTCTTCCGCGAGAATCCCAGCCCGCCTTTGACGGCGGATTTGGTCAAGAAAGCAGCAACCCAGATATTCGGCCTTGCCCAAGCCCTCCAAGTGACGCACGAGACAGCAAAAATTCGACACGGCGACGTTAAGCCGGAGAATATTCTTCGGTTCAAGTCCACAAAGGAGGAGGTTATCGGAACTCTGAAGATTGGGGACTGGGGGCTTGCAAAATATCACCCCGAAGCCACGGTGCTACGTCTTAAAAAGGGACAACAGACGGACACCAGGTTTGGGACCGTCATGTATGAGCCCCCGGAGGTTGAACTTGGCGAGCTGCGTCTTTTAGGTCGCCAATACGACGTTTGGTCCATGGGAGTTGTCACGCTCGAGATCATCGTTTGGCTGTTGTATGGTTATCTTGGCGTCCAGCGCTTGCGTCTCGATGTCAAGGGTCACTACCGGGAAAGTGTCCCATGCTACACCATCGAGAAGTCACGGGACGGACATTCATTGAGAGCTAAGCTCCAGCCTATTGTTGAGAAATGGTTGGATTACATCGAGGAAGAGCCTGTCTGTGCCACAGATACTGCTCTGGGTGAGCTCGTCGGGCTTGTGCGATCGGGGTTACTGATTGCTGAGCTGCCTCCTAACAGGGGAGAAACCTTCAGCAGAATCAGGAGGTGGGAGGAAGCCGAGCCCGTGAGTGGCTTTCAACTGGCCGTCCGTCCGCCAACACTCGTTGCCCGCAGTCTGGCGCCCCTAGCTATATCCAAGCTTCACCGAACCCGAGCGACATCCACCGAGATGGTTGCCGCGCTAGAGGGAATTGTGGATGATGAGGACCGACCATCGGAGTATTGGCTAAAACAACAAGTTGTCATCGGACCTATGCCAGCTTTCGTCCTCGACATCAACCCCCTGGATGCTAACCCCAGCGTCTTCCAGGACAAATCTGGTCACTTGACGGCCCCAGGGGATATTTCAGCGTCAAGTCGCCACCTCGGAGCACAGATCAGTGTCAATGGCTTGTCGCCAGGCTCGCACCTGACGCCTGGAGACCCAAACCTTGTAAGTGCCATAAGATAATCATCATCCTTGGACAAGAGCATTTACTCATAGAATCCTAGAAAAACGTGAGCAGCCCAAATGGCGCGAAATAAATCAACAGTACGTATCTAATCTCCAGCGTGTTTTAGTATGTGAGCAAAATTCAAGCCGTCCCCCTTGAGGAGTAGTGGTTAACCATGACTTGATCTGGTTTGTGTCGACAGTTGGTATGTTGAACATACACCCAGTTGGCCCTAACGTTATGCTAACCATGTTGATGTGATACAACCAGCATGTAAGATCAACTCCATGACCGCCCCTCTGTTGTTGCGAGTACCATCTCTCATTTTCATGTTGGCATCCTGCTAACGAGAAATCTGTGGCTGTTCCATAGCCGGTAAGTCAAAAAGTAATGGTTCTCTAAGTGCAGGCCTAAAGCAACTGACATTAATTGCAGGCGGTCTGTATCCCTACCTGATTGCGGGAACGCGTGGTCTGCGGTTGTATTGACAGGAGGCATAGCTCAACGACGACTGGGAGTTTGAACGGGATCCGGATTTCGCTGCCACAGCGCTGTCGGTTATTACGGACTTACCAAAGCCTCGCGGGCCGGCGAAGCTCTGTGAGCAGTGCAAGAGGTTCGATTTCTTCAAAGCTTTATTTTCCATCGAATACACAATGGCGGAAATGGAGTCGAGGACTGATCGATGCGACCTTTGCGCGCTGCTCTGGAAGGCTGCTTCAGAGAACAATGCAGCCCAATTGGGACCAGTTCGCTTCGAGCGGGATAGGTCCTGGATCAAACTGAAGGGAATCACTCGCCCGGTGTTCACAATCTGTTGTGGTCGTGGTCAGTGCAATTCTCCTGGGTTTTTATTTGGCAGAGGCCCCATCCCGCTGACAAGTTGTACAGATTTCAATCCTAGGCCAATGGCAGAGATCAGCTATGGACTCGCTGAGCTTCCTAAGGCTGACAGCCGCCCGCACTTTGATCTTGTCGAACGGTGGCTTCAGTTTTGTGACAACAACCACGTCAAATGCCGCACTTCAACCTCCCAGGCGATTCCAGGCCGCATGCCCACGAGACTGATAGACGTGGGCACGGCTGGAGATGGGCAAGTCCGGCTCAAAATGACAGGCGAGGGATGTACGGCTCGATATGTTGCTCTTTCGCACCCCTGGGGTGTGGGCGGCGGCCGCCATTTTGTCACGAACATCGAGAATATTTGGCAACACCAGAAGGGGATTGCACTTGAGGCACTACCTAGAACATTTCTCGATGCTGTGATAACAACCAGAGCCCTCGGCATCAGGTACTTGTGGATTGACTCCATCTGTATTGTTCAAGGACCCGGGGGTGATTTCGATGTGGAAGCCAAGAATATGGAACTTGTCTTCAGCTCGGCATACGTCGTCCTCGCAGCGAGCCGCGCTCACAATCAGTTTGAGGGATTCCTCGGGGCTCGGCTGCCCAGAGACTATGTAGCTCTCCCCAGTCGTGGAGGGCAGTTTTATGTCTGCAAGTTCATCGATGATTTCAAGGGGGATGTTCTCGAAAGTCACCTGAACAAACGGGGCTGGGTTCTGCAAGAGCATGCGCTGGCTCGCCGCACCATCTTCTTTGCAAAAACGCAAACGTATTTTGAGTGCGGCGATGGTGTCCGCTGCGAAACTCTGACCAAGATGTCTAAGTGGGTTTGCTCCTTGCCCACGGTCGTTCTCAAAAACTGACACGAGTCCATAGTGGCCATGCGGCCTTGCTTGGGGACGCCAATTTCCCCGACCTCACCTTGCGGGTCAGCCAGGGCGAGAAGATTGTCCGCGCTCAGAACCTTTGGAAGGTTTATTGCACCCTTGGTTTTACCCATGACTACGACCGCCCTCTCGCCATACAGGGAATGTTCATGCGGCTTCTTGCAGCGTTCAAAGCACGCGGCAGCTTTGGAGTCCTCGATGATTCAGAAACCTCTGGCGACAAGAGGAACCAAACCGGAGGATTGCTGCGGAGGATGCTGTTGTGGTATCGCTCCCAGAGCCAGAGCTCAATGGCACGCATCCAGTTCCCTCCAGGAGCACAGGGCGCTCCTTCTTGGTCCTGGATGGCATACAGTGGCCACATTGAGTTTCTGGGGCCAATGTTTGGTGGAATCGACTGGGCGGAACTCGAGGCTCCCTGGTCCCGCGCTCACTTGGCCAGAAATCCACAATTCTTTGCGGAGAAAGAGACGGCATTTCGCGGAGTTCTCAGCAACCTCGCTCCTTTGGACCAAGTGGATCTTGGGGAGAAGGGAAAGTTATACTACGATATACCCAGCGAAAATATACAGCACAAACCTGTGCAATGTGTCATCCTCGGGACTGAGAGGGAACCGCGAGCTCAGCCCAAATCCCGAGTCCATTTCTTCATCATCGTTCGACCAGTACGCTCCCGTTCTCCGGAGCTGAGCGTTGCTGAGCATGCATATGAGCGGATTGGAGCCGGTTACTTGCCGGGGCAGTACATATCGAGCAGCGACTTGAAGGTGGAGATTTACTGAAGATAGAATGTTCATAGAGTTGGGAATGCAGCTGCACATATATCAGGATACATTAATCACATGGATGGAGTCTGGTGTGATATCGTTGTGGGGATCCCTCCCAACAAAGAGTTTACTTGGATGACATGGACGGTGACGCAGGACCCCCCTAATCTACCCCACCAACCTGTAGCTCAACCTGCGCCAACAAAACTCTATTCCCCCCATCATCTATTTGTATGCTGCTTCTTCTTGTTCTTCTTCTTCTTCTTGTTCCCAACAAATGAAAGTAACACGACAGACACAAAAACGCCTCCCTAGTCTATGGTATCGGTATCCAATATGCAACCCAGCCGATGATGATATGCAGAATGCCAGTCAATGCAAGTGCCATGCTACGCCGTCGCCATCTTTCTCTCTATTCCTGTCGTTGCCTCGGCTATCTCCACGCGCGTTGATGAGCCTCTTTCCTCCGCCAGCCGATTGAGGAAACTCAGGTATGTCTGCCACCCGACCGCTATGAACCCGGCAAAGAGCGATCGGTACTCTAGTGGTATAAACGCAAAGCTAAAGGCCGTCACGGCCGGCCACAGCTTGCACGAGTTGACAAAGCTAACCGGCACGGTGTGCTTGACACGTTCCCAGATGGCCTCAACATTCTCCCCCGCCAAGGCCGCTTGCATTCCGAAGAAATATGTATTAAAGATGGGTGTGAAGCATATTTGGTTGATGACCACTTTGGTGGCGAGTGAGAGGAGACGCGACGGGTAGTTGAAGTTCTCGGACAGCCAAACGAACCTGCGACACGCACAATTATCGATCAGCTTTCGTTCGTCTTCAACAAACCGTACTCGGGGACTAGAGTGAAGCATACCATTTGAAGCTGGGAATCGACGAAACTCCGCCAATAATAAGCGACCGCACTGTTCGCAGGGGATCGTAGTCCCTTCCGCCCATGCGCTGCGCCGAAACTACGACTTGTCAGCCTCCATGCATTCCTTCTCTCTCGCGTCGTCCGACAAGGCGCCCGGTCTTTTCTCGAAGGACAGAGAGAAATACATACGGTCAGAAGCAAAGTATATGACGAGCGAGCTGCACAGCTGCGTCGTGAGGGGCCTCTTGCGCTGGGAGCGGGCGTAGGCCTCGGCGGCCCTGGTCAGCGGGCCTAGCCGTTGCCAGAACGGTAGCGTCGGGACATTGTTCGGCGTCGGGATCTGGCCTTCGGCTCGAGGGATTTTCGGTGGTGAATCGCTCTTGGAGGAGGAGGAATGCGCCCGACCGCCGCCGCCGCGTTGTCGTCGTCGCAGGTCGCGGAAGAAGTTTCCCTTTCCTTTGCGCCGGAGCAGGATTTTTTGCAATGGACTGGTGGCCATAGATCGCGGCCCCCTCGATGTTCCCGCAGGCAACGACGTTAGGTTATAGAGGATTTCTTCGAATATTCGTGGGCATTGGCGACGTTCGTTTGGGTGGTGAAAAGAAGACAACACATGGCAACAACACACCGCTGACAGGTATGGATGACTTGCGTCCGCCGCCTTCGGCTTCCATCGGACCTACAACCAATCGGGCAAAGCGGTGGTGGGCAAATCTCGGCATTTTGCCGCCCCCGGAATCGGCAGGGATATGCCAAGAATTGCGACATCCCAACACATCTGGGATCCGAGACCGTGATCCCGGGTTGCCCCAAATTTTCCCATGTTTCACTTTCCTTTTGCGATTCGGGGTTCCAGATGGCAATGTCACACGATCGGTGGACAAATATGACTCGCGTCTGGTGCTAGGTGTCTCAGGCGCGCATCACGATACATCAGACACGGACACGGTTCACATCACACGCCCTTTTTTTGCTAACGCTTCTCATCTCAATTTCAGCTTCGTTGTTGCATCTCTGGGTATCTATTCGTATCATGACGCCAAATCCCGATTACTAACCCCAACTCTCTTACATGGTCCCTCCCTCTCACTGTGTATAAGTCGCCTCGATGACTTCATCCTCAAACGTATTCTCTATCTCCTTCCGCAGGTGCACAGGTCGCTCCGGGATCAAGAACGCGGCAAAAGATGTAGCAGGAATGGTCAAGCCAAACATGGCAAACGCAATGATGAGGTTGACCATGGGCGATACCTTGCTAGCACCAATGCCGAAGGCGATACAAGAGCCCAAGGACTCGAATGACCGCATGATGCCGATGGCCAGCGTCAGAGTCTCCAGATCGTCAAAAAAGCTGCCAATGAACCAGTACACAAACCTGTAGTGCAACTTGTTGAGGAAGCGGAGAATGACCATGGAGGCGAACCCATGGCCGAATCCTGTATTTTCCCAGTCGAGAGTGACGCGAGGATTCGAGTCCCCATAGAGCTTCTCGTTGGCCACCTGCCAGCCAAAGGTAGCGAGCATGAACACAACGAAGAAGAACCAGCAGATCTTGGCCAGCGTTGGCCAGCTGAAGCACTTGAGGTCGTAGAACCAGCCCCAGAAGATGTTGGCAAGGGTAGCGCGATACCTGACGTCAGAGACCCGAGCGTGCGAGCCCGGACCGAGAAGTACTTGGTCATGTAGATACCCAGGTACGTGCTGTTCCACTGGAATCCGACCATGATGGGAATGAGCAGGAACATTTGCTTGCGCTTCAGCAGCGCCCATGTCCTGCGGAACTCATCCTTGGCGACACCTTTTTTTTTGGGCTCAGTTTCCGCCCGGAGCTTCTCACCGTTGGACTTGATGACCTTTTCGGGGCGGGAAACTAGCAAGGCGAGTGGGACACCAAGCCACTATAGAGCGATGAGGACCAGATACGTCGTGTATCCAACTTTGCCTCGGTTTTGCGTCTTTACGTTGAACGACAGCTGGATGGACGAGCCGATGAGCTGGCCAAGCTCGTAAAGGCCAAGCCAGATGCCGGTATATTTGCCACGGTCCTTGATATCGCCGTAGCCTAGGGCGATGCCGCAAGTTACTCCACCAAAAAGAACAAACCACTCGGTCCCGTACTGGCTGTTGACGTACAGGGACGCCGAATATGGAGCATAGCCAAGGGTGCCGATGATGAGCACAGGCTTGATCCCGATCCCGTTGGCGAGGATGCCAAAGAGGGAACATCCAAAGACCATGAGACTGGGACGGTCAGTGCTGCTGTGCAAGCCAGTTGTGGGGGGGGGAACTCACCCAAAGGTTAGAGAGTTTGCGCCATTGACGAGGTACGGCTCCTGTTGTCCGCCTGCACCTGTGTTGTTCAGGGCATTCCAGATCCTGGCTGGGTGAAGGAGATGAGGCCAACGAGGATGACGTTGAACAGCGGGCTTCGGTACCACCTCGTGAAGGATGATACGGGCTTGCTGTACTCGACGACATCCTGGCTCGAAGAGCTATCTTCTATGCTCTTAGCTTTCTCACTAGACATGGTGGAAGATGTTCAGGGGAGAAGGGCAGATGTGATGTAGGGATCGCTGGCACATGGCTGGATATGACTGCATCTTTATGTCACGACTCAGCTCCCTGGGTTTTGCACACAACAGCTCGCGCCAGGAAATTCCTCATGTCTTTTTGGTCGCAGTATTCACCGCCGGTCATTGCGGCCCGCGATAAGGATACAGACAGCGTGGCGATTCTGGCGCTGAAGTGGAGAAGCCCATCGTGCCTTGGGTTAGCGGCCCATGTCGTAATGGCCAACTTTAATGGTGAGACGGCATGCAGATCCACTCTCTTCTTGATGGGAATCGACGTTGTAACGAGAAATGCAACCGTATTGGCGATCGTAGTTGGAGTGATTGAAGTATGTTTGTTTAGAGGGTCGCGGGGGTGGAGTTTCTACCGCCAGCATGGCGAACGTGCTGCAGGGATTGTGTTGCGCCATTAAAAGAGAGATCTGGATCACGAGAAAGATGGCTATCTATGGGTATGCGGCAAAGAGAAGCCGGGAAGACTGGGGAAGGAGGTTGGCACTGTGTGCTTGGGACAGCAAAAGGTGCTTGACCCACTCCGGCCCGGTGCCGTGGACCGAAACAAGGACGGTATACTCCCCTTGTCTGTCCGCCCCGCGCCGATGCGTTCGTTGGCCCAATCATTAGCAAAATCTGTGAACTCGCCGAGCTATGTCGGATTGAAGTCTCCTCGACAGACAGAACGGCGTTGGTGAAGCTGCGCGAATGCTGAGGTTGCCAACCCTTGCTGGAAAGAATGCCAGTACATACACCTCTGCCGGGTTTGTATTGCTAGCTCGGTGAAATGGCAGGGGCCCTGACCAGGGTTATGCGCAGGGTTGGGCCAGCGTTGGTCAGGATGTCAAGGACAAACACTGCATCCATGCCACCCAATGTACCCCCAATCTTGCGGGCCTCGACATCGACCTGCGGGCTCTGATGGATACACAGCATCTTTCTTTGGCCGACATAAAATTTTACTGTCGGCGGAAGCTCAGAATCATTGACTATACGCTGGATGATGCGGGACTCGATACGCGCTGTCCCCTTGACAACGGTAGGCACGTCATCCAGCCGAAGCAGTCAGTTGGCCAGCTGGATCGGCTGCCTGTCGAACTCATCGACCATGTATTACGGATGCTCGATATTCCGACACTAAGCACTTTTCGACGTGTCAACCAGCGCGCCATGCATCTCGTCGATTCTCTGCCGCCATATCGACGCGTATGGACATCGTGTCCCACTATTCTGCGTGCTGTGGTCAGCATCAACGCGGCTTCTTTCAGTTGCGAAACACTCTTCCGGGAATTGACAAGGGAGAAATGCAGATCATGTAGCTGCTTTGGCGGTTACCTTTACCTCATTACCTGTAAACGAGTCTGCAGTCTGCTACCAGTGCTTCACGACGAAAAAGGAATACTTCCCAATCTCACTGACTCTGGCGGCCCGACAATCTAAGCTGCAAAAGAAGTCATTAAGCCATCTTCCGCAGGTGCAGAGTCTTCCGGGGCGTTACACGGCAACAGCAAGGTTTTCCAGGTACCGGATGACCTTGGTTGACCGTCAAGCCCTGCTACAGCTGTCTCAAAGGGCCGAGTCACTGAACGGAAGAATCGACTACACGACGTCCGAAGCCCGACGGTATATGTCAGTTGTTTCGGCACCGCGCCTTGGCTCGTCTGACCAGCCTGCATACTGGGGCTTATACTGCTCGCTGTGTCGAGATAAGACGGAGCCCTCTAGTCATTTCAGAATCCAGTACAATGAAAGCGACGCGATGCAGCATCTCAAAGACTGCCATGCCTCGCAAATTTCTAGTTCTTCTCCATAAAATGCATTCTACTCATGGGTTTCTACCTTGGTTGACCCTGCCAACACCAAGAATCCGGGCCAACGGAAACGCTCACGATCCCAATCCAATACTAGACACGACGCATCTCGTCCGTTCATTGACTATATCGTGAATACAGGACTTGGAAGTGACCTGGAGCGGTGTGTTTACCGGAGTATTTTTGGAGGCTGTTGTTGGCTTCAGTAAAAGCCAGAAGGGCTAAGGTTGGCTGTGGAGTGGTACCGGTACACTGGTAACGGCGGTAATGCTGTAACAAACTAGCTACCTAACAAACAAACTAGTTCTATATCCAGGCACGCATGCGCCAATTTTTGAGGGGGGCTTTTCCTGGGCACGTAATCACCCTACTGTTTATAAAGAGAAACACGAGCATGTGAATTCTTTTGCTTGACACTTTTTATTGCTTGACATTTTTTTTCTTTCCCTTCACAATTCACACGACAATCAATCCCACCCCTTTTCTACGACCCAAGATTTTGAGATTTTCCAGTCATGGAAGCTGCAAGGAACAACAGTATTTAATTGCTAGCAACACTCGTGGACGCCAACAACGAGGAAGATGGCGAATACCGCTTCTTCGTCGACAGCACCTGCGATGGGGCAGCAGCAGCAGGCTTTCTCCGTACCGCCAAAGAAAAACTCCCAGGAGTAACATCGCTATGGCATCCCACTTTTATCGACCACCTGGAGCTCCACAAGCTAGC
>Ga0247760_1003068_pt1 | contig 11410 bp, 7 predicted proteins | sample UWRJL171409R4_FD_179936 | JGI IMG/M metagenome (GOLD analysis project Ga0247760, IMG submission 179936) | Plant litter microbial communities from Arlington Agricultural Research Station in Wisconsin, United States - UWRJ-L171-409R-4 | ecosystem: Environmental > Terrestrial > Plant litter >...
TCCCAGAATCCAGTACCCATCTCGTCCCATTGGATGTTCGGATTACGAAGTACATAAAATATTCCATGCGAGATAACGTTAAACTTGTCCTCCTGAATCCCATTGGCGCAACCATAAAGGAGTGGGTATGCGTCTTTCCAGGGTCCTCTCACACGGTCCAATGGCATGTCCTTCAACGACGTAAAGATGGGGCGTGGTCGGCCAAGAGGCCAAGACACCCTGCCCCAGGCTGGGGCTTTGACCCCCGCACTGGGCAGGTGAAGAGCCCACCCAACCCAGAACCCGGTGTGCTGGCATCGCTGGGTCCTTGGTCTGCGTGCCGACACTGCTGCGGGTGCTGGGTTCGGATCATTAGGATTGGATGGTTCAGAATGAATGAGAGTGGGGATGATGCCTGCCTGCCGAATGCTCCGTCGTGCACAGTGCGCGATGCCTTTCCTTCCCCTTTTTCTTTTGCAGCACTGATATTCGGTGTGGTGATCGTGAATGTTGTCGACACCATGTCATATCTTGTCATTGGACTGGGCGCGCTCGCTGCGTACTATGTCGTGTCGTCCATCACAGCATGGTACCGGCTTCGGCACTTCAAGGGACCATTTCTTGCTTCGTTTTCGTACCTTTGGATGGTGAAAGTGGTGCTTTCGGGACAAGCATGGAGAACCCATTTTGACAACCGCAAAAAGTACGGCGAGCCGCTGATCCGGATCGGGCCCGACGTGCTTATTACTGACGATGCCGACATTGTTCGCCGCATGAACGCCGCCCGGTCCCCCTACAGGCGCAGTTATTGGTACAACGCCTTCCGCGCCGATCCGTTCTTTCACTCCATGGTGAGCACCCAGGATGAGCAATACCACTCCGATATCAAGACGCGCACCAATCCTGCCTACAGTGGCCGCGAAGTGCCATCCATGGAGAGTGACATTGATGACCGCGTCCACGATCTCAAAAACCTCATCCGCCGTGGTTACCTTTCCACCAACTCCGAGACCAAACCGCTGGACCTCGCCGCCGTTCTCCAGTGGTTCACGCTCGACGTCATCACCAAGCTTGCGTTTGGCCAAGAATGGGGGTACCTCACCACCCAAACCGATGTCTACTCCTTCATCTCTGCCTTTGAGCAATTCGCCAGCTTCATGGCCCTTTGCTGCGATATACCATGGTTTCAGTGGCTCTTCTTTAGCCGGCCAGCAGTCATGCTCGTCGGGCCCAAGCCAACAGATGAGTGGGGCTTCGGGAAGATGATAGCCATCACCAAACAGGTCACCACCAAAGCCCTTCGAGACGGCGGGGATCAACCCACCATGATGGGCTCCTTTATTCGCCACGGACTAAACCAGCAACAGTTGGAGGCCGAGATCCCCTTGGTGGTGGTTGCGGGTTCCGACACGACGGCAGGGGTTATTCGGGGGACCTTGTTGTACATATTGTCGACGCCGCGGGTGTATCAGCGTCTGCAAGAAGAGATTGACGACGCCTTGCGGACGAAAAAAGTTACGACAAATCCGATCTCGGTTACAGAAGCCAAACCTCTTCCGTATTTGCAAGCGGTTATTTACGAGGGATGCCGCATCCACCCGCCGAACCAGATTCTGATTCTCAAGGAAGTGCCGCCGGAGGGAGATACACTGCTTGGGAGGTACGCTGTGCCAGGTGGGACTAAGATTGGGGTTAATGTCTTGGGAATGATGCGTGATGAACGGGTGTTTGGGGCCGATGCAGATGTCTTCCGTCCAGAGCGGTGGCTGGGGCTGGACCCAAACCGACGACTGGAGATGGAGCGGCATGCCGAGCTAATATTTGGCCATGGGAGGTATATGTGCGCGGGGAAGACGGTAGCGTTTATGGAGCTGAACAAGATCTTTTTCGAGGTTTGTTTGTTGTCCTCATTTCCCAACATAACTGACGCCAGTTCTAGCTGCTTCGCGATTTCGATTTCCAAATCGTGTACCCCAAAACTCCCTGGAGGGAACGCCAGTACTCGAGCTTCGTCATGAAAGATATGTGGGCGCGCATCACCGAGCGTGAAGTGCGCAAGGCCTAAGGCGACTACAGCCCGGCCCGAGGAGTGCCCCTACTAACCGCCGGTTCGTATCTTGTAATCGACACCAGAGCCCGAACTGAAGAGACTGTGTACATTTAGCTTCATCGCCCTTGTCGATAGCGGATTGTATATACCTTTGTGCCTCTGTACTTGTGACCTTACCACCGAGATATCAGTCGTCATATTCCCTTTGCCCAAGCCTGAGCTGCTGCTGGAGTATCCAAGAACCCCCTCTCCGACAGGAGGAGCGCGACATGACGCCGTACACTTCTGCTCTTCAGCTCTTCTTCGTCCATCTCATTCACAAGGTAGTCCAATGGATGGGCATCATCTTCGTTGGAAATGTTCAAGCATTTGTGTCCCCCTGGGCAATGCTTGAACCAAGTGGAGTGGATCCGAGTGCCGAGCTCATCAACAACTGGTGAATGAAACTCGTCAAAGGGCATCGCCAAGTCTCCCCAATCTGTAGCTTGCCCACACAGGAGGCACGGCCCGTCTGTTAAAAAGGAGTTTTCTCCCAATCCCAATTGATATTCGAGGAGTGAGGCGCGGTTGTCTTGAGCGTACTGATATAATTCCTCCACTTCGTCTTCAGTGGCTCGGTGCACTTCACCATCGCATGCCCTTCTAACAACTTCCCTTGGGCTCAGACCGCTGTGCTGCAGGGCGCGGTAAAAAAGCGGCCAGCTGGTCGGTTTCATGGCCAGATCAACGGCGGTGGAACCGAAAATGTCGCCCCGGCATGGATCACAGCCTCCTCTCAGGAGCATGACCAAGACCCGTACAAATTCATCAGCTGTCTCGTCTGCAGTAACATAGCCTCCACATGCCCCGAGCCTACGAAGCAGCAAGTGCAAACCATCCTGGCCAAACTTGTTGCGGGCGTTAGTGATGACACCGTGACTCGCCAAGAGCCGCAAAACGTTGAAAAGGTCTGGGGGCGGGCAATAGTAGAGGGCACAGAGGAGAGGCGTGTTCCCGTGTATATCGGCAACTTCCAGATCTGAGAGAATCTCCTCAAGTATGCTGCCGTTCAGGAGTCTGCTGATCTTGACGCCCGCATTGGCTCGAGAAAACAGGCAGTGGAACAAGCTAACTTGGGCAAGACGGACGCTTCCACTTGTTTTGTACTGCCGTGTCCCTGAGGTTTCTGCTTCGCAGTTTTTTAGTAGCGATTGGATGAGGTGCAGATCAGGATCGGTGAAGTGACTCGTTCCAGGTGTGTTCCGTGGCAAGTTGGACAACATAACTGCAATTGCTGGATCTCCGTATCTGTAGAATGTTAGTGATACATACGACAGCAACGGGTGAATACTCATACAAATTACAGTTCGAGGTTTCAGCCCCATGTTGTATCAAAAGTTGAAGCATATTCGGACTGTACGAGGAGGCTATTGAATGCTGTTGAGAAGTCAGCGAATGCCTTGGCCAGTTGATGTGAAGCTCACATAAACAAGAGATCTCCCGCTGGCATCTCGATCATTTGGGTCGACCTCTCTAGATTGCAGTAATTCTCGAACTTTGTCGGCATTGTGAGCGTTCAGATATTGGAAAATAGGGGCGTCATCAGGATGGATCCGAAATGACCGTATACTCCTGCTGATCTGTGGAGTTGAAACGAAAATGGACAGAAATCCGAGCGAGGTGCTGTCTTTGGGGAGGAGCGCGATTCTTCCACGGAACTGACTGTCTCGGGCTCCGCCGGCAGCTCCCTTTGGCGCTCGGCCCTCGACGAGCATCATGAGTTCACCACATTGGACGGATGACACGCAAAGGGAAGTACTTTGTATGGTATCCGGTTGTCGGAAGGGTGTCATGGAATATGTGAACAGCTGCTCTTTCGTCGTTATCGTCGTAGGCCCGATGGTCTGTACAGGAACTGGACTCAGCGGGGAATTGGTGCGATGTGTCGACTTCTCGAAAGCGTCCTTTGCCAGTTCATTCATCTGGCCGAAAAGCCAGTCCACACTACCCAGGGTGCCACTTGAGGGAGATACTGGCTGTGCAGACAATCGTAGTCGCTGAAGTGAGGAGAAGGCAATCTGGTAATGGCTGCTGATGAATGCCGCTACGTCATCTGGGGAAACACGAATGAAGTCGGTAGAAGTGCCATGATGTGATACGAGCGATACAACTCTTCCGATAGAGAGTACAGAGTGACTTTGACAAAGTCAGTATGCATGCCCAAAAGACGGGTGGATAACAGACTTGCGCTGAGATGGATGAAACAAGGAGTATCATGTTCTGCCGTTCACTAGCTAACCGAGACCGGAGCTCCTCTATGAGCCTTTGCTTTTTGAACAGCTTCGAGGCCAGGCGAATATTGTCGAAAGTCTTGCGGGAGGTCCTGGCAGGTAGACCCTGGATGACGGTTTGAAGTTGCTTCAGGCTGTTGACATGTTGGTCCAAACTCGCCTCAAGATCCCGAACGACCACAGGTTGCGATTCTGAACCAAGCGATGTAGCTGCTGCCAGACAAACATCCTTGATATGTGAGGCGAGACGATTAGAGCCGTCCAGTTCCTGGCAGAGACTCTCGACGACAGCAGCGGCATTTCGATAGTGGGATGCTAGCTGGTAGACGTGGCGGCCCAAATCCAGAGCAAACTGAGTTACAGCAATAATAGATGCGACGGACGACAGCGGGTCGGCCATCGCTCCGACAGTTCTTGGGGTCGACCTGGCGTGGAGGGGAGCATTGGGAAGTGGATATGACTGCCTTATCTTCTATCGAGGCAGGGCTCTAGAAGCTGAGCACTGCCCGACCTCAAGAAGCCCCGCAATTTTCGTGGGGGTAATGCTGAGCCACGGAAGGTGCAGACGCCCGACAAGGGCTGCAGCCGTTGTCGGAAGGCCTTTGGCCTGCGTCTGCGCTGTTCCTCAGGCATCCATCTACGCAGCATCGGCAGCCAAACTTAGGCTCTTTATTATCAACACCAGTCATGTTTCGCCAAAGTTGACGGCAATGGGCACTAGTAGTAAGTGGTGCATCGGTTTGTATGCCACTCAGGCCACCATGGACGAAAGCAACCATCTTTTTGTTACGGCGACCAACATCTGTAGGCGGCTTCGGACCGGCCCGGGGCACTAGGCACCGGCCTGCTAGGTAGGCCGAAGTTTCGACTTGCGATGTCTTGCGACGTCCACCCTTCTGGCCCCCCTTGCGGTATCAGGATTCTCATCAACATCATGCAGCTGATGCAAGTGTTGACGGAGGCTGTTCGCAAGTGCGTCTTCGACAGGCCGGCTGATATGGCAGCGGATGGGCTGAATTATCCACTGAGGACAATGAAGAGACAGCTGAACAGATGAGGAAACTTGACTTCTGTTGATAGTGCTGTCTACCTAAACTTTTGAAGGGTTTTGGCTAATATGATGCATGCTAGCCTGAGCTGCTGCTGCTGATTGAGTCTCGAGCAAAAAGAGAGAGAGATGCTGGGAAAAGGCCCCAGAAAAACAGCAGGCGAAACAGCCGCTTAAATACACGCTGCTAGCCTATCCACGGTCTAAAAAAGGCTCTCCACCAAAACGATCGCTTCCAGGATGCAGCCCGAGTCCTGTCACCCGAGCGGAACATTTAAGCATAATAATATAGTGTCCATCAAATGACGCGCTAAAGAAAGAGACTGCATCGTCATGCCGAGCTGTTGTTGACGATTGTTGTCAGCCGGTTGACCTCGGGACGCAACATGTTGACTCTATGCTCTATTGGTGTCTCTGTGAAGTTGCTGTTGTTGCTCTGGGGGAACTGGATATGGGCAATGACATTGTCGGGCATGTACTCTCGAGTGCGGGTTTCTTTGATCGGGCATGGCGGGCATCTGGAGCTTGCACCGGAGGCCACCCCAGAGCCGGACGATGAGGACTGCGAACTGCAAACGACAAGGTTAGCTTACTATTCCGATGCGTTTGAACTTCCGTCCAAATCTCTAACCTAGCCCAAAGCTGGTATCGAAGAATTGGCTTGGATAGGTACCGGGGTTGGGAACAAACCTGTTGTTGCTTCTCTCACTGGACTCGGCCGACGTTTGACCGCTGGTATCCATTTTTTTCTCCCTCCTGAAGGCGGTGATTTGGGAAATGTGCCACAGTTGGGATTAAAGTTCGATGGAATGGAAAGGTCGTGTCTTATATTTGATATAAAAAAGAGAACGCCTCATGGGAAACTTAAACTACCCCAGTGAACACGAACATCAAAGCAGACTAGGCAAGGAGGTTTGCATTTCTTATATGTACACCGCGCATCTATTTGCCAAGCATAAATGAGGCTCTGATGGTTGACACATGAGATGGTCCAGTATGGACGCGTGTTGATGTGTGGGCTGCAATACATCTGGCGCGTGAGATAGCAATGGCAAGAGCAACATTGAGCGTAGCAAGTCGGGCAGGGAACGCGAAACGGCCTCAGGGACTGGACTGGAAGAAAGCCAGAAGCATTCATGATTCCCGCTAATTCCGCTAACATCTTCTTTCCCAATTTCCCAGCTCGGCAATGGGGCAGCAAGAATTTTCCGACTGATTTTCCCAGATTACCGAAACGCAGCAGCGGCTGGCTGGGACCTGGGCTTCTCGTCTGGTCTGGTGCGTTCCATCATCTCAATGCTTTGTGCGGGGCAGGTGCAACATGAAGACCTCAAGTCTTCTATCACATGGAAACACACCGAGACTACCTACTCACCACAGTAAGCTCAGCGCTCAGATACCCTTATTACCGGCTGAATAGGTTGAATCGACTGGTTGTGCTCGGCGGATATCAGTGGCGCGGCTCCAGTCAAGCGTGAGTCGTGGCAGCTGAAAGCTGCGGCTTAGGTGCCTTACTCAATCCAGACCGGAGTTTGCACATTAAAAGTTGGGATTTGGATCAACCTAGAAAGATTGCATCATGAGCTCAGCACTTTGTGTGACTTGCGCCGCAGACACACAAGCTGTTGCTATTCTAGTCTTCGGGCGTTGCACTCCGAGTCGAAAAAATGGCGTCAGCAGCCAATTCTAACATTGAAGGTATTGTCCATTGCCGTATCTATGGAGATGAGACTGCCTAACTCCAGGCGCCTCAATATCAGGGTCTGCCTCCTTACTTCCAACGTCCCTCATGATATGCTCTACCCATAGTTCTAGTGTGTCAAAAACACCGGTTTGGGAAAGATGTCACCCATATTGGGAAGCGTTGCGCATCAAACGGACGGCGGCAGTTTAATAATCCAAAGATCCTTGCATCTGATGGAGATAAGAACCACTCATGGGTTGCCCCCAAAACAGGGGTCCATCCATCTCCATAATGCGTTGTTAGAAGGGGTGCCTTGTTGGAGGGGTTGGACTGACTATCGCCGCAAGTTGGGCCAGGGAACACGGCAGAGCCAGCCTCTCTCCACTGCATACACACCGGGCACTGTGGTCACTGAAATGACGAGTACTATGGGAAAAAAAAAACCTGTTCCTTTGTCTGCCCGGGTAGCGGCGCCCCAAAACCTGGAACGCGTGAGCTATCGACCACCCGACCCCATTCAATATAGTACCTACGGGTTTCAGGCTGAAGAGGGGCTACCTGGGTGAGTGCGAGCTTGCGAAATACCCCCGGGAAGGTTATAGGTGGCAGGTGCTGCCTTCGTAACTGCCATCTCACTGTCCCACCTAACGCTTGTTTCACCAATTTTTCCCCAGCAATTTTTGAGGCAAGCACGGAATGGCTCTCCCCGAACGCTGGTCTTGACGACCGGTCTCTTGAGAAGAGGATCACCGCGACCCGGTCCCGAATCGCTGACACGGAATCTCGTTGATCGTCTATTTGGCCGGTCACTTTTGCGACGCAATGGCTCTAACTAGGTACCAAGGTACCGCCTACGTCGAAACCGGGCGGTGTCCGCACCCGTCCTCCTCCACCCTTCAGGACTTGCAACAATCTCAGGCTGTGCTCCGTCGGGGTCACTATCACAACCTCACACTAAATGAGTCGTCTCGTTCTCCACCCATCCTCAATTAACAAGAACCATCTTCCATTCCAAAGCGCTACTACCGCTGTGCTTTCGACGTTTCCTACGCACATTATTCCTAACCACCCTCGCGCCATGCCAAATCGCACGGATCTCGCCCGTCCAGATTTTACCCCAGGTCGAACTGCGAACCCCCCATCAGAACAACAATGATGGACGTCAGAATATAGTTATAAACAGTCGCCACTAGATAGCGGGCCCGCCCAGAATCTTGAGACGATGGAACTAAGTACGGTAAGTGGGTACTTAAGTCATCGGCATTTGGTGGGGGAGGGCAATTACTAACAGCCACCATTAACTTAATAGCAACCTCCCGCCGTTCCCCTATCGATCTTATTACTGCCGCGAGTTATCCGATCCATTATTCACTGCTGTTTCTCCTCCTCTCGCCGCCAGTTCATCCAGCTCTTGAAGCATGCCATCAGGGTGGTCCACGGTCAATGTTGTCCCTCTACCTGTCCCCGGCTGATAAAGTATTCGGGCGATGATGTTTTCAGGGTTGTATTCTCGGGTGCGAGCTTCCCTCAGGGGGCAAGTCCTCGTCCCGACATTCCTGCTCGGTCTTGAGCTGGAACCGGGATTGAGAGAGGGTTGGTCTCTGCTGGAGACGCGCCGTCAGTCCAGACAATGACACAAATATATCAGACAGAGCAACAGGGACACACCCAGCGCTGTGGCCGGCACCAGAAGGAGTAGAAGTCTGGGTGCTGCGATCCATCATCCCGAAGGGTGCTAGTCGTGGGGGAGGCGGAGAGGCCAAGGTAAGATATGAGGAAAGGGAAGATGGTGAGGAAGAAAAGGCTACTCTGCAGCCATCACTCTCTGGACTGCTGCTAACGGGTTGGCGAACTTGACCAGTTGGTGTCACTCCTGAAATGCAGGGAGCTTGGGCTCCCTGGACTGATATATAATGGCATAGTGGTGGATAACCGTGACGCGCCCGATCAGCGCGCAGAAAACCCCAGGAGAGCGGTGAAAACCGATCAGTTTTGGATAAACAGTGTGCGGAAAGGGAGTCTCCCACTATTCATGAAAGTCGGCTAGGTCTGGTGCTACCTTTGTAGCGCGGCCAAAGCATCGGGACTCGCACTGTCCAGGGGAGCTATGACCGAACCAGAATACCGGGACATATGGAGCAGCGGGCAGGGTGTGTTACTAAATTCGTATTAAGCTCCGATGCTCCGACGTGCCGCACTGCTTTGTCAACCTGAGTGACGTCGGAAGTTTACCCCAATTTTACCAAGTGAGAACAACTTCCATCCAGCAACACAAACCGGAGAAGGGCCCGGGGTAAGCACATATGCACAGACGGACGATGGAGGCCCAGCTGGGTGGCAAATCCGAACCGGCAATTGTTTAGGCCGTACATGAAGCCACTCGCATCGCGACACAACGCGCTGGATGCTCCGGGTAGCGCACTTGGCCGCTTCTGCCGCGCGCTGTAGCAGACTACCGAACGATCGCAGTTGCGTTATGTGCCATTGACAGTCCCGGATGACAGGGGTGCGCATATGGCAGCAATAAGTTTGAGAGCCTTACGTTGGCAGCTGTCTTTTTTTTCCATTCCCCAGCTTTCGGTGAACCAATGCAACGGTGCTTCATTTCCTCATATGGCTAGCATCTCTTCCATGACCTCGATCTTGCATCGCCCAGTCCGACAACAATGTCGCAGACAACGGTTGTGAGCCAACCCGTAGGTTTGTGGACCCCGTGCCGTCTTGCCCACTCCGACGTTCCCTTTGATTTGCCGGGTAATTGATCGGAGGAGGATTGAATCCACAGTCCATGGTCAGGTAATCCTAACCATGCCCAGCTGTTTGAAAGGCTCTCAATGGCCGGGGTACCAGACGCCCAGTCCAAGTTCGCCACCCGCACGGTCTTCGGCCCTTCCAGTCACTTTGGCTTGTTGACAGAGCCGCACAAACACGCGATCCGTCCGTGCCTCAATCTGTAGATATGCTATAGAGCAGTTGGCCGTAGAGCCTCCGGAAGGATTGTGCATGCATGCATCCAGTCTGCACACAATTTGTTTCAGGTTTGAAGGAATGGGGCTTTTATCAAGTGCAGCAGCGGTTCTTTTGTTGAAAGGGATTCTTTTGGGTACCATAACTAAGTCCGAGTACAGAGGTACGAGTACCAGATATGCTTACCAAGTGGTTCGGACCATTTTAATTCAGTTCAGTCCAGTGCAGTTCGGCCCAGTCCGGCCCAGTCGCTGCCCGACGCTGACTAGAATGTTGTTGTGCTGCCCTCGCTGTACTGTGCTGACGGGTGGGTGGATGGATACACACATTACGGCACGGACGCAAGATGTCGTGCATATGGCACATATGGCACATATGCCACATATGGCACAGCACCCGACCGTCTCACTGTTGATGTTCTTAATATCCGTGATAAGCGGAGGCGGAAAGAATTCCGTCCACAGAACTGATGCGCAGGCTGTCCAGTCATCCAGACCCTACCTAAGCACGAATCAATTCTTCTCTATGACCTGACCACATTGTACGTGCTGTGAAAATGAGGCTGAGATGTCAAGCGTTTTTTTTTTTTTGGGACACTGACGACTTCCCACCTCTGCGTTTCCCAGCCCCCCAAATTTTCTTTTTCACATCTATGAATACAACACTGGGAATTTGGTATCAAGTGCCTACCGATGCACCTCGCTTTTTAGCTGTCTAGGCACCTTGGTACACTAAGCTAAGGGTGCATCTTGCGACAAAACCAGTCTAGACTGGAATTCTCGGGTCAAAAGCTCCCGTAGCCCCGCTGTTTATCATCATCATCCCGCCGGAAATTCCAGATTCCAAACATGGACTTTTTCCAGGGCTTGTCAAAAACCCATTCGTCAAGTATCACCACAGCTCGACAGGTTACAACAAAATGGCATCACTGAACGCCTGGGCTTTTACAGCCTTACCGCCCTTTCCCGCCGGGGTACTTCCCAACTATGCCATCTGGAATGCTACCAATGCGTCCAAGAATATTACGTTTCAAATTGGTGTGTCTTGGCCTTTTGAGTGGAAGTCTCGGGAGGTTGGCAACAAGACTGCTTTGACAATGCAAGTGTCAAGTCCATCCTTTCACGTTCCCAACCTGAACATGAACCAAGTCCCTTTTTACATGTGCATATACTGACACGTGCATTTCCAGGTACATTACCGATGGCAATGCCTACGGCCTCACCGCCGTCGAAAACTTCAAACGCCGCAAAGCCGTAGACCCAGCGCAGCCGGATAGCGTCGTCGTGACCATTGGATATCCGCTTAGCGACAGCGTCTACGATCTCACACGACGGTTCATCGATTTACGTCCACCGCTTCCAGGACCTCCCGAGGCGGGGAATGGGTCCTCAACAACACCCGCTGAAGGTAGT
>Ga0247760_1003069_pt1 | contig 11409 bp, 3 predicted proteins | sample UWRJL171409R4_FD_179936 | JGI IMG/M metagenome (GOLD analysis project Ga0247760, IMG submission 179936) | Plant litter microbial communities from Arlington Agricultural Research Station in Wisconsin, United States - UWRJ-L171-409R-4 | ecosystem: Environmental > Terrestrial > Plant litter >...
ACCCACCCCCCTCCAATGCCGCGCATCTGTGACAGCTGTCAGCCACACACCCCGAATTCCAACCCCACCATTTGCCACCATCACCAAGATCACCACCCACAATCGCGAATAACTTCCACAACGCGTGAACACCGCGCAAATCGTTGAATTAAGCCGCAAACACCTCCAATCAATTGCCCCGTTGATTCTGATACGAAATGGCCCCTCTTGATAACGACGGCGATAAGTGGAACGATTGCTCTGACAGCGATAGCGATTATAATAGCGATCACAGCGATCACGGCGATGTTCTTCCATTCTTAAACCCTCCCCCAGGCCACAGGCTCCTCACACACGGCTATAACTCCCTTGAAGACCTAGTCGCTAAATTAAACGATTACTACGCCTAGGTGTGTTTTTCGGTTATAAAGTTACGGAGCGTTAACTTAATTAAAGGCTTTAGCTACTTTAAGGTAGATTTTAACTGCATTAAAGGTAAGATATGTCGCTCTAAGGCTTATTCTCGCTATATAAGTATAGTAAAGGTCGGTTATATATGGGAGGGCTTAGTTAAAGCCCTTCTCGTTAATAGTTAACGGCCTTAGCGTTTCTCAGTTAAGGCAGGTTATAAGAACCATTAAAATCACGATTACGAAGATTAATAAGTAAGTAATAAGTTTACAGACGCTTACGTCGCCTTAATTAAAGAGTATATTAATTGCCCTGCTGTAAGGATTTAGAAACTGGTTATAGAGTTTTAAAGAGTGTTTCCAGGTATTATTCTTTCTTAGTGTAAATTATAGACTTATTATTAACCTTCCTGTTATAATTAGGTATTATTTTCACTTAACGTTAATTACAGAACTGTTATTACTAATTACGAAAGAAGGAGATAGCTAGGTATAATCTATTCCCTGTAACTATAAAGCTGCTTAATAAGAAGAATATTCCTTATAAAGTTAAATAGGCAGTAGCCTTAAACGATAATAACGAGTTAAGGAAACTAAAAGGTCTGTTTTAGATTACAGATTAGTGTAAGAAGTAATAGCGATAATACTATTAGATTTAACTATATAATAACACTTATAAAACGAATAATAAGAACCTAACGTTCTTTTAAATCGTCACCCTTAACTATCTTAAAATGGCGTTCTTTTACGCTTTTAGCCTTATAAATAATAAATGACAGAAGGGATTTAATTAGTTAATAAAGTAAGTTAACGCTGTAAGGGAAGAGATTAAAGCGCTGTTATTACTTATTACTATCACTAATTATAACATTACGATAAAAGGCGTTATTACTGATATTTATCCTTTTATTAAACCTTAAATCTATATATTCTACCTTAATATAAACGTTATAAAGAACATTAAGTTGAAGTGGAATAAAGAAGTTATAGTTTATATTACTACCTTACTTAATATTAATTAACCTTTAAATTAAGCTAAGGAGGAGAGTAATTTAAATTAAGCCTATATAGAGAGTGTTAAGGATTATATTAACATATAGGTTAATAATTGCCTTACCTTAACGTTAAAGGCTGTTAAATACTTAATAGTTAACCTTTATAAGCTTTAAGAGACTGTTATTTATACTTTTACCTTTAAGGACTTTAATATCGCGTAAGAGAAGCTTAAAGCTTATTTTTATTAATAAATAGTGATTTGTGACGACCCTGCAGGCCGTCACTTGGGCCGGGGCGGCCTGACGAATCCCCCGTAGAAGGAACAGTGCAGAAAGGCAGTATACACGGTACTGCGCACTGGGCCAGGGGTGTAAAGACCCGAAGCCCCTATAACTAATCGTTAAGTGATTACTCTGATCTCACTAAGAGCACGGTGATTACAGTGATTAAGGGTATTTTAATTATTATAATCACTCCTCGTGTTAAGTAAGCACAGTAATCAAGGTACGAAATACCTTTTAACTAGTTAGTATAAATAATTATAATTATACCCATAACTACCGTAAGGGACTTTAGTTCCTCACACTAATATTTAATTATTCATTTATATCCTACTGTTTAGACTCACCTTTATATATTATAATAATAATAACCTATAATAATATTAAACCCCTTATTTAAAAGTGTTAACTTAATAAGCCGTCTTTAAAACACCCCTTACCTGTTAGCGTCCTGCTATACGTTCTATTTTAACCTACACTAGTCCTCTTAAGGCCTGTATTAGGTGCAGGTTATAATACGATATTAACGTTACAGTTTTAAACGCTGTTTATTAAATTCCCAGACACCACCTTTCTCCCACTAACATATTAACCTTTAAAAAAGGTAAGGAGATTAAAAAGGCGTAAACCCAGCCTTAACTCCCCATTATTAATAAGTTAACTATATACTTTAAAAACTTAAACCTTAATTAGTAAAGACTGGTTAAGGAACTTAATAAAACCTTCCCTGGAGATATTAAAAGCCACATTAGTCTTATTAAAAAACTCCAGGCCTAATTTAACGCTATTAAGCTAGAGAATAATAACTTTAAGGGCTTATAAAAGAAATAAGTAAAACTCCCCCTACCGTCACACTTTAAGGGAGATTTTATATAATTAAAGTCTTAAATAGCCTAGCTTTAAAGTTATGTCACCTATTACGATAAGCAGTTCTTTAAGGAAGAAGGAAAGGTTAGGTTCGCTAAAGCCTTACTGGATAAAGTAACCGCTTATTAGTATAAACCTTATACGAAGATAATTAATAACCTTTTTATAAATAAGGTGTGAAAGGAAGCCCCTGAGATTTAGGCCCTTTTTAATAACTTTAACGTTTTTATTAACTAACTTTAGATTAAGTTTAAAGAACTAAACGCCCCCAGGCGGGCTAAGTAACACTTTATAGCCTTAAAATAAATATCCTTAATCCTTAAGTTCTTTACGCGCTTTAAACTGGAAGTAATAAAAACTAAACTTAATTAAAAGGCCTTGGTAATACTATTCTAAAGCGGTTTAAAGGAGCACGTCACCAGAGACCTTTATTAAGAGGATTGGCCAGACCGCCTTTAAGAACTAGTTAAGATAGCTATTAAGGCTAATAACTGGTATTACAATCACCATTATTAAAAGAATTACTAAAAGAAGCAGACCCTTTACCAGCTAAGTAAATTAAAGAAGGGGAATTAGTTAACCGTAACAGGTTACCACCTTAGACTAATAAATATTAATATAGTAAACTATTAAAACTAACCTAACTGTGATAAACCTTAATAATAATAATAATAGAAACAGTTTAAGGACCTATCCCAGGTCTAATACTTTAATTATAATAAAAAAGGCTATATAGTATAGTAATACCTGTTATTAAAGTAAGTTAGTTAGAAACCGGTTTTAAAAGGAGGAAAACACGTTAGGTTTAACTTTAAAGACGTTTACGTCAGGATAACAGGTAATAAAAAAGACTGTACCTAGATAGATAAGTATAACCTAAGAGAGGAGGAAGAAGTAAAAGAACCTTAAGATATAATATACCTAATCCTTAAAGGTGTTTTAAAAAAGTTAGCTATAAAGGTGCAGGTTATTATAAACCGACTTTAAAATGGAAACTTAAAATTATTAAAGGTGTAGGTTATAAAAGACTGACTTTAGGAAGAGATATTCCAGTTAATTATTACAGGCCTTAAAAACCTTACCTTATAAGCTTAGGAATTAAAAAAGTCTAAAAAAGACCTTAACTTAAACTTTATTAAAATAGTTAAGGGAGTTGAAGAATTAGCCCTTTAGGCTATATAAGCAGTAAAGTAAGCCCTAAAAGGTAAAAAAGAACAGGCTGAAAGAATTAAGTTAGAAAAATGAAAGTTCTTCTTAACAGTGCCCCCTAAGACTTTTAAACACTTTAAGTATGCTAAGTGGATTAACACCCTCACCTCCCTAAAGGAAGGACAGCTTAGATAATTACCCTATATTAAAGCTAGTATGCTTTAAACTGGTACCTTAAGGGTTCCTTAAGAAGGTATAAAGTAAGTACATTAATGGAGGATCTAAGAGTTAAAGGAAAAACATTAAGAGTTAATAGACGAAATAAAGGACCTGTGGGTTAAAGGCCTTACTGTAACGTTAAAGGGTAGAGTGGTGGAAATTAGGTTATAACTTTATAATAAAGTTCGCTTTACTAATTAACTTAAACACCACCTTATTAAAGAAGACCGTTTTATAGAAGAATAAACTGGGTTATTATTACCTGAGTTTTAGGAAAAGGTTTAGGAAAAATAACGTATTTAAAGGTAAGTAAAAGAAGAGAAGAAATAAGGCGCTACTTCCTCCATTTCGTACTCTATAACCACAACACCCGCAGTTAATGTTAACTACCCCACCCATAGGGATATATTATAGATTAACTGTATATACGATAACTGTGCTCTTAACTGGTATTATAGACCTAAAGCCCTTTATAACCACTTCCTTAACGTATAAAGATAAGATTACACCGTTATAAAAGTAGAATTAAAACCAGCTTATTATTAAGTCTCTTACTTTCTAATAAAAGAATCTAGTAATAAGTGGAAAGTCACTATAATTAACTAAACCCCCATTATGTGTTAGCGAGGAGGAATGCTTAATAATTACCTAATTATAACGTGCTTATTACACCTTAACAGGAAAGCCTAAGAGTGGTAAAAACGAGAAGATTATTAATAGATTTAAGAGTAAAAAGATATTACTGTAATCTAATCTTATAAAGTATATTATTATCTTATTAAAGACTTTAAAAACATTATACTATTTAAAGTCAATTAGACATTAAGGCGTGAGAACCTAAAGAAGGTTAATTGCTAGGTTTACTAAAGCTGCCTGTTTTTCTAAAAGGAATTAAGAAAAGGTTACAGGCCCTTTAGAAGGGCTGGAAACCAGTAGTTTATTAGTTAGTAAAAACCTTAAAAAGAAGAAGAGGCATTTAAAGGTTAGGCTGGATAAGACCTTAAAGATAGATAATTATTATAACTTAGATGTTAAAAGAGTATAAGCACTATTCTGTTAATGTTAATGTAACAGATGGAAAAGGGAGGCTGTTTAGGGTAAGAGTAGTGATTAATAGTAAGAGTGCTTCTAACCTAATACACTCCTTGTTAATTAATTAAAGGAAACTCCTTAATTAAGAGTATAAAAAGGCTATTCCCATTTAGAATGGAGAAGGAGGCCTGTATTAGTATAATAATAGTAAAGTCACTTACCACTTACCATTTTTAATTAAAGTGGATAGGGATAAATAATAAATAGACTTTAACGTTACACCAGTTACAGGTTATAATATAATTCTAAGTCTACCCTAGCTAGAAAAGTATAACCCTGTAATTAATTAAAAGAGTGGCCACCTTACCTTTAATAAATCCCCCAGTTATAATTACTATTTAAAGGAAGCTAAGAAGGCCTTAAACTACTCTAGAGATATATAAAGCATTTAAAAGCATATTAAACCCTTAAAACTAAATACAGTTTAAGTTAGGTTTATTAAAACGGTTAAAGGACCAGAAGGTTTACCGTACTGCCTAAGTGACGATTTAAAAGGTGGAGGAAAGTAGGAAGTTAATTTATAAATAAGTGAAGAAGTTAACTTATCTAAAATACCTATTAAATATAAGAAGTTTACCCTGTTTTAAAAAAAGATATTATAATTACCAGATTACAGACTGTGGGATTATAAAATTAAGTTAAAACCGGGAGTAAAACTCCACAGCTTCCAGCCTTATTATTTAAACCCCTAATAGGCTAAGGCCTTAAAAGAGTACGTTAATAAGAATTTAAAGAACGGGTTTATTATAAAGTCCCAGTCCCTAGTAAGGTACCTAGTACTGTTCGTCCTAAGAAAGGGAGACGGTAAATTATATATAGTTATTAATTATTAAACGTTAAATAAGGATACGATTAAGAATCGCTACCTATTACCACTTATTACGGAAATACAAGAGTAGATTATTAAGGTAAATTAGTTCTCTAACCTTAATTTCCCTATAAGATTTAACCATATTAAAGTAAAGGAAGAGGATAAGTATAAAATGGCTTTTCAGACTCGTAACGGGCATTACTAGTATTATATTATACTAATAGGATTAATAAACACCCCTGTGACTTTCTAAGGCCTTATTAACAGTATTCTCCACCCTTTCCTTAATAAGTTTATCTTTATATATTTAAACGACGTTCTAATTTATTTTAAAACTTTAAAAAAACATTAAAAATATATATAATAAGTTCTAACAGCTTTTAAGAAGGTAAAGCTAATAGTAAACCTAAAGAAGAGCCACTTTTACGTTTAGGAATTAAACTATTTAAGGTTTAAAGTAACCCTTAAAAGGCTTAAAATGTAACTGGAGAAGATAAAGGTAATTAAGGATTAACCCACTTTAAAGAACTAGAAAGAATTATAAGCCTTTATTAACTTTATAAACTTTTATCGCTGTTTTATTAGGTATTTTATAAAGGTTGTAAAACTATTACACGAACTTATAGGAGAGGGTAAACTGTTTAAATGGATTAATAAACAGTAAAAGGCATTTAAAGACCTTAAATACACCTCTGTTACAGTGCTAGTTTTAACCCTCCCTGATTTCTTAAAGCCCTTTTAAGTTAAGACGGACTCCTTAGAATTTGTAATTAGTAGAGAATTTAACTAAGTCTAGGACGATAAAAAACGCCACCTAGTTACCTTCTTATTAAAAGGAATCTACAGCCTAGCCCTGTAATATTTAATTTATAATAAGGAACTAATAACGATTATTTAGTGTTTTATTAAGTAAGCACTGTACCTAAACGGTATAAAAGAACCGGTCCAGGTTTTCTTAAACTATAATAACCTTTAGTACTTCCTAATAAAGGAACTTAACCTATAATAAGTATAATAAGTAAAGCTAATAGCCCCGTTCCACTTCCAGATTTACTATATTAAAGGAAAAGATAATAAGTAAGCTGACACTTTTAACTAGAGACAGGATTATAAGGATGTTAATCCAGTCCTAATTCCCGTTATTATATTTAATAAAGCTAAAAACAGCATATTAAAATACATATTATAAATATTAGATAATTAAATACTAGAATAAATTATTAACGTCTGTATAAACTTATAAACAGAGTATAACATTTATTAATAATAACAGGACTTTTAAGTAAAAAGGTTAATAAAGGGAACTTGTAAGTATAAGTGCCCTTTAAAAGACTTCTTAGGGTACTTATAAGATTATAGTAAGGAATATTTAAAATATTTAAATTATAACGAAACTGGTTATTAGTTAAAACAGCTGTTAGAAGGTGTAGATGGCGCATTTAAATTAGGAGTAAGGCTTTAGTATTAAGAGAAACTATATATTTATAATTTAGGTAAATAGAAGGAGTATATCTAACAGGTTTATAAGTTTTAACTTAAAGGACATATAAGCCGAGCTAAGACTCTTATGCAGGCCTAGTAAATATACACCTTCTTAGGAATAAAGAAGTTAGTTAAAGAAGTGGTTAATAACTGTAACATTTACTATTAAAAGTAAAATCGACATTATAAGCCTTATAGGCTTTTTAAACCACTCCCTATATTATAGGTGTTATGGAGTTTAATCTCACTTAACTTCGTTATTAGGATTTTAAAATCTAGGGACCCTGTTATAAGAGTTACTTATAACTAAATCCTTATAATAGTTAACAGATTAATAAAATAGGCCTATTTTCTACTAACCTTAAAGGACATAACTGTAAAGTAACTTATTTATATCTTTAAAAAAGAGGTGGTTTTATAACACCTTTAACCAGATAATATTGTTACAGATTAAGATAAGCTAATCGTATTAAAATTTTAATAAAGATTAATGTAAAGAATAAGTGTAAAGAGTAAACTTTTAATAACGTTCCACTTACAGACAGATAATTAAATAAAATAAGTTAATTAAATACTTATAATATATCTTTAAATATACGTTAACTTTAAATAAGATAATTAGCTTAAGTTATTACTAATAGCACAGATAACTTATAATATAACATTAATTAAGTTAACAGGTGTATTACTATTTTTCACTAATTACAGTAAGGAGCCTAAGCTCTGTTAAGGCCCGCCTATTAGCACCTCCTAAACTGCAGTCCACATAGACCGAATATAAGAACTGTATAACCACTTATAAGCTGAATTTAAGTTTACACGTGAATGAATGAAAAAGTTTACTAATAAATATTAAACTAAGTAACTAATACTTAAAAAAGGACTTTACTATAATAACGAATAAGTTAAAGGATTAACTCTTTAGGAGGGGGACCATATCTACCTTTTTTTATAAAACCTGTATTTAAAATAACTTAGTAAAAAGCTTAACTTTAAAAGGTACAGACCGTTTTAAATTAAGAAAAAGATCACCACCTTTAATTACAAACTAAACTTACCTGCCAGCATAAAGGTGCAGATTAAGGTTTTTCACATCTCACTTTTAAAACTCACCCTAAAGGGAGTTCCCCTGGAAAAGAAGATTAAGATTAACGCTGATAAGGACGAGTATAATGTTAAGGAAGTTATAGATTTATAGAAGGGAAAAAACATATTTAAATATCTTATTAAATAATTAAATTACAGCCTTAAAAGTAACTTATAAGAGCCTGTTAAAAATCTTAAATACCCAGACCTAATTATAAAGTTCCACTAAAAGAATCCAGACTAATTAAAACTAATAATAAGAACTAGAAATAAGATAAGATCTAACATCTAAACTACCATACTAAAGAGTAAGACTATTATAGGATATAAAGCCTAAAAAGTGGCAGGAAACTCCTTAATAAGTATAGGAGGACATTTATTAGAACCTTAACCAGGGTTATAAGGACCTTAAACCTAATAAGGAGGCCAGGCCTTTAAAGCTCCTAACAAACCTTATATGAAAAATAAACACAGTTAGTAAAAAAGAAAATAATAAAAAATCCTTATAAGACTTAAACCCACAGCCTTTTATTAAAGGAAGCAGGTGCGTTTTCATTTATTAAAAGAAAAAAGTGACAGACTAAGTTAAGAAGAAGTCACCAGTTATAATAACCCCTTAAAAAAAGAGTCGCGTACTAATTCCACCAGGAAGCTTCCCTAGTTAAACTTAAAAACTAGCATAGTTATTTCCTAGGCCTCACACTCCTCCTTTACTATAATATTAAATTTATGGTTAAAAAGTTCATCTACCCGCTACACCAGTCCCTTTTATTAGTCCTTAAGGCGTAGAAGCTTAAAGGCCGTATTGTGGAGAAAGAGAGTGGTTTCACACTCCTTAGCGTTAAGGCGCTTCTTTTCGTTTAAAACCTTACGTAAAACGGACGGGTCGTTTCTATAAACGTTATAAGATAAGTATACAGTCCCACTAGCCGCCACACAGTAGCCGCATAACTTACTTTTACTAGCCACTTTATAATCCGGCAGGTTTAGGCGGTGGCAGTAATTACACTTCACAGGCATAACAATCCTAAAAGTAAGAATAAACTTAACGTTAGTAATATAACGTTTAGTTAATAAAGGCGCTGCGTTTCTCCTGTTCTTAATTACCTAGTTAGACAGTATAATAACTGGAAGGAAAAAAAAAAAGGAAGGAATGTATAAGTAATTCTTTATAGAAAAAGAACGTTAAAGAGGGGGAATTATATAACGACCCTACAGGCTATTACTTAAGCCGGGGCGGCCTAATAAATCCCCTGTAGAAGGAACAGTGTAGAAAGGCAGTATACACAGTATTACACACTAGGCCAGGGGTGTAAAGACTTAAAGCCCCTACGACTAATCGTTAAGTGATTACTCTAATCTCACTAAAAGCACGGTGATCACAGTAATTAGGGGCATTTTAATCACTGTGATCACTCCTTATATTAAGTAAGTACAGTGATTAAGGTATAAAATACCTTTTAACTAATTAATATAGATAGTTATAATTATACCTATAACCACCGTAAGGGACTTTAGTTCCTCACACTAATATTTAATTATTCATTTATATCCTACTATTCAGACTCACCTCTATGCATTATAGTGACAACAACTTACAGTAACATTAAACCCCCTATCTAAGAGTGCTAGCTTAATAAGCCGTCTTCAGAACGCCCCTTACCTGTTGGCGTCCTGCCATACGTTCTGTCTTAACCTGCGCCAGTCCTCTTAAGGCCTGTGTCAGGTGCAGGTTGTAATATGATTATATTATATTTTAAGGATAATTAAATGCCTTTAATTAAGGAGTAAGCTACCTGTTATTGTAATAAACGCTTTAACTTCAGTTAAAGGATTACATCGCTAGTAAAGTCTATTAATCAATACCTTAAGTCCTTTATTATTACTAAAAGTAGCTTTATTTAAAAGTGTGTGCTTTAATTAATAATAATAGTTAATATTATAAAGGAGAATATTAAAGAGGTAATAAAGGTAGAAAAGGGGCGCTTACGGTTTAACTTTCTAAGTAAAGATTAGTTTAGAAAAGCGCTTTATAACGTCTCCTTAAAAGCATTAAGTCTTATTTAGAATTAGTACAGGATTATACTTAGCGCTTTACTAACTTAAATTAATCTAAACCCTACACCTTTTAAAGACTGTACTAGGAGCTTTATAAAGTAGTATAGTATCCCCTACAGCTATAACCTCTACTTTCACTATAAGAATAAGAAGTTATCCCTAATTAAGGAAGACTTTTATCCTTTCTAGTAATTAGCCAGAAATCTTCTTAACGAGGATTACTACTTACAGTATTAAGAGTTTAACCAAGTTATAAGCTTTAAAGGTAGATTATAGGGCTTTAACGCCTTCACCAGTAACCCTAACACCTTAAGGCTCACGGAACCGCTCCTACAGGGCAGCCAGGAGGTTATACCGGCTACCCAGCTCCCTACACCACTCAGCTAAACTGGTAACACTATTGTTATTACTAACCAGAGTGCTTAAGGCTCTAGGTAAGGCTTAAGGGCATTAAAAGGTGGGAATAGAGGTAATATAAGAGCTAGGGGCGGTGTGAGGACTACAGGCCGTTAGTCTGGCCTAGACCTAAGCATTTAGTGTAAGCCCTTACAGTGGGAAGGTATACAGCTTAACAGGGCTCCGGAGACAGTTCTGGGCGGTACGAGCAGTACTCTAACGTTAAGCAACCCCGGTAGAGGTGGTAGAAGCGCCCGTAGGGGTAGGGGCAGTTTTATAACGGCATCTGGAAGCCATACAGCATTAATAACATCAGGAATAATAAAGAAGATATAAGCCACGCGAGCCTCCACGCGAGCCTCCACGCGAGCCTCCACGCAAGCCACACAGTCGCAAGTAACGGAGGTAATTGTGGGCCAATCAGAGGCCGAGGAAGGCGCTTAGTCAGCACTGTAAATAGTGGTGATAGTAGTCAATTGTAATTTTATTGCAGAAATGGAAGAATTGGCCCTGTTTTGCTGTGTGAGCGTTGTTTGCGTGCGTTGTAATTGATGGGGTTGAACGCGGTCGCATTCTGGCAGCT
>Ga0247760_1003070_pt1 | contig 11404 bp, 14 predicted proteins | sample UWRJL171409R4_FD_179936 | JGI IMG/M metagenome (GOLD analysis project Ga0247760, IMG submission 179936) | Plant litter microbial communities from Arlington Agricultural Research Station in Wisconsin, United States - UWRJ-L171-409R-4 | ecosystem: Environmental > Terrestrial > Plant litter >...
TTCCTCTCTTGCCAGCCCAAAGCTCGGCTCATTAGCTGCCGCCGCCGCCGCCAAATCCAAGCCGCCGCCTCCGAAACCAAAGCCGAGTCGTCTCAGCGCGCAGCCGGCCTCGGCAGCCGAAACAGTAACGGCGTTATACGACTATTCGGCCCAGGCAGAAGGAGACCTCAGCTTCCGGGCAGGTGACGTGATTGAGATTGTGCAAAAGACAAAAAATGAGAATGAGTGGTGGACAGGAAGATTAAACGGGAAACAAGGGCAATTCCCAGGTGAGTGGGCTTCACGATCCAGGCTGGAGATTCCTCGTTGACTGACAATGTCTCTCTAGGGAACTACGTGAGACCGAACTGAATTAAACAACGAACGCGTGCGGCTCTCACCCGGAAGGAGTTTGAGAAACATGGCAAGGAGTAGTGGTGTTCATTTTGCCTTTTGCAAAGCAGGAAGGGCTGTACCAAAGCATATTGTGGCTAGAAAGGGATTACCTGGCATTTGGTTAGAGTGTGCAGGCGGTGCTATGGGTTTCGACTTTGGTGATGTTGAAGCAAGGGTAGAACAAGATACTCGGGCTGGTAGTGGCGGATAATAGTAGCATACCCCAGAGAGCAGAGAAAAAGAGGCTTGTTTTTCCTGGAGAGAGATAATCGCTCCGAGGTCGGCGTCCGTAACTTTTGTTTGACTGATCGCCCCAAGAGTGAGACGCGGGGTGCAATCCATCATGTTTGTGGAAACACAAGACATGCCGGGAGCTTACTGTGCCCGAGCGATGACATCCCGCGGTTGGGGGTGTTGGATTTGCGTGTGATGTAGAGCAAAGGCCACGGAAAGAAAATGCAAAGATGTGGGGAGGGAGAGGAAGTCTGTCACCAGTAGGGAGAGAGCTTGTAGCAGGCGGGTATGAATGTAGGTAGGGGCCAATATGGAGGTAGGTAGAATGGTTGACACGAAGACAGGCATGGAGACAGAAACGAATGCAAGTATATAGATGTAGACACGTTGATGTGGATGTAGCCATGAAGGTACCTAAGTTGACGGTGGGGATGAACGTAGGTAGGTACCTAGGTCAACACACAGAGATAGATGCTGACATTCTCACTTTGCGGATGACTGAAGAAGAACCAAGTTAGAGAGAAAAAACTATAAAATATAAAACGGGGGACAGGAAGGGCCAAGATACATCAATTTTGGGAACACCCAAAAAGAAAAAAAAAAAGAAAAAAAAAAGAAAAAAAAAAAAAAAAAAAAAAAAAAAAAAAAAAAAAAGGAAAAAAAAAAGAAAAAAAAAAAAAAATTAAAGAAAAAAAAAAAAAAAAAAAAAAAAAAAAAAAGAACCACCCACCACCCAAGCAAAGAAAGTTAGAGTACTGTAAAGCGCAGCGTATTTTTGAAGCACAGGTCTTACTCGGGATATGGAAGTGCATACTAGGTGTGCAGTAAAGAAGCCGGAGCGGAGCCGACTTGAAAAGAAAATAGGGCGAACAGCCGGCGGACCAGTGAGCATGCAAAGCACAGGAGAGCACAAACAAAGGTGAGAACAGGGCACGTGGTCGTATTTTGCTGTGGCCTCTCTTGGTGAAACCACCTCACTCACCCCGCCTTGCTCGCCCGGCTTTGGAGAGCAATGGAGCCATGGTTGATACGAAGGAAGGAAGGATGCGTAGAACGGGTGGGATGGGAATGGTGAGAGAGGGAAGAGAGTGGGAGGGAGAGTCAAAGAGGTCCGTTGGTTGGGAGGTTATGGGTTGGGGGTGTCAAAGGTTGTTAGTTGGTATCTCCCTCAGACGATCCCCACGCGGAGAGGTCTCGAAGAGACATTGTTTAGAGAACACGGGAGATGCGGGGGTTGGGTTCTTGTCGAATCCCGTGTGAATGCCCACTTGGGGGACTGAATTAGGCATGGGATGAGTAACGCGAGCGAGGTGAGGGAAACGGACGAGAACAACATGACGATGACGCGGGTAATGGGCAGACTGAGATGCGGCTCTTTCTCCACATCCTACTCGGCCAGCAGCAAGTGTGGAGGGGCCCGCGGAAGGGATAATAGAGGGAAAGGGGTAATGGCCGGGCCGCCAATCCGCCAGTCAGCAACAGCAGTGCTGCACCCAACGAGGTGCACAAAAGGACCGGAAGAAAAATAAGAAAGAAAAATACGTTGGTGTTCCTCACATCACTAACCTCGCCGGTGCCCCTCAACACCGTACCCCCCTCGCCTCGGATCGACAACCGAGAGAGTACGAGGTACACGTGGTGTTACCTCACACGCCGAAGAAGAAAGTAGCGTCAGGGCGCAAAGCAGAAAGAAGAAAAAATAAGCGCGCGTATGCACCCTATGAGGTCTGGCCCCCACCGAAACGATCCCGGCCAGGGGTGAGTAGCCTCTGTTGATGTACCTATGTCGTGGAACTGTCTTTGCAGCGGTTCGAAGCCCCGAGTCTTGCAGGCAGGTCAACAGAGGCGTCCCGTTCCGTTGTTCGGGGCTCGGGGCTCCGGGGAGGGTTCAGAGGTTGGTAAGAAATCCGACTTGCCCAACAAGGTGAGGGGCGGTGATGAGGAACAGCGAACGCGCGGGGTGAGCCGATTCTGGCTTCTGTAGGATCTGGAGGCTTGCAGTAGTTGCTTGGGGGGAAGCTCGAGGAGTGAAAAGACACATTAAATGGGGGTATAGGGCATCACCCCGCCCGAAAAGTGCACTTCCAGGACGCTCGGCCGGAAGAATAATCTTCATGGTGCGCGCGATAGCTTCGGACATGACAGATATCGGCTTATTCAATGTTGTGGTGGGTCTATTCTGCGAGGCATACTTGCTCGGAGCCTTGCCCCCACTAGGCAGATTCCTTTTCAGACAGACGCTCATGGCCTAGCCAACTAGCCAGACCCGTACGCCATCATGAATCAACAGAACCGCAAGAGACGAGCTTGAAGAGGGGGATGGCATATTCTCATTTCCTCGCCTGCCGCAATTCACCCTCATGCAAGAGCCCCTCTGCCGGAAATGAATGAGTGTTGTGCCATCGCCGGGAAGTGCATGTCCAAACCCAAAATGACCACCCCCCTTTCCCCTGTACCGCTACAACGTGTGCAGCATGCCAACACCCCCCATGCAGCGCAGAGATAGTCTCAGACCAAAGACTGTTCTCACAAGCCGGGCAACAAGACTGCAGGAAAACGGGGCACCTACGCGGAAAATCAGCTGCCGCGTAACATCTGGCCACCGCACCAAAAATGCAACCTTCGCACCCCCCCTTTTCTTCACGAGCATACAGGACTGCTGGGAACAAAAGCGCTATTTTTGTTGCAACCGTTTGGGCTTCAACTACCCCCAGCTGTCTTCATCCTCATCCAACACAAGGCCAATTCCCTCGGCACTGTGCGGTCGATGCCGTGTCACCGGAGGCCTCTGCACACATTATTGCCCATTCCAGATGAATCTGCCGCATCATCCGCCAACACCTTATGACACGGAAAGAAGCCCCCATCTTGACATGCGGCATCCTTTCTCCCGAGTACGCAAATGCGCACAACTCCTCCTCTGCTCCGACCATTTCACGGCCGAAACGGCCAATCCGGAGACAAGATACAGCCAGTTCATTCACATCCGGCAACCACCGAATCTCCGAATTTCTCCCTGAATTTTTGTTGCAGTTGCCATGCAGCTCAGAGAGCGAAATGAAAGCCGATGGATCCAATGTTTTGATACATAGCCCTATCCCAAGTCCTCCATGGCCCATTGCCCGAGTTCCTTGTAGAGTTGTGAGACGCCCCCTTCATGTGCGAGCTACTGGTTGTGTTGGGCACCGATGCAGACTGCCATCTGTTGACGCCTCCTTGCTCTTGAGGTAAGGCGCGTTCCGGGAGGCCGGCATCATCGGCCTGGGCGAATGGATTGTTTGCCATCAGGTCGCTCGGGAAAGACATGATGCCGCTCAGATAAATGGCCGGGTCAAATGACAAGAATACAAGCGCCTGAAAGCCGTCGTTTCCCTCCACTGCGTATAGTATTGATCTTTCATCCCAGATGCCGCGGATCAGGCCGGAATGATTTGGGGGGTTGAGCACCGCGTACAGCGAGGTCAGGTTGGAATCGGGGTTCGAGACATCTTGTTCAGGCGGCCAAGAAATGACATCCTCATGTTTGTACATGTCTGCCACTTTTCGATCAAACGGATCAAGAGGCTCCTGTCTCGGCTTGGCTAGAAGGTGAGCTCGCTCGTCCGACTCGCTTGCCCTCCAGCGCCGACGGCGGCCAGCGCGAAGACGAATTCGTTGCTTGCTGGGGTCACAGACCGACGGATCGTCCACAAGATCCATGAAGGTTTGGCAAACTGAATGGTAAGCGCGCACAGGCGATTTTGACGGTGAAAACATAAGTGCATCGCTATTGTCGTCCCCTGGGTGTGCAAGGTCCGGGTCCCGAGGTGGCGCCGTGATGAAGTCCGGTTCATTTGTCTTGCAGGCGCCGCCCGGTGAGCTGACCACGGAGATGGGGCTGTTGTGGTACAAGCTGCCCTGTTCCAAAGGGGGCCGAAACTCGACCTTGGTGGTGTAGTAAGTTCGCCTCGCAGAACTGGTCCTTGCCAGCCATTCCTTTCTGGATTCGACTACCTTGAGCTCCGAGGTGGCCTCGTCACGAATCAGCCGCAAAAACGACCAGCGGTCGTCAATTGGACCCTCGAAGTGGCATCTTCGCCATAACTGCCGACGAGGCGCGTGCTCAATGTTGTGCTCAATGCTTTGGAGAACGCCGGGAACGAGAGGAAACCGGAAGCAGGTGTAGTAGCTCATCCAATCATCCACCTCATCATCAAGGGAGGTTTGACTGGACACCCCGTAAAAATAACTGCCGAAAATTTCAAAGCAGACTGTCGAGCCGATGTCGGACCCGATAGGTTCAGGGAGGTCGATTTCGTGTCCCAGCCATGTATTGGTGGACATTTCATAGGCGCCCAGCGCCCACCGGCGGCCTTCGTCACGGCCAACGGAGGACCAGACGCCATAGCAAAGGAATCGCTCGTTGTTCCGGACAAAAATTTTAAGCGTTGATTCAATAGGCCGGGCGGTCAGAATGCGTTGCTCGTAAGCATTGAAAACAACCAGCCAGTTTCCATGCGTGGGCCGAGTATGGCGGTAAAGACAGGACACCACACCATGGGCAAAATATAGTGGTTGAAACGTATACTTCCGGGATTGGCGAGACTCTGGGATGGCCTCGTCCAGCATGTGGCGAATGTCTACCACAATCTCCTCGGACTGCGAGCCATGCAGATCGAGAATCCGCAGCTCGCGATCGTGAATATGACAAAGGACGCCATTCTCGTAGATCCAGTTTTCTGCAACCGCGACGATTGCCACGAGATAGGGCGAAAGTGAAGAAATGGCCTCATGCCGTTTAATAAGTCTGCGGAGCTCAGAGGGATACCGTTTGCTGGCCCTGGCGCGGTGTGCTTCCCTGCTGTCGGGGGCCGTTCTCTGTATCAGCCACAACAGTCAGCTCCCTGTTCCCGGACCAGCTTGGTTTGGGTTGCCTCGTCCCCACAGAACAGGGGAAAGTCTTGGAAGGAGGGGCAACACCGACGCACCTCAAGAATGGTCTTGGCGATGGACTGTTCATCCACGAGAAATTGAAGGCGTCTGCATGTCAAGCTGAGGGCGCGAATGTCTGCAAGGTCGAGATGCTGCACGATCAAAGAGTGCAGTTCATAGGGCAACTTAATCAGCAGCGGCGACGACGCCATCCCGGCCGAACCATGCAGGGAAGTCGTCTCGCCACCATCGAAGAAGTTGTTGTGCCGACTTGACCAGCGATGAGGATGGGGGTCGAGAGGGGCGGCGGAAAGACTGCCAGCCTGTCTCTGTTCTTTGGAGAAGGGTGTCGTTTTCTCTGGCAGGGCGTCGACCATACTTATAGACGTCTCCCGAAATGCAAGCTGGAGCTGCAGGAGATTCCGGATGCCAGACAAGGCTGCGGCCCCCCGCCCAGTCTGCTCAGAGCATCCTGTCCTAAAGCGGCACTACTAACTCAACAATCGCCGCGCCGCTTCCCATTTCGAGACCAGAAGCGGAATCAGGAAAAAAATTGGGCGAAGAAGAGGCTGGCGGTGCATCTGACAACTAAAACGGGCGGATTATCCAACGGAATCCGCTATTCAGCGGATTTGGGCGAGAACATGTTTGGTGTTTCGTCGTCTCGTCAACGAGTGGCAGTTGAGATTCATTCCTGTCCCATCCGCCAAGAGATGAGGCTCTACATCTTCTCTGGCAGGAGCAGAAATTGGGCTCTGGGACCGTCGTGTCGAGCAAAGGTGGTTGAGAGAGGGAAGAAGGGTGGAGTCGACTGGTCCGCCGGGATGGTGTTTGTGGAGTGACCCACAAGCCTACACAACAATGACTTACACTATCCTAAAAGGTACATTGAAACTACTAGTTTTGAGCCTCATCTACCTAACAAATTGCGCCTTGCAGTGCACCGACACCATGTCCCATGGGGGTATCCTCTCGAACTTGCTCCTATGTGTAGGCAGGCCCTGCAGGCGCTATGCCGCAAATGGATTTCCCCCTGGTTGATGCGGCTCTGCATGAGAGCAGCAATTCTCTCAGGCAGCCGGGCTTCCCCCGCATTTGCATCTTTCCCTACTCAGTACCGACTTTCTCCTTTGGTCACCGTGTTTCTCACCGGCTTGTCCACAAAACATCTCGACTGGTCCAGACTACTTCGTAGACTTGGTTCCTCTTCCTCCATCTTTTTCTGTTTATTTTGCATTGCTCGGCGAACCTCCCTTTTTCTAGATGCTCATTTTTGTTGAGCACGTTTTGACGACGCCTGAGGCCTGACAACCCCGCACCACATGTCATCGCAGCAGTCTTAACTGAGAGCCTTATCCAAAGCAAATGCATTCTCACCAAACCAAGCCGCGGCTGGCCGATGTTAGGTAAATTGGCCAGGTGACATCTTTTCATTCCCCCGCTTTCCCCTCTGTTTCCTAAGCAAATATCCGCGACGGGCTGCTACCGTGTCGCCGCTGCTAAAAAAGGAGCCTTTGTCCGCTCGCCCTTTTTGGTCACCGCACCACCAAAGGCGGAAGGGCCTCACCCTGGTGCAGGGAGACAACGGCATGGGCCTGAGGTCCCGTGGTCTCTGTACCGCGTATCAACACCAAACGCTTTAGACCAGAGACCCTGGACCATGCTCCAAATTCCGCGCATTATTGGTGACCAGCCACTCACCCACAGACATGATTCTGTCAGAGGACCGGTAAACAGCGGCCTTCTCTTGGGTCCCTCAGGCTCCGCTCCGTGCAAGTGTGGACTGCGGCAGACTTGTGCCACTGGCCCTTGCTGTCGTCAAACTCTTGAGTTTGGAGTGAGCACAGGTTGCCAGAAAAGCGGTGAGCAAACACCGACGCCGAGAGAGAACCCCCGAGTCCATTTTGTGTAACATGAATCTGATCTGGCATCCAGGTCGAACCAAATGTTCGCGATGTACGCTAAGACGTCGTCGACTGCAGGTGGCCGGATTCGTGCCCCTCCTGGCGGCGCACTATCTGGGAAAACACGAGATTTGACGGGTCAGATGTGTCCACCAACGGGAGGCAGCCTTGCAGCTGTGTCGCTCAGTGTTTACGTGGCATGCATCCTCGGGAGCTCACCATCTCGAGAGTACAGAGACCGAGCTTTGGCTCAAGTGAGGGGGAAAGCTACACATTCCAGTTAGGCTCTGACCAACCGCCGCCAGGGCCATGTGTAAGAGCCTCAAGTTCAGGTTCCGCATCTACCGCATCAGGCACACCTTCGTGGAATGCAGGAAACGCCTGTTTCTGACGAGCCATTATTACCCCTTCACAACGTGAAATAGCTCATGGGGGTCAGACAATCTACGGCGTGCTTGATGCAGTACCCCCATGCAGAGCAATCACCAGCAAATCGACTGGACCGCAAGGAATTGTGTTTGCACTTTGGGTGGTGCGCAAGGAGTCCAACACATCTTGACCCCCACTATCGGGCAAAGTCAGCCGGAAATAAATCTTGTTGGCGAACCAAGTCTCGGTAAATGAGGCTCCAACAGTCCGCATGTGTATCCGGTGATAATAGTCCGGTTTCCGCCGTCTCCCCAAGACGCAACACATTGGGGTTGGACAGGCGCAGAATCAAAAAGCAGACAACGTTTTTGCCCGGTTTGAATTTGCCACAAGCGCCGCACTTTCCGGTGTGTGGGTAACTAGAAACGCTCGATCACCTCCGGAAGCCCGGGAGTCAAGTTGTGATTCCATAAAAACAAAGTGAGGGAGAACAAACTAGCCAACGGTTGAGTGGCATATAGCTTACAAATCGCGCCGTTACCCAGCATTTTTCCCTCTCTGGTTTCGTAATACGTAAGATCATTAAACGGAACACCGTCAAGGTTTGTCCTGTAGGAGGATATTTCCTTTTTGAGAAATCCAGGTATACCGATCGCCGAAAAAGGAGAAAGCTGTTTGTAAATCTCATACGACTTTCTTCGGGCATATTCATTCCTTTCGTCCTAGCTCTCCTCTCTAATCCTTCACCTTCACTTACATCATCAAAACATGGAATAAATCAACCAATCACGAACATCGACTCCCCCATATATAAAGTTTACGCAAAACTATGCAGTCAGCCTGCCGTGACAGTGTGAATGTTGCATTTTTGTTGCGTGTGCGCTAGATACCCGAATGCAGGTGCACGGGTTGCTCTGTCCACTGGGGACGGTCTCTTTACTGCTGTAAATACGTGAATGGGACCATCTCCATCCTGTGTTGTGCTGTTGTGTGCTGTGTAACATGACGGCTCAAGATAACTAGCGAAAAATGCACTTCGCCATCGAGTCGGGTAGAAACGGCAAAGTGCAGTTGGTTTCGGGTTGCTACCTAACTCCCGGGTCGTTCATGAGTCACGGTTCAGTATGCATGGGTTTACAGTCGTGCTGACCCTGAAAGATTATTGGGGAGGCACTTGATGGGATGGGCCATGAGGCCTATATTTTCTCATGGATATGCCAGATTTTCCCTTCGAGCTCTCAATGAAACGAGAACTGCCCTGATGGATTGTGCCTTGGCCTATTTGGATGGGCCGCTGACGGCTGCGGGACTGTAAAGTACCACGCGAACAATCATTCGGGGTCGGACTATGTATTGTTGAACGGTGAGGTGCAGTTCAATCGGGGCTGGGCAACGGGTGGGAATGGTTTACAGTAAATCCGATTCCCGATGCACCTTGCTTCCCCCTCCTCCTCCTCCCGAATCTCGCCCCCGCATCATGCCAAGTTTGCGGACTACAGAAATTGCAGTGATAAAGTCATACTTGGGGGTCTGAAATTTGACGTTACGGAAGAGATTATGAAATTTCTTGCTCTGAGAATATCGTATCAACTTTCATTACACTCTCCTGACCTCACTCAAATCTGGCCCGTCTCATTGCGGAGCTGGGTACGGAACAACCACATCACACTGTGATACGTTCAAACAACACAAAATGACGCCGCAACAACCGCCAAAGCCGCAGCTTGATGCCAAGGTGGATCTGTGGGCACCCCTCACGAGTGACACGCTGCTTGAGGTGCGGTCGGGCAAGATAAAACCGTTAGGAGAAGGACTCAATGTGCTGTCGGGAATTGACAAGACGATCCTCGCAGGACCGGTGCACATTGGGACGGGCGGCATCGACGGCGACGAGCATGACTACACGTTCCACGGCGGACCGGAAAAGGCCATCCTTGGTTGTGAGTGAGATCATCAGTTACACTCTTTGCCTCTCAGGTAAGCCGTGATAAATGTGTCATGAGGCTAATGTACTTGTCTCGGGCAGTTTGCTCGTCGCACTATGCGGGTTTCCGGAATGAGCACCCTAGCGCAGCAGCGGCATTCGTGCCCGGCGGCTTCGGGGAGAATTTCGTCGTGGCACACCAGAATGAGCGCAACGTGTGTGTCGGGGATGTTGTCGCGGTAGGCGACGAGGTTGTCCTCGAGGTGAGCTTACCGCGCCAACCGTGTTTCAAGTTGAATCACCGGTTCGCGCTCAAGGACTTCGCTGCCACGACGTGGAAGACCAGTCGTACCGGGTGGTATTATCGCGTCGTGCGCCATGGCACTGTCAGAGCTGGTGATATGATCCGCCTCATTGAACGAAAGCATCCCCAGTGGACGATTGAGCGGATTCAGGAGTATCTGCACCGCAACCCGAACGACGCAGCCATGAACGAGGAGCTAGCCGGTATTGAGGAATTGGGTGCTGAGAGCCGCAACGAGTTCAAGAAACGAGTTGCAAAACAGAAGGCCAGGGAGAGGAAGGCGCGCGAGCCGCCGTCTAAGTGGCGTGACTTCAGGGTTGTCGAGAGAAAGCACGAAACATCGCGGGTCATGTCTTGTGTGCTCGAGGCGGTCGAGCCATTGACTGAGCCGACAGAGATAGAGCTTGATCGCGGCTCTCATGCCAAAATCAGGCTGGGCAATGGTCTCGTGCGTGCCTACTCCATCGTTGATGGAAACAAGAATCGCTTCCGGCTGGGCATCGCAATTGACGACAAGAGCCGCGGCGGGTCGAGATACATGCATGACACGGCGCAGGTTGGGCACATAGTGCAAGTTGGTGCCATGACAATGGGCATTCCTATTCCGACTGCCGCTAGCAGCCACATATTCGTTGCCGGCGGTATTGGGCTCACGGCTTTTCTGCCCCTCATAGAGCGAATGAAGGCCATCAACTATAGCGTCGTGCTGCACTACGCCGTACGCTCTGCAGACGAGATTCCATTCCGAGACCGCATAGACAAGCTCCAAGACACAGTTGTCATATACGATAAGTCAGCGGGGCAGCGGCTCAGCGTCGCCCGCATTGTGGACGGCCGGGGCTGGAACTCGTTCTTGTATTTCTGCGGGCCCAAGCGGCTCATGGACGAGGCGGCCAAAGAGACCGAAGCACGTTGCATACCTAAGAGCGAGGTGCATTTTGAGGCGTTCTCGGCAGATGTGTCGGGGGATCCTTTCAAGGCCGTGGTAGCAAATAAGGGAAACATGCTTCTCCAGGTTGGTGAGGAGGAAACACTTCTCGAAGTGCTGCAGAAGCAGTTTGACGAAGTGGATTCTAGCTGTGCCGTGGGCAACTGCGGAACTTGCAAAATTGGGCTTGTGGAGGGCCGGGTCGAGCACCAGGGCACCGCACTGTCCCAGGACGAGAAGGCGGTGTCCATGCTGTCGTGCGTGAGTCGGGGTATTGGAAGGATCACCGTGACAGTTTGAAGTGTAGAATTGGGCATGGTCGCAACCAACCCATTAATGCTAGTTTACCGCCGTCTGCGGCCTGTCAGATTTTGCTTGGGCGGTTAGGCTTGCATCAATATTGCGGCTGTTAGGTTTCGGTCTAAGCCCGATAGTGCCTCCGAGAGCGAAGGCGG
>Ga0247760_1003071_pt1 | contig 11403 bp, 6 predicted proteins | sample UWRJL171409R4_FD_179936 | JGI IMG/M metagenome (GOLD analysis project Ga0247760, IMG submission 179936) | Plant litter microbial communities from Arlington Agricultural Research Station in Wisconsin, United States - UWRJ-L171-409R-4 | ecosystem: Environmental > Terrestrial > Plant litter >...
ACTTTAAGTAACTTTTCGACTTGTTTATTACTTAGGTAAGCTTTTGTTATATTATAAAAATATATTATATAACTAATTAAACCAGGTATATAATCGTAAGTTTAAAATTTAAGGTTTAAAATCTTTAAATTAGCTTAAATTATTTCAATTACCTCTAAAACCTTCTACTAGCGTAATTATCAATTAATAATTATATTAGGTAATAGTTAATAGTTAATTAATTAGTAATACTTAATAATTATTAGTAATTATTATTATATTAGGAAATATTATTAATTTAAGTAATATTTAGCTGCGGACTACTAGTCCGGACTACTGACTACAGTAGTCCAGTAGTCCGGACTAAAGTCCAGGCCCGGACTAGACTACTGTAGTCCGAGTCCGGGCCTAGACTAGACTAGAGTAGTCCTAGTCCGGACTAAAGACTACTAGTCCGGACTAATTACCAACCCTGCTCCCCCGTATATAGATAGGGTTTAGGTATAAAAGGTTTACGGAGGTAGTAATTAGACTAATAATAAATATAGTATATACTACCTAAGTATATAACGTAATAACATCTCTACTACAACTCAACCTTACGGGCGCTTTTAATTAGGTAGATTGGATATAACCAATATATACATTCCGGAAATTGGACTATAAATAGTAGCTTATCCGTTAGTTACAATTCTACTTTAAAGATAAAACGGCCCGCCTTTACTTTAACGAAGTGATATTGGAACCTTATAAAATTACCCAAGGTATACTACAAAGCTCCCCCCTTCCCCTATTCTCTTTATCATTTTTATATCTACCTTATACTAGTAATTAAAGGAAATCCCTAATCTTATTACAGTAAGATTTGTAAACAATACGAACCTATTAGCTTACATACGCGATACGAAAACGGTATACGAAAAGTTAAAAAGGGGATATAAAATATATAAAAAATAAGTAAAGAAAAGAGGTGTAAAATTTAACCTATTAAAAAGTAAACTTATATATTTTACGAGGACGAAGCGAATACATACTAATATATTAAATATCCTGGGAAAGGGAAACCCGGGTCTGGTACTAGTAGAAAACGCCCGCTTTCTAAGCGTATAGTTAAATCGGAAGCTATTTTTTACTAAATGCTAAAAAATTATCCTATAAAAGATAAAAACCTAGAAATTAATATTGGAATAATTAGTAAGGAAAACGTAGGAAATTCGCCTTAACCGTGTATAGTAAATCTATACGATAATTATACAAAGCGTAATATCGTACAGCTAGGAGCGAAATTAGCGTCCAGTCGCGTGCACTCTATTCATGTATTATAGACGCACGGACGTGCTAATAGTAGTATAGATTTATTTTTATTCGTACGCGGTACTTATGACTTATAAACAGGTACGTTTTCTAAAAGGCGGTTTTGGGGTTTTCCGATTCAAAAACGTAAGCGTTAGAATTTGGAACTGCGGGCAACCCAGAACTGGGACGCAATATATCACCACCTTACCTCCCTCCGCTGCTAATAGCAGCATTATCAACCGCATTACCAACTATACTGCGACTATAATAGCGCCGAATCTCACTCTTTATAAGCGTTTTCTGATTTAGAGCATAATCGATAGTAAGCTATAAGGTAAAGATGGCCTAAAGGGTAACGAGATAGCAGGTATAGCAGACTGTTCCACCCGCGCGGTACGCCGTATCCAGCTTCATTTGGCACAATTACCGTTACCCCAAATAGCGCTAACCGCCCCAAAACTGTTACTCCTCCTATACTAACCGCCTTATATAATCAACTCTCCCTTAACCCATACATATATATACCTAAAGATATAACCAATTTCTTATGAAACAAGTTCGACGTTAATATAACGCGGTTTAGTATCGGTAAAGCTTTAAAAAATGCTAAGTAGTTAAAGAAATATACGTAGAACATCGCGCGCGAGCGTAACCCCGATTTACGCGATAAATATATATACGAAATATCGTTCCTCCGTTCCGAGTAGCTAGTTTTTATAAACGAGACAGAAGTAAATAGAAGCATTGGGACGAAACGTAAGGGCTGGGCTCCCCGCGGAAAGCGGCCCCGTCAGGTTAAGCGGTTTTATAGAAATCGGAGGTTCCAAATCCTTCCCGCCTATACTTAAAAGGGTATAATGCATTTCTGGGTGTATAAAAAATCGATTAACGCTAAGATATTTGAATACTTTATCGAAATATTACTCCGATATTACGGAAAGTAACCTAAGCCTAAGTCTATTTTGGTTATAAATAATACGTTATTTCATTACTTGGAGAAAATATAGCAGATATGTAACGATACAGGCATTATATTACTTTATCTACCACCCTACTTACCAGATTTAAACCCTATCGAAAAGTTTTTGGGGAGCTGAAGATGTATACTAGGCAGACTTGGGATAAGTATATTGGCTTCGTTAAAGCCGATTTCCCCTCTTTCCTAGAGGAGTGCGTTGAAGTCGTAAGTGTACGGAAGGCGAGTGCCAGAGGTTACTTTAATTAAGCTAGGATCTCTATTAATAATAAGCTATTAAAATAATAAACCAGTTAACATTCTATCTATGTAACAAACTTCTATTACTAATCTAGAATATATTACACTAATCAAGAAAAATTGCTACATCACAAATAAAACGCCGTACCACACCCTCTAACACCCCTCGGTTAATATAGAACTAAGCGTTATTATCTTCGTAAATTAGCTCAAGATCAAACCCTCTATCTAATATAAGATCAAACGTTAATCGGTATTACTGCTTTTAATCCTCGCGTTTGACTTTAAAACAATACCATTCACAGTAAGCCTCAACTGCATCCTCGCGAAATCTAGGTATAGTAAAAAAAAGCGGTTGAGAAGCACGTATCATTAAATTAAATCCAGAAAGGTCTAGATTAATCACAAGCCAACTAGAATAGGCTGGAATATAATTATTAATCACCATAGGTTGGCTAGATGTGTATGAGCTTGAGTCTTATCGCTTCCGCTTACAATTATAATATTATTAATCCTCAATATATAGCTACATCCGGATATTCTGTAAAACGTCGTTATATCTCTCCAGTTTGCAGCCTTACTATACGTACTTGGCAAGATTCCTTAAGTAATAACCTATAAATTTATAATATTTCTTCGAATTAAGATCCTACCAGCAGTAAGGTCCCCGATTACACAGGGGTTCTAGGCACCTAAATATAGTATATACCTGCCTCCAGGCATCCGGCGCACCAAAGGCCACCTACTCCGCATCGAGCCGAACGTCTCTTTCGGCGAATGAAGTAGCAGTAACCCCCCGTTTAGCGGTACGGGCCGCTTTTCCACTTTCCATATAATTAAATAAAACGTTAACCCTTAAAATTTTACCAATACGGAGAGGGTAGCTCTACGCCTGAAATTACCTCTCCACCACTGGCCAGTCAATCTGCAACTCTTTAAAGTACTTTATTATATCCCTCTTAGAGCAATCGCTCACGGAGATTATAATCGTTATTAAATCAGCGCTATAAGGTTTACCCTTTAACCGTACGATATTAGCAATCTTAAATACCAGCTCCTGGTTCCAAAAATCGCTTAAAACTACCACAAGGTTTTCTTCGGTCTACTTAGCCGCTGCTCTCTTGTTCAATATCAACTTCCATTCCATAATATAGCGTATATAAGTAGGTAGGTGTTCTTCATATAACTGGCCTGGGACCCAATCCTCATATAGCACAAATAGGAGGGTGTTGCGAACGGGTCGTAACTCGCTCCGTTACGGCAACCTCGCGCCACGAACTAGCTATCTCGCGGCATTATAAAGTTGGTATTGCGGCTCGTCGCCGCTAGACCAATCACTTACGGAGTCGTCTAAATCCATTACCTAAATGATGCAGAGCGAAAGCAGATCGTATGCGAGTAGCGATATCTGTTCTTACGCGAAGTATGACTCACTGAGCTGGGAGCCGGGAAACAAAACACACTATCTTCGGCACCAATCACGTGATAATCCACCTAACTATTAGCACATATCAAACTATCACCCGTCGTATTACATTACGCTAATTTTACCTTCTTAAAGCAAACTACGTAAGTCATCTTGACATCGATGGAAAACGATAGAATTTCTATGTATCTATAGAGCAACCCATCCTCCCAAACCCTTCTGGTGTCAAGCTAAGAAAAAGAAATAAAGAGGATGAAGTGAAAGAGAGCTGAAATGTACTAAACATCTCGCGAAAAGCCAATTGTAAGGACTTGTCCCGATGAACAGCCGATAGACATCATCCGCCCTTGGGCGGCAGAACAGGACGGGCGGTATTCTAGTGGCAACTATACCACGTTCCGGCCGTTACAATTAATCCAAGTTTAGCCGTGCCCCAAACTATATCCATACCTCCCTAGATTATCCAACGAAAGGGCAATCAACCGAACCGAGTGACTGTGGCCTTTTAGTGTTTGTAGGCATTGCTCTGAGGTAGGGTCCCAGATTTTGATGGTGATGTCCCCTGAACCTGATGCGAGCTGCTGGCCATCTGGTGAGAAGGTAATTAAGTAAACCCTGCTACTGTGGCCTTCTAACGTTTAGAGGTATATATTCCAATCTGCTTCTACTATTAGCTTCGTACTGACCCAGCTAGGTTCTTCCGTCTTGAATTTCTTTTTCACTAGACTAGAAACTGGTGCAAATAAGAGGGCTAATGTATACGCTTGGAGAGGAGCTTGCTCGATTATCCATTTGTTGGAAAAATCGAACCGATATATATCTCGAATAAAGACCGTTAGCTGCTTCTAATTAGTATACCCCTATATCTCAGTTAGTATAGTTTTTCAATAGTAGTAAGTTATATGTATAAGTAGGAGCTTAAGCTATTTTATAGCAATAACACCCTCCGATATAGCTTGGAGTAAGCTAAAAGCCTTAAGCTAGTAAAGGTACTTCTGCTTAAGGAAGGTCTGGATCGTATCCAATACGTTACATAGCAACGCGTCTTTATTAGAAATCGAGTTACGGAGATAGTCAACCTAGAAGACGTATAAGTACCGTACTGTGGCCAGTAAGTCTGGAGATGGCGTTTGAACCTCGTTAATTGGGAACCCTGGTTCCTTTAAACCGTATATATCGCGCTTTAAAATCGTGGACATTGTATTAAGCGACCTTGAGAAGATAATGTTGTTAACATGTTCCATCCTATAAGGAAAGACCCAGTTAAAAGCCTTTCGAGATGCCTCCTTATCGGGCCTACCAAGTAGAAAATCCTGGGCAGATTGGTAGACAAAATAAATGATTTGTTCTCGAAGGGTTAAGAATGAACCGCAGACCCTGATAATGCCTCTTAAGGACTCCAAATCATCTGGAACATCGTCTGGGGTAGACTTAAGATCTTTAGAAATGTCGTCCGGCATCTCGAGGAGAGTAGAAACCAAATTATCCGAAATATCAACCGGCATCTCGACGAGAGCAGTTAGTTCCCAAAGGCTGATAGGTCGGCGAGCAGTTACAACGATAGCCAGAATCTGCTTATAGAGAGAGATCTGCATCTTCGGAGGAACGAATTTGTTCCATCATTCGTATATACAGGGCATCCAACCCTGCGGGAAATAAGCGTAACTTTCTCAAGGTATGCCGCCTCTAAACCTTATAGTCGGTAAGTTCTTAGCAGACTAAAGCCACCCAAAGGAATATCCCGTCCGCGTTGGAAAAAAGATAGTTTCTTATAATCTTCCTTATTTCCCTATCGTACAATTTTTGTTTTGATAATTAAGAGACTTTATAGCGGATGAATACGTTAATAGCAGTGGCGACGGATTTGGTATTAAGCTTAAGGCTTAGCCTTACGTTTTACGTCGCCATTACCAACTACTCCTTAATCTATGGCCAGTTGCGACTGGAGACTATCCACTTGATACGAGGAGATAAATATAATATTTATACGACTAGTTTGAGAAGTCGTGGTAGGTCAATCACGTATTCGTCCAACGCGTTGATAATTAAATACGTCGTCCCCAGTACTAGATTTTACAAAATAGTATGAAAGATCTCCCGCAAGGTAAACCACGCGTTTGTACCCTCAAATATCCCTTTCTAGACGATATTATAATATTACCGTACGTACGAGATAAGTGCTAGCTATTGGCTAACTAATAGGTAGATTAAGCCGCGTAGGATGGCGGTAGCGTTATTGATACGTTCGTCGGTGGCCTGGCAGAAGAAAAAGGATAAAGAAGAGGATAGGGACGATATTATTAACTTATCTATGATGCCGCAGAGTAACATAGTCTTGCCCTTGCCGGGGTTACCGTATATCCAGAGGAACCGACTAGTTATACATTCCCGCCATTACTGGAACTGGACGTTGCTAAGCACCCAGCCGTAAACGTCGTCCAGGAGGCCGCCCTGTGTAGTTTCGATACGTTACTTATCGTAGCGTGGGTTGGTGATATATAAGTCGCCCAGACAACGAGTATCAGCCTTACTTATGGTTGGTTTGCTGGAAGATTTGATAATCTCCTCCCAAAGCTGTCGAAATACTTTCCGTTCTCCTTTACCGTATAAAAGTGGCAGTTAGACGTTAAAGATACCAAAAAGCGAGTATACCCTGTCTTCTTTACGTATTATCTTACGCTTCTCGATTTATACCATTCGCTTATAGATACTAAAACTAGATAAATTACCTCCTTAAAAGGCCTTAAGGGGAATCCCCGTAATATTGTAAATAAGCCGCTCCAGAAACCTTCTATCCCTAAAACGCAATTCCTCTCTGGAGAAAAATTCGATTGATATCGGAACCACAAACTCTTGGAAAGTCCAGCCACAGGTAAACCAGCTACTCGCCCGAAAAGCCGATTCCAAGTAGACTTATCGTCAAAGTTATAGGTAAAGGTTGAGACGTCTCCGAAATAGGCGTAGCATTTAGCTGCATTACGGTACCAACGAAACATGGAGCTGATTGCCTCCTGCAGCTCGGTACTATTAGACTTATCGATGTAGCATGTATCCACCCAGAAGAATTTTAATCCGTCGCGCCAAGCTTAATCTCCGCAAAACCGAATCTTGGCATAGCCAGCTTTATTCTTTGCTATACCGTTCTTGAAGTCCCTAAAAGGACCTCTTCGTCACTCCATCTGTGTAAAAATATCGCATAAAAAGGGATCCCATCGTTGGGAAGATAATCATCCGTCAGACGGAATTCACCCGTATCGTCAAGTTTTAAGAGGCGCATCTTCCAAAGGCTGGTGAGCTCTCAGAAGTTAATCGTACGGATATTTATCGGCGGGGGTAGACGGTTGAATGGCTCTGGTGTTCACTAAGTCTGCAGAGACAACAGTCAGTAGCCGACGCTGAGAGAGCTAGCTAATGATAAACAAGAATTGCCTACTGCAAAAGTTGTCGCCGTATTTAGCAGGAAACTCGGTACGTTCGATCGGGGTGTTGAAGCTCAAAGATCGCTACTGCTGTCGTCGCTCAGGTCCAAGTTGAGGTTCGATGCCCGAACCACAACCCCGCACGTTGGGCATCCGATTGCGGTGGCGCCTAGAACGGCTGGCGCCAGCTGCGCACACTCAAACTATCGTGGTTAGCGGTCTTCCTCTCAGAAACCATGTCTTTGTAAAGCGAAAGTAGCGAAGGTTAGAAATGCTCTAAATTGTCCTTGCACAAGGTGGAAGGAGGATATTAGAATAAGGAAAGGAGAAATGCTAAGTGGATCCGCTTGAATTGCCATGTCCATTGCGCGTGGTCTGGTTGTACTCCTACGTGACACTATACTGTGTGACGGCTTACGTGAAGGCCGGACGGCCTATTTACCCGGCGTGACTTAATGCTACCTGCAGACGTAACATTATCTGCTGAAAACAGGGCGAATGTGAGCGGCGCATCATTGTACCTCGATGTTCCTAAAGTACAGCTGGCCCGTGCCTAAACTCTACAAAAGAGCAAAGAGCGGACGCCGATTTCGCTCCTAGCTGTACAAAGTGAATATATAATATATATTAATATTAAGAAAGGGAAAAGTAAGGGGAATAATACGAAAACTCTACAATTAATAAACAAAGTACTTATATATTACTATTAAAGCGTATAAAACCATATTAATAAGGAATATTAAAACTAAGGCGTAATACTTATTACTAGATTTATACCTTATAAAGTAGGTAGCGAAAGCAGAATAAAGGCTCTAAAAAACTAGTATAATAAAGCTATTACGTACTACGTACGAAGTAATAACCAACCGACTTAAAAGGAAACAACTACATAAAGGGGGAAAAAAAAATTAAGTAATTAAATAACGAAATTTTAAAGGCGGAATAGGCTAAATAGTAGCTATAATTATTAAAGGGGGCCTAGAATTTAGGGGGGAAGTTAATTAAATAAAACTCAACCCTAACAAAAAATTAAAGGCAGAATAAAGGGTACGTTAATTAAAGTAATAAATAATAATATTATAAAGAAGAACTAGTTAAGGTATAAAATTAGCAAATTTATTTAACCTTTAAGGGAAGCTACCTAAATACTTCCCACTTAACCTATATAATAGGTTTATTAAGGTAAAAAACTTATTTTTTACCCAATTACGTACTGGGGTAATAGGATTAAATACGTTTTTATTTAAAATAAAGGCAAAAAACGTAAACACCCTACTATATTAATACGTAGGAGTATTAGAAATAGCAATATATATCTTTTTAAATTACTCAATACACGTAAAACCGAAAATAAGTAAAATTACGAAAAGTATAAGATAAAAATACTTTTAAAAAGGCTCTGTCTCATATTACAACTATAACGAAATTAATAACGTAATTTTACAGCATAAATGGAATTAAAATATATAATTTAGTAAGAGAATAAAAAGATTTAATAACGAGGAAAACGTAGCCGGGGAAAGGAAAAAAGTAGTCACTATAAGGGAAAAAAGAAGACACGAAAAAAAAATAATTAATAAAAGGTAAAAGGAGAAGACGGATAGTACCGGAATTATAATATAATAATTACAGCAAAATTATAATAAGGGTACTATAAATATTAATAAAACCTATAAACGGGCAATAAGCTACCTATAATTTACGGAAACTACTACTCCCTCCCTAAAAAATACCTATAAACTTGCAGCAAAATAGTATTATATAAAAGTAATACAAATCCCTTATATACTATAATTAACGTACTTTTATATCCTAATTTAATATAAGCTAATAAAAATTATTAATAAAAAAATCAAAAATATAGCGAAAATATAACGAAAACGTAATAAAAAATAATATATATTTTACTAAGCCCATTTTTCGAATACTTTAGCCGGAATCCTACTAATCTCACCTGAAACTCTAAAGCGCTTCTAAATAATAATAAAACAGCGTTAGAAGCACCCACGGTGCCTAAACAGATAGATAGAGAGGACCGCTTGCCCACTAGGGCGAGGACTAGAGGTCCTCTGCGATGTAAGATTAATAATAATAATAAAACGGCGTTTAAAACGGTACGCCTAATAGGGCATTCTACTAGGGGTAATCTAAGCCGCGGTAGCGGCGCGAGAAGATTACGTAACTATACTGCAAAAAGAGGTCGCTGGAGCAGATAGAGTAGGCTTTATGGTAACTTAACCCTACTAGGTACGGATTATTTAATTAGTAAAAATAGAATAGTATTAAGATTTGTATAAGTATTATAATTAGTATACGGAAGGTATAAAAAATTTATAAAATAGCTAATAACTATAGAAGTCAGCTTGTAAATAGTACAAACAACAAATATAGCAGCAGCTTATTGCTTAAGATTAGTAAGCTAAGAAGAGTTAATAGGTACTAAAGCTGTAGTAAATACGTAAAAAGGTATATATAAAGATATACATCCGGTCAGGGTTGGCAAAGTAGTCCGTAGTCACTAGTCCGTAGTCCAGGACTACAGTAGTCTATAGGGTTGGCAAATTAGTCTTTAGTCATTAGTCATTTGACTAACTAACTAAGACTAACTGACTAACTAAGCTTAGTCTTAGTCAGACTAATGACTAACTATTAGTCACTAAAGTGACTAAAGTTTTTTTTTTAAATTAATAATTATTATTCTATTCTATTCTATTCTATTTTATTCTATTTTATTCTATTTTATTCTATTTTATTCTATTTTATTCTATTATTAATTTTAATTATTAATTTTAATTACTAATATATTAGTAACGGATTTCAATCTATTTAATACCTTATAGAATATTATTCTATTTACTTCTTCCTGTACTACTTTATAACTATATAAGGTCCTTTTTTTTCTGTCATCTAAAATTCAACTCTTTGCAATTTACAATAAGTTAAATTATTATAACCTTTACTACTACTCCTACTACTACTACTACTCCTATGGCTAAAATGTCTTCGTTTATTTACAGCTCTGGCGACGAAGCCTCAAGCTCAAATGACGAAACTAGCCAGCTTATTTCCGGCCAAGAATCTACTATTATTAATAATTCTACTAAAAATTATTTAAAATCAAAATTTAATAAGACTTCTTTTCAACTAAAAGCTGATTCTTTATCAGATATTTATATATTTAAATACAGCTTATTTACTAGGATATTATTACCAACCGATGTATCTAAAGAAAGGTAGATAGTTATTTGATATACAACTATTATTTAGTATTAATTATTGTATAATTTTTATACAGCAACTAAACTAGTATCTGGCTTTCAAAACTCGAATTATTCACACTATTATCAATTTAAGCATTCTTTAATTACTTATAACGAAAAATCTAAAGCTACAAAGCAAAAATTACGTACTATTTATTATTTATTTTTATTATTACTTTAATTATATCATTATATTATTTTGTTATATATTAAGGCAATTGCTGCGCGCGCACCCCCATTTTTACTGCGTGCGCATCCCCCCCCAGGGTTAGGGTTGCGCACCACTTTGACAGCTGCATACCAGCTGCGCCCGGACCGGCGCTTTTCACCGCCCTGACTGCCCGACAGGCAAAGCCCATTCAATCAATCGCGCCACCTCTAACAACCCTGGAAACAAGCCAAATCAATCGCCCTGGTGCGCCCATCTATTCAAGGTAAGAGGCACTCTTTTTCGGTTTCTTTTCGATCGCTAATTGACCGTATTCTAGTTACGCGACGGCTAGTTATGACGAGGCCTCTACGCGTAGTCGTGTGTGGTCCTTGATGATGATGGATACGAACTGCAGCGACAGCCAGCAGTAGTAAATTGGCTGGCAGTACGTCCAACGGGCCTACCAGAGGCACGGGTACAGCTTCCAAGATCCAGAGCACCGGGGCGATAAACACCAGGGCAGTCAACACCAGGGCAATCAACAACAGGGCTGAAGAGCCGGTCAGATCTGACCAATCAGGGCAGCACATTATGTTACGTAATCAATCGTAATACAATTTCGCCATGAGACTTTGCTGCAAAATGAGAAAAACTGG
>Ga0247760_1003073_pt1 | contig 11398 bp, 7 predicted proteins | sample UWRJL171409R4_FD_179936 | JGI IMG/M metagenome (GOLD analysis project Ga0247760, IMG submission 179936) | Plant litter microbial communities from Arlington Agricultural Research Station in Wisconsin, United States - UWRJ-L171-409R-4 | ecosystem: Environmental > Terrestrial > Plant litter >...
CCACTGTAGCGCTTCCGACACAGGTGCACCTTGGTCTGGCTGATTGAACTGACTGTACGATTGAACTGATTGCGCGATTGATCCAACTGTACGACTAGCCCAACTGCGCGCTGCTTTGATTGACTGCGCGATTGACTGCGCGATTGTTCGCGGTTGGGTGGATTGATGGATTTACTGGCCTGGAAGCCCTGAGCCTGACATTGGTATCGGAACTGCCCTAGGTTGTATTGGAAACTAAGCCTTTTCACTACAGCTGGCAGGTGTGGGTCATCTGTGGGCCGGGGGGTCGCGCGAGAGTTTGGGGCGGTCCCCGGAGCAAACCTCTTTATATTCCCAGGCATCTTGGCATGCGATTACCCACCTGATCAGTTCAGCTCACATCCCGACTCTCTACACCAAACGTGTTTGTTGCTCAATAGGATGAGTCGCCCAACATGCTATGTCCCGTCTCGAACAACTACGATTTGGACGCCTATCCCAAGGCCTGTCCGCCTCGGAACGGCAATTCTCACGACACTTTCAAGTCTGCCTGTTTCAAACTTGAAAGATTGAGCCGATTTAAAACACGTGTGGCTTGAAAGATCCAATACATTTGCTCCCTTCGCAGCCTGGCGGCACCCTTTGGGGAAAGGATCATTACAGGGGTTTAGAGGGCACAGCCATCAAGCCACATGGACCTAAGCTCTCAATTTATCAATAGATTATTGACAACCCTTTCTTCCAATTGCCTCCGACTTCTGACCAGCAACGCTTTCCTCAATAAGTACAACCATGCGGCCATCAACGCGAGAACGCTCACTCTCGAGGAATTCACCAGCCCGATATCCGTCCCGTACACGATCTTGTCTCACACCTGGCAGGATGAGGAGCTGGAGGCCACCTTTGAAGACATGCAGCAGGGTCCCGTCGCCGCGTCGCTCAAAAAATGGATTGCGCAAGATTGAAATGACGTGCCGACTGGCCGTGGAGATGAATATGAACTATGCCTGGGTCGACACGTGCTGCATCAACGAATCGTCAAGCGCCGAGCTCTCCGGGGCCATCAACTCCATGTTTGCCTGGTGCCGCGACGCTACCGTCTATTTCGTCTTTCTCTTTGACCTGGAGGCCGACGAGACGACTATAAGCAACGCGCGGTCCGCCTTTGAGAGGTGCTGGTGGTTCACCTGGGGTTGGACCCTGCAGGAGCTGATTGCGCCGCTAAACCTAAGTGGGAGTCGACGACTTAGATTGAAGCTATCACCGGAGTCGACTAGGCTGTCCAACTGGACGCAGACGCGCTCTTCACGATGCGTATGTCGTGGGCGTCGACGCGCAGTACCACGCGCGTCGAGGACCTCGCGTTCTGTTCCAAAGCGCTATTCTATGAAGGTAGCGATCCTGTATCCTCATATAAATAGGCTTGCAACTGACGACCGTGAACGTCCGCAACCGGTCACCAGTTCCCTCCTCTTCACTAGCTACGTTACTTTGACCGGCACCGACAGCGCTTCGCCCGGTCGCCGGCTTTTTCTTCATTGGTCAGTCCCCTCACTTCCCCCATCGGTAGTTACTTGCTCGCCTCGTCGTCTCAGTGCCACTTTCCTAAGATGGTGACAAGGAATCTCTCCGGATGACAACTTTTACTCGAGACACTAGAACTGGGCTACACGGCTAGGGCAGTCTCACACCATAGCTGACCTCTAAGCTCAGGAGCCCCTCACCGTCACACACCCGAACATGGAAATTTACTGAGGGCAACTTTAAGGTAAAGCAGTCATAGAGCTGTTGCTCGGGGGGCTCAAACTCCAACTTCCGAGGAAGCTGATTAGTACGAAAGAAAGTGAAGAAACAAGTTCCCGAAACTGGTATACGAAGCAATGAGAGGTTGCCATGACCCTAGTGGCGTTGAAAAGCTCTCTCTCTCATTGGCTGGCTTGGGCCACTGTAGCTGCTGGAGGATCTGTATGTGGCCAAACAAGGCCTTTTTCTCGTTGGAAAAGCTTCTTTAGCACGTGGAGCAAGTTCGTAGAACGCCGAGAGGCCAGTAGTCTGAGTGGCTGCAGTTGACCGAGTTGCTAGCGCTACTGCCAACAATCGAATACTGGAGGCGTCGCAAATCTGATCCCCAGAACTAGCAATACTGCTGGACTTGTACTGTACATATATCAATAGAGGGCTTATGCGGGTGCGCGTGTCGGAGAATGTTTACTTTAGGAAATCCCGTTCAAGCCTCCGACTGCTCTTCTTGTTGATGTTGCGGACGTCTCACCTAGCTACAACCCACAGAAGTTCGGTTGTATTGAACCTGGCCCAGCCCATGAGAGGCCACAGGTTTGTTGTCGTCGTTACACGGGGTCGCCAACATTAAAATCTTTGGCTGCCACCCTCGTAATAATGGTCTTTCTGGTGTTCTTTTTGTGTGTGGGAGCTTGTTTTTTTTCCTCAGGGAAGGACTTTAGTGCGCTGTAGGGGCTGAGCTTCGCGATCTTTCTTGGCTAGGTAGCGTGTGGTGCAGAAGAGCCTTTGCCATGGAAATTGGTCGTAGCTGACCCCTATTATATCCGCCGAAGGTCTCGATCTTCGTCCTATGCCTCCAAGGCTCGACCCAGGTCACCGCAATGGCGATAGGGACTTTGCTGTCTATGAGAGAGCAACTGGGCCTGTTGTCGCATACAGGGCCGCCCTGGATGTATATGATGGTGGGGGCGGAGAATGGAGAGGCCGCGCTTCAGATTCCATTCATTGGGACAGATTACACCACTAATAACACGATGCAGCCCCAATTTATTTTTTGGAAAACAGTAAAATTGGGCCCCAGTCCCGCTTTATTGTCCGAAATTCAATAAAGTGGAGGAGCTCGGGAATCAGCCGCACGCTTGACTACGTTGCCACGAACGTGGACGAGACTTAACTTAATTCTCGCTTTCGTTACATAAGGGGACGCCGATTCAGAATATTATACAACTCGTAAACTGTTTGATCCCACCTACGTCCCCCCTTAGACTTTTATCTCGCTCGCTTTAGTAACTAACGTGTCTTGGGCGCCACCATCCTAGTTTGTCCCAAACGCGGCAGCGCGCAGTCTAGCAACCCCCCAAGACACCCATTTTGTTCAGTTCAGAGCCATTCACACACCACGGCATTATATTCCCGAAGCTATGTCTTCAACAAGGCCTCGGTTTCTATCACGATGGCAAGAGCTTCGCAGTCTCGCACCTTTTCCCACCGTCCACCCTCGGGACTTTGGTCATGGCGGGGGGTAACATGTACAATCGATCCTGCTGCTACCACGCGAGAGTGAAGGTGCAAAGAACGGGATGGTTGCAACAGAAAGATATAACTAGGTCATAGAACCATACGAAGAGAATTCTTAAGGGTTCCGACTCGAGTCAATATAAAACCAGGGCATAGGAGGCATGAGTGTATAGGTAGGTTTAAAACCTTGTCACTCTGACTATGTATCATGTTTGAAAGGGCTACTATACATTGGTGAACATGGATGCCTGCCAATAATGGCTGTCGGAAGCAAAACGAGGCTAATATGACCAGAGAAAAAGTGGTCGAATTTAGCAAATGTAAAGATAAATACACTTGAAAAAAAAACATCTACAAGCGAGTTGCGATCGGGGAAGCAAATGAGCGTCTTTGAGATACCGGGTGGATTCCGAACGGAAGGTGAATAAGGGAAATAGACGTTATATGGTCTTGAGATTGACCTTTTGGTAACTCGGTTTTTTCTACCTTTTCTCGGAATAGCCTACGACTTGGTGCTGTTTACTGGGTCCCAAGAGATAGTAGGACTGTTGATTCATAATGCATGCGTAGGGCTAATCTAACCCTCTCTGAGGAGTCTACAGTGTCGAAAAAAGATAAAAGCCACCTGTTGGCCATAATCGCTTTGCTATCGGCAACCTCTTTAGCTCAATGTCTGCGAGGTTATATTCTATTACTTTAAGTCCGTATATAGGACTGTGAATAGCAGTAGCAACTCCGTATCAGCCGAGAGACCTTAGGCTATATATAGGTCCCTTAGTATCACTAATTACTAGCGACTGCTTAATAAGAAAGTTTATATAAATAACGCGGTAAAATGACTTAAGTGGTTCACGCTTATCCTCTGGTAAACTCAAGCTTAACTTAGCTTAGTAGCTTGGGAAAAACCTTGCTAACTAAGGTATATACGTAAAATATCCTCAACCCCCTTAAACTTAACCAACTCCAGGTATCCGACTTCCGGCTCTTTACTATTGGGCGGTAACGACGTAGGTACCTATATAGCGTCCCATGTTTCACTGGGATAACCCGTTCTAGAAGCCCAGATTATAATACAGCCACTGAACCCCCGTACTTTACTATCAAACACTTTAATTTAACTAGAGGGTGTCTACCTTGCAGATCTCCTCCAGCTTTACACCTTATGCTAGGGCAGCTAAGGGCCCCTTTTATATTCAAAAGTCCTCCTGTTTTTAATTCTTAAAACTGAGTTTCCAGTTTAGGGGCGCTGCTTCAAAGACTTGCACCCAAAAAATATCACTACCCCCAAAGCAGCGGCCCCAAAGATTACACCAAGAATGGAACCAACTGACGCTCCGACACCCAACCCGTCATTCTGCGGCGATGACGGACTGCCTTGGCTACCCGTCAGCGGGAGGGTAGGAGTAGACATTGGCGACGTCACCAGGTCAGAGAGGCGCCATCGAAATAGGAATACCCGTCGCATACAGCGTGTGAGGATCCGATGATGGAAATACGGACGTTGAGTTGACGAGGTAAAACTCCAACCCGGTCCCCAAGCGAGTGAGAAGCGCTTGCGCCGTCAGGTTTCCATACCACTTCCTCTCGCACCGTGTAAAGTACTCGCCCTCGGAGAATCCGGTTGGGCAGCACAAAGCGCGTATCTCATCGTCAGTGGTAAAGTGCTTTCCGGTCGTATAGCCGACGGGACAGCGACCAGGAGAGAAGTAGTCGGTGGACGCTCCGCTTATACCGAAATCCGATAGGTAACGTCGTCGTCAATGGTCCGAAATTCTGTTCACTTGTAACAGACCGTGTAACGAGCCCCAACAAAAAGAGTTGTAATATACGCATCTTGTGTATTTGGTTTTGCAGCTGTTATTAAGTATCGCTTTCTAGAGATTGCGCTCGTTCAGATGAGACTTATCAGTTGGGCGGAAGAGTCCGCGATCTTGCCATTGCACTCGCCACGTGAGCATCTCTCAGCTGGTTACCTACGCAAGCGGTTGACAAGATAAAAGAGCCACATTACCTCCACAGCACTTAATCCACCATAGTAATTACTAGCAAATCAGGGTATCTTTTTGTACCACCAGCCAGTCATCTGACCCGCACCTACTAACACATTCTGCATCCGCACTACCATAGAATCCACCAGTTTGTTGATTGTCTCCTGATTTATTCGCCTCCAGCCCTCAAGAATCAGCGCCTTTAAGTCCGATCCAAGGCGCAAGTTTGCCTTGATATACTATTTAACTGCGTGCCAGCAATTCTTAATTGGCGATAAGTCGGGAGATGCAGGCGTATTAAAATAATCTTTAGGCCTTGCTCCTTTTTCCACGCCTTGGCTATATTACGTTTAGTTGAATTACTACCTTTATGCCCAGAATCGCTATCTTCCTCCAGGACGAATTCATCCCCTTGCGTAAACTATTAGGCAACTGGCCTATCAAGAAATACGTCTTAATATACTTGCAGACTCATTTTGCTATTGGTATTAGTTGGTACTTCGTAAAATACCAATTCAGACTTGAACTCTTATTTAACCGCTGCCTAAATATAGTATTTTACCCGTATTTTATCATCATCCTCCTTTTCTGCATAATAAATGCAATTTGGATAGTATTATTTCCCGCGTTTTCGGATGATTTTGACCTTACCCTGCGCGGTTTTTGCAACATGGACCTTATCTGACTAGCGGATATTATGCTAATTTTCGGGGTTTGGCTAGTAGGTAAGGGCGGTTTGGGCGGCTTTAACTCGACGTTTGGTATTAAATAGGGAAATAAACTCTTTTTCATATATAATATACTTTTAGTATCCCGGGGTTCTTGTAGGAAAGAAATAAAAAGTTAGCAAAAAAGGTAGAAAATAGGTAAAAAAAAAAACAGGGAATTAGACAAGGACTTACTTATTACTCGCTCAATTAAACGGGTTGTCACAGCACTAAAAGACGCAATGCGTAAACACTACAAAAAGTGGAACGTTGTGCAGTCAGGGCACTGCACCGTAGTCCTTCTATATCTAGCTGCAGCCACAGGCAGGCAGCATCACCGTACTGTGACAGTGATGGAGGCAAGTCATGGAGAAGAAGATGGATGAGTGCTTGATTCTTTTTATCTAAGAGAAGGCGAGCAGTAGTTAAAGTGAGGGGTTAAAAATATCCGAGCACCCCGCATTCCCCAGCCTCCCACATTTTATACAACTAGATACAATAAGTAATAACTTTCCACAGGCTCTTTTGCTTACAAATCTGATACTATCGCCAGAATCTATAGGTTCCAGGCTTTAATATTTTGTATACCACCCCCTAGCTTTCTTGACCGCGCGTAGCTGATTAGGTATAGTATCGATAAGCCTGTTAATCTACTCTTAATCGATAGCCCACTACGCCTTCCGTAAATATTCCGTAAACTTTACGATATTTAGCTCGTTCTTTTTAAATTCTTAGATATTGGGGAATATTTTCTTTATATTTCTTTTTAAAGTAGCCCAAACGCGTTTTATCGGGTTTAAATTAGGGTTATATACAAGCCATTCGATCTAGGAAATGTTGCGTGTTTAAAGATATTTTTTCAACGATTTATAAGTGTAAATATAAACGTTATTTTGCTGGAAATGCTATATTTTGTCGTAATAAGGTAAAAGGCCCTTAGATAAGGCCTTTTAATAGAAAAAAGCCGCATATTCGTTATATATAGCTATTTGGTCCCTTTTTATTACAATAAGCTAGCTTCTCCCCTCCTTTTAGATTATTCCCTAAACTATTATTAATATATTTGCCTTAATATGATCTTAAAGGTTAATAAACTCCTTTTTTATTTTTTAAAGGGAAAACGAAATATTTAAGCAGTTAGATTTAAGGTATTATTTTGGTAGGAAGATTTATCTAAGAATATTGTTTAAATTATTAGCAAATAGTAAAATAAAGGTTTAAATTTAACCTATAAACCTATAAAAACTTATTAAAATTTTTAAGCTAATTATATATAAAATCGTACCTATTTTTTACTACTTTAAGGGTTAAAGGTATTTATTTTATAGCTTTTTATTTACGTAATTTATAGTATTAAAGGTATTATTTAATTATAAAGGGGGAAATCTAACAGTTAAGGGTATTAATAAGTGATTTTTAAGCTAATTTTCAGTTTTTTTTATACGAGAAAAATAATATATTTTTCTTCTTAACGCGTAAAAGCTGCTAACCGGCCGCTGCGAGGTATTGATTTAAAGGTTTTGTTCTTTTTCCAGTATTTAATTACGGTATAGATGGTTAAAGGCATGACGTGAAATAGGGTTGCAATTTTACGCTCGCTTTCGCCTACTACTATTAGAGTATAAATAGCTATACGTGTACCTAATGATAATTCGCCTTTTTTGCTTCAATTAGTAATTAATTTACTGTAAAATTTAGATAGATTACCCTTTATATTAACTGCGTGGTGGTGGTTGGAAGATTGGGAGTGGTTTTCTCGTATCGCGTTTGCGTTAAATTGATACGGGGTGCTCGGATACTTTTGACCCCAAACTGTATTATAGTTGTGGTCATTAGCCTATTAGCCTTTGGCAGAGGCTGAAGGCCAAGGTGCCGAGGCGCTAATACGCTGTAGCGTTCTTAGTGTGGTGGAATACGAGGTTTTATTACAGGGCCTTATTGTGCTGTACAGTGTATTTATTCCCAATATATTGCCTCACTGCTGCCTCTAGCGCTGCGTAAACGCTGTAGCGGGGTTTCGCCTACGTGTCGCTTGGCCCTATTGTTTAATTTAAATTACTAAATAGAAATTATAGTTAAAAGCAATTAACAAGTATTTTGAGAAAAATAAAAAATAAATATATGTAATAAGCTACTGGGGTGATCAAGGAAGAGCCCAATGCTGCTGCGATACACAGGTGATTCACTAGCAATGAGTTGACAAAACAGATTCCACTTCGATACAGTGACTGATTCTTGCAGAAGGGAAAATCCCCCTGCGAGCGCTAACTACCTACAGCGGCTTTTATGCGTGTGCCGACCTATTGCGTCACTGCTGCCCCCAGCGCTGCGCAGACGCTGCGGCGCCGGCGTGTCGCCTAGCCACATTACAATATATAAAATATATTTTTATTAAAAGGCGTAAAGCGCCTTTAAGCTATAAAACTCTTAAATTTTACCTTTTTTTATCTTCTAGCCTTTAAGGGTAAATTATTATTATTATCATTATGTTACTATATTTCTTTTAAGGGGAAAGGTAGTTAAAATGATTAAAGAAGTAGAGTTGAAAGATCTCTCTAATTAGCGTAAGATACCCCGATTTAAATAAGGTATATACTATTTACTACTAGGGGAAAACCGTTACAGAAAATTTCAATTAATAGCACACGCACGTATCTCACAATTTATTCTCACCAAAGCTGCAACATAGCAAGTTGGTAGACTGTGAACTTGATTGCTTGTGTGAGGAACCAAGTCCCTTACCGGGGAGCTGGGCTCCCCGAGCTATATACTGTTATGTTCCTGAGGACCCGAGGCCCAGGCCGTCCTTCCTCGGCTACCCAGATCCGTCGTTATGGGCTACTGGACCCGTCCTCTAGAGGACTCGGGTCCGGGGTCCAGTCCTTCTCGGGTCCCCGATTGGTTCGTTCGTACTGCTGAATGATTGGCCGGAGGGGCCCAGCTCCCCTTCCGGTCGCGGCCTAAGTCATGACAGTAAGATCTTGCAGGGCAATTGCAACCGGAGATGGATACTGACTGCCCACCGTCGCACATGGCAACATCGCACTCTCGTGCGACTGCTGCCCCCAGCGCCTTGTCTTCGACATCGGAAGGCCTGGCTTATCGGATCCACGGTCTTCCTGTCGACGTCGATTCCGAGCCCGAAGCGCGCGCAATTCTGCTCCAGGTCTTTGGCCCCGATGTCGGCTTGGAGCTTCGGGCATTGGGCCTGCACCCAGACAAGAACTCCATCGTCGCCGTCGCCCAGTTTTCGCGTACTCCAACTGCGCTGCTTGGAGGACCGTTTTGGTGCCTCGAGGTGACTGTCCAGGCCGAGAACGGGTCCTTGTCTATTCGCCTTGAGATCGATTGCCATTTCCGTGGATTTACCCCGATCAATCTCGCTTGACTCCAATAGCGATACGATAGATTGCATCGTCGTTAGCGGGCTCGGCAGCCATCCGTACGGATTATGGAAAGAGCGGGTGGTTGTTTTATGTGATTGGTTGACGACGGCGAAACCATACCGCTAAGCCTGGTCCGGTTTCTCTTGTATGGTTACGAAAGCGGCTTGATCGATAGCCCGTCCTTCCAAGATTTTGGGGATCTCGGCGACCGATTAGGCGACGAGATCCAGACGAGGAGGCCCTAGCCGACCGATAACGACTTATCCTCAGCCCACCATCCTATTATCTTCATTGCTCATAGCTTGGGTGGCCTCGTTGTAAAGCAAGCCATCTGCCGCCTTAATAAGATAGATCCCTCCGTTGTTCGTTGTGTCTACGGCTTTATTTTCTTCGGTGTTTTATACAACGGCCTTTTCGTCAAGCCCTGGCTGCGTATCGTCTAGGGAAAACCCAACCAGCGCCTCATCGAGGACCTTAAGCCTGACTCTTGCTTTTTTTAACGATTAGACTAAAGTTTTCGCCATGTATTTAAGCAAACTGGAGGCCAGGTGATTTCCGTGTATGAGACTATGACTAGCGTAACGGTTAGAGTAAGATGCACCGGCCTGAAAAATGAATATTATCTTCTAATTGCAAGATAGGAAGAAGGTCTTGGTGTATTGAAGCGCAGCGGAGAGAGAGAAATTATAGTTACTCCTATATCAGCACAGGGTCGCTGGCCGGATAAGGTCTCCCAGCGTTATATTCCCATGAACTGAAGCTACGAAGATCTTTCCAAATTTACTGGACGATTTGATGGCGACTACCTAGCTATTACGCCTTATATGAAAGTTAAGTGGGAGAATATTGTAGCTGACGTGCACCGTAGATTCGAGGCAGATCATAATGCTACTAATTATGCCGAGGCCTTAGAGGCGCCTATTTTCGGTTTCGTTCCATTTTGGCCCGTCTCAGAAGCCGAGTCCAATGTCCAAACCCAAATTGAGTATGTACAGCCCCCTGCCTACTACTAATGCAGAAGGGTCCCAAGCTAATGACTTTAAAGCGTTGTTGCTATCTACGGATTAGGTGGTTACGCCCTCAACTCGTGAGTCGACGGCGAGAAGCTGTGGTTGCGGGATTTTTTACCTTCCTCCCTAGCTCAGGCCCGAGTCTTTACGTTTGGCTATGACTCAGCTCTGGCATTTTTTGGACGAAGTCCCAAGGTTCGCAATCCAGCTATTTAACTACTGGAGGCTATTAGATAGGTTCGCCGGAGAGAAAGTAGAGGTGCAGAGGTAAGGGGAAGGGCTTGCTAGTTGATTGAAGGGTTTCGAGTTTTGGGTGCTAATAAGGTAGTCGCAAACGTAGCGTAAAACGGTTTTTGTTTGTTATAGTCTTGGGGGTCTTGTATTCAAAGATGTAAGTTATCATGATTTACCTACCCCCCCTCCACATCCAGGATTATGCGAGAGATGGGTGGGAATTCCTAACTGAGAGGTACCTAAATCTAATAGGCGTTCAATCTGGCTTATAATAACTCTTGGTATCATGAGGTCGGCTAGTTTATCTTCGGTGTCATTTTCCTAGCATCGCCTTACAAAAAGGGCTCCGATACCTCTTCCCAGCTCTACTAGTTAGGTCTTATTAACTACCTTTATCTTTTTGTCAGCCTCAAACGCCCTATCGAGGATCCGAAATCGCGAAACATAACTCAATATGCCGAGCTTAGCGAAATCTGTTCTCGCTTTAAGGACCTCGGAATGAGCCTACGGATATTCAGTATGTATAAGACACGGCCGGTGAACGGGTCATTTATGAGTTGGCGCCCAAAGCCTTCTATAATTAATAAGTCTTTTAGCGTTCGCATTACTAATCGGCTCACCTACAAATTCCGCACGAAACACACATTCCGCTCGATACGCACCATAGTAGCATATGCAGATACCAGACTGCCTCCAGTCGGAACTACCATTATGTACACGATTGCATTTTCGAGATGACAGAAGCTGCTCTTGCCGGATATCCCGCTAACCGACTAGAAGCACCGCCGACGGTCACTACGCCGCCTCCAGCCAATATAAGTATATTTACGCTCCCG
>Ga0247760_1003074_pt1 | contig 11393 bp, 14 predicted proteins | sample UWRJL171409R4_FD_179936 | JGI IMG/M metagenome (GOLD analysis project Ga0247760, IMG submission 179936) | Plant litter microbial communities from Arlington Agricultural Research Station in Wisconsin, United States - UWRJ-L171-409R-4 | ecosystem: Environmental > Terrestrial > Plant litter >...
CAGGTTTCGAATGAAGTCGTGGAAAGTTAGATGCCGACAGGGACCCACTTGAGATCAAAAACGTGACCTAGCGCCTGACTCCGCGCTGGCTGATTATGGACCCACAGTGCGACTAGGCAGCAATTCGGTTGTGCAATTTGACGTTCTACACTTCTCGCACTGTTCGTGTTTCAATTTTCCCCAAGACTGGTCGCGTGTGGGAGTTTGTTCTGGATCGACTTTTTTTTTTTTTTTAGAAGCGTGACGGGATGATCCACCCAGTTCGGGATCTTCAATCTCATGCACTGATGTTGGGGGAAACTCGACATACCTGTCCTATTTTGTTTACTTGAACTTTTGCGTTTCGTTTTTTTTTTGCCGCAGTTATGGCGACGTGGCACCAACTAACTATTTTCCCCCAGCATCTTAGGGTTAAATCCTGGTGCACAGGGCAGATTTACTACCCCTGAATGCCATTTTCTTTGTTTGCTGTTCGTCTTTGAGGATTCCATTCTGTTTGTGTTGAAGAGTCACGAGCAAAGATATCCGCCCGGGCGTGTTTGGGCGCTGTATCTAAAATTCGAAGATTGAAGTCAAGGTGCTCCATAGGTTTTGGGAGATACCATTTTTGAGCCGACCATTTACCGAAGAGGCTGTTGAAGCCCGCCGCTGAAGCCTCTTTCTTGTGTATGATGCCACACACTGGAGCGCCACATCAGCCCGCCCTCACCAAGGTAAACCGACTGGAGTTTCCGGCCTCTGGGAATGCCCGGCTTGTCCTTGCTGGATTACGGATTTGCACTGGGCCGAAGAGCAGAAGCTTTTGTTCCAGTCCCAAAGTCTTTTCCTTCCATCAAATACCAATATCCCAGAGTTCAGCCGAGTCACGGACAGACATCGAAGAGATGAACAAAAAGGGCGCCGCCATGATGACCAAAGCATGGCGTCCAGTCTCAACGACGCGTAGTTCTCAAGGCCTTTTGGCAAGTCTCGAGAAGAACAGGTTATCTGGGAAGCCTTTGTGGTTCAATAAGTACATGGAGGCATTAGGTAGCTGGCTGGGCGTCTTGAAGGGCCAGGGCTTTACGGGGGATGCGGCTATGTTGGCATTGCCGCACAAGTTCATTGTTGGGTTTAGATAGGAGCAAAGGGAAAAAAATGCTGAAGCGGGCGAAGTGAAGGCTTTGAAGGCCCCTTACTTAGCCGTCGGGGGGTCGAGAAAGCAGCCTTTGGAGGAGGTTGGGAGAAGAAAAAATGTACTTCGTACAGCCTAGACGTTTAGTAGAAACTCGAGACCTCAATTGCATAGGTAACTTAACGCCTAAATAGTTCCATTCGAAGCCTGTCAGCATCCCACTCAAGTCCCACATGAACGATCCTTATGGGATTAAACAACCTAACTACTCACTGGGGCCAAAATAGCTCCTCAGCGCAGGAAACACACAAACCTTATCCAGTTGAGTCCAGTCCCCAAGGCAACATACCCTAGTCCCCGACCCCTAATGACTTATCCCATTCACCTCCCGAACTTGATAGTCAACCATGGCATTTGAAGGAACCGCATTCTCATCCACAAGTTTCCTTGCCGTCTCAACCCCCGCCACGGGTACTCGGTACTCAAACTGCTTTCCACCCTCGGTCGAATTTCTACCGTCGGGAAGCGCATAGGGAAAGGGCAGGTACTCAGGCAGTAATCCCAACTGTCTCAGCACGGTACCTTGGTCCCAAGAGATGTGTTCGTGGTAGAGACGGTCCCCTCGGATGTTGATGATGCCGATGAAAGGGATGCTCAACTTCTTAAAGGTGGGAGGAACGCCGGGGACTCTAATGTAACTGTTAATTCGTTCTCATAGTGGGACGGCGCTCCACATAGATAAGTAGGCACGCAAGGTAGGCACTTACAGCCAGTCAATAACACGATCGTGGGTGCAGTTGAACAAAAACTCATCCACCACCCTGTCGATGCCCACCGTCCTGCTCACCAGCTCCAGCTCCGCATCGTCAGCATTACTAAAGATGAAGTGGTCGCGGTAGAAACTCGTCAGCCTCTCCCGCCCAATACCCCCAGTCAGCGTGGGGACGTGGTTCACATAGGGCTCTTGCACCATGGTTGCCATAGTCTCCTCCACGCTTCGCTCGGCAAACTCATACCGCGTGTGCTCCTCCCAGATGGCTTCCAGATCAAAGTACGGCCCGCCCATCAGCGGCTTGAGAAAAGACAGCGACCGCGTGTGGGCAACAGCCGCGGAGCTGGCGTGGTAATCATCATGGGCCGGAACGACGAAGAAGGTACCTGCGCCGGGATAGTGATGGGTCGTCAAATTTGACTTGGACCCGCTGCTTCCACCACTAGTCTCAAGTTTCCCCGAAAGGTGTGCCAGACATGGAATCCGCATATCTTCCACCGGGACGCAACCGTAAAACACCACGACGACGAGCTCGCTGCGTTCGCCCACAGCCTTGAGCAATCCCGCAGGCACTTCATTACCGATTACTGCCCACCACCAGAACATACCAGGCGCCAGTCAGCCAGTCAGGACAGGAATCTCTCATAGGTACCTAGGTAGGTAGGTAGGTAGTTGAGTTGACTTGAGACTTACCCAGCAGTCCTAACCTCTTAACATCTTCACACGCCTCCAACCTTCCCAACTCCTTAATCGCCACCGCGATCTTCTCAGAAATGCCTGTTCCCGCCTTATCACTCACAATTTGTGCAACTGCGTAGCTTTCTTCCGCCCATTTCTGTCGTGGCGGGGGATCAAGCGTCTTTGTCTTTCCGTGGTTTCCCTTCAGATCAATATCGATATCGACATCAATATCATCGGGAACAACGACAATGAGGCCGGGTCCAGTGCCTCGACGGGAAAGCGGGGGTTGGATAGATATGTTCATGCCCACGTCCATGTTTGTATCCGGGTCAGGGGTGATGGTAATGGTAATGGTGATGCAGGGTGGTGGTGATGGTGGTGCGTTTGCTAAGTGCGGAGTTGGTGTCATGTCGGCAATGCAATGCACTGTGCATGTGCTGTGCTGTGCTGTGCTGTGCTGTGCTGCGCTGTGTTGCGCTTGCACTGCGTTGCGGAATAGGTACCTACCTTACCTACCTATGTACCTGACCTAGCTTGAGATCCATGAATATTCCAGGGGTTCTGTTTGATGACAAAAAACATGCAGCCAAGTATCTAGACTAGGTACCTACCTACCTACATACCTACTTAGGGTATCCTATCTAGGAAGAGTACCTAGCGAAATTAATTGATAAAGAATAACGTCGGCCATTGCGGTTCTTTGTAGAAAGAGACAGATCCCGCGGCAAAGTACCGTCACAGTTGATCCATAGCTTCCCCACCTGTTCACCAAGCAAGTCTCCGCAACACGGCTGCATGCAGCATTCCAAAGATCCAGCATTCCCCAACTGAGCCTCCGCTGCTGTAATTAGAGGACAAAGGAATCCACAACTGGGGCTTACATCTGCGGCCAGATCCGGCGACTTCGCAAAAGCAACGACACGAAGGTGACTTCTGTAGCTTCCGGTTGTTGTCACCTGGGCCTTCTCAGCTACGGCTCCAAGAACAAACGCACATATAAGATACACACAAAGGATACTTCGTAGAACCTGGCACTTTTGATGGGGGCAATCAGTACAAGTCAAAGGCTGTTTTTATGGTTGTTGTTATTTATTGTCTTCAACGTCATCATCTCGACCGCCTCGCATCTATTGTCATATCGCTGCAGCAACTCTCCAGATCCATGTACTGATCTGTCTGCGCCGTGCCCATCTGCTTTCCTTCACCCGCCCCAAGAGTCCTATCTTCTGCCAATGGTGGAGGCACTGCCGTCGCGGCTGGTTTTTGATCCGCCAACGGAATTGCGGGATTCCCGTCCTTGAGCCCATGTCCACTCCCCGCAGCATACACCGGCTTGGACCCCGAGCGGCTGGTGCCATTATGCGGGCGTATCAGCGCCTTGAGCGTCGGGACGCATCCGCAAATGATGCCAAGATGGACCTCGACGGCGGTCCAGATCCAGAGGTGGAATCCCTCCCAGGTGACGTCGTAGGTAGCCTCGACAACGTACCAGATCCAGTAGGTGCGCATGCAGGCGCCAAAGACGACAAAGAGGCCAAAGCTGAAGAGCACAAACAGAGCAATACGTTGGGACATGGGTAGCTGTGCGCGCAGAAAGGTTGGCAGGGGGAGAATCCACACGGTGAAGTCGGCCAGGACCGTGATGACGGCTTGGACCATAAGGGGAGGCCCCTCAGGGACGCAGTCGAGGTGAGTGCGCATAATGTTCCAGTAGCTCGAAGTGGGCGTGCACTGGGTGAAGAGGACGACGAGGAAGGCGGTATTGGTCACAACGATAGTAACCGACGCCCAAATACTCGCACAACGGAGGAATGAGTCGATGGGCGCGAACCGCAAGTAGCTGAGAAGGATCGAGACCTTGGCGAACGTTGTGGCGAAGACAAAGAGGGCTTGAGCGGCCATCGAGACCTTCCGCCCCGAGATCATGTCGTTGAGCGTCAGGTCCCACACATGCTTATCCCAACCGAAGAGGGTCGAGGCAAGGATGACGCAAACGGTAACGCCGGTACCAAAGGCCTGAAAGACAGCTAATTAGTCTCAGTAGGATATCAAGTAGGGGAATAAAGCTCACCGCCGCAGCAACCATGAGCCAGTCATCCCAACCGCTCTTGTGCAACATGCCGATCCGAACATAGAGTCGAAGTGCAAGGACCAGGGCGGCCAGGGGTAAGACAGTAAGCTCAACGATGATGAGGTCTGGCCCGCGAGTCTCGGGGTCAACAAAATTTGGCGCTGGCCATGTGGCCTTGATTTCTTTGGGCGGGATTCTCATTCTTGTGCCGTGCCGGGACAGCAGTAGTGTCCCGACTGGCCAGTTATCGTCTGTCCACAGAGAGCAACAGGTTGAAGGGATATCTCATCTAGGAGCTTTTCGCGTATATCTCGAGGAGACCGAAGATTGAGAAAGCCCACTTTTCGTTGTCTCGCGGATGTAGCTGACATGATATATGCCGCTGCCCACCCTCACTCACCCATGCCCTGGCTGAAGGGTATGCTCTCCCCAATCCGCCGTCGTTTGGGTGGACTTCACATGCCGTAGCGCGCCCCTCCCAAAGCGGGGATGTTCCACCGAACCAAGGCACCCTTGGTGGCTGTCGTTTCTGGGCGCTGGCATCCTCGAGGGCCGCTGCCTCGAGAAGCAATTTCATGTGCCCTTCCCTGTTGGCGGCCCGATGGAAATTTTCCTGCGATCCTGCCACGGCAAGTTAAGCGATGAGACGGGTGTGGCTCGACGATACACCGCTACTGCAAGCCGCAACGGAGCGCGTTACTATCCGGGTTGGTGTGCCCGTCCGACCCATGTCTACACGTGTTAGTGGTTCAGGGGTTAAGCATGATTGCGGGGTATATGTCCTATGCGCCCAGAGTGTCCGCCGTCATTGAGTCTCACTTGATGAAGGACCGTCCACAGACCATGAGGGAGTTGCCAAGATCTCATGCTTCTGAAGAAGCTGAACATTTGACATGAGCCGCCGGAAACCCAGAAAGACATTGCGCCGAGCTGGCCATCGTTCCAAATTATTTCCTGGCATTCTCCAATCTCTTCCTAGAGGCCTGTCCGAGCTTGTGTTCTGACTAGGCTTCTTATCACGCTGTGACAATCAAGATGGCCCGGCGTCTCATGGCGATGCATCGCGACTTGCCAGTTCGGGATGATATCGACTTCGATCCGGAGAGGTATCCATATTGGACAAGGCCAGAACATTCCTACCTCGATAAGACCCATTACCGGGTTGCGGACCGACCAGTCGCGTGCGGAATTCGGGGAAACTAACATCTCGGTAGGCTAGCGTTGGTGGATACCGTTGCCGACTGACGGTGCGGAAATATTCCCTCTCAGGAGGTCAGTGCCTCGCCTTTATTAAACGGTAACCTGCCTTTACATCGAGGAGTTGCTAGCTTGGAAAAGAATAACGACTATCAGCTTAAGCGCAGTGGATCGGTGTCTGATGACGTTGTCACGACTGCTAGACGTCTAGCACATAAGCACGGCTATCAAAATCCGGTATGCCGCCACGGGCCGATGCTTTGCTCCAGCAGTAATCACTCTGCCACTCCAACTACCTGGATGCGGCCTTCGACCCGCGGGGAAACAGCCTTGGTCCATGCGGCATCGATCTCTTCTTGCTTCAGGTCATCGCACACTTTCGCATTGACGCCAGCCGCCAGACACCACTTGGTGAAAGCGCGACGCATGATGGCGAGTTCCCGGTCGATATCTTTTACTTCCTCGCGAACTTCATCCTCCGCTTCGTCATCGCTTTCTCCGTCATCGTTCTCGGCGAGCGGTCCAAGTTCGCAGCGTCTTTCCCTCAGCTTTGGCGCCGTCCACTCGGCCCAGCTGTTCTGTCTCTGCGGTCTCCGGAAAGGATGTTGACCCCTCTCTCGCACAGGACTGGAAGGCAAGGAGCCAGCAGGATTAACCAATGTTGGATGGCACTTAGCTACACCCGACGCCACTCGGGCCCAGTGCTGGGCCAGCGACGGAGACCACTGCTTCCACTGGTCCATGACTTTGAGCGACATGAAGTACTGACGGAGTATAGCCGAAATCAGCATTCCGTTTTCCTCAGAAACAACCTCCTCACAGGTGCCGCCTTCAGGTTGCACGAGAAGACTCTTGTACCCGTCCTTGCCGCGCGCCATGTATCCACGGGTGGACAAGACGTAGATACGCTCGCTGTCGATGGGCTCGCCTCCGACCTCGACGGATACAATGCGAGAACCAGGCACCTTGGAAGGGTCGAACTTGAAGCGGATATTGGAGACTTGGGGGAAGCGGCCTATGGGAAAGGGTCAGCAGGTTGCAGCGACATACTTGCTGGGCGAGCTATGTACCTTCAAGCGCTGGGTACAGGGAAACACCATTTTCCAATGCATCCCAGAGTCCCTTTCCTGAGACTTTGATCACCACCACAGGGTCTTCAAATGGAAAGCAGTTGGTTACGTCCTTGACGCGGATCGGACCCGGAGCATAAATTTGGTCGCCACGGATAGTGCCCGCCGCCATCAGTGCACAATCGGCGCTGTAGTGATGTCGCATAATGTCGCAGACTAAGTTGCCTAGGTTGCTCTCTTTTAGTCGAACTGTTGTAAAGCGTGAGTCCAACGGCGCAGCAGTCCAACCAATGGGCTTCTCAAGGCTTCTCTTCAGCTTTGCGGTGAGCTCCCCAACCAACTTCACCGTGTCCTCATCCTCGGGTATGGCTCTGACGATGTCACGGCGCCAGATATCCACATCCCACTTCCGTCCAGGCGTATTTGAGTGCCGCAACTCGATGTAGCTAAGATTTTTGAAGTCACTCCCCGACCTCAGCACGTGCGTGCCATTGATGAAACTGTGGCCGTAGAAGTGATCGTGGCCCCCGAGAATGAGGTCGATCATATCTCCACCTAGGTTCGTGGCTAGCTTATTGTCGTTGGGCTCACGCTGATGGGTAATGGCAACGATGAGGTCCGCTCCTTCGGCGCGGAGCTTCGGGACTAGTTCCCGAGCGACCTCGCTCGCTGATCGATAGATGATGTTGGGCGGCAGAGTGTTGATGGTATCCAACCACTCACGCTCACCCAAGCCAATCAGACCAATTTTAATGCCGTTCGACGTCGTGATCATATGAGTGTGCTTGGCGTTTCCCAAAGGAACATTGTCTCCAAGAGCTGGGTCAAGGATGTTGGCAAGCAACCACGGGAAGTTGCACTTGGACGCCAGATGCTGGAATTGCTCGACTCCAAAATCGAGGTCATGGTTCCCGACACAGGAGCAGTCAGTTCCAATCTTGTTCAAGATGGAAACCATGTGGTTGCCTAGGAACTAGTGAGCGTGAGACCGGATGGCGACTCAGAAAAAGCAGACATACCCTTTGTGATGGAGCTCTCAAGACTGGGGTTGAAGACATCCCCCGAGAAGAGCGTGACCAGCAGGGGCTGGCCCTGGAAACGCTCTCCATCACGGTACTCGTTGCAGACTGAAACAAAGCGAGCGGTGCCGCCAGCAGGTTCTGATGATGAGGGGTCAAGGTGGTAGACATCGTTGTAATGCAGAAGCCTCAAATCGGGCGGTGATGAGGCTTCTCCTGGTTTGGGCCCAGCCCGGCCCGACGCAAACGTTACAGTAGCTTCGGTAGACGTCATTTCTACTCACAAAACCTGTTGTGGAGTGCGATGCAGCCTGTCTCGAGATCGAGAGGGGGAGGGGCGAGGTGTACTATTTAGATCTGGCAGCTGGTAGGCAATGCAGAAGCCGGCCGGGCTGATGTGGGATGAAGCTTGTGCCCAACTTCAAAGAAGAGACGAGCTGTTCGTGGGTTGTGTCGGCTGCAGTTGGCGGCCGGCGGGCGGGCGTACTCCGCCACTCTCGCCAAGGACTGGAGTTTCCATTCGCTGCATCGCGGTTGGTCCGCCCCTGGAAATAGTGGGAAGCTCCGTGGGCTCCGAGCTGCCGTGTCACCCAACTGTGCTCCCATGAACCTGGATCGTCATTGGAGGTTGGCCAAGTCGGGTTGGCGCCCTCGTGAGCTCCTGATCTGGTGCGTCAACCCGAGACTTGCGAGGAGATGATGATCGTAGCTGTGGCTGGAGGCAAATACAAGATTTTACATAGACATCGGGATGGCAACTGCTCTCATCCCCGTTAGCAGGTGGGTTCTGACAATTATGTGCGCCCTTCGTGTGAGATTTGATCGCAAGGGATCGATCCAGGAATGACCCCGCCAAAGGGCGTGTGGGTCTGCGGGGCACTCATTTGTAACCCCACCCAACCCCACTAATCCTGTCAGCGCTTCCCCCCAAGAGATCTTAAGAGAGGGCACATTCAACTCCTCGAGGGAAAGATAGGAGGCAATTTGTTGACTTACTGGCGTTGTTTGATTTTAAGGCTCGTCCAGTCCCAGCATCATGGTTGCGAAGGGACCTCTGGTCCGTCATGCCCGGGTTGAAGGTGTGCTGATCCCACCAGATCTGATCTGGTTGCGACTGCTAATTCTGCCATACATGCAGATGTCCCCGCAATCTTAGGACTCATACGAGAACTGGCCGACTACGAACATGAATTACACAGCGTCGAAGCTACGGAAGACAAGCTGCTCGCGACAATCGCTTTTGCGCCTTCAGACGGCACCTCTTCCCCCTCACCCGAAACCGACTTGCCACGAACGGAACCCATCTCTCCCAGCAAGCCAGCCCGCTGTCTGGTTTTGGTAACACCTGACGGCGTGACAGCTGGTATTGCCTTGTACTTCTACAACTATAGTACCTGGCGAGCCCGCTCGGGAATATATCTGGAGGACCTCTACGTAAAGCAGAGCGAACGAGGGAAAGGCTACGGGACACGCTTGTTGGTTGCCTTAGCGCAGGAAGTTGTCAATATGCAAGGAGGGAGGCTCGAGTGGAGTGTCTTGAAGTGGAACACGCCATCTATCAAGTTTTACGAGAGTATCGGCGCCAAAATGATGAACGAATGGGTAGGGATGCGTGTCGATGGTGAGGGACTGGCTAAGTTGGCGACCATGCTCGACTAAATATGTTGTAACGGTGGGATATCACCAGCCTCAAGTAGTCTGCTGTGGCCGGTTGGACTTCGATTCAACAAGACGTTCATCTCTGTCGGAAATGATTTCGAAGAACTCCTTTGCCGGTGCATCAGCGAGCTCAGGACCGTGCTGGATCCCCCCCCATACGATGTCCCAACCTGAGCCATCTGGTTTTTTTTCCATGTAGGCTGAACATGACCAAACGTGCAGCAACAAACGCCGCCAGAGTGTTGGTGTGTACCTATGGCAGTTGAGCGCTGGCTGACCGCCCGGTGGCGTATGTTCATCTACTGCGCCGCTCAAAAGCCTGTACTTCCTAGCAGCCTGGCGATCCACGGCTGCGACGGGCCAAATGGTGTAGTCTCGCCAATTCCAGCGCTGTACATTGGGGTTCCCCGACAGACATTTTGCGACTGGCCTACGCTGCCTAGGGTCGACCCACTTGTCTTCCTGGGTTGCGAGATGACGGAGGAGCAGCCATTCTTCTTTCGGCACTGGAGGCAAGATACGGTGCATAATCAACTTCCAAGTCTTCCTCGTTTTTGACCGGATGAGCTTCGGCGACGGAGTTCGGCCCCAAATGTTCTTGTCTGGGATGTATTTCGACATTTTCAGATGCGATACTTTTAACTCCGGCCTGGGAGAGCGATCTAAGCCGGCGCGGGCTTGCGACAAGGCAAACGTGCGGACTTTGTCTAAATCCCACCCGTCAAGCCAATCCCCACGCAACCAAGCTGCGGTGGCTGCTTCGGCGTGCTTAGCAACCTCTTCAGAGTTCGTCGGTATAACAGTGACAGGTTTCCGCACAAACTGGGTTTCAAGCTCGCGGCGTCGTTGACCTATGCGACCAAAACAGAGAAATAACACTTTGCGCATTCGTTCGATGTCGCCAGCGTTTGCCGCACGGAGCATCCGGAGAGCATTTATCGCTGGTTTCAGACGGGTTGAATGCCGGAAACGGTGCTTTATTCGGCGGTCGACATAACTTCTTGCGAACGGGGGGAGATACGATGATTCGCGGAGAAGGTGTCGGTAGTAATGCATCGCCGTCATCGGCGGTGGGATGCGAAGAGTGTGTGGCATCCTGGCGTTGCGCTTCTTATCTGCGACAGCGGCCTATGAGGGAGGGCCAAATAAACGTAGGCTACAACATAGGTGATAGATCTCGGGAAAATGGTTGAAAACCAGGAAACTTGCAGTTTCGACTTTTCCCCCAGCCCGGGGATGATTGGTTCCGTGTTTGCTCCATTTCTTGCATGGCCTGTGCGCTTCACGAAATCTCGGCTCTCCCCGCTCGCGCCCCTCTTTTTTGGCGCACCCTACGCGTCCACCACGGTCGGTCAGAAACACGACCGCCAGAACACGAAAATCACACGTCTAACATCGTGTGCTTAATTGGAATACCAAATCGGGGAAGTTATTCGCTCTATCTGAAAACTTACACCTGGGCGCCGTTCTTAGGTTAGGAGCTTAAGATTTTGTTTTATTCTCCCCAATTCTCGCCTTGGAGTCGCAACAATAGCCTTTCTCCTGTGGTGACTCGATTCGGTCGGTCTGCAAGATCCACCGACTGCGACGCTTTGAGGTCGACTCTGCCGCCCATCCATCGTGGTTGCAGGGGCCGCCGCCCTCATCTCTCACGAATCTACCCTTTGCGCACATACTTTTCACTTTCCTTCTAACTGCACAGTCGCTGCCATCTCTCCCCAACTTTATTGCCCGTCCTCGCCACCACGTCTATCTATCTCGTCACGGCCGCTGGCTGGCGCCAATTTTCACTCTGACCACTGCCGGGATC
>Ga0247760_1003075_pt1 | contig 11386 bp, 9 predicted proteins | sample UWRJL171409R4_FD_179936 | JGI IMG/M metagenome (GOLD analysis project Ga0247760, IMG submission 179936) | Plant litter microbial communities from Arlington Agricultural Research Station in Wisconsin, United States - UWRJ-L171-409R-4 | ecosystem: Environmental > Terrestrial > Plant litter >...
AGATGCTGGAAGCCAGGAGCCATACGAGGCCGGCCTTGTGAAACATGAACATGTTGATGGAAGAAGTGGGGGAAGATTTAGATGGATTTGAAGCTGAGGATGGCGAGTGCCGAATGTTTGGATGTCTGAGTTGAGGGCTGATGTCTTATTCTTTGATGTTCAAAGAGGGGGGAGCTGGTCGGTGGTTTATATAAATGAATGGCCTGGCAGTAAACCAAGATTCCCTTTCACATCTCTGCCTGTACTTTTGATCAATCCTACTTTGTTAACCCTCAGCTGGTACTGACCTGCGTCCTCACCTCAGCGACAAAATGTTGATGCATTTTGACCCCTGCCATGGGGCCCCTTCATGGCGGACCCGGGTTTGGGAGGACTCGCTAAAAAACGTGGCGGCGGCTTGGCTGAAGGATCCGGGGCTCTGCGGCACAACAACACTAGTGATTCGCCGTTTGGGTTGTTCAGTGTGGATGTAATGTGGGATGCGTCGCACCGACCTCGCGCTTATTCAAGGCACCTGCGAATCGGCACCCCCAAGCCAAAACAACCCCAGGCATGTTGGCGGCAGTGACTGCATCCATCATCGAATGCCCCGACCACACCACCAGCTGAGTCCTTCCAAGCGCTCCCTTGTCTCGGCGATCCTTTGTGCAATTGCTTAGGTAGGTGTGTGCTGAAGTCAGCTCCGGTATCTCCCCATTCCCGCTCTTGTTGCAGCTCAATCTCGGCATCTCATCTCTTCGATTTGTCTCATCCATCATCATTCATGAACATGGAGCTTGGTTCCGAGAATTCAAAGAAGTCTCATCCAGATACACGATGGATAGACGGGCTTCGGGGCCTTGCGTCCGTTGCCGTGTGCATGTCGCACCTCTTGGGGGGGATACACCCCGATCTTTACTTCTCCTATGGCGATGGCATTTCAAGATCCAAGTCTTGGCTCAAGCTCCCCATCATTCGTCTCTTTCACAGCGGTGACGCTGCCGTCGCAATATTCTTTCTCATTTCCGGCTATGCCATCTCTTTTCGGCCCCTCCGTCGAGCACATTGCCAACAACGAAATGCATTGCTTTCCGAATTGGGCTCATCGGCATTTCGACGAGCGGGCCGACTTCTGCTCCCTACCCTGGCGGCATCATTCGCTACAATGTTGGCTGCCCAACTGGGCGCGTTTGAAAGCGAACAAAGTCCCGAACTGATGTTGTTCGTCATGGCACATCGTCGAAAGTCTATTGCAGAGCAGTTCAACACCTGGATCAGGGAAATTTTTTCTCTCTTCCATCGAAATACCAATGATCTGGAAACACCAGACTTGCTATACGGCACTCAACTCTGGACTATCCCAGTCGAGCTCAACGCTTCCCTGGTTGTTTACCTCTACGCCCTCGCACTAACGCCACTTCGGACTCTGCCACGACTGGTCATCACAGGTCTTTCGGCGTGTTACTTTTTAGCAGTCGCCCGCTGGGACTTGTTCCTCTTTCTATCCGGCATGTTTCTCGCCGACATCGCAGCTCGAAGAGAATCATCGCCGCCGCCGCAGGGATACCTTCCATTGACGGAAGGCTCGTCCAATTTTCCCCGCCATCAACATCGGCTTCGAACTGGACCGAGAGTCATGAGATATCTCGGCCTATTCGCTGCCTTGGGTGCTGGATTGGCACTGGCCAGTGAACCCACAATCAATGCTGCCGAAGCTCCCAGCTGGAAGCACCTTAACCGGCTTGTGCCACCATCCTACATGGAAGGCCAAATCGGACGATTCTGGGTCGCCATCGGGGCGTTTCTTGTCTTTTTCTCAGTGGAGCGGATAACACTTGCGCAAACCATTCTTTCCTTGCCCCTCGTTCTACATCTCGGAGACATTTCATTTGGCTTGTACCTTGTGCACAACGCCATCATGAGCAGCGTCGGGGCATGGATCATTTCCTTGATCTCGGGGCCAACAGAGAAGATGGGGATCGCCGGGACGCGAGACCGGGGCGAGAGTTGGGACATGGGTGCCTTGGTAGCCGTCGGGTTAGTCTTTGGCTTGTCGTGGGGCACAGCCGTTCTGTTCCATTGGTTTGTCGATCGGCCATCAGTTTGGGCCATGAAGAGATTGGAAGCACGGCTTCGAGACAGCTAAGTAGGCAGTGCAAAATCTTGTTCTTATTGCGCGTCAATTTATTTTGGTCTGATGATCTTGGTTCAAACATGCATGCTTCTGTTTTTACCTCGGTACCTTGCTGCTCCCTTTCTTGTCTTGATTCTCGGGAGTTTGGTGAACAGCCCCAACAAGTTTTCCGAGCACCACACTCAGGCAGCATGCAGGCCTGGGGTGCGGCCCCGATTCCACGGAGCAGCACCACTACGGCACAGTGGGTTACACTGGCCACTACTAGGTGCTGCGCCCCGCTACTTTCGAGTTAGCTTATTGAATCCTTTAGGCTACCAGTTTTCTTTCCATTCCACTTGTTCCGATGATAACCAAGAGGTTTTTTTGTTGTTCAGCCGCATCTCAGCATGAAACAAACCAAAGCTACCTAAAACTAGGACCCCCCGGCCATCTCACCCTCTAGACGTCCGAGAGATGGAAATCCTTAAGCGACATTACGCCTATTACCTGCCACCCGACCGACCGCCTGATCACCCTGTGTCACTTGGTCCTTTTTTTTTTTCTTCTCCAACAACCACACAATGTCGGCACTCGCACGGAGCGTCCTTTTGACAATAGCACTAGTGTACGGCACAGCATCTTCCCCCAGTTTTGCCAATCGGGGCCTCGACTCGCAATGTTATTTTCCCTCTGTTAAAAGTTCATTCTGGACAGGCGGATTGGTCAGCCAGATTTGTCCCATGCCCCTCAATGATCTGTTATGGCAGCCAGGGATTCTTACCCAGGGCCCGTGGACGCATCAGCCACTGTGTGCAGCCGACACTGCCGATCCAGGCCCAGACTCCAAGGTCTGTGTCTTCACTGACGCAACAGGCGGCTTACATGGTCTGAGCCTGATCACAACCCCCGAACAAGCCGCGCAAGCAGCCGCGGTATCCGTATTTCTCCCGTCAGCAGGGAAACCCGCAGCCGACAAGAAGTTTGAACCAGCACCTTATGAAGTTGTCGACATTCCTGGAAAAGGTAAAGGCGCGGTTGCTAAACGCCACATTGCCGCGCACGAGTCCATCATTGTTGATGATCCCGTCCTTTTGGTTGATAATATCCATGGGAAAGCAATCAGTCCAAGCCTCGCCGGGGAGATGAGGACGCGGGCGGTTGCACAACTTGCTCGACCTGAAGCTGTGCTTGGCCTCAGCGCGCTTGACAATAGCGATGATACTATTGTCAATAATATCTTTCGTGCGAATTCATTTGAGCTGGAGTTTGGGGAGGCAAAATATGGGGCTTTATATCCGGGGATCTCGGTGAGTTCAAGTTTCCCCTCACATGAAAGTTGACGTCAAATATGACTGGATTTGACACTAACTCGATTTGCATATAATCAGAGGATAAATCACGCCTGTAATGCAAAGTATGCTATGCTAAGATCTACCGCACCTATAGTTAGTTCAGTCAGGTGTTGACCGTTGCACAGCGCCTATACCTCCAAAATGCAGGACCTCTTTAGCGTCGAGGTTTTTGCTCTCCGGGACATCCAACCCGGGGAAGAGATTACCATTAGCTGTAAGCCTCGAACCTACCTACCTACCTATCTTACCTACCTAACTACTAGCGCCAAATTACTAACATGTTTTATTTTCTCTCCAAGACATCCCGCCTGGTCTCCCCAGCTCTGCTCGCCACACGCTTCTCCAACACTGGGGGTTTAGCTGCAGCTGTTCACTCTGCACTTCTTCGGCTTCTGCGATTGTCGAGTCGGATTCTCGACGGAACCGGATCCTTAGCCTTACAAATGAAGTTGATAGTCTCGTTGACATCGCCCAGCACGAGCATGAACATGAGCATGAGCATGAAAATGATGAACGGCAGCTGAGACAAATCATCGCGCTAAGCGAGGAGATTGTCGAATTACAGGCGCAGGAAGGGCTGCTTGTCCAGTTTGCCGCTGAGCAATACGATATATTAGCTCGTAGCTACCTTGCTTTGGGTGACGTCCCAAACGCCGCGAGGTATGCGGAATTAGTATTGCAGGATGCGTATGCTAATCCGGAGAGGAAGGAGGATATGCGAGTGCTAATAGATCAATGACATAGCTTGGGGATTGATGTACATGTTATAGTACCACGTAATTCCTTCGCAGACATTGACGCCGAGCGTCGGAGTAAAAGTTTTCTTGTTTTGGTTTTGCGAGGATCACCACCAATCCAGTCCCCAACCAACCGCACCACCACTTTATTAACTGTCGTTCGCTCTTGATCTATCACATACGACCATACCCATTGGAAAACTCGGGATCCCGTCCGCTCTCCCATAGATAAGCCAGTGAGGGCCAAACTAGTAGTTGGGTCGGTGACGACCAGCGAATCCTTGGTGTTGTATGTTTTTTTTTTCTCAAAAAATCTTATACGTACTTGATGTAAGTCGGCAGCGATCTGGTTTGATCATTAAGTTTTGCTCCGGACAGCTTTCTTTTTTTTCCAGCCAGAGTATTGATGAGAAGGCTATGGTCACACATGGAGATGGAGGCAAGTTTATAAAGAAAAAGACAAATAAGTAATAAACTCTTTTATCTAGGGGTTTACTGCCGCGGCCACCCCTATCGCTGCCGCGACCACAGCATCCCCTCAATAATACCGTCCTACCAGCTGCGTTGAAATTACTGCATTTCCCATACAAAAAAGCACTTGGCCGATGCAGGGCCTGGGAAACACCAATGCATTGAAGATGCGCACACACACAAGAGCGGCCACGATGACAAGGCAGTCAGGTGGTCAAAACAAGCAAAATAGACGTAAAACGTAGTAATTTTTTTTTTAAAGCTGCAAACCTACAAAATCATCGCGTTGCGGCTCCGGATCGCCCTCAACCTCTAAAAGTTAAAAAACGGATCCAAGCCGAATTCTTCTTCCTGAAACGCCCGCCTCGCCGCCTTACGGTTCCTCCAGGCGTTGTAAGCCATCACGAACATCTCAGAAAGCCGTCGGAGGCGGTGCGACCGGCGCGAGCGGTGATTTGGTAACATCCCTATGGCGGAAAATGGTACTAGTATAGAAGTCGTTATTTTTTTCCCTTAAAGTTGACCTTCACAACCTCTAGTCACCCCTACGCTAACCCCTCGCCACCTTGCTCAGGCGCTACTTAGAATAGGTATGATTAGGCAAACCACTAAATGTGGTTTAGACGAGAGGCGGTACTCTTCTGTAATACAGCGAATTTCTCTAGAAATTTAAATCTCACCACCTCAACAGCACACTTTGGGTTTGAGGCACGGCTGTCAGAAGCACTTGACGGCACCTTTGGAGCGAAGGCACAGTTTGTGAAGATAGTTGTATTGCTCCTGTTCTGCGTGATCTATGCCAAAAGGGCCTATTATTTGTAGATGCAACTGGGTGACCAAGTATACGCTGCTACAGTAGCCCAGTGGTGCTGTCCAGTCATACTCGGATACTGGCGGTGCCAAGCTGACTCCCTTTCACAGACCAGCATGTTCCAAAGTTCAATCTCTATATGATCCCTTCCTTTTTGACAGACCCCTGGTTAGGTACCTGTGAGGACGTGGTGCGAATCCTATAAAGAGAGAGGTCTTTGAAAGACAGAGGTTCCGGCTAAAAGCTAAAAGGGATAATAAGCGGGACACAAGCATACATTTGCAACACCACGAAATTCCACCGAATTTGGTGTGTGTAAAGGTTCGAAATTTCCAAAGTTTAGAAATCACTCACGTCACCAGCGTTGCTAGCACCATCCCAATCATCATCATACAGCCGGCTTTCCAGCAAGGTATGCTCCGCGGAAGTTGAGCCTATACCATGCTCTATATCGCGTATTAAGCTAGTGTTCGCAGGAGTATCTGCCGTTACCGTTTGCTCACCGAAAGAGGCCAAACTAGGAGACGGTAGCTTGACAGAGGAGGAAATAGGCGATATGGGGAGATGAAAGGACAACTGTGGGGTGGTGCTCGCAGTGGTGGCAGAGCGCAATGTCTCAAATTCGAAGACAGCATCGTAATTCCATGCCGAACGCCGCAGAGTTCGGCGGAAAACAAGACGCAAGCACCTAACTGGCCTTTTGCTAGGATCGGACAGGTAAATGTGAGAGCATCTAGATACCTGGGCGCTGTGCTTTCTGGATCCAACAAGATCTGCGAGAACCGAGGGAGTTGGGAACTTGTCAAGACCAAGTTCATCAATCTCAGGCCAGGATATGAACGAGTACCACGGAACGTAATATGCCGATGGTGTCAGATCAGAGTTGCCCGGCGGATCCTCGAGTCCGATGAGCAAAGCCTGCAAAGATGTACTCGGGTTCGACAACCGCCCGGTAGGAGTACCAAAATGGGGCACGGTCAGTCGTAGCTTGAAGATGGCGAGCAAAAAAGAAGGCTGGCTTGGCGTCAAGGGTTGTGCAGTTGGGTCATGGGAAAACCTCGCGATGGTCAAGCCTTTGTTCCATCTCCTGACATGGGTGTCGGTACGGAAGTACTTCACCGCAAGATCTTGGTCGTAGCGAGCCATCGAGTCGAACTTAAAGCACAAGTCCAGTCCATCTGACACGTCTTCAGGGACACCGAATCGAATTGGATAATGAAACTTAGAGAGCGGTGGATTCCGCGCCACGTAGATTGTGTGAATCTCGGGATCTTCCACCGGTATCTCCAGCAGCCGTCTTAGATGTGTCTTGTCAAGGCCGCGATCGCTGCCGCTGTAGGTCAAATCGACGCAAATTCTCCCGTTGGGTATTCTCCTTCCCAGGTTAGCCAGGGCGTCGGGGCGAGCGCGGATGAATTTTTGTTCGCCTTCAGCCAAACGCTGCAGTAGAATCAGATAAAACCTCTTGGCTGCGGATCTGCAACCGAGGAAAGCCCAGTACATGCTCGATGATTAATCCATGGGGACTCATGCCAGCTTGGCTTCCATCTGCAGACCTCGGTTGGTCATGTTGGTTGGGATGTTGGGCAAGACGGACCGCCACGAGTCGGACACAATGTTGCCGCCATCGGAGAAACAGGCCGGACTTGGCGCGAGAAGCCCGCTGAATGGCACGCTAGAATCTTCTAGCTCGAGGGTAATTCTCTTGTCTGGCAGTCTCCATGCAAATAGGGATTCGTCATCAGTCCTTTTGACGATTTCCTCCTGTAGCCTGATGAAGGCATTACGGCGGCCCTCGCCGTACAGCAGCGGCATGTGTATGTCGAACAGGTCCATCAGACAGTATGCCATGTCTTCTTGCCGGGTGGTCTGCCGCTTCGCCGCCCAAGACATGCGCTGGGCGACCGAGATCACGGTCAAGTCTTGCCCCTCCAGTATGGCGGTTGGAACGCCAGAACATTGAGTGAGGACGAAAAAAAAGTTCGGGCCGGAGGGAGCAGGGTCGGTGTCGGCAGAGAAAGGCCTGTGTGTTTTTGCTGCGGTACATTTAGATCCGAGGAACTGCCACGATCCGTCATAGAACTCCATTTTAGGTGGAGCAATCAACTCTTGCAGCGTCCAACCATGCCACGCGTAAACCAACGACTAGCCCTGAGCTGGCCCTCCCGGACCGGATAATCTGCCGAAGATGAAAACGATACGTCGTGCAAGAAGGCGTAGCAAATAGCTGTCTGCTGGTACCACCTAAACATGGAATTGATGGCTTCGGAAAGCTCTGCGCTGCTAGACTTATCTATGCAGCAAGTGTCGATCCAAATGTACTCAATGTCGTCCCGCTTGGCTAGCCCTGCGCACTCTTTGATCTTGGACCACCCCTTGAGGGTACAATAGTTGGGATTTCGACACATATCTTCAAAGGTGACTTCCATTTCCTGCCAGGTATGTGAGAGAATAGCGTACGGCGGAACGTTATCGTCGAACCGCTCCAACTTGAGCGTGTGGGAGTGGATCAGCCTCATGACTCTGAAATCGGATTTTCCCTCTGATTTGGCGGTATCGGTCGCAGATTGGCGCTAAAGGACAGGACTCGGGGGATTCCACAACATGAGGATCCGGCAAAGAAAGCCCCTCTCCAGGTGTACTGCTAAGTAATGAGTCCCTATTATTTTGGCAACCGGGAGTAGTTAGCGTAGTTTTACCACCTACTTTGGGAATTCCGCACACTGCGAATTCTCTTCTTCTTTTCTTTTTTCTCTTTAGCTTTCAATTAACGCTTTTGGGCTACGCTATCGCGTACAACATCGTGAATTACGTGCCTGCCGTCACAGGCAACAAGACCTCCCTCTGATCGTACGGTTCAAGGTCGTTGCCGAATGTGGAACGCCGCAGGCCCGATCGCAGGTCGGGCCGGATGCAGGTTGTGACCGGATGCGGAATGCCGGATCCGGAGCATTGTCGTACTTGACAGAATAGAAGCTGCCGGATCCGGAGCCTGTAATCTAGTATAAGAAGGCTGGTGGCCCCCCTCTGATCAGAGGGAGTCCACGTTCCAATTGATCCAATAACCCCTACCTAACCTTACACTGACCACCTTGACTGAGACCACTCTTCCACTCCCATACCCACAACGCCCTTGCGTTACATTAAATAATTCCGTTATATTTAAATTTTAAATTTTTTTTTTAAATAATAATTTGGTTTAGTAAAACTGAGGGCTTAGGTTCGGCTCGGTTCGGTTTGGTTTGGTTTAGTTTTGTTTCGAAAAGTTCGGTCCATTGCCAGCGCTGATGTCAACGGTCAAGAATGGTGGGGGATGTTGTGATTGGCTGGTTGTGGTGGGAGGGGGGCCACCCCCAAATCCCTGTCCAAGAGCTGAAACACAAGGGCCATCATCTTCAACCCCAACAACAAACTGGGCCTGACACTGACAGCTACTGAATGCGATCCCCCAAAACCGCAGCGCAAGGCTGGGTGACCTAGCCAATTGCACTCCCCAAGCCCGACGCCATGGCTTTAGCAACTCCCTACCAGCACACACCAATCGACCCAAAGAGCGGTGAGATCCGCTTCCTGGTCCTCCTCCCACCATCCACAGATGAAGACCCAAACGCCCCCATCAACTGTCGTATAGAAACCTCCTCCACCTCAAAAACCCCCGGGCACCCATACGACATCCTATCCCATACATGCGACCGTGACGCCACCGACCGGAAACAAGAAGACATCCTCATCAATGACTCGCCCTTCCGTATCCCCTCAGCCACTGCCATAGCACTCCGCCGCCTCCAGCACCATGGTACAACAAGGATATGGACCTCCGCAATCTGCATTAACCAAATACACCCCACCGAGAAAGCCCAGCATGTCATTCTCAAGCCGCGCATCTACGCCCAGGCCAACAGGGTGTGCATCTGGCTGTGCGAATCCGACTCTCAAGACTGGATGAGTGACCCATGGTGGAACAGCCTTGTAGGCGTATCCGAGGCCGCCCTCGCCAGACCCGAGAAACTAGTCGTTATGCTTGGCAGCGGCAAGGCAATGCCATGGGTCGTGGTTGAGAGGACGTTGCGGAAGAGGCCGAAGGCTGGAAAACCCTGCACGGCAGCAAGCAGAGCTTTTGACATTATCACCCGCTTGCAGCAACGGAAAGCAGCTGACGACCAAGGGGAACATCTCAACATCTGCGCTGTGCTCCATCAACTGCGATGTCTTGAATGTCCGAATCCTCGAGACCGCATCTATGCCTTGTACGGCCTGGCACCAAGGCTCTCCAACCGTCTCGGCGTATTTCCCAACTGCGACGACCCCTCCATTAAAACGGCACAGATCTATACTGATTCCGTCCGCAACCTGATCGAGGCAACCGGCAGTCTTAATATCCTCAACCTCGCGCGCGAATGGCGCCACGTCCAGGCCACCACGAAACCCGACTCGGAAGCCATCGACGGGCACTGCCATCTACCATCCTGGGTACCCAACCTGGCGGCGACCACTACCCGCGATCCGGCACCTCTGCTCGACTTGACCGACTTCACCAATAACCCTATCGGCTCCAACAGGTACGGCGCGGCGAGGCTACTAAAAGCCAGTCTCGTTGAGAAACGCCCCGGCTCAGACGAAGATGATGATGCCCAGCAACTGATCATCAGCGGCATCCGTTTCGACGAGGTTTCCGATCTTGGTATCCCGTACCATCCTCCGACAGGAACCGGTGCTGATGCAGCGCCAATATCACGAAAAGGGATCAAACCACTCGAGCAATGGGAGGACCTAGCCATGGGGCCACGCCACTTCTGCCCCTACTCCTCCTCCATCGCTGACGACGCCGAAGGTTCACTCAATCCTCGGAAAGAAGCCCTCCTGCGAACCTACATTGCCGACCACGCCCTCGCTGAAAGCCGCAGCTGCTTGCCGCGAGACCACCTCCTCACCTACATCGAGTCCTGGTGTGATCGCGTAGGCTGGACTTCCAGTCCAATCCCCTCCTCCTCCCATCTTTCCCCCTCCGACATGGAAGCATCCCTTCGCTCCAACCCAGAATGGGCCAAACACACCAAGACCCTCATGGCCCAGGCCCAAGAGCCAAACGCAAGGAATCCCATCCGTGCCGCGAAACAAAGCCTCACCCTCTGCCGCAGCGGGCCCTCGATATACTCGAGATACGCCCTCCGAATCCACACTGCGTGCGCCCACCGCCGACTGCTAGTCACAAAACGCGGATACATTGGTGTGGCACCGTGGAACGCCGAGGTGGGAGATGTCGTGGCCGTTCTACACGGCGGGGATACCCCTTTTCTTCTGCGTCCTGCGGGTAAACTAGGGGAATACGAGTTGGTGGGAGAGTGTTTCGTGTATGGAATTATGGGAGGAGAGGCGCTTGCTTGGGAGCACGCCGTTGCGGCGGTGAGGAATTTTAGGATTATTTAATGGGCTGTGTGAAACCCTATGAAAATAATATAGAAACGCTCATTATGAAAAGGTTATAGGTATCGGGGTATTGACCCCACTAACTTTGATAAAGGCTTTCCGCGTTCATAGTGCTGTAAATATGTAGTATTCGCCCATAAGCAATGTTTTTCCCTCTTTGGTTTTCTAAATTATATACGGGGTACTAGCATTGGAAAGTATGGTGATTTAGTTGCCTTTCTCCGCATTGGCCGGAACAAGCCCGATGTAGTAGTCCCTCCCCGACACGCAACATAAGCCGCCTACCAAACGCCGTCAAGGCATTGTTGTACAAATACCTCGTGCGTGTGGCGCCCTCGAGGATGACGTAGCTTCAGAGATCCATACCCGATGCCCTGACTGATGATGGGAAGGAGTGCTCTGAGGAGAACAGTCAGCGTGCGAATCGATTTATTTCCTGTTCTTCTGCCCATTCTCGAAAATACTGCTGATGCGCGTTGTGGGCGAATTGAAG
>Ga0247760_1003076_pt1 | contig 11374 bp, 11 predicted proteins | sample UWRJL171409R4_FD_179936 | JGI IMG/M metagenome (GOLD analysis project Ga0247760, IMG submission 179936) | Plant litter microbial communities from Arlington Agricultural Research Station in Wisconsin, United States - UWRJ-L171-409R-4 | ecosystem: Environmental > Terrestrial > Plant litter >...
GCGGCGACTCGTGGTTGAAGAGGATGCCGTTGCACGCGAACATGCCGTACGCCTCGCGGTAGTTCTTCGTGATCCAGTAGGAGTAGACCTTCGCGACACCGTAGGGCGAGCGCGGGTAGAACGGGGCCTCCTCGTTCTGCGGGGGCGGCGTCGCTCCGAACATCTCGGAGCTGGAAGCCTGGTAGAACTTGCAGTGCAGTCCGGATGCCCGTATCGCCTCCAACAGGCGGATCGTGCCGAGGCCGGTGGTGTCAGCGGTGTACTCGGGCTCGTCGAAGCTCACACGCACGTGCGACTGGGCGGCGAGGTTGTACACCTCGTCGGGGTTGATCTCGCCGAGGAGGGTCACGAGGCGGGAGCCGTCGGTGAGGTCCGCGAAGTGCAGGATCAACTTCTGGTCGGGCTGCTGCGGGTTCTCGTAGATGTGGTCGATGCGGCTCGTGTTGAACGTGGACGAGCGACGGATGAAACCGTGGACCTCGTAGCCCTTCGACAGCAGCAGCTCAGCGAGGTAGCTCCCGTCCTGGCCGGTGATACCGGTGATGAGGGCACGCTTCTGGGGGGACGTCGTCATGGATCTCTGCTCCGAATTAGATGAGGAGGCGGTGAACCTCGCAAAATCAGCGTTGCTAGCCTATCCGAGTGACTCTAGACATCATGATGCCCTTCTACGGGCGCTTCGATCACTTCCAGGCGGCGGTGAACAGCGTGCTCGCGCAGAGCGACCCCGACTGGCGGCTCGTGATCATCGACGATGTCTACCCCGACGCCGCCCCTGGCGAGTGGGCGAGGGCCATCGACGACCCCCGTGTCACCTACCTGCGCAACGAGACCAACCTCCGCCCGAGTCGCAACTACAACAAGGCCATCGGCATCGCCACGAGCGAGTACATGGTCATGATGGGGTGCGACGACGTCATGCTCCCCGGTTACGTCGCGCGGGTGCACGAACTCCTCTCCGAGTTTCCCGGCGCAGCGATCGTGCAGCCCGGAGTCAGCGTCATCGACGAGAACGGCGCGCCCTCCCGGCCGCTCGCCGACCGCGTGAAGGACTTCTACCGCTTCGGCGGTCGAGGGGCGCGCGCCTACAGCGGCCAGGAGCTCGCGCGCAGCCTCCTGCGGGGCAACTGGACCTATTTCCCGTCCTTGGTGTGGAAGCGCGAGCTGCTCGTCGCGGGGGGCTTCCGCAACGACCTCGACGTTGTGCAGGACCTCGCGAAGCTGTTCGAGATCACGGTCGGCGGCGGCACCCTCGTACTCGACGACACTGTCGTCTTCACCTACCGCCGCCACTCGCGCAGCGTCTCGGCGGTCACGGGACCCGACGGTACCAAGTTCCTCCAAGAAGCCACGTTCTTCGCGGAGGCGACGGCGACCGCGGATTCATTGGGTTGGAAGCGGGCGGCGAGAGCGGCGAGGGCCCACTTCTCCTCCCGGCTCAATGCGCTCAGCGAACTGCCGGGTGCCCTCGTGACCCGCAATGCGCTGGGCCGTCGCAACCTCGCTCGCCACATTCTGGGCCTCCGCAATCCGTGAAGGCGGCCTCGCACCGCCCCCGCCGTTAGAATCGTCCGGTGACTTCCCCTCTCGAGCGCACGCTGATCGTGATGCCCGCCTTCAATGAAGAGGAGTCGGTGGCCGCAGTGGTCGCCGAGGTCTTCGAGAAGCTGCCGGGCATCCACGTGCTCGTGGTCGACGACGGTTCACGTGACGAGACGAGTGCGATCGCCCGCGCCGCCGGTGCGCTCGTCGCGACGCTGCCCTTCAACCTCGGCGTGGGGGGTGCGATGCGGGTGGGGTTCCGCTACGCGCGGGAGAACGGCTACGACAATGTCGTTCAGATCGATTCAGACGGGCAGCACGACCCGGCGAGCGTTCCCGCGCTGATCGCGGAGCTCGCCACATCAGACCTCGTCCTGGGTGCCCGATTCGCCGGTGAGGGCGACTACCGGGTGCGCGGACCACGCGCCTGGGCGATGAAGGTCCTGGCCGCGATCCTCAGTCACACGTCGAAGACCCGCCTGACGGACACCACCTCGGGCAACCGCGCCTCCGGGCCCAAGGCCGTCGAACTCTTTGCCGAGCACTACCCCGCGGAGTACCTCGGCGACACCATCGAGGCGCTCGTGATCGCCTCCCGGTCCGGTCTCGTGATCCGACAGGTCCCGGTCTCGATGCGCGTACGCGCGGGCGGCGTGCCCTCCCACAATCCGATCAAGTCCGCGACGTACCTGGGGCGCGCTGCGCTGGCCCTCGTGTTCGCCTATGTTCGACCCGCGTCGACCTACGCCACGAAGGGAAGCCTGTGACCGTCACCAGCTACATCTTCGGCATCGTGTCGGCGGTGCTGATCCTCATCGTCGTGATCGAGCTGCTGCGCCGCCGCCACCTCCGCGAGCGCCACGCCATCTGGTGGCTCGTCGCGGGGGTCCTCGCGCTGATCGCCGGCGTCTTCCCCGCGACGCTGGGGTGGGCCGCCTCCCTGATCGGCATCGAGGTGCCGATCAACCTCGTCTTCTTCGTGAGCATCGCGATCCTGTTCCTCGTCGCCCTCCAGAACAGCTCGGAGCTCACGCAGCTCGAGAGCAAGACGCGCGTGCTGGCGGAGAAGGTGGCACTGCTCGAGCTCCGCATCGCCGAGTCGGAGAGCCGCCGCGCCGATGAAGACGCCTAACCGCGGGGCGTTCTGGCTGAATTTCGCGGGCGCCTGGGTGATTCTCGCGCTGCTGTCGAGCCTGTGGGCACTGGCGACTCCGATCGGCGCGTCGCCGGACGAGCCCGCCCACCTGATCAAGGGCGCGTCCGTGGTCCGCGGGCAGTACATAGGCGAACCGAGTTCGCAGGGCAGCGTCGTGCAGGTACCCCTGTACATCGCCTACACGCAGGCGGAGACGTGCTACGCGTTCGCCGCCGACCAGAGCGCCGCCTGCGTGCCGGAGGTGCCCGGCGACCCCGCGCTCGTGGTGGACGCCACCACCACCGCCGGGCTGTACAACCCGCTGTACTACTGGCTCGTGGGATGGCCATCCCTCGTCTTCGGCAATGACACCGGGATCTTCGCGATGCGAGCGCTCGGCGCGGCCGTCACCTCGCTGTTCCTGGCGCTCGGGTTCGCGATGCTGCTGCGCTGGCGACGGCCCGTGCTCCCCGCCGTCGGGTTTGCGACGGCCGTCACACCGATGGTGCTCTTCCTCGCCGGCACGGTGAACCCGAATTCGGTCGAGGTAGCCGCGACCCTCTCGGCATTCATAGGGATGCTCACGATCGTCCGTGAAGAGCCTTCCCGCCCGTGGATGACCTCCACCATCGTGCTGGTGTCCGCCGCAGTGGCCGCGAACATGCGCGGCCTCTCACTGCTGTGGCTCGCGATCGCCCTTCTCGCTCCGCTCGTCCTGGTCTCTCGGGAGAGGATCGCGGCACTGCTCAGGTCGCGCCCCGTGCAGGTCATCATCGCGGGCGCGGGCGTGGCCGCCATCGCCGCCGCCGTCTGGTTGCTCGCCACCAACTCCCTCGGCGCAGCGATCGACGATCCCAGCGAACCCAGCACCGCGCCCGGCGTCGGCACGTCGCCGTTGTTCGGGTTCGCGTGGACCCTGTTCTCCACCTTCGACTACGCCCAGGGCATCGTGGGCATCTTCGGCTGGCTCGACACCCCGGCCCCGGTGTTCGTCTACTTCGTATGGGCGCTGCTCGTCGGCGGCCTGTTCCTGCTCGCCTTCGTCCTGCTCCGCGGACGGGCGCTCGTGCTGGCCCTCGTGCTCGGCGGCGCCCTGCTCATCCTGCCACCGGCACTCCAGGGCATCTACATCCAGAGCGGGGGGATCATCTGGCAGGGCCGCTACATCCTGCCGATCTTCGTCTGCGCCGTCATCGCGGCGGCCACGCTGCTGGCCGACAGGATCACCCTGCTGGCCGGTGACGTCACGAGACTGCTGGCCATCGTCGGCGGACTCTGGGCGTTCGCCCAGTTTCAGTCGTTCGCCACCGCACTGCGCCGCTACGCCGTGGGCTACTACGACGGATGGCTCGACCTCCTGAACCCCGAGTGGGCACCACCGGGCGGAGTGTTCCCTTCGCTCATCGCGTTCGGCATCGTCGCACTGGGAGCGGGGGCCGCGTTAGTTGTCGTCGGACGCCGGAGCTACCGCGCTTCCATCGTCGATCCCTGAGTCTCGTAGCCGCTGGAAGAGCAGCGTGCTGAAGAGGTAGTTGAGAGCGAAGGAGACGGGCACGGTCGCCAGTTTCCAGACGAAGGGGTGAACGTCCGACGCGGACGTGGCCGCTTGGATGATCGTCGAGAACACCACGATCGAAGCCGAGTACCAAGCCACGAACACTACGTAGGTGATGACTCGTGGCTGCGCTCCGAACGTATGGCGCGTGGCGAGGAGATACACAGCGGTGATGGAGATGAATGAGCTCGTTGCGTTCGACACCCAGGGAGGAACGGAGAGCGCCAAGAGCGCCTGAAATCCCACGAGGTCGATCAACAATCCGACCGCCGACGCGCCGAAGAAGGTAACGAACCGGCGAACGGACGGACGGGACGCGGCTCGGCGCACCCAAGCAATCACGCGTCCGCCAGTCCGTAGGAGGAACGGGTCGTCTCGACCGCCGACCGCACCCGATCGAGATTGGTGCCCGGTCCACCGGATCGCATCTCGATCGAGATCGTTCCGGCGTAACGGATGCCCGAGAGCGCGGCCGCGGCCGATGAGTGATCGACGACCGACGTCTCGATGGGGCCGAGCTGCGGCGCACTGACATGGAAATGGCTCAGAACGTCACGCCCCCCGAAGATCGAGGCGCTGATGTCGTCACCCGCCATCGCCATTCCCGCGGAGTCGAGGTGCAGCCCGAACCCGGGATGACCCACACGCTCGACCAGCGAGATACCTTCGGACGCGTTCACAACCCAGTTGCAACCGTACTGAACGGGATTGGGCTCGATGCAGAGTCGTGTTCCGTTCTCCAGAGCGATCTCTGCGAGTTCTCGGAAGAAGTCGATAGCGATCCCGTCTGCCTCCTCGGCTGTCATCCCTTTCGGTGCCACCCGGTTCTTGGGCGAACCGAACACGAGGCGCGAAGCGCGAAGGCGGCCAGCGAGGCGGAGGAAGCCCGCGAGGTGTTGGGCAGTCTCCTTGCGAACCTCTTCAGCGCCGAACAGCTGGAGGTCCGGGCGACCGAAAAGCAGGGACTGGAAGGCGACAACGTCGATGCCGCGATCCGACCAGAACCGACGGTAGCCCTCCACCTCTGAGTCCTCGGCGGATAGCGGGTCACGAAATACCTTTGTGGGAGCGATCTCCACCCGATGAACCGCGAGTTCCTGGAGCAGCGCGGCCACGGCGACCTCCTCCTCGCTCTCCCACGCGATGTTGCTCACCGCGAGATTGCCGGGCGCAGAACTCATCGCGCCTCATCCGAGACGAACCTGCGGAGGTCATCGAGAACAGCGGTGCGCGAATAGGCGTATTCCGCCGAGCTTTCGCCGAAGAGCGAAGCATGCCGCGTGCGCATGTCGTACCGTCCCGCCGAAACACCCTCAGGCTCGTTCGTGAAATCGAGTCCGAACGCCTCGCGTGCTAGGTCGTCCGTTCGGATCGGCTCGGTCGCGAGATTCACGAGATCGATCCCGGACGACACGACGAGATCGATGTCGTCTGCCAGATGAGCGAGGTTGTAGTACTGGAAGCTACCGGCACGATGGATCCGGTCGACGTTGTTGCCATGGAGGAGGTCGAAGATCACGTTCTTCTTCAGTCCCGCACCGAACAACCCGGGCAGTCGTAGGACTGTGGTCGGGTGTGTCGCGCGGGCGAACTGCTCGAGCTGAAATCGATGAAGGCCATAGGGATGGAGATCATCAGTCAGAACCGGAGTGTCCTCGTACACTCCGACCGGCGCCGCGTAGACATCCACGGTCGAGACGAGCACCAGCTGCTCGGTCGTGAAGGTGCCGAGGAGGGCCTGGAGCTGGGCGATGTGGCGCGCATCCGTGTCAGGGTCCTGGTTGATCCGCCACTTCTCCGCCCGCGCGGCCGCGAACACTACGCGGTCGTAGTGCTGACCCGCCAAACGGTGGCTGTCGAGAGATCCCACTTCGTCCGTGAAGTGCCTGGTTGAACGGAGATTTCCGCCGACGAAACCTGTCGCTCCGACCAACGCTGACCGCACGGTCACCTCTTCCTGTACTTTCCCGCGACGGCGGCGAAGAGGATTCGGAGAACTCGGGCGTTCCCCCGCACCGGGCTGATCTTGGTCGGTGTCTTCCCCCCTGCCGGGTAGGTGCGCGTGACCGGGGTTTCGACAGACCGGAACCGACTTAGGCGCCCGGACTCTATGGCCAAGTGGTAGTGGAGTTCGTACGTGTCGAACTCCTCGCGGAACACCGCCACGTCCGGATCGCTCAGCAGGCGGGCGCTGTAGGCCCGAAAGCCGTTCGTTGTGTCCGTCTGGCGTCGACGCGAGGCGAGACTGATCAGGGGTGCGTGCAACAACCGCAATCCGACCAGGCGCGAGACCGGTGTGTTGATCGCACGGCCGCCCGGGACGAATCGGGAGCCCTGCACGTGGTCGTACCCCTGGTCGAGAAGGGCGATGAAGTCAGGGATCGCGGAGACGTCGTCTTTACCGTTCCCGTCGATGACGATCACCCCGGGGTATCCTTCTTCGAGCGCCCAGGCAAAAGCCATCCGCATCTGGGCGCTCAACTTGCCACGACCGATCTTGGTCAGGAGCGCGCGGACGCGTTGCTTTTCGAGGTACTCGAGATCCAGGGAACCGTCCGTGCTTCCGCCGTCCGCGACGACGATGTCGACGACATCAGCCAGGGCCGCCATCGCGGCGAGTTGCTTCCTCACTTTGTCACCCTCGTTGATGACGAAGACCACTGCGCAGTAGGTGGAGGACCGCATCCCCAGTATGTCGGCCCGGAACTCCGGGACGTGCAGCTCAGCCGCTGACATTGCGCCGGTTCAAGTCCGAGATCAGCGTCTCGCTCTCTAGCTCCTCGATCACCGAGTAGCTCGGCTCACGCCGCGTCTCGGTGAGGATCCGACCGATGTATTCGGCCTGGACGGCGATGATGATGCAGATCAGGAAGAACATCACGGACAGCTGAAGAGAGGTAGTCGTCCAACCCGGTGCGACCTCGCTCTGGATCAAGTAGATGATGAGCACGTACAACGCGTACACGAGATTGGCGAATGCTGCTACGACGCCGAGCGCGGTCACTACCCGCAGTGGATGGGTCGAGTAGCTGCTGATCATCTCGACGGCCTCGATCGTGCCTGCCTTGACGGTTCGTCGACGGGCCGTTCCCGCGGTCGGCGTGTACTCGAAATCGACCAGTCGATAACCGATGTGACGGAGGAGGTGACGCAGGTAGCGATGGTTGCGAGAGGTGTTAGTCAGGGATGTCACCGCCCTACGGGTGAGGGCGGTCAGGTAGGTCGCGCGCTTCGGAATTTCCACGCCGAGGTAACGGCGGTTGTACCAGTAGAAGGCCGAACGCCCGATCTTGCCCACCCAGGAGCCCCCTAGAGACGCCCGGCTGATACCCTGCACGATGTCGTTGCCCTGCCTGGAGAGGCTCACGAGGGTCGGGATCACCTCGGGCGGATCGAAGGCCGGGCTCAGGATCAGGACGTGATCACCGATGGCCGCCTCCAGCCCCGCGAAAATCGCCGTGTCCGGGGTGTAGTGCCGGGAGAGTCTGAGTACTCGCACGCACGGCAGTGTGGTCAGCAAATCACGAACGTCCGCCACCTGCTCGGCGGCGGCCCGGTTGTCCACGAGCACGATCTCGTAGTTCGTGTAGTTCTCGCGAAGGAGCGCATGCACTTGACGCACGAACTCCGCCGCGTTGTGCACCTCGGGATCCAGAACGCCGATCACAGAGACGAATGCGTCGGTGAGCCGGGGCGGCTCCGCTGCCTGCTCAACCATGCTGCCCCACCAACTCCCCGAGAACGTCGTAGATGTTGTCCAGTTTGCCACCCATGATGCAGGTGTAGTTCCGAATACCGTGGTGCGGACTGTAGAGGATGGGCCTGCTGTCGTCGTGCTCGGTACGCGACAGCACGGTCTTCACCTCCGTGATGGCCCCGCCCAAGGTCATGCTCGAGGCCGACGGGATATACCGTGCGACGTCCGATCGCATCTCGACATACAAGGGATCCTTTCCCACCTTGGACAGCACGTCATCGGGGTCGAGATCCGTGTCGGCGCCTCTGTCGTGCCAACGGTAACGGGGCGTGTATCGCACATGGGAGAGGCTGTGCATCCGGCGGGAGGGGAAGGGCATCATCGAGAAATAGGCGCCATCCAGGACCGTGAACCCGTACCCCTGAAGGTGCTCCGGGAGGGTGACGAGCGCCATGTCTGCGACCTCGTGCTGCAAACCCAAGGTGGGGATGCCCGACGCCCTGTGGAGCACGTTGATCTGCGAGTACACGGCACTGATCACACGGTCGGCCTCCAGGGCGCCCTGCGAGGTCTCGACGGCGACTCGGTCTCCCGGGATCGCGGCCAGCTTCTCGACCTGGGTGCCGAGGTGCAGTTCGATCCCGCCCGCCGCTTCAATTCGGTCGAGAAGGAGCTGCCGTAGGATCCGCGAGTCGAACGCGGGTTCCTGCACCAGGTAGACGCCCTCTATCAGTCGGGAGGAGAAGAGGTCTGTGACCTCGGGTTTCGCGCGCGTCCAGCTCGCCCCTATCCGGTCGCAGAAGGTCTCGAATTGGCGGGCGTTGATCTTGGACAGTTGACGAGCGACGGCGTAGTAGTGATCGAACGAGGAGACGACGGCATCGCCGAACTCACCGGTGAACTCAGGGAAGTTGACCCTCGAGCGGTGCGCGGTGAGGATGCTCCGAGGATAGTGGTACCCGTTGTGCACCCTCGCCTGGTTGACGTAGCTTGCGCGGTTCATTACGTCGGGCTCGCGCTCGACGACGGCGATTCGCTTCAGCCCTAGAACCTCCCGGGCATGCAGCGCGATCTTCAGCCCGTAGAACCCTCCCCCGATCACGACTAAGTCGTAGGAGTGGGGCACGGCTGGTTCCGATCGGAAGGGGTCGGCCCAGACGGGAGGGCGACTCACTCGAAATGTTTCTCAAAGTATAGTTGGCAAAATGAAAAGGATTCCCGGCCGTCAGATCCGGGACCGGAGCAGTTCACGGTTACTCACTGCTGCGGGCATCCTCGGACTGGCTTTCGTCGCAACCTACCTAGGTACACAGCTTGTGCTGGCGCTCTACGCAGCGGGCAACTTCAACGGTCATCCGATGAATGGCGCATTCCAGATCTACAACCCCCTGCGGCGCATCGCTGCAGGAGAGCTCCCGGGACGCGACTTCCCCTTCTTCCACGGTGTCGGAGTGCCCTGGATCCACTATCCGCTGTTCGCCCTGCTCGGGGGCGGGCTGTTCGGATCCGAAATGTCGCGGATCCTGCTCTCGCCCCTCCTCTTCGTCTTCTCGAGCGCCGTCTTCTTCACCGCGATGTTCCGATCGTGGAAGAAGGCGGCGTTCGCCACAGCCCTCATTGTTGCTGTGGCGCCGCTGGTCACGGAAACGCTGGATCACGGCAACGCCGTCCTGGGTGTGAGGAGCACCGTGCCCGTCCTTGTTGCGGCCGTCTTCCTGTGGAGGCCGCGGCGGGCGTGGCTGGTCTGGGGGTCAAGGGTCGGGCCGGACATCATCGTCGCACCCGTGCTCCTCGGTCTGAGTTTCTCACTGGGCGCGGAGCAGGGACTGGCTGCGATTGCGGCCTACTTGGTGATGCGACTGATCGTGCTGTGGAGATCAGGGACGGGCAGAGTCCGGGCCGTACTCCAACTGGTCGTCGAGTGTGCCGCGACGGGGGTGCTACTTCTTCTCTGGCTGCTGGTCTTCACCGGCGGCCACGCACTCATCGCCTTGAAGTACGCCCTTGTAGACGTGGCAGGAGATCAGTCCTGGTATTTTGGCGGCCCGCCCAACCCTTACCTCACCGTCGACACGTTCTTCGACCTCACCTTCAGGGGCCTTCCCCTCACCATCACACTCCTCGGCGTCGCAACGAGCGCCGTGGCAATCTACCTGTACCGTCGGGGATCTCTGGCGCCGGCGGAACCCCGCACATTCCTGTATATGGGACTGACGGGCCTATTCTCGCTGGCGTCCTTCCTCGGGTACTTCTGGCCGCAGAACCAGATGAGTCCTCTGGGCCGCCTCGTGGCACTCGTGTTGGTCGGCATTCTTCTCGGACAGCTGTTCGCCTTGCTCGAGAGGGATCGTGATCCGGTACGGCAGGGGATCTCGATCGCCCTCCGGGCTGCCGCGACATCGATCGCGGTCCTCGGGCTCGTTGCGAGCCTCCTGCTCACCGCCGCCCCCATTCGCAACATCAGCATCAGGGAAACGCTCTCTGTCGCCTTCGAGGCGCGTCACCAACCGGACAGCTTCGTGGCGCGGTATGACTGGGCAACGTCACTCGAGATCTTCAGGCCCTATCTAGAGGGATCCACCTTCTGGTCTACATGGGCAGGTATCCAGGAATCCAACCTGGGAGTGTTCCAACCGTCGACGGACGGCGAGGACTACATCATCCACGCTCTGGGCCCGGAGCGGCGCTCGCGCTACGAAGAGCAGTTCGTAGAGAGCGCCCCCGATTTCGCGATCACCGTGAATCCCTCCCTGACGGGATTTGAGGGATGGCTGTGGACTGCGAACTCAGGGTTCTACAAGCACCTCTTCACTGACTACGATCTGAAGATCTCGGGCAATCCGTACTTCTTGTGGGAGCGGCGCACGCTCCCTGTTCCTCAAGTCAATGACTGGGTCGAAGCAGAAGTTCAGCCGGATGGACGCTTCACCGTGGTCGGCGACGGCGCGGAGACGACAAGCCTTGTCGAGGTGACGGTGCACTACCGGGCTTCGTCCAACCTTCCGTTGCTCGACAAGATACCCCGCTACTTCATTCGCACGGACAACTCCGCACTCGTGATACCCGTCGCGCTACCGTCCTACCAGACTGAGTTCACATTCCTCGTTCCGCTCATCGAGGGTCAAGGCAGCACGAGCCTCTCGCCCTATACCGATGGCATAGTTCCGACAGCCTCGCTCCGAATAGACTCCGCGGAGTACCGAGTACTGGATATCCCCGACGGCAACAAAGTCGTCTTCTACGACAACTACTGCCCCGTGAGCGCGAACATCCCGGCGACCACCGGGATCTGCCCGTGATCTGCTCCACACCGCCGGCCGACGTCAACGGGCGGCCCGGTCAGTCGTGAGTGAGCTGAACGTGGATCTGCTGCTCGGGGCAGGCCGCGTCGACTTCCGATGACAACTGAGGCAGGCCGGTATGCACGATGGTGCCCCCGCCCATC
>Ga0247760_1003078_pt1 | contig 11373 bp, 11 predicted proteins | sample UWRJL171409R4_FD_179936 | JGI IMG/M metagenome (GOLD analysis project Ga0247760, IMG submission 179936) | Plant litter microbial communities from Arlington Agricultural Research Station in Wisconsin, United States - UWRJ-L171-409R-4 | ecosystem: Environmental > Terrestrial > Plant litter >...
GACCTGTAACCCTTCTTCCAAGCTAGCCTCTTTCTGAGCCGTTGGCTCCGCTCGATGGCGGCGCGGCTGGCCTCTATCAGCTTTTGCATCTTCTCGGCAGCAGTTATCGGCGTCTCCTTGCTATGCGCGTTGTGGTCACCCTTGAATTTCCTCTTGGACTCTGTCGTAGCTCTTTGCGGGCCCTCCGCAGCGTGTTGTGCCGTCTGCGGAGCCACTGGGGGGTGGGGAGGGGTGACACCAGGAACCTCAGCGACCCCTTTTCCACGATCAGGAGGCGCCGGGGGGATCCCGGAAATTTTCTCCTTTCCCCGAGTCTCCCTGGTATTATTTGCTGTGCCGTAAGTAGACTCTGTGGCTGTTCGTCGCAAGTGTTCAGAGGGGCTGCCTTCTGGGATCTCCTTGACTCTCGCATGCTGCAGGGTGGGCGGTGAATACCCCGCAGCATCCCAGGCACGAGGTGGAGGCGCTCTTGAACTGCCCAGCATGGGAGACTCCCGTATGATCACGGTCCTATTGATAACATGTTTTTCCTTAATTTTTAGTATCTCTACTCCGTCGCTTCGAATCATCCGGCTGGTTTTACGGGTACTCGACTCGCTTATGATCTCAGTCTTGATGCTAGACTTGAAGCTGTCGATCTCGTCTGCTCTAGCAAGGCGCAGAGGTCCATCTTCATCTTGCAGGAGTATGTCGCGTAGGGGCATCAGAAAAACACTGCTGGAGGTGCCGGCTATAACGTGACCGAAGACGGTCCCATCAAGAGGGTTTACAACCCAAGACCCCGAGTCGCCTTCCCCCAGACCGAGTGTGGGTGCATCTGAGTTGTGAATCGTACGTCAATGTGAGTAATGCAGCCAGGTGCCGACTCTATTACAGTGACTTACCATTGATGGGTTCCAGCTGCCAGGCCACGATCCACTTCCCCGACGGTAGGCGAAGGGACACGTCGTGTAACAGCATCTGCATGACTCTTGGGCCGCTGGCCCCGGCCAAAACGAGAACCTCTTGATCCTGAGGGCTCTCGGCAACCTTGGTTAAATGTTGGTGGCAGTTACCATGCCTGACTTGGTTCGGAAGGTGCCAAGTCTTGTGGAACCTGTCAAGGGAGACCAGACCCCATTCCGACCAGGTCTGGTCGAAGCCCGGGACCACAATTTGCACATCTTCGGCTCTGAGTTTGGGGCGTGCCAGTGACTGCTTGGGGGCCTGGTTATTACTGGTGTACGTATATCTCGGCCGCACGATGTAAAATGGCCTCAGATTCGATGTGTCGTAGTCTTTGGGATCGATACCGGTGATCTGTGATCGCTCCGTGTGGCGATTCCGTCTTGGCGGATGCGGCATCGGTGCGACATGCCTGGCCGTAATGGCGTAAAGCTTGTCATCCTTCGTCACGATACCGCCAATGGTGACCAACCGGGCCTCTGAGCCGGATCCGATCATAGCAGGCTGCCCGCAGAGCGAAATCTGAGCAACCGGCTGTAGTACTTTCTGCGCCGGCGTCGATAGATCCAACCCTGCAAAATAGATGATGTCCGTCCGCAAGGCGTAGCAGATGTGCAGCTCTTCCATGTATAATATCGTCCAGCGCTTACTTGACAGCTTCTTGTGAAGCTCCAAAGCATCGCCATCCCGGTTAGAACGCATTCCTATCACCACCCATTTCTTACCCCTGGCCCTGGCCATGTAAAGAATTTCAATGTCGAATTCGCGGCATAGCTGGTGGTGCTCGTCGTTCAATAGTGTCTTTTTGAACGTCTTAAATTTGTCCGTTGCCACCAAATCCTCGTGGGAATCCGGAACCGTACTCAATTCCGACTGGGGGATGCTCCGCCTCGTGCCCAACCGCCTTGCAAATTCTGCATATTGTTCTCTCCCTTCCCCAGACGCTGAGTCGCCCATGGCTTCCAGGTTCTTGACAAACAAATGACTAGAGAAAAGCGTAAAAGACAGCGAGGTGAAGGATTCTGGACCTTGTTGTCGCCAACCCACTGCCACAGAGATTGGTGGTTGTGCGTGGGTGGAGAAGTCTTTGGGCCACAATGGGTCGGCCGCCATACCCAACCCATATGGCACATCTGCACGTGAGCCCTCTTTCTGTTCAACAGCCCAACGCCAATCGTCATGTCTGGTTTTGCTGCATCGGTGGGCCCCGCTTCGCATCTCGCAGCGCCCAATTGGAGCGAGCTAGCGCATCACCGTCTCTTTCGTGAGGATCTCTCGTTTTTGTGGCCCCGCACGCTCATTTCTTGTGACCGTATTCCTACTATCTTATCCTAAACCACCCCCACTAATGCGCCCAGGCTATTGAAGATGCCTTTAGCGCACATCACCTTGGCAATGGCGTCTCTGGATGACGTCAACCTCACAGATATGACGCCCACTGATAGCGGCAGGCGGGAGTGCGAAGAATAAGAACTCGTCTGAGCGGTATGGGGATCGAAGCCCAAAAGCCTACAATTCGATACTAGTACTTATTTCCGCTTTTACTGGGATGGAGTTACGCTTGAACACCCCCTCAAACATAGCCAGGTATTATGCCTTATCAAGCTGCTAAAGGAAAACTCGGGAGTTCCAAGGGGCGATATCCAGTTGGGGCTTATTTTTAAGTCTAAAGATAAGACTAAGGACCGGAGTTCAGGGACTGTTGGCCCGTAGAGTAATATCCCTCCGGATCTCGCTATGGTTTTATCCGGAGCTGGCGGCAAGGAGCTGTTAGCTAAGGCCCTTGGGTTTGTTGTCCATGTTATACTAGGCCTCGTTCTTAACGTATAAGGGGATCAGGGACGGGGTATTTCTTTTACGTGGGAGGGAGATTATACGTTATAATAAGTTATTGAAAAGGTGTTTTCCCCCGAGCTTAATGAAGGGATTGCCTTTAATACCCCCGTATTAATTAAATAGAGTAAGTTAAGCGCTCGGGACCTCGGAAAGTACGTTAAGGTGGCGATTGTGTAAGTTGAAGACCTTTCGGACTATTTACCTACGGTTTAATTTTACTAGTATAACTAAAATATTAAGCGTTTTTAAGTATGTCTCGCTTTTACGTAGGTAGTATTAGGCCCTGGGAAGCGATTGTTTGAATATGGATAATAATTTGACCGAAAGTCTACGAAGGTAAGCCTGTTTTGTTGTTCGCGTTTGCTTTTCCAAACCTAAAACTAGGAGTAGCTGATAAATAGCGAATAGTGGCTGTTACGATCCAGCCTCCCTCCTCGAAACTTTGATGACCTATAAGATGCTCTTCCCGGTCCGCGATGGCCTGTACCCGCGGGGTATACTAACTAAGCGTCGCATGTTTTGTCTCCGTTGGCCCAGCCTCCTTAACGATGATGATGATGATGCTGGCTTCGAATATGAATACCTCTACAGGCCGGCCGTTATGATTATACCTCGCAGCCAACCAAAGTATGAGCGCCGAATTTACAACAGCACCCAGCTCGCCAGCCACTTCCCTTATTGGGGGGTCCGCGTCCAGCTTATCTACGATGAGGCCGAGAATCCAGCCCCGATTACGATGCTAGATAGGTGGGCTGAAAGATGAAAGTTAGCGAGAGGCACTTTTTGGATAACGTTTGTTGCCTTGTCAGTGGCCTTCATGTTCGACATCATTTCGACCACGCTGAGCGCGGTGTAGATCTGGATTGCCTATTCCGACTGGCGGGGGGGTAGCGGCGTCTGCTGGTCATAGGGTGAGGGATCAGGCTGATGGTCTATTTCTGCGGATTCGTCTTCATTCATGCCTAGCTTTCTGGAGGGTTCCACTTTGAAAGGCTGTTCCTTCACATTTACATCTGTATTCAGGAAGTACGTAGTATCCAATGTGCTGCTGTATGAGACGAATCTAGTCACAAAACATTCCCTTTCTTGTACCTCGCCCACGTGACACTACTCACCCTAGCCCAGGCTAATTATTGATGCATCTTCAAGTCAGACATGAAAGCCAAATCCCATGACCTGGGGGCGAGGTTACGACGGGAACAAAGGGAAGGCACCGCAGCTTTGTTCATGGCAGACAAACATATAGGGCGATTGTTCAAGTTCACCGTCCCCGTTCGAGACAATAGAATTGTTATTTAATTAAGATAATATTCTAGATTTAAACAGCATGTATGTCTCACTTTGGTGCAGCCTTATCTCTCAACCCTTCACCCAAAGAGTTCTACGCGGGCTGTACAGAACTAACCTCGCTAACCAACGATAGAGCTCTTATTCGGCAAGTGAGTTAATTTCGGCTTGCAAGGTGTTTAACTCTTCATCTTGGTAAGTGGACTGTCCGGCTTGTAAACAAACTGTCCGAAAGAATGACGTACAGCTCTACTGGTTTCTCTCACGGTTCCTTGGGAGCGTTCACCCAGCACATGCCCCACCATTGGCGTCTGCCGGCCACATTGTCGCCGTCATCCGCTAGGACCGGTTCGAAGCCTAAGGGGCGGGAGGGCAATAGACGCCTAACTCCTTCTGATAAAAGTTTCATATCCAGGATCACCAAGCCGCTGAGTGGACTTGAATCAGTGGCTCATGTTCCTTTATTCGATATTGAGGCGTGGGTCAATCGACCGATTGAGTTACGCCGCCTGGAGTCAACTGCCGTACATGTAGGCAGGGATAACAAGATCAAGCGTCCAAACAACGCATTTTTGTTGTACCGGAAAGCCTACCACGACCGCGCGATAGCTGTGTTTCGACAGCTGGTTGGCAAAAGGCCCGTTGAGCACCATCTCTCAGTACTGCTGGGCCATAGTTGGAGGATGGAGACACTTGCGGTTCGGGAGCTATTTTTTGGCTTCGCAGATGTAGACGCTTTACGCCACAGGAAAGCCTTCCCAGACTACGTCTACTCGAAACCCAAGATGCCTCCATGTCTACAGCCTCTCGATTCTGCGTCGTTCTCAACCCCGGGGTCACCAATTCAGGTTGGGTCTTCTTATCAAGAAGCTGAAGCTTCTAGTAAAAATCTTCACGACTCCATGTACACCCAGTACCTAGAGTGGGAGTTGGCCAACTCTAAACGGGAGATCAAAGAGCTCATGCACAGGGTAAACACTCTTCAGAAGAAACTCGCTACAGCTGCTACGGCACCTGAGAGCCCCTCTCAGGTTCTGCCGGCCGGATTCGATTTTAACTCCCCGATCGACTTGCAGCCGTACACTAACGTACAGCAGCCTGCAGCTTATGACCCCTCACTGTCTGAGCAGGTAGGTGTTGATGAGTTGATGCCGTCTTGGGACCACCCTGTTGACCTGCAGATCTTTTCTCCGGACGAGACTGTGTACTCCCTCGACATGAATCTAGTCGGGTTTGGTTCCAAGGCTCCTGCCACAGATGCGGATGTGTTCTTAGGTTTCGATGACAGCTTTGTCAATCCGGGAATGCAGGCTCCTACCGCAGAAACGGATATTTTCTCAGCTGTTGAGAACACCCGTGACACTGCGGGTGTTAAGGCTCTCACTGCAGAGACTGACGTGTTCTCGCCGTCTGAGGACCCCTTTGGCACCGTGGGCACGTATACGGATTTCTCGGATCTGCTCAACTTTGACGACGTTGCTATGGATAGTATCTGGGAACCCTTGACCGAAGATAGTGAATTTGCGGAGTGACTAGATCATTAGCTGTGAGAATAAGTGTAAGTGTTTCTGTAAATAGTAAAACAGTCAGAATACCCTTCCTCGGTTGGTAAGAAAATGAAAAGAAAAATGAAAATGAAGAACACAAATATCCATAATACTTGTGAGAAATGAACTGCCTTCATAGTGAATAGATGCAATGTGTGTGGGACTGAGGTGACGCGTTGTACTAAGCTATCACTGTGAATCTCCGTGCTCCCTGATTGTGACCTGTATGGGTTCATGTTGACGCCTTTGTCAGTATCCACATTCTCTCAAGGATAAATCACCATGAATGCCTTGCCATCACATTTCAACATTTCAAAGGCAATATCTCCCGAACTGCGCCGCCGAATAAAGAGCCGAACTGAAGGATTTGTCGAGGTTGTGTTTAAAGGACCTCTTGTGACTTTAACCGGCGGGGAGAAATGACTCCCTCCACGTATCTGATTGTTTAACGATGCCAGCCTCCATATCAGTCGTCTTCGTCCAGCGGGACAGCACAAAAAATCCAATGGTACGAAAACCAGATCATTTCAAGAACAAATCCAAAATGCGCCCAAGATGTACCCTAAAAGCCGCGGTCTCGTTCCTCGCTGTCCCGGCAACGGCACAATGGTGGACAACTAACGGGCCACCGCAACCACCGTCACACACAGCTGTATACACAACCACGGCAACGCAGAGTGATTCACCCCATGTCACGGTCGACGTCATTGTCACTATTATCATGCCCCGCGAGATCGAGACCTGGGCCAACCTCCTCCCTGCTGAAGGCTATCCCGTGACGGGCACCGCCATATCCCACTTTTCACAGCCAAACTCTACCACATGGAGCGAGACAAACGAAATCTTTTGGACAGTGAAATGGTCCAGCATCGGGCAAAGCACGCCCGCGCCGCAGCCAAACGCAAAGAGTACACTGACTGCAGTATACACGGTGACCAGCGCAAAGTATACCGAACAGTACGGAGCCTGGTCGGCAGTGTGGCGCAACTACACCACCACGGTGGTGCAGACATATGTGGAGACGGTGGACGCAAACTATCCGGCTACCATCTACCGTACGGGCATGACGAGTTTAAATGTGACGGGGAGAGGCGGCGTAATAGGTTATTCTTCGACTTCTGATATTAGTGTAACGGCATCGATGGTGACTACCACGACTTTGCTGCAGGTCTCTACGCGGCCGACACTGGTGAAATCGGGGATATTTGGTTGAAGGACACATTCATGTACGAAAAGGGGAGCTAAGTTGCAAAAGTTGCAATGACGAAAGTCAACCCTTCTTTATTCCATGTCTCACATTGCCTATTCGTTGAAAGTATCTCGAAAAAAGTTTCTACACGCATACACCGTGAAAAGCAAAGCGATAATCCCGGCACCCAGACTGAGTATCTGATCAAAGGCCGACATCTTTACACCAAGGTCTGGATATAACGCCTTGATTGGCGTGGAGACAACCTCAGGCATGACCCAAAGGTACAAGACACCGCTGCCACTAATCCACGCCCAAACAAATGTAAGGAAGACAAAGAGGCCAATGTTACCACCTGTGAGCGCGTCCTTACAAAGAGATTTGAACCGTCGGTTGCGGACCGCCTCGAATGTCGGGATGACGAGTTGCCAAAAAGCCACAACCAGACCTCCGATAGCGACAAACAGGATAACGGCAACAAGCACCACCACACCGCCTGGTGTCGTGATGGCGCAGGCAAGCAGTACAGTAGTAGCCATAGAAGAAAACCCCACCGCCAACAACACAGCGCCAAGCCCACACCGCGCTGCCACAAAGCAGAGACACCCAAAAACCCAGGCCTGAGCCACGAACAGCACCCAAGGCAGAATTTTTTGGGGTTTTTGTCTCAAATCGGGTTCTTCCATCCGAAAAATGCCAATCAATGTCAGTCCAGACATGACGAAGAACGCTGATCCCACCCGAAACGGCGCGTTTAACGCCTCCATTTTTGTTTTGAACGCAGCATCCGTCGGCTCCCACTCTAGCGGACGAAAAGTTGCAAGATAGCCCAGAAAGCGCCCAACCGTGGCCATTTCTTGTTGGTCGAAATGTTGGAGTAGAAATGTCATGTGCCCCGCGGCAAGACAGGCATAAAGCGCGCAGACAACAAGGTCGGCCGATAAAGACAATTTGGAAAATTTCTTGGTGGGATGAACGATCCAATTGATCCCCACACAAAGAATCGTTAGGTACCAGGCGGAGAGCGAGCCTGGGCCGTAAAAGGAGGTTTCGAGATCGAACCCGGGCTCTGGCGTGCTGTTTGTGGTTGTCGGCTCCATTTCGCGGACTGCACGGGCACCACCCGATTAATCTTCAAGGGGTGGATGTAAAATGATTGACCGAATTTCGTGACAGCAGGTGACACAATATGACGATCCGGTGGCTCTTCGGGGGGTGCAGGATCGAAAACTCAAAGGTCGGTGAGAGACTTCTTTTCCAGGAGGCAGCCCCCGGATCGAGGGCGGTTTCAGGCGGGGCACACTACTGCGCGGCTCAAGCAGGCCGTTCATTGGCTGTTAATCAGAGCCTTGGGTTTGGCCCCTGCCTGGCATCACACCACCGATATTCACATTCAGGCGATCGAGCTCTAACCGAAGAGATCATCCTTCAGTCATCTGTTTATCTGGTGGGTCGCCGATCGGAATATGCCGCTGGCGATGTCTTTCAGTTGTCGAGACCGGCACATGTACTGTACTCATTTCGGCATTTACACCAGGATCTGCAATATTTCTGTTTCACGAGTATGGCAATCCTCAGAAGGCGCCGAGATCCTCATAAATTTCTACCATGTCTCGGGCGAAGGTGAGAATTCAATGGAAACTGAGTTGGCTGGTCCCAACACTGAGAGGTGGAGAGTGACAGATGCCAATTCCGATTGGCGAGCTCGGGAATGTCATCGCGCCGCTCGGCGATGGAGAGGAATTCCAGCGACGCAATGGATTCCCACATGCATCTGTGAACATAAATGCAGCACGGATTCATATTCCTCCTCTGGTCAGTCATTGACGTGCAACCAAGCAAATATACCTGGGTACACACACATCCTGAGCTCAACCCAACACGCTATCAATCCTTTATTTTTCAAACCACGAAAATCCCACAAACACAGCCACCGCTACCACTGCCACCACCACCTAAAAAAATCAAAATGAAGACCATCTCCGTTGCCATCGCCCTCTTCACTGCCCTGGCTGCCGCCTCCTGTGGTGACGACGCCTACCGCTGCACCAACCCCGACGGCACTATCGCGAACGACTTCCTCAAGAGCAAAGAGTGCGCCGCGAAGCTGGGAATCACCCAGACTTGCTGGTGCAGTTACTGGGCCGAGGACTACATTGAGGTTCCCGAGGACAAGGTTGAGGATTTCAAGAACTGCTGCGAGTCCTCTGAGGGTTTCAGTACTCGGGAGTGTTGAGTTAGCTCCACTTTTGGGGACTTGAGAACATGTGCATGTGGGCAACGAAGGTTTATGTTTTCATCTGGTTGTAATACGTTGAGTGGCGGTTTATCACGGACAGGAGTGGCGGTACGTTGCAGACTAGGTAGACTTGGATACCTCTATAGTCTCACCCAGCAACTTTTTCTGTCCGAGTCCGTATTAGTCGCAAATCCTGAGCTGGGGTGAGCCTCACTGAGCGCCGCCTGAGCCCAAACTTGTCCCGGCTACACTTGCCGTGACCATAGATGGGGCGGTGTATTGTATGGAAAACATAGATCCAATTTTGGGATACCGGTGCCCCTGTACGTAACGGTGGCTTTACCTTTCTGTGACCATGTTCTTGTCCCACACTGTATTCTCCCCCTTTTAAGTCCACTGCATAAGACTTTATATATATATATAGTAGGGACCGAAATTAGTATCCACAGTTCTAATGTTCATTCTTTCTCCGCAGAGGTCAGCCCTACCATCAGCTATAACTTACACAGTTCGTCGTTACCCACTCCGTAACAAATATATAGACTACTAACTCATCGCAATACGCTCTTGACACGCCACATAGTTGTCCGAAGCGCAAAGGCGAAAATCAGCGTAAAGTAACAACATCGATGTAGCTAATGCTAAAAGCGGCAGGCTCCTGGCCACAAACCGACCTACGCCGCACTGCGTCAGCCCCCAACTGGTGGCAAAATGGCCCCTGCAGATTCCGGTCTTTGCTGTAGCGTTGACCAGCCGTAGGGCTACTTCTAGTCATCGATTAAGCGCCAGATTCAGCTTCGTCACATACAGTCGCCACCATGACTAAATTGTTCATAGTCGTCACGACTACCGCCAGATTTAGAGCTAGCCTGTAGAGGTACAAAGTCAGCATGGGCGCACTGTATCCGCAGCGGCTGGGGACGAAAGTGGTCTGCGGAGAAACTTTGAACAAAGGGCCCAGAACTAAGCTTTTTACTTGTACGGGGCCATTTTAAGACCTTTCGGCTTAAACTGCACCTTCTAGGAAGGCTGTGATGTTCAATGGGCAGATATTAGCCGAAGCTGAGCCGGGACTGATCAAAACTAATAACAAACCATGTGCTTCTCAGTGTCAAATTTTAGGGGTGGTATAACAGCTATTAAACGCCTTTATGGTTGAGGCAAGAGATTGGGTTAGCATGTATCACTCATTTCTCCCTTTTGCCCCTTCCACTCCAATAATTCTCTTAACTTCATCCAAGCCCGTGATCTTCTTGATCATCCGGTCAAACAATCCCACCGGCAAAAACGTAGCCACCCAAATGAAAGTCGACCCCTTGCCCCGGAATATCCAGTAACTTGGGCTGCGTTTGCTGAGATCCCCAACAACTCTCGCTGCCCACACCATCGGATCCATCTTTTCCGCATTAGACATGCCGCCGCCAGAAATGTGGCTCTCTACAATCTCCTTGGCGACATTGTAGATAGAATCCGGCGGCAACGCCGCTTTCTCTCGGGCAAGTTTCTCACCAAAACCTGACTTCACCGCCCCAGTCATGAGATTGACGACCCTGATGCCGAATGGCTCGAGCTCCAGGCGTAAGGTTTCCGTAATGCTCGCAGCGGCGGCCTTGGACGCACTATACACCCCCGACCAAGGCATCGTGGCGGGATACAGCGACGCAACCGAAGTATTATTAACTACCATGGCGCCGGCCGGGTGCGTCGACGCGAGCAGAAGCGGCAGGAAGGCTCGCGTCACGTTGATCAAGGACCAGACGTTCAGATCGAAGATGGTTTTGGCTTTTGCCATGTCAATGTCTAGGAGGGGCATCAGGCTATAGCCAGCGCCGGCGTTGTTGAGCAGCATGTCGAGTGAGCCGCCGGTGAGGGTTTGGATGTGGAAGACAGCGCTGGAAATGGATGAGTCTGAAACCGTGTCGAGTTGGAGGGTCTCGATGCCTGACGACTGGGCCTGGGTGAGTTTGGATGTGTTGCGGGCTGTTGCGAAGACGCGCCAACCGGCTTTGTGGAAGGCGATGGCGAGGGCGCAGCCAAGGCCGCCGTCGGAGCAGCCGGTGATAAGGACGGTTCTCTTTGCTAAGACCATGGTGATTTTTGTGATGCAGATAGGTGCTGGGCTGGATCGCACCAGATGCATTTGGGAAGACACATTGAATTTATTGAAGGCATTTGCTAGTCGCGCACCCCCATTTTTGCTATTCAATAATGAATTTTTCTTTTACTACCGTAGGAAGCCGCCTACTCTTCAGGGAACCAGCATCTTCAAATCTCTCCGGTGTCTCCCCGAGCCGAAGCTGCGCGTCCAGGTCTCCGATTTGTCTCCGATG
>Ga0247760_1003080_pt1 | contig 11369 bp, 7 predicted proteins | sample UWRJL171409R4_FD_179936 | JGI IMG/M metagenome (GOLD analysis project Ga0247760, IMG submission 179936) | Plant litter microbial communities from Arlington Agricultural Research Station in Wisconsin, United States - UWRJ-L171-409R-4 | ecosystem: Environmental > Terrestrial > Plant litter >...
TCCCACTTCCTCATTTGAACACGCCATGTTCATCTCGACGAGAGAAAGTGGAAGTCGGTAGTATGGGTAGTGAAAAACAAAAACACCACGACTCCTCAAAGTAGTAGGTATGTTGAGTTCCCCTTGTTCGCTGATGCAATGACCCCCTCAGTACGACGAACATGTTCCCGTCTGGTTTCATGAGGAACACCCCCAGAATCAAAATAGGTAGACGTACAAGTCTGTACCTAAAAGCCAATGATTCCACGGGTAGAAAAAAATCCCGCTGTGAGCCCTGGCTGTTTCCCCTTCTTCTGATTCTTGTATATTTGGAACTGCACCTCGCCTGATATCACAGAATTCCCAGCAGCCAGAGAAAGGGCTAAGTCTGCTCAGTTTCCAGGTAAACGCGCCGCCCGGGAGGGGTAGGACATTGACAAGTTCCCTGCGGGAAACAACAAAATTCAGACTGTTGTGGCCCAAGTGATGAGGACACAGTAAAGTAGGTCCCGAGACTAGCAGCACAGATGTTAACATTGCAATAAGCTGCTTGTTAACCGTATGCTTTGTAAACTCACAGATGTCGACATGGCATTGTCTTCGCTTTTGCGTAGGTACCTAGGTAGGTAGGTAGGTAGGTAGGTAGGTAGGTAGGTACGTCGTCATATTCAGACAGAAGCGAATAGTCTCAGTATCGCTCTAGTTTTGGCTTCACTCGTGTATTCCTCGATCTCAAAATCCTCGCGGCGACAAGAAACGTAATCACAACACTGGCTAGAGCCAAGCATCGAAGCCAGCCGACGACTAACTGAAGCGCCGATTGCGTCGCATGGTTGATGGCATCGTCGAGTCTGGAGAATCCATCATTCGCAGAACCGCCAAGTGCTTCACCGCCGCCACCGGTGAACTCAAACTTGAAGGGGGGTGTGCAGAAACAAGATCCTGGAACCCACGGAAGACCGGCTTCGTCTGTGGAGATGATGCTCGCGTCGGGGTATTCTTCAATACTGGAGTCGGGTCCTTTGCACTGCAAAACAAAATGAACATGTTAGCGAGATGCAATGGGAGAGATGATGATGACGAGGAGGATGATGACGACGAGGAGGATGATGATGACGAGGAGGATGATGATGACGAGGAGGATGATGATCACGCACCCCGACGATATACGACCCCGACTTGGACTCTGGAAACTGCTTCGCACACCAAGCTTTGCATGGTGTTTCTGCCAACTCGTGGTTTCCGGGTCCGAAATAACCAAAACACTTTCCAATCCCACTGTACCAGGCGATAATCTCAGCGTCTCGATTTCCTGCGACGGGTGGTTGTCGTTGTTGTGGAGTTATGGCGCGGGCTTCTAATAGCGGGGAAAGGACGAGAAGTGGGAAAAGGAAATGGGAGAACATGGTGACAAGATGAAACGAAACAAACAAAGAAAAGAAAAGAAGAAAAAAAAAAAAAAGTGAAAAACAAATGTGTTCGTTCGACAGGAAGTTTGATGATGATGAAGGTCGCCCGATCTCACGACGCTGGGTTGTGTGTAGGAGCTATATTAATGTCTCCGTCCCTAAACTCCGCCCCGTTCCGTCTCTGTCGGAAAACTGGTCAAGTGTGCCCGATTGCATCGTAGACTGCTGGGCCAGTCAAGTTGGGGTTTGGGTCGGGACTGGGGGGCTGAGGAGGCGTGAGATGCCAAGTTGAGGTTGGTTTCATCGGTCTGGCGGATTGGGGGGTTTGTGTGACTGGCCGCAGTAAAATCCCGAAGGGGTTTTATAACCGCTTCAACCAATCGTTGGTTTTTTGTGCCGCAGCGTAAGTGGTTTGCTGATCCCTGTACCGAATCTTGGGGCTCCATTCGGAAGGCATAAACTTGGTACCTACCACTCTGGTGTGTTGGCTGTGGGGAACTTTGTTTGCTTCGTACCTATTCGTACGACTTTGTACGACATTCTGTGCGCACGACTGGAGGTGTTTTTTCGTTGGTCATACGTGTTTGTTCTGATCACGTCACTGGGGTTTGACAGTATATTTCATCGAGACAGAGTAAGAAAAAGAAATCTACAAATTCACCTGGTGGGAATTCTCCTGGTACCTGTCTGTTGTGGTTGAGTCGAAGTAAATAATGCAAATCCAACAACCCTCTCACGAGGCACCGACCTACCTACAGTGGGTGGGGACATGACCAGTTCCAAGTTCCACAAGTCTTCCGTAGTATACTGGCCAGTATGAAATTTCATAGAGCAGGTGACAAGGTCACGACGCCAGCATGGCTGTTATGTGTTGATCTTCCAAATATCAACCCTACCTAGGTAGGTACCCAAGGTATTCCATTCCGGGTTTAAGCCAAGTATGTGTCCAAACGCTTGTTTCCAGTCCATCAACCCCCAAGCTAAGCCCAGGCGTTCCCGTTCCCGTTACCGACGCTCCGAGACTCCGTGTCCAGTCCCTTCCCCCCTTCCCTGATCATATATCCCTTGTGTAAAAACGCATCCCGGATTCCCATCGCTTATTCCTATCTCTGGTTGCCTCGTGGCTGGCTGGGATGATGTGACAGCCGGGCTAGGGTTTTTACCCCGCTCATCTCTTAATCTCAACCTCAATCTCAGTCTGGCGAAGAAAGGTAATGTTATTAGTCATTGGAGTCCAAGTCCAGTCTAGCTACGTGGGATGGGAATGCCCTTACCAAGTGCACGTAGGTAGGTTAGTTTGTTTACCAGGTTGGCCAATGCAAGGCTGGCTCAAACCAAGTTCGCTGGCCCAATTTCATGCGTAGCCAATTCCGGAACGAGGACCCTCGCTGCCCAACACTGTTTAACATGTTCCAAAAACCCTAGTGTCGTCCAGCTGCGACTGGCCAGGGCGTGAAGCACCACCAAGATATTGCAGCCCCGAGGCACAATGACATCGACAAGGTGTTGCGGCAGGTTCGTAGTAACCGACTGATCAAGCGACGGGTTCAGGTTCAGGTGCATGTTTGTGTTGAGCTGCAGCGTATTCACCAGTTGCATCTGACAGCCTTGACAGCAAAGTCCCCTCTCCACACGCCCGGATTTGGTCAGGGACGGAAACGGCAGAGACGCTATGCCAAATTCGTTGAACCTGTTGGAACTATGGGGATTGTGCCGAAAATTAGGCGGTCGGAAGCCCGGCTCCAGTCCTTCTCCAAAGGCAATGGGTTTGTAGAAGGGCTGGTGAAATTCCCAGTTGGTGGTAGTATTCATGTTCGATGTCGAGGGCTTGGTGTTATTGGTATTGGGATTATTGGTATTGGTATTGGAGCCATTCTTGGTGGATGGTGGTGATGATGATGAACTAGTCCTGCATGTCCTCCACAACCTCTGGGACCGCCTCACGGCGGCTCGGCGTACCCAGATTCCCATTTCCCTGGCCGACTGGGCGCTGACATATCGTTCGCGACGGCAAAGCAGCTGGCCATGGTGGTTGTAGTGGTAAGGTCCATACACGACAGGCAGCTTCCGAGCCTGAAATGCAGCAAGACCAAAGTACTCCTGCGCATCCCTGACTGTGACCATGTAAAAGGCCGGATTGTGTACCAGGCAGTTCCAGCAACATCTCTCGCACGTCGGGAGGAATATGTACGAGCCGAAATAGGGACAGGTAGCGCACCGCTCGCTTCGCAGGACCGCGTCGAGTTTCGCGACAGAGTGCATCTGCAGCAGCTGCGGGCCATTCCCATGTCGGCCCAGTGCCAAGAGTGTTTGGGGAACCAGGCGGACGAGGGTCTGGTACTTGGTGTGGGCGCGGGCGAATTCGTAACCACGGAAAGACAGCCTGGCGAACTTGCTGATGGAATGGACATCGAGCTGGTCTAGCACCATTTCGATCAGCTCGGCGGGAAGGCGGTCAAGGACGCCCAGTGAGGATGGGCGGAGGTTTAGTTTTGGGCCCTGACGAGGCATTTCGGCCGTGGGCATGTTGAACAGCTTCCACAAGTGGTCTCCCGGGTGACCCAGTTCCTTGATGAGAGCGTCCGGGTCGAGAAGGCCGTTTGTCATGGCGTACGATTTCTTTTCGGTGCTTGTCATGATTTCGACGTAGAGGTTCGCGTCTGGTGTTTGAGATCTGTACGGTTCGTCGACACTGTCGTCAAAGGTTAGATTCGAGAGTCAAGTATCCAACGAGCAATATTTGTCTGTATTACCTCTCTGCAAGAGAATCGGTTGCTGGTCGCGGATGCTGGATTGTCTGTCTGGTGATGCTTCGTCAAAATGTTTTTGGCTCTGCGTTGTCCGTGACAGATTTGGCTCTTGTTAAGCCTTTCTGTGCTTGATCGAACACGTGCCCTGAGGATGTCAGTCATGTTGTCAGTGGCGTTCAGTAGCTCCGCGTTGGGCCGAATACTGGCGGGACGGCCGGTACTAGGTGATGGCTGATAACGCTAGGCATAGCTTCTACACCTATTCCATGTTGGACTCTGGCGTCTGTGAATGGGGTCGATGACGCGCCAACATACGCAATGTATCCACTTGAAGTTTCGATGTAAGCTTTTTGGTTTATCGAGTATCGGCTATGCTATGCACATGGCGGGGACCTCCACACGGAACCACTCAAAGCCTTCCCAAGAGTCGACGCCACCTCAACTAGATAGGATTCCACACAAAAAGCGATGCGACCAACCGCGAACGAAGGCGAGATGATCACGGTAGCTAACACGGCCAACACTAAAACAGATGACTATATTGCAACGGCATCTACAACAGCACTTACGAGTGTGCCGCTGGCAGAATTCATCGCAAGGCTGCTGTGTCTGCGGATGAGTCCAGTGCACCAAACGAGGGGTACCAAAAAACTCTAGAAACCGATACCCTACCCTACCCCAGTGAAGATCCGATGCGGCCGTTGAACAGCGGATTGGAGTTAAGTTTTGGCACCAGTCGCGAAAGGGCTAGTATAACTGGTGGAACAACAGGCTGGTCGAATTCATCGGCCCAGCTTGTAGGCAGATCTTCCAAGAGGCGAGGCTGCCCCACCCATGCAATGAACGACCGCTTCCCCAACGATGCCCCCCGCGCAGTCTTTGACCAAGCCCGTCGAGCGAGGCTACAAAATCCCTGTTAGAGCAGGTGTGTCTAGGCAGCCTTGCTACAGGGCATACCGGTACATGTACCTGTAGAATGGACATACGGGGGTGGCAGGAGGACATACATGTATATATCTAGGTAGGTATTTGAAGAGCTAGCCGTTAGTGCTGTACTGCGTAAACCGTCCCGCCCAGCTTGCATTAGCAGGCCCGTGGCAAGTAGTTACCGCGCCAGGTGCACTAGACCTAAGTTGACAGACCCTGTAGCGCGCGCCTTGTGGGCCTACCTTTTAGGCTCAGTCACAGCAGGTGCCCTAGATGCCCTACAGCCGTGGTATGGTTAGTCAGCCCTTGGGCTGACCTACTGGTTGAGGTGCTGTTGCCAATGCTGTGCCCTGGGCCCCACTGGGCCCCACCCACGCAGATAGATCTTTGGCATCGCTGCCCCGCAGCGATTCCTCTCCTTCTTTCTTCTTCACCTTGTAATTTTATATGATGATTGCCACGTCTTCGATCCTACGATCGTTTTGGTGCCATCGCCGTGACACACTAGGGGAAATTCGAATTTGATCAAACCCTGATCTCCGTTTGCCGGATGTGGGTTGACAGGTGCATTTAACTCGAGCGTCAAAAGAAGTGCAAAGTAATAAAAGAATTGAAGATACAACCGAGGTCAAAAGGAAAAAAAAGAATGGAGAAGAGAAAAAAATATGCTGCTGTGTCCGTGACGGGAATTGAGCCCGACGTGGGGGTCGAACCCACAACCTTGAGATGACTGAGTCCTAAGAGTCTCACGCTCTACCGATTGAGCTAGCCGGGCAGATCAGCTAGCTGTGATTGATGGGAGTGGGTGGATTAGGGAGAAATATATGGGATTGTAGGAAAGAGTTAAGTTTTGGCAAGCCTTGTTGTTCTATGGTATCCTATTCTACCAAGGTACACTCTCTACCTTATGCTTCTGAATCCTTCATGTCTATCTATATGTACTAATATCTGTCAAGCGTACCAGTCACCATCAACCGGTCTCCCAGTAACCTGATGTTCCGCCCCAAATGCCAACCGACCAGGTGTCTCAAAGGTTGCATGTCGTTTTATCGGCAGTGACGACGACGATGATGATGTTAAGGGTGATACGACTCCCCACTTTAGCTTCCCAATCGACAATTCGTATAATGACCTCCCTTTTTCTGATAGCGCATTTGTGTTCTCAGGCTGTGACGCTTCCAATAATGATAACGCGCTGCCATCATCGTTGCATGTGGCACGACATGGAGGCTCGTAGCTTTCCAAACATGAAGTCTGTATATGGTTTTGGGTTTGATTTTCCACTTCGTGCAACATTATCTGTATCGTTTCTTGTCCGCCATTTACTTCTGCTTGTCCTTCCACATCTTTTTTCATGAGAGGGGGAGGAGGAGGAATACCGCCATGACCATGACAGGCCGCGGATATGACCGCCGAATTGTTAGCCACGACAACCATATTCCCGGGTAACTTCACAAGAGCGAGACCCAAGGGAATACTAGCGACGACAGCACCAAAAATGAGTGCCGCGACAATGGCTTTGACGGAAATACCGATTCCGAATTGGCCTGAGGCTTGGGTGCGTCGGTAGGGATAGTTGGCGGAGAAGCCTATAATATAATTCCCATTTGTCAAAATCACCAACTCAACTGACAACCATAGGGGTTTTTTTTTGAAAAGAAAAAAGAAAAAACTTACTAATATATGACTGTGGGTAAATGCAGTTGGAAATAAGCCAGTGCAGCGTCCCGCTAATGACCATGAGCGGAATGGACCATCGATAGGGTAACTGCAGGCGATAGGTTGATCTCTGCGCTCCTTTCGGGTGGGATACCCTTAGCGCTTTGCATTCGCGACCAAACATGACCCATTCCCGCTCCACATGCATGCGTGTGAGGATGGCGTTGATGCAGAGGTACGTGATGGAAACCTCGAGCTGCGGGAGGTTGACCCGAAAGGTCATGCCCATGTACGTTCGTTCCCACCCTTCCTGTTCCATGTTACCGTTTCCGGGACTGGGCCCAAAGGTTGATATTGACCTGTTTTTTTGTCTTATCAGTTTTTTGTGCCTTTTCAACAACAATGTACCCTCCCAAGATTAGGTGAGTAGGTAGGTAGTGTGTGGCTTACCAAGGCTGCCAGTTCCGCACCCACAGAATCGTCATGTATAACCCACTTCCTATCATGTAGCCCGTACAAGCGTACGAAAGAAGCCAGATATACCAAGGCACTATCGATCCCAGACGACGCGGTCGGGTTTTCCATTGTCGCGGACCTTTTGCCCAGTGCCGCCGCCGTCGTCGACCCGTCATCGAAGTCCATATCCAGGTCCATATCCTCCACCACGACTTGCCGCCGACGCGTTCCGGTCTCTGTGATGTCCAGCACATATCCTCGGTATGGGGATCAGGCATGGCAATAAACGATTCGATAGCATCGCCGGGTGTGATCAGCGGGTTATCATGTCGGAGTAAAATGATAGACACTAAACACACGACCGACTTGACGAGACAAAAAATGCACACAATCATCAACGTGAGGTTTTGCACATGCAGCTCGCACGGCGCAACCCACGGCTCGGCCAAACAGTATGCGGCCTGGAGGGTAGCCAGTGGTCGGGTCGAACACGTCGAGTTTATGGTGATATTTCTGGATTTCGGATCGAGCCCAAGACGGGCGTGGACCCATTCCCACTGGCGCATGGCATCGGCATAGCTTGCGTCTTGAGCGATTTGTTGCATTCGATCTCCGATAAACTCGTCGGTTCTTTTGAATCGCAATGTTGACCAAAGCGTGTTGAATACAGTGCGTTCTTCAAACGCCGGAAAGGCCGAGACGTGAGCATCCCATCCGACCATGGCGGGATCGCTTTCATTCCGAACCACCAGAATGGCGTGTCGATAGAGTGTTAGAGATTTATCCGGGTCGTCGTAGATGGAAAGACATTCGTCAATCGTCAGGTTCTTCCACTGAAAGACGGAGGCGTTTCTCGAAATCTCAGACAGTAGTGACGAGGGAAACGTGTCGTCATGTACGGCGGCGGCGGGCTGGTTTTCAAAACAGCCCGGAGTGCGAAAGTTTGGGTCGAAAAACAGATAGTCGGAGCGGGCGGGCGGGAGGCCCCGGATGAAGTTTTGCTCTGCCGCCTCGGGGGCGAGAAACCCTTCTGTCGCCACAAACAGAAACATGTCTGTCGACGCCCGGGATTCGGATAGGGAGCTGTTAAAGTACAAATGCAGCGGCACCGAAGTCAGGGCCAAGAGGAGCCAGAGCCCCACCTTGTGTCTGGGGATGAACCATAGATTCCGGAGGGATTGCACCCCAATATCGACATGGTGTTGCTGGCGATGCGCGCTGTCGACATTGCTTCGGGTTGGCGCGCAGAGAACCTGCATGAAGGCATTGGACGACGCGAGGACGAGGGTGGCAATGGCGTTGAGGGCGATATGCAGCGACAGGTTGGTTCGGGAAGCGGTAGCACAGTCGCCCCGAAAGAGCATCGTCGTTCCCACGAGGGAAGGCCAGCCCGAGCCGAGACGCCAGGCCGAACTGATCAAGAGGCTCGTGATAATGATGGTCATGATCCAGATGAGGATGGTGTTGAAAAGACCCGCCACCCTCCACCCGGAAAAGACGCGCGCGGGGGTCGAGGGCGGCGCCATACTGTCTGCCTGTAGAGCAATGTCTTGTCCGGATATTCGCTGTACACGAAAGCCAACAAAAACGAAAAAGGTGCGCCAAGTCAAGAGGCCTTAACCATTCCCTAAGGAACCTCAAAGTAATTAGGCCATCGTGGCCCTACTGCACATTCGATGGACTCTTTGGTTGCTGCATGTGCTGCCACGAACAGTGATGATGTTGTGGTTGGTACATGTAGGAAATGACCAGGCGCGCTGCACTGCGCTTCGGTTCAATTGTCATGTCACACTAGGATTGTTATTGGACTGGACCTCTCAGTTGCGCGCCACTGTTGCCCGACCCCCTTTCCCCCCGGACTTTTTTCCGCAAGGGCAGGGGACCTTTCGACCATTGGGGAGAGAGAGAATCCAGTGCCAAGAGAGCGTCAGCCTTCACTGCCCCCGAGGAAGGCTGCGCCAAGCCGGACATGGCTGTTAGGATTCGTTCAGCCGCAGACCTGAACTGATGTTTTGAATGGGTTTAATATTATTCATGCGACTCAGGTGACTATAAACGGGTTGAAAACCTTAAACTCAGAACATGATTCGACCTGGTCACATGTTTCTACTGTTGTTTTGCACGCCCAAGTCAAAGCCCCAATAAGCTTGTGCCTGGCAACAAGAGCCTGTCCTTGCGAAGACAATCAAGTCTGGTCAAAGTTAGGGCAAAGCAGAAGCGGAATGGAAGGAAGGAAGACCCAGAGAAAGCGCAAAAGAGAAGAAAACAAAAAAGTAAAGTCGCTTTCGTGACGGGAATTGAGCCCGACGTGGGGGTCGAACCCACAACCTTGAGATGACGCGGAGTCTTTCTTTAATAAGAGTCTCACGCTCTACCGATTGAGCTAGCCGGGCGACCAAGTTCTTATTTGGTATTGTGTAAAGCTAGCATTTGTATTGCGTTTGTGGTGCTCTACAGTGTGCATAGCATCCCCACTGTTTCAACCTTCAGGGGTTGACGGGAAAAAAAAAAAGAGAGCAAATAAGTCGCTGCAAAGAAAACCTCTATACCAAACCCTACCGCAAATTTTCTTTCTGTATCCGGAATAATAACCCTGTCCGAGCAATGACAGCCACATGAGAGAGATGAGGTACATAGCAAGAAGGCGGCGACGTACACAGGGCGGATCATCAAGAGACAGTATCCTCCCTCATTTAGCTACCGGAACGGGTCTCGAGGCAAAACTAGCGATCTTTCATAGCTAACCTACGCATATCTGGATACAGATAAGAAGAGAAGCAGAAGCCGGCATACTGATAGCTGTGTATTCCTCTTGCCTTTTGCTCGTCACATTCGAGTAACCTACCTAGGCTAGTCAAGGTATCTTACGTTACGTACGTTTGAGAACCATAAGTGTAGCCGTATGCATGTAGAGTATTACTATTCGGACAAGACACAATGCAAAATAGCTTTTGAAGTGTAAGGTAGGTAGGTAGGTAGGTAGGCAATTATCTATTGTCATCAATTTTAAAGGTTATTCTAGGTATTTTCAGGTTTCTCAATGCACATATAATATCCCCAGAACTCGCAGCAGCAGAGAGAGCTTTTCACCTTCCCTTTTTTCTGTTTTCATACCTCTTCAAATCCCCAGAGTCTTGGCTCTACCACCCCGCCTTCTCCGTCGGTACCTTGACCGCTGGCACTGGGTTTCCACCTCCGGTGACACTTCCATCTCCCCCAGTGCTGAGGCGACCCCGCGCGGCCGCGGCATTTCCAGCTGCGACGCCTTCTTTGATGCTTTCTTCTATCACCTTGACGACAAAGAGGTCGTTTGTTTGCGCTGCCTTCCCGATGATGAGGTCGCGAACCGCAAAAGTAGCGGCAGTGTAGGCAGCCGTGTAAGCTGCCAGCTCTTCTTTTTCTTCTTCATCTTCTCGGGTAATATATCTGGTACCGATATGCGTGCGCTTGTGTTTCGGGCCCCGAACCGCAGCCATTCCCGCATTGGTACCATCCCGAATGCCGTACACGATTGCTAACCTATTCTTGTGCACGTTTACATGGTATTCGATAATTACGGGGCAGTAGTAGTGGCCGAGGTGAAAGCGGCCGTAAGAGCAACCCATTCTAGCCTCTCTTGAGCTGCTGTCGCCGTTGTTTTACCCTAAAGTTGCCCTCTCCGACCCTAGTCACCCGCTCCACCCCTAGCCACCTTGCTCAGGCGCTGCTCAGGAACTGATCAGAGAAACCGCCAAACATGGTTTAGACGAGTAGGTCGTACTCTACGGTCCGGATGGCAACTTTTCGCGAGGTCTCAGTTTTAGGACACAGCCTGAGGTGGCCCAAAAGTAGGACCCCCCCCTCCCCCCCCAGCTGAAGTTTCCTGTGAATAGAAAGACATGGAAAAGTTAGGCGGTTAGCTGTCTTGACATGCTCTTGGCGCTGCTTGAAACCGGCTAGATCGACCACCCTAGCGAAGCGGCTGGTGGTAGTTCGCAGCAACCCGTAAATATCACCTGCATGTAACTGCATCCTAATATCGCCTGGGGGCGTGAGGGCTGCGCTAGATGGAAATAGCGAGGAAGAAGCTAAGGTGGTTTGTGAGACGGTAACATTCTATTACCGAACAATTAGCTTTTTAACTATAAGCAAATAAGCCTAGCCTTCTTCTGGTTTCCCTGGGGGGGGGGGGGGGGGGGGGGATAACCTA
>Ga0247760_1003081_pt1 | contig 11365 bp, 16 predicted proteins | sample UWRJL171409R4_FD_179936 | JGI IMG/M metagenome (GOLD analysis project Ga0247760, IMG submission 179936) | Plant litter microbial communities from Arlington Agricultural Research Station in Wisconsin, United States - UWRJ-L171-409R-4 | ecosystem: Environmental > Terrestrial > Plant litter >...
CTACGTCAGTTGCATTTGTGTCCCTCCGATCGGAGAACCAGTAGTCTGGGAGTCGGCCTTTCAGGCCGACAACAACGTTCTGTGGGTGTGGTTCTCTTTGTGGTTTCTTCCCTGTTGCGCCATCGCACCAGTTCAATACGCCGTCTCGCCCCTCGTGGACGCCAAACCTCCAAAATCCGCCGTTACCCTAGCCTATGAGCGCCAGGGAAGTTAACACAACTTATGGAAATCCAGTGATTGCCGTCGATGGATTGTGCTTGCATTCCAAAGTTGCCTTTGTGGACAAGATTGACGAGGTATCAATGTGGAGCACCAGTGGTAGCAACGCGGAGATGCACAGCACATGGAATCAATGGCTCGAGGAGGCGGGCTCGCTTGATCTTTACCAGAAGCCCTATCGACATCCAGAAGAAGCCAACGTTCGGTACGTGGATTACAAGGCCCTTCCTATGGAGCTCGTCTTTTGGCGGACGCTGTTCTGCGACATCGACAGCAAGATCGGGGACTCCCCCCGGTCGATGGAATGGCACCTGTGGTTCTGTCTAGAAATGTCCATGGACATGAGCCCCCTAGATTCACGGCTGCTTTCGGACAGGGACTCGGAGGCCTAGAAGAGCCCCGGTGGCTTTATCATGAACATTGCTACATTACGAAATAGCACACGACACAAAGCGTTGTTCTCGACGGAGAGCATAATGTTCGGGCTGGGACCGAGGGGGGTTCGGAAAGGAGATGATGTGGATTTCTTCTCGGGTACAATGTGCCGTTTGTCTTGCGGGCGTAGAAGACGGAGCGAAGCGATCAGCTTTCTTACCGGATCGTTGGCCCGGTGTTTATTCATGGTTTGATGAATTCGGAAAGAGTCGCATGGGATGAACTTGAGTGGCAGGATCTTGTCATCATTTAGAGGTCTCATCATCACCGCCCTGACGCATATCTGGGCCTGCCTAATTCTCGTAGGGGTTGTGTATGGGCTGTAGCAAGTCGAAACTTTTTGGCGGTTCAATTACCACCCAATGCCATGGGCTTGAGTTGATCGAAGACAGGGATGCGAATCCCAGTGATCCCTGTTGGCCAGGAGCGATGGTTTCTGGGCCCAGCACCCCTGTATTCTTGCGTGAGTGCTGTCTTATAGGGCAGACTTTTAAATCCTTCTTTAAGGAAGGAGAGGAAATCTGAATGTTGCAAGTTTGAAATCTCGCCGTGGGCGTGGCTTCACTTTTTGCCTTGGTAGTTAAGTCAGTTGATGTGGACTGACGAGATGTAGAGCCGCCTGCTCCATGTACAGCCTCATTTGTTTTTTAAAAAAATTGGTTTTGAAGTTTGATACAGTGATACGGAGAGGACGACCCCTATTACTTCAAACGGTGGTATTACTTCTATTCTAAGCGGGTATCTCATACTCCCCTGGCCGTCCCATGACCCCACCCTATACTGCTTACGCCTGGCACAGAAAGTAGAACGTTGTGCAGTCGAGCATCTGCACCGTTGTTGCCTTGCATCTAGCCTAAGCCTCGCAGCGTACCGTGACACTTTTGTCTTTCTGGAAAAAAATACTTGTTCGAATCTGTGTATGTCGGAGTTTCCAGTGGGCCATCCGACCTGGTCTGCCCACTCAATGGACCCCACGTTCGGCCCATCTGTGTTGTTCCCTTTCTCTTCCACCACCACACGAAGCCTCCAAGGCCGAGCGCCAGGGCCGCAACTGCTACGCCCACACCGATTCCTGCCAATGCAGCGCCGCTTATTGCTGGACCTCCTGCCGCTTGAGTTGTTTCATCCTTCCCATTGTTGTCCGTATTGATCCCTGTCGATTGACTCCCCTGCCCTGTACCAGTCTCCGTGGAAGTCCCACTAGCACTCTTATTCTCACTACTTCTTGGTGACCCCGTAACCCCAGGAGGAGTCCCAGAAGGCGACGCAGAAATAGGAGGCGTATTCCCCAGGCCGAACACCCTACTCTCTGCTTCAGGTGTCCGCCCGTCGACGGTGAACATCTCTGAGCGAGCAATTGATTCTACTCGCCAATCAAACGTCGACTCTGGTTGGAGGCTGAACCAACAGCCTGGTGGGGCTGCCGTGAAGGTTAAGACGTAGGGAATTGTACCATTGAAGTTAATGGCGGGTTGCACCGACACTGCCGCGGGTTAGGTATTGGTTGAAGGGAGAGTGTGGTTGTGGGGATAAACGGGGAACAGGACGTGAGATGTAGGTTGAAACTTGAAGCGATTGGAGAGGGGAAGTGACTTGCTCTGTCTCGGCGGATCATAACAAAAGGTAAATAGGTGTGGTGCAGCAATTTGACTCGTGTACGTCACATTGACAATGTCCCTAGAGGTGAAGGTTTGGTTCTTCGTAGGGTAGAGGAACACCACGTTATAGGTGGAGTCGTTGAAGTCGCCGGGGATGGTCCCTTGGGCTGCGCCGCTGGGAATGAGTAGTGCGGTGGCGAGAAGACATTCCGCCAGGAGGTGTCGTACTACCATTCTTGGGAGTCGGGATTGCGTGTAGTTTCGACCGGTGGACTCAGAGCTGAAGTATTGATGATTGCGGCGCGACCTCACGGGTTCTCGTTATTAGTTTGACTTGAAAATACGACAGAAGGAAGAACGCGGCAAAGTTTAGTCGAAAAAAGACAGGGCGATTTCTTCTCATAATAAACCACGCGCAGACAATCCGCCTCGTTAGGGCTGCCTAGACGCGCTGAAACGTGGCACAGCAACCGCGTGCTTTTTAGACCCCGATGGCTGCAGCATTGCCAGTAGGGTGTTAGATATGCGGCGGCTGTTCAAACTCCGCACTCACGTTCGGTGGGTTGCGCTCGGCTTGTGAAACTTGATTATTGAGTCCCCTGTGATGGGTTAAGGGGGTCCGAATTTTCGCGGGTTGCGCTCCGGTCCCCAGCCTCAACGTTCGCAGGACCTGAAGTCAGCTGAACCAAATCCAGAGATTGATGACGGCCATAGTATTGAAAATTTCTAGGTGGTGTTGAGAAAGGAGATTTGCAAAAGCGAAAGATCCAACAGCCAGTCTAACAGCGAACCAACTCTTTGCTACTTGCAAAATGCCAGCCCAAAATGCCACTTCCATTTCGTGTACGCCTGGAAGTTCAGCTTCCACCGAAGCCCACAATCGGCAAATCCAACGAAATGAAAAGCTCCACCTAGCCTTCCAAACATCCAACTCCGTGGGAACCGACTCCATGTGAAAGAAGTCTAAGGAAACAACTCCAAGGAAACAGCTGAAAGTGAAACAAGCCGGAGAAAATCAGCTCCAAGCAAATATCGAAACCGGAATCAGAAACCAAGATGGCGATGAAACTCAGTACCATCTGGACTGTAAGACGACATCACAGATTAGAATAGCTGCCAGCTGTAACACAAATGCTTGATGGGTACGGACGGAATAGCAACCCAAAATTAATTACGGCCGATGCTTCTCCAACTGAGAGTGTCAAAAGTGGTACTGTCATTGTGTCGATAAGCCGAGTGCAAAACGGCCAAGGTAGCATGGGAGGAGTGTTGGGGACAATCGAGAGCGGACCCGGGCCGGCTTCAATTATGTACACTGGTCAGATACAGTTGGGAAGTAAATTCTGGACTGTTCAGCACTTCCTCGGCAGATGCATACCTACCTACCATGCCTTAGACTGTCCCGCTGAAACAATAATGCCGCATGACGCCTCACGAGCTGCTGATAACGTCTCGGTCAGTGGCGGAAGGATGTGCGCTTATTGAGCCGCCAAATTGCCTGCATTGTGACAGGCCTTATATATTGTTCGTATTTACTGCAAGTTTTAGACGTATAAGCAGCAATGGGAAGTCCGGGTCACTGCGGGCTACAGCTCCTCCAGCTGTGGACACAACTGACTCGCCCCGGCCAACATTGCCTGCTTTCTTTGCAGTGCCCTGATATCATTCTCCTGGGACTAAAAATCCCACAGAATGAGAAAACTGAATGCGTGCTTCCTGAAAATATGCTATGCGATGGCTGCCTGTGGCAACTTTGACGGTGACTATCTTATTTACAATGCAAGCGACCAAGGCATCTGAACGCGAGAACCTCTTCTCCCCGCTCGACCTCCACAATGCCGGGCCCGGGAAAGGATATTGAGTCAGACCGCTATAAACATTGATATGAATACCCGGACCCTCCGCGCTTTAGAACGTCGTCGGCGACCTCCCCCCCCCCCTTGATTTCGGTGTTCCCCCTTCCCGTCACCCCGAGATGGATGCACTGGGGGTACACCTGGGCGCCATTGGTATCCCAGCCGCCGTGCAGCGCGAGGATCTCGTGTCGCAGCACGTATTCGCCGGCCTTGAGGTCGTAAGGGACTTGGAAAGTCCACTTGAAGTCGTTGTGGATGGAGGTCATCGACCACCCCTTGAGCCAGTCGGTGCTCGACGTCGCGGTGGGCTTGAGACCCTGCTGGGCGATCTTGACGAACTTGAGGTCCTCCTTGTTAACGGTGGTGCAGCCCGAGGCCGGGCACGGGGCGAGGTAGTCCATGATGAGCCCGACGTGGCTCTCGGGCCAGGTCAGCCACAGGTGAGCGTGATGTTGGACCCGCCGCGCACGTTGACGTAGTCTTGGCCCGGCCGTGACGACTTGTGGCAGATGATGTCGGCGTTTTGGAAGCTCTGCAGCGGTACGAAGCCGATGTCCGGGTTGTCGGCGTACCACCTCGGCACCGACAGCGCCGAGTTCTAGAACCGGAAGCCGAGGAGGAAGTGTTTGTTCGAGGACGCAAGGCTGCGCTCGAGTCGCTGGAAGGCGCAGATGCGTTGATGAAGGCGGCGCGGACGGCAACTGATGTGGAGAAGGCGAGACATAGCACACAAGGATAGTGGAAGTAATTCTCTTCCGCCCAAGTCTAGCCAAGTCCTACTTCCCCATGCTTGACAGGCGTAAAGTAGACATTCAGGGGTAACCGGTCCCATAATGTGTACGACTTCTGGCGCTTCACCCAGTTCTTGCTGTCCTCTGCGAGTTTCATGTCAAAGTCGAAGACGAGACGGGCCAGGATGAGTCGCATCTCAGCGTAGGCGAGGCTATCTGCGGTCAGAACCCAAGCCATTCCAGTCATCGAGAGTAAACTTACTTTCTCCCAATGCAATTCCTCGGACCAACACTAAACGCCTGCAGCGCCTCCAAGACTTCCCCCTCTCCCGGGTTGAGGAACCGCTCGGGGTTGAACTCCCACGGATTGGCAAAGTTATCAGCGCTATGGTTCACCGACCAATGCTGAACCTCAACAGCCGTCCCGCCCGGAACGAAATAGCCCGCCACCTGGGCTCCGCCCGGGGGCACCACGCGTACCAGGTTGGACGTCACGGGCGGGTACATGCGCAGCGACTCGTTCAGCACCGCCAGCATGTATTGCAGCCGGTTAACCGAAGCAATAGTAATCTCATCGGCGCTCTTGAACGCCGTGCGCACCTCGCGCTGCAGCCTCGCCAGCACGTCTGGGTGCGTTGCCAAAAAGTACGTGGCGCCCGCGAGCGTAGTTGCCGTCGTTTCGGACCCGGCCAGGATGAGAACGAAGGCATTCGAGCCCAGCTTCTCCAGGCTGAGATGCCACTCCTCGCGACGACGCACCAGCCCTTCAAATAGGTCCTCCCGGCCCTCGGGCATGGCGAGCCGTTTCTCCAGCATAGCACGTGTATACCCACGCACCTGGGTGAGGTCGCTGCCGCCATAGCGGAATATGAGCTGGACCAGCCAGTGGAAACCGAGGTAGTCGAGAGCCGAGATGCGGATGCCCCATTTGATGGTTTTGAAGATGAAGTCAATCCAGGCGTGGTACTGCGAGCCCTGCAGACAGCCAAAGGCCTCGCCGAAGATGAGGTCACCCGTGATGTCAAAGGTCGTCCAGTTGTACCAGGCCTCGGCGTTGAGGGCCTTGCGGCCGCCGTCGGATTCCTCGTGGAGGCGGCTGAGGAGGAGGTCGACGAAGCGGATGACGGTGCCTTCCTGCTCGCGCATGGACGCGTCGGAGAAGCCGTGGGCAAGGGCACGACGCACGCGGCCGTGCTCTTCGCGGTCAGCGTTGAAGATGGAGGTGGGCAGTTCGTCAATGACCTTGACGAAGGCGGGCAGCTTGGCCATTTCCTGGGACCCGCTCTTGTGGCCAATCAGGTGGCCGTAGATGTCGCGCCATGCGCTGGCGTCGGTGAAGCTGAGCTGTGTCGGGGTGATGCGCACCACGGGGCCGTACCGCTCGTGCAGTTCTTGGGTGCGGAAGGCTTGCGTGCCTGACACCAGCTGGTACGCCCATGGCAGCGGCGATGCCCGTTGGAGGAGCGGGCCGGGGAAATGGCGCAGCGGGTGGAAGAAGAGATTGTATACGACCTTGTAGATTTGCCATGCGATTATCTGAGCGATTGTTATTATTCTCTCCTCTTTGTGCATCCATTAGAGAGAGCATACCACACTCAAAACCATTTCCCTAGTGCAGGCGCGCCGGCAAAATCCAAAATCGCGGGCATCGTGGGAGGGAAGTCTTGTCGCGGTCAATTTAGATGGTGCGGCGGGATTCCGGAGCAGTCGGGGGGGAACCAGCCATACCCAGACTGAACTTCGATGGGGCTCATCGGGCTTTATGTCGCAAAAACTGGTTTGCGGACTAGCATGTCAGCTAGTCTAGGCATCAGCTATCGTAATACGCATGTATTAGCCAATTATCCCCCCCCCCTCCTGCGCCAAGGTGGCCTGCAGATCTTGTGCTACCCAGGATTACCACTCTTGCCGGACCTCGACAATCCAACGGCTCCGCCACCCAACCACCCATTAACTGCTCCGAGGTAAGCCGGCCAGAGGTAACAGAAGTAAAAAGGAGGGCCAGATGACGGGGTTGGACGCTCGCGGGTCGGCGTTTGGAGTTTTGGCAACTCACCTACTATTCTTGAAGGGCCCTGCTAGACGGGCACTAGTTGTTTGGCTAGCCGGGCACTAGTCCTCCAAGGGTTAGGGTTATGTATGGCCCAGATTGTCTCACTTCCAGGGGCTGCCCGTCTCACTCATCGCCACCACAGAAAAGCAATCTTTTTTTGCAGTGATCTACGCCTTCAGTTGATAATACAGCTAATTCTACATGTTTTCTACGGGGTCTATAATTGTAGAACGAAGCCTCGTGACTGGGCCAAGCCAACAACGTAGTAGGAGTCAAACCGAAAGTCCTCGGAAATCGCGTTTCTAGCCATCATTCGCTGCCTCAGCTGCCTTGGCCGTTGGTTTCACCACTCAGCCACTTCTAGTCCTTTTCACGGGCGGCTCAGTGACAATTTCGTCCTCTGCCACCAAAGCTTTAGTGACGGTCCCCAGCGCCGCCCGCTTCTTTGACCGAGTAGTTGCTAACCCAGAGGCAAGAAGTAGTGATGGGCGTGGCTTTGAGGCTAAAACGTAGATTGTTCTCCGCCCTCTATTTGTTTCCTCCTATTACTCAAGCTCAGGCTCGGGCTCGGTCTCCCACGCTGACAGCCGTCGACGAATACCGGGTTTCAGAGGCGCAGAATTACCTTTCGGACGCCCGGGTACTGTCTTCACCGGTCGCTTCCGCTTCCTCTGAGGCTTCGGAGTCTCTAGCGATGCTGGAGTTCTTAGTGGTTGCGAGGCAGTCGGAGTTGCTTGAGCTGGAAAAGCCCTCCCAATCGGAGAGATCTTTGGCTTCAAAATCGCTTGAATCGCTCGAATCAACCAGAGGCGCCGTAAGGGAGGCTGGGCTTAAGGAGGATATCAGAATGGCGTTGTCCACCAAGCCGCCAAAGCGTGAGGTCTGCCCCGCATTGGCTGGCATCCTTGCGACCGCAACGAAGGGCGATAATTGGACGGCGCAAGACGCTAGGATTGTTCAGAGAGCTCAAAAGTAGTTAGAAATAGCTGGTTTAGCCATACAAAACGTGCCAATTTAATGCGACGAGCCGTTGTGGGTTGGGAGGGCGGTCGTGTAGTGTCGGTTGATTGCAGAAAATGGCAGGGTTTGGACTGGGGGTGGTGTGGCATGCGAATGAATCCTATGTGGGGCCATACATAACCCTAACCCTTGGAGGACTAGTGCCCGGCTAGCCAAACAACTAGTGCCCGTCTAGCAGGGCCCTTCTTGAAACACTCCTAAATCCTCCCTTGTTCCCGACCTGCGCCACTGGCGCGGTCCAGCAGAGTTTTCAGTCAATTACCGAAGAAGCGCGGCGGAAGCGGAAAGGTTGAGCACTCCGTACTCCCTTTCAGAAATAAGACAGGTTCCAGAAGCCAGAGATTCTTATCGCAGCTGGTTCGCACCACGTCGGCTGGCAGCGCACTTGCAGACCATAGGGCAGCCTGAGTTGAACCCGGTAACGCACGAGACGGTGTTGGCGGCGAGAATCCCTCCTTCCACCACCACCGAAAGGACCATGAAGAGTGTGCTCCAATGATAGAACCGGGCCGAGTAGGTACGGTTGGTTGCCAAAAAAAACTTGATGGTTGAAAAGGTTGAGAAGTGATGGAAGCAAGAAAAACGTTCGCGGCGAAGGTTCAATGAGAGAAAAAGGTTAGAGCACGATGTTGAGGCAGGATGGCTCGCTGGCACACTTCTCCATCCTTTTTCGTCTGCAGTGAGCGAATCACTGAAGATCTAGAACTGAGCGGCAGGCATGACTTTCGGAGTGCCAGTGTTGATCTATCAGCGTTACTGAAGGGCAGTACACCATATTCTAATCTAGCAAGGAAGGAGCATTGGACTGGTGCCCGCCCACTCTGTAGCTGGAAGAAGACGTCGAATGGAGGATTGAAGAGATCCTGGGTGCTAGGAATATGAGATGAGGCTACTAAGTGAATGTAAAATGGAAGCCAACATGGGAACCAATGGGGAGCTTTCATAATATAAGTTCATACACCCGGAAACGGAACACTACCTGAAGCGGAACAATAGCGCTACACAAAACCCACAAATTCCTACCCCCACAACACAACCATTACTTAGTCAACTAAGCTCAAACTTTAAAAATAGGTTTTTATATACAAGGGTAATATAAAAACAAAGTTTTGGATTTTTAGAAATTTTTTCCATGACGAAATACCAGTTTTGAAGTCTTGAAAGTTGACATCTGTTAAGACTTGCATTATATGTATTATGTAAGCAAGATGAATTCTTCTTATATATATTAATACTTTAACACTTTTAAAATAACATTTCACTTTTCCTTTATTTATAACTAAATTATATAATATATTATATAATTTTGAATATAGAGAAAAGAATAAGTTATAAATAGTAATATTATTAAACTAAGTAGTAAAAATAAAATAGAAAATGTTTTTAAGATTTTATAGTAGATTTATTACTATATATAAGTTTCTAAATATATAGCAATTGTGGTAATTTTTTAATTAATTGTTTTATATCTATACCTATATTAAAAAACTAATTATATTAATAATAAAATAACTAGTTTATAAATATTTCTCACTTATATATTTCTTACTTCTAAATATATTAATTTAACTAAAATTGCCAGGAGCGAAAGTGAGGAATGTAGCGCCTTGTAGCGTAGCGAAGGGCCGTCGCGTAATGACAAACGAAGCGACGCCAGCAATTTTAGCGTGGGGTATTAAGCTTATTTTAATAAGTACAGCGAACAAAGTGACAGAAACCTGTCCAGAGGCTAATATATCTGTTTAAAAACGTGAAATAAATATTAAAAAGAATAATCATTAAGGTTAAGAAGAGTAATCTTTATAAATAAATCTTAGTTTTTATTAATCTTATTTTACAAAGTTTATAAGCTTTAATTTTTAAAGTTTACATATTTTATTTTATAAGGTTTAAAAGAAATAATACAAAGAATAATAATTAAAAATAAATCTTAATTTTTAAAAACTTTATTTTATAAAGCTTATAAGCTCTATTTTACAGGGTTTAAAGGCTTTATTCTATAGGGTTTAGAGGCTTTATTCTACAGGGTTTACAGGCTTTATTCTACAGAGTTTACAGGATTTATTTTACGATTTACAATTTACAGTTTTTTTTTCACTTTCACAAATGCAATTCGAACTGGGAACCTCTTAAATTTATATTACGCTATTTACCACTATGCTATTTCTATTTATATCTGTGAAAAACTAAAGGATTTTTTTAACTTAACTAGATGAATTAGACTAATAATTTAATAATTATTAATTATAAGCTTACATAATCAAATGATACGTTTTAATATGCATCACATGATGTAGAATCCGATTTTTACATTGTTTTCAGGGTTAGGGTTAAGTAACGGGAGATATTCAGGTTTAAAGTGAAAAAATCATGACTTTCACAGTTATTATTTTAGTTTATAATATAGAAAAAGATAGTATTATGCGTAGATTTCAACAGTAATTCTTAATCTAAAGCCTGATTTGGAATTGCTATTAAAACCAGAGAGATATTTATGTTTATGTTAATGTTATTATTATTATTTAAGTTTAAACAGTAATATCTTTATTACTATAAGCTATATAGTAAAAAGAGTTCCAGTTTTGTATTTTACGTAATGAACTGTATAAGAAACGTAATTATTACTTCTTATTATGCTACTTATTAACAGGTTATTATTATAATAGCTATTATTATCCAACTTCAAACACTAATATCTTTCTTACTTTAAGCAGTATGGTAAAACAGATTTCAATTCTATATTCTACATAATAAAAAATATAATAAATGTAAGTAATACCACTTGTTACATTACTTATTAACAGATTATTATTCAAATCATTATTATCATTAGAATTTAAACAGTAATATCTTTCTTATTATAAGCTTTATAGTAAAAGCAATTCCAGTTCTGAATTCTTTATAAAAAACTACGTATAAAACTACCTCATTCGGTTAGATCTGTCCCTGTTCTTGATTTTGAATACCCATTTGTTTAACTTTTTCAAACGCTAATAACTCCTGAACCGTAACCCTAACCCTGAATCTGACTTTAGATTTGGATTGCTGGTCACGTGACGTATCTGAAACCATATCATATCACGTGATTTGGGGCCCGAGTAGGGGCCCGAGCGGAGGGGCCCGAGCAGACCCACTTTTGATAGTGAACCGACCAGTCCTAGGTCGAGTTGAATTTCCTTATCAGTTTTAACTGAATTTCCCATAGTAATTTTTTTTTGGACTACCCTTACAACAAATTGTCCTCCGGACAGGATAATAAATTATACAATTTAATCATAAAAATAAGAAAAGCAACATACTATTCTTTAAGTATTTAAATACTCATTTTCATAGAAAGACTTTACTTTGCTTACATAATACATATAATGCAAGTCTTAACAGATGTCAACTTTCAAGACTTCAAAACTGGTATTTCGTCATGGAAAAAATTTCTAAAAATCCAAAACTTTGTTT
>Ga0247760_1003082_pt1 | contig 11365 bp, 15 predicted proteins | sample UWRJL171409R4_FD_179936 | JGI IMG/M metagenome (GOLD analysis project Ga0247760, IMG submission 179936) | Plant litter microbial communities from Arlington Agricultural Research Station in Wisconsin, United States - UWRJ-L171-409R-4 | ecosystem: Environmental > Terrestrial > Plant litter >...
TGGAGGTTAGACTGCAGAGAAAAGAAGTAGAGAAAAGAGCTAGACAAAAATAGACCTGCCTGCCTATACTCGCGTGCCTCTTCACCGTGATTGGGGTCTTTCTGGCCATGGGCCAAATTTGCCACATTCGATAGACATCAGACGCATGTTTTGACTTCCATAGCAAGGACATATGGAATGTGCCGATATCGGCTGATTTCACAATTCGAACGGCCAGAATCGGCTGGTTGCCGTGGGCATGTGACGGTAGTGGGTTTCCGGTCACTCCCTTCCAAAAAGTTGGTCAATTTGAAGCCGCCTGGCAGAATGTCAAATTTGAGAGGCCACTAAAGACCTTGAATTTTTGTATCTCAAGACTTTGCCTTGAGGTTTTCTGGCGACATGACCACCCCAGTCGGGCGTTCTGGAGAGGTCGGTGGACTTATCACGGCCACCCGTGTTTCCAACTTCTTGAGAACTCTCACTGACGCGCCCTTCTTGGAGTCTAGAATGACCCTCGTCCGAGGGGGCCCTGCAGACCGCGCACCTTCCTCGTCGCTCCCATCGTCTCCAGAGCTAGAATCGTCGCTATCTGACCCCGAATCGCTCTCCACCGCACCCTCTTCCTCCTCCGAGTCGTCCTCCTCGCTTTCTTCCTGTGAGCTTTCCGAATCACTGGAGCTTTGAGCTTGATCTTCGACCTCTCCATTCAGCGCCTCCTGCTCTGCCTCGCTCCCCCCGCTGCTTCCTCCACTGCCACTTTCGTCCTCACTATCTCCGTCGCAGGCTAACGCCAATTCTTCGGCCAATGACAGTCTCCGCTTAACCTTCAACCTCTGGCCTAATGAGTGGACGTCTACAGATGATAGTTAGCTATGCTTCTCCGGGAGGATTTCATTTGACCTACTGTGTTCCAAGATGCCCTGGGTGGTGTTGCGACGGATAGGCTGCGGCCTCGTTTCGGGGCCTCGACGAGCCGGAGACCTAGTCTGCGATGGGGACAACGGTGGCAAGGGCGGCAGCGCAACGGGGCTCTCGAACGTCACGGAGAGTTGCGGCTCGGGTTCTGGCTCCATCTCGGCCGCTACGCTGCCATCCACAAGACTGGCGGCGTACGGTGGAGAGTCAAATTCACGACGCTCCAACTCCAGTGCGCGAAACAGGATGCGGTTGTAGCCCTCGTAGAAATGCCTGTGGAGCAGGTCGAAGCCTAACACCTGGTCAGCACCGGTAAAGCGACACCACCCAACAAAAGCGAGGAACACCCACTGCCACCACTTAGCTGATTCACTTCTTTGACGATCTTCAACTGCCCTTCGGCGAACTCGAGCGAGTCCACGGCCACCTGGATAGCTGCATTGACGCGCATCTCGGCCCGTAAATCCTTGACCAATGCCAGGTCCGCCGCTGGATCCCTCGATCTGTCTCGGGGCGCTGGCGTGTAAGTGTGTGCCCGCATAGGTGTGGATGGGGTGATATCCACGGTGGGGAAGCGTTCTGCCGGCGTCCATGTTGGCCGGCTCCGGATGTTGGATGGTGCCGAATCTGGGCGAGGACTGACGCCACGGGCTTGGGATGCCGTCGAGCTTGGATCCCTACTGGTTGAAGGCCGTTGCGGAGTTCGCGGCCGTCTTGATGCGGTGGGTATCGGCGCCTGCAAAAAGTCACCGGGCGACGTTTCGAAATAGTGGCGCTTGTCGCTTTGGATGACGTGATCTCTACCGCCAGGCTCGAAGGACAGCAGCGTATCAGTCAGGATCCTGTGAAGCTGGCCAAGAGTTGGACACAAGACTTCGCCAAGCCTCTCGCGCGATTCGTCCTCGGGGAGCAGCTCGAGGAGCATCTGCAGCGCGAGCTGAAGACTGGGGCCAACGGCGAGGACGGCGCCCAGCAGCGTGTCCTTGTCGGCATCTTGAAGTGGCCGGGCTGCGTTCAGGCGCTCGATGACTGAAACAGGACCCTTGGATAGGTTGCTATCACGCCAGACGGACCGCAGGAGCCATGTGCCAAAGTCGGGGAGGTTGAGCGCCATGGAACACTCGGGCGAGTCAGTCGCCCTGTTGCAGCAGCAGTCCTCACGGCAAGTCTCGGCTCACGTCGATAAGCACCGGCGTTGCGTTGCGGCGGAGAGGAGAGACGTGCGGAATACGCAAAACACAGATCAACAAAGACGGGAAGATGCAGGATCGAGATCGGGAGCCGGGACTGTCCGCGGAAGGCCGCTCCCGCACCTTGATGAGGGGCTTCTCGTTGTGGAAAGAGACAGAGGCGGTGTGGAAATGGCCCACCCCTGGCGGCCCACTAGACCAGGAATGTTTTAGTGGTGGCAGGTGGCGTGTTGGCGGGGCACCGGAATGGACCCCAGTTTGCAATCTCGGTGAACAAATCTCCGGCATCACGACTTTTTTTCAAGGCTCAAATAGGCGAGTTGTCTCAGCTAATTTTTGTGGTTTTCACCAGCTTCATCTTCTGATATGTAACCAATTGCCCGACAGATGCGGCACACGCGGGTATCCACTTTCTGACATTGCACCCCCTCCGCATGCCAAGAACTCAATGCACAAATCGGAAATCTAGCCGCTTCAGACCCTCATCCTTGCTGTTGAGGATGTAATCCTCCCGCTCCTCGGGCGACAGCGCATCCCACTTCGCGTCACGGACCTTGTTGCGCCATATATAAAACAGCTTGACGAGGTAGAACAGGATGATGTTGAAGCAGACAATGCCCAACAGGATCTTGTTGCCGCGGATGTACAGCGGCCTGTCGTCGTCGCGGTAGATGTTGCTAGCAATGATGTTGCCGCTTTGGACAAACATGTTGTACAGGGCAGCCGAGACAGCGCGTGTGCGAACCGCGTTGCTGTTGGTGGCGTTCCAACTGACCAAGATGGCGTGGCAATAGGGATACGACTGAACCCCCGTCAACAGCGCATAACGTACCCACGGAGAGGCGTTCGGGATGGCGACGAGGGCGGCAAACCAGGGCAAAAACCAGAGGTTGGATATCGACGACACGATGGATCGCTCGTTGATCTTGCTTGACACCCAGGTGACGATGAGGAGCTGGACGGCAAACAGGAATTGGCCCGGAATGGCTAGCAGGTTGGCCTCGAACACGTTGAAACCAATTTGGCGGAGGATGAGCGACAGATATGTGGAAACGGGCGAGGGGGGAATGTACGCTGTGAGGCCGATGAGATAAAGCGGCCACATCTCCCAGTCCTGAATGGCCTTCCACAGACGCGATGGCCCGACAGCCTGACGGTTGTTCATATCGCCCTTGCTAGGATCGTCGCGAAGAAGCCTGTTCACTAGGATCCTCTCTTCGTGTTCACTAAACCAGCCATCCTTTCCGCGAAACCAGTTGCGCGTCTGGCACGGCCCGGGAGGCATGAGACCCCACGAGAAGATGCCAATGATGAGGGTTAGAACGCCCTCGATCAGGAACAGCCACTGCCAACCTGACCAGCCGTTGACTCCGCGCATCTGCAAGATTCCCGCCGCGAGCAATGACCCGACGATGTTGACGGTGCTGAGGGCGGTCCAGAACCAGGCCAGGCGCATAGGAAGCTCCTTGGACTTGTAAAAGTATGTGAGCCACCTGGAAGTCACCCGGTCAGCATCTATCTAGTTAGGCGGGAGAGGCAGAGGCCTTACAGGACAATGTCGGGGATGAAGCCGCCCATGAGCAGGCCGAGCAAGGCCTTGATGGCGTAGAACCCGGCACGGTTTGTAAGGAATGCCTGCGAGCCGGCAGTGATCGACCAGCCGACCATGATGAAAGGAATCCATCGATCAGCACCGAGCTTCTTGCTGATGAGGCCGCTGGGCAACTCGGCCGACAGGAAAGAGGCAAGAAAGATGGTCTGGCCATAGTTGAAGTCGTTTGTGTTCATTCCTATTTCAGGCAGCCTGGTCGGGAGTTGGTGTGTTAGCGCACTCTGACAGCTCAAAACAAAAACTGACATCAGGGGGGAAGCACACATGTTGTCACTAATGGCACGGTTAATGTTCCGACGGTGCAGATCGAGTGCACAAAACATGATCCAAGCCCAGAGCATAATGCGGAGGTCGATCTTGCGGACTAGCTTCTTCTCCTCTTCGGGCGTCCATTGGAAATTGGGGTCGAAACGGTGGCGGTTCTCATAACGGGCATTCTCGTAGATGCCGCGCCAGTAGTCGGCCACGGCTGGGTCCTTGAACACGTGCTCCTCGGAAGAGCCGTAGCCGTCGCTCTCGTTGCCGAGATTGTCGGTCGATTCTGACGGGGAGCGGGCCGAATGAGTCTCGAGTTTTTCGGTCGGCAAAGCGCCCTTGGAATCCTGGACCGGGGCGGACATGGTTGTACCACGTCGGGAGTGTGACTGGTCCCGAGTAATCGGCACCTCACTCACACAGGGCTTGGGAGCAAGGATCAGGAACAAATGACGAGACCGCTTGACAGGTTAAACGAGACCGAACGAGACACAACACGCAGAGTGCATCTCCGAACATCTCCGCGGAAAATTGCTGCACGGCTTCGAGCTTTTATATGAGACATTGGACGAGGGCGGGTGGTATTGGGAATCGCTGGGACGGCTACCTGGGGAAAGAGGGTGACCCGCGTTGTCGGGGTTGGGCCAAGGGGCATGGTTGGCGGGCGTGATAGTCTGTCTGGCAGGAACGCGGGGGAAGAACGCATCTCTTGCGACATGTCGATCCCGGCTGCCGTCATCTTGCCGTCTTCGGTTCGGTTTCTGTTCCGCACTGGCTACGGTGGCGAGTTGAGAGAGAGAAATTTTGGAGGAGAGGGTCGTCTTATCAATGGCGCCATCACGCACGTTGATTGCACAGGTTCCGACAGGTCATGAAGTGCAACCCTATTCCGGCTTGTCTTGGGTCGTGTCCCGCATCCGTCAACCATGTTCTGGCGGTGGAAAGCTCAACGGCCAGCTAGCCGGCCCATGACCTTGTATCGTTAATGCTAACTCGACTCGACGTCTAGAGTCTGAACTGATGTGGGGGTTCCGTTACCCCACGTTCTCGGGAATAGTTTTGTGGTCTGGACCCGGTTCTAAGTTATAAACACGGGCCGGGGATAGTTAGTTGCAGCATTAAGTCGACGGAGCCCATCAAACTTTTGGTTAAACGCCGTTTGGTCTGGAGGTAGCAGAAAGTGATCACCCTAAAGAAGAGCAATCATCCTTTCGGTGTTAACAAAGTATTGGATCCCCCCATGTCATGGACATAAAATCCGAAATGTCTTGGTGGTTTGTGGAGGATGACGTGCTACTGGGATGATATTATGCAGTTGGCTACTATGGTAGATTCGCATTTTTGCAGATTCCGGTATTGCGATATTCTCGCTTTGGAGAAAAAAAGCATCAATAACCACGACCGGGTTGCTCAAGCTCCAAAAAAAGAAAAGAAAAAGAGAAGCGATGGTTATGATTCACGCCCGAAGTCGCCCATCCGTGGTCCAACTTGGCTGATGGACACGTATTCACGAGCTTGCTGGAAGCTTGAAGGGTTTTTTTCTTCTTTCTTTCGGGAATCTGACAAAACAGACAAATATTGTCCTGGCGTTGCACGGGAATGCAGGGCGCACCCACTGTGGATAAGCAGTAAAACGGGCGGCCCGTTTGGGGAATATTCCCCTTTGGATGCATAGCCCATTGTTTACTTGAACAACAGTTTGGACCACTCACACAGAATTAGGTAGGTTGGGATTAGGCCTGGTAGAAGAAGGAGACGGAAGCCAAGACAAGACCAAGACCAAGACTGGAAGCGGAAGCGGAAGTATTCCATCTTTCTGTGCTTGGTGCGGCCCACCTAGCTTGCCACCACGAAGGTAGGTACAGGAGCCATGGCGATTGCGTGCTTCCGCAGTTTTACAGCTTGCGTGGGGGTTTTGGGTGAATGTCAAAAGCGACTGGATGAGTACCAGATTTGACAAGATGCGATTTGACACCGAACGCAAATTTTCCGCCAGATCCAAAAGTTTTTCTTTTTCTGCGTTGTATTTGCGTTCTTCCCCCCCCGTTGCGTTCATTACATCGTTACGTATGCAAGTGTCTCCGAGATCCGGAGGGGTGCTGCCCTGTTTCTTTCCCACAAAAACATCATCTCATATGTCAAATGTAAACCCGTACGTCTCAGGACATGACTGATCCGGTACGAATGCCCCGTAACGGTGTCCTCCTCGTCTCTGCGCCGACACTCCGAGGAGCTTTGACAATTCGTTGACCGCGCCGCTCTCGTCGCCGAAGAGGTCACCCATGAGTCCCTGGGTCAGTCTCATGGGGTTGATGCAGTTTGACATCAGCCGCTTGAACGCCTACATTTGGGACGTCCGGTTAGCACAGGCCTGGGGGAGTATCGAGTCATGCAGACAGGGGAGGGAGGCACCAACCTCATGTCTTGGGCTCAGGTTATCCCCCAGAGCTGCAAGAGCAAGGGCCCCTCTTGCGATATTTGCTAGCTCAGTGCAGCCGCTCAACATTGCCTGGAGATCACAACTCTCACGCGAAGCCCAGGTGCCGACAAAGTCAACCAGGGAGACAACGGCCGTGTAGTTCTGGGATGCGTCGGATGCGTCAGGTCTTTCGACTGCGTCGGCTACAAGAACTAGCGCCGCGGTGATGGGGAAGTGAAGAAGGTGCCTGGAACCCCAGATTGTTAGTTATTTGCTCTGCAGACACAGCGGTTTGCTGAAGGGAGAAGAGAGAGCCAAGAAGGAAAGAGACCATACCAAAGGTCAATGAACTGTGTCGGCGCACTCCCACCTACCACCAATTGGATGGTCAACCTAGCGGCCTCCCTGCACCTGAGGCGAGACAAGAAGTTTGTATTGTCCTTGGAGGCCGCCGTCCGGGCGACCCAGTGCGCGGCCAGGACGGCGTTATAAAACGCCAGATGCATCAGCGAGGCAGGATCCTCCAGTGGGACGCTGCAAAAACTGGCGGTCGATGGTCGCAGCTCTGGGGGAAGCTGGACACGCCATCTTTCGAGTGCTTGCGCCAGGTGCGGCATGTCGTCTGCTGCGGTTGGGGCCTGGTCGCATAGGATCTTGCTGATGCGCGACTGGAGCGCAGCGAGTTCTGCGCGGTGGTGAAGGATGCGCGTGGGACGGCCCGTGGTCGCCATAATGGAGGGGGCGATTGCGCTTACGGGAGAAAATGGTTCCAGCTGGGGTGGAATACCGCAGCGAAGACTGAGCTCGGCGTCGAGAAGGTAGGCAATGCAGTAGACGTTGGTTCCGGGTCGCAGGTCGGGGTCGGGAGTGGAGGATGCAGCATCGACCTGCATCATGCGTACGGCGGTTGAGAGAAGGAGCAGGGTCATGCGGGTGGCGGGCCAATTTCGAGCAAACAGGGCCATAGAGAGGACCGCCTTTACCGCGGCGGCAGCGTGTGCGCCAGGGGTGACCAAAAGGCTAGGGAATACGCCAAAGGCATTCTTGAAGAAGGCCCAGGCGTAGACGGTCAGCTCGCGGAACGCGCTGTTGGCTGTCTTTAGCGGAATTGCTGCGGCCACGGTTGCGTGGACCATGCACTCGTGAACTCGTCGGTTCGAAGATGGCAGGCTCAGTGGGGAATGGGCTAGCTGTTTTGCGTCGGCGAGGAATCGCTCCTTCTCCGTCAAGGGAAACTCGCCGAACCAGCGATCGGCCACCTGGGCGAGGAGGAACAGCTCTGTCTCGCCCAAAGCGGCAGGTGTAGTGGCTGCTGCTGCCGCCGCTGCTGCTGTGCCCGTGGCCGCTGGCGGTGCTGGCGTTCCCATCAAAGGCGGCAGCTCAAAAAATTGCTGTCCGTCCACGCCCGCATTGTCAAAGTCGAAGTTCTGCACCCTCGATAGCACCTGCCCAAAGTCAGGGAAGTGGAACGCAGACTGCTCCGCTGCCCACGTGTCAGTAAAACCAGTCCCGATCGGTCCCGGTACCGGTACCGGTCCCGCCGCCGGCCCCGCAACACCACCAGAACTCCCCGGCATCATGTTGTTAATGTTGGTATCCACGCTCTCCTCGGAAATGTCTTGGTCATGATCGCGGTCGAGCTCAGGGTCGGACTCAGAGGGGTGTTTGGTAGAAAGCATGTCCTCCATGCGCGCCAGGCGTTCTTCGAGGGATTTGATGTACTCTTTGCTACAAAGTTGTGGTCCGAAGCATTAGCTTTTCTGTCCATTCAATGCTTTGCTCAACTGATTATCAATGTAGGTATAGAGAGATAGACAGACTACCCTCTCACCTTTTTCCTGGACCCCGCCTCCTCTGCACGGCTGGGTATGTGCAGGTGACGGATCGATCGATGCATGTCGAACATGAGGGTCTTTCGCCGTCACACCGCGTCTTGTGCGTCCTACAAAAGGTACACGCCTAGCATGCCGGTGCAAGTGATTTCTGTGTCAGCATTATGTCTTGTCCAGCTCCAAAAAAAAAATCTCTCAAACAAGGGAAGTCAAGTCGTTGTCACCTGCGCTACCCGGTTCTGCCGCCGGTCCATAGCTCAACTTCGTATATGCCGAGACCGATCCTCCACTTTTTTGTTTCGTCGGGACAGGATCAAATTGATCTTGCGACGGAAAGAGGGAGAAGAGCGGGGCTGTTTTCTGAAGTCCGAATGAAGAAAAGCGAAAACAAGTGGAGGTCCCCCCAAAAATTGAAAGAGAGAAAGGGCTAAAAGGGTTTCCAAGAAGGAAGGAATGCCGCTGGCTGACGGGGAACTGGAAGGGATTGAATGAATGGTGTTCGGAAATCGTAGCCGATCAATGAACGGTCGATACTTTTTTGGTATGTGGTTATTGTAACCCGCCGCGGGCAGTCAGTCAGTCCAGTCCAGTCAGTCGGTCTCACTGGTGGGCAGTTGTGTCTCCTCCAAGAGTTTGTTCCGCGCCTGAGCTCTTGTTCGGCAAAAGGGTTTTGGGTTGCACGCTTGTGTAACCATCCGCATGTGACGTACAATGCCCCTGTGTAACTCGAGTTTCTGCAATCCTTCAGCCCTGTGCCAACCACAACGGCCGACAACTGGGGCCTTTGTGAAACCCCAACCCGCGTTGCCGCTCGGAATCAATTTACTTCCGGCGGTTGTTCGCGGGCTGGCTGCATGTGCATGCAAGACTGTGTTTGCTCCATGGTGCCTAGTTGAGGCGGCAGGCAGGGCAGGCAGACAGAATAAAATGAGCATCACCTGGGTCCTGGGTCCTGGGTCCTGGATTGCTTTTCCTTGGCATCCCCCGTCCCCCCCCTTCATTCACCGTATTTTCCCCCTATGATAGAAGGGTCAAGGCGTTACTGCGTTGCCTGTGGCGCGGGGGTCTCCATGCCGGTTGCACCACCAACAGCATACTCAACTCATCCCCCTCCTCCTTGGACCGGGGCCGAGGCAAAGGATTCCTGTGCATAGCGCAACGTGTCGCGCTTGCTTGTAGGGCTGTGGGGAGTTTAGAGAACCCCCCTCCCCTGTCACGCCAAGTGGTCTAGAGACAAAAGAGGTTGCTCGCCTAAAGTTAACTTGAAATGTAGTGTTTTGTTGTTGTGTAACACACATGCCTTTGAACAAACCAAACCGCCCCCAAACCCATCATTATTCCCTTCCCCCATACTTTCCCCCCTTTCCCCCTTTCCTATTATCCCCCCTCTCGATCCTACGCAGCTATTTCTGTTCGTCCCTTTTTGCCAAGCTGATCCGCATTCTCAGTGTTGAGCGAACACCCGCAGAAAATCTATGCTGCTGATAAGCATGGTCGCCAATTATGGTGTCCAAGTCGGTGAAGCCCATCCGCGGCGTATTGACGGGATTGTGGTCCACCAGCTCAAAATCGAACCACCGCGCGAGCATGAGGAAGCAAACCTTCATCTCCTCCATGGCGAGGGCTTGGCCGATGCAAGCCCGCAGGCCCCGTTCAAACGGCCGGTGGGCATTCCGTGGGAAGTTTGGCTCCGGCCCTAGGTGTCGTTCGGGAAGAAATTCCTTGGGTCGCTCAAACACCGCTGGGTCGTGGTGGATCGCGTGCGCAGCGATCATGAAGGTATGGCCAGCCAGCGGGTATGTTTGTTCCTTGTATTTGAACGAGTCCCTGCAAACTGCGTCAGTCTCTCTGATTTTCTCCAAGTCACCCCCTTTTTTCCTTCATCTTACCAGTCTGTCGGTGGCTGTCTGACAACCATACCAATGGGAAAGAACCGAAGCGTCTCGCTGATCACGGCCGCTGTGTACTCGAGTTCTTTCAACCGGCCCATGTCCTGTTGGAGCATCTCAAAAGTCTTTTCGTGGTCCTTGTCAAAGACACGGTCATGTTCCTCTCGGACTTTACGGAGCTTGTCGGGGAATACCGAGAGCAGCATGAAGGCGTACTGATGTGCCGGCAATATTAGCCATATTCCAACGTCACCACCGAGACGTCCATGCAGCACTCACAGTCAGTGTGTCGGTTGTTGTCCCCCATCCCGCAGCGAAGAAGCCCTTTGCACTGGCCGGCTGTTAGCGTCGAATATTACCATGGTTAAGATATCGCAAAACACTCACTTGTCCATGCACAAAGTCATGAACCCAGGATCCAAGGGGCCCGCCTTCTGCACCTGCGTGATGAGCATCCGATCGATAATATTAGTAGCTGTGGTCCGGGTCGGCAGGCTCTTTTCCTTCATGCTCTGCAGCGCAGCGAAGCGGCTCTGAATCATTGGCTCGATTTCCCTGTCCATGCGCGCCACAACCTTTTTGATTTTCCTCTTGATGAGCCACGCGGCAATGGGGTTGCCAGCTGCCAAGTGATTCAGCTCGACCTCGGAGGAGACCGCCTTGAGCTCGCGATAAATCGGCGAGTCCGACGTCTGAGCGTGCAACCGCTCACCAAAGAAGACATTGCTCGTCACGTCGAAAGGGAACTTGCCCACCTCGTCGTCCAAGGCGATAACCTTGTTGGCACGGGCGAGGGCGTTGAACCGCTGATGCAGAATCTTGGCTTCTTCGAGGACAATGGGTTGGTATGACTTGGTAGCTGCGGGGTTGAGGCCGGGCGCAATCATGTGGTGCAGTTCCTTCCACAGGTCGCCGGCTGTCGCCTCGATGAAGCCGGCACCGAGATTGCCGGCGAAGAAGTCCTCGACGATCTTTGCCTGGGTGAAGGAGTTGACCGTCGTCGGGATGGCGGCTGCATCAGGTGACGTGCACACGACAAATTCAGGCCCAAAGGGCCAGAGGTCCATGTAGAAGAGGTCGGGTAGATTATAGTCCTGCTTCATCTGCGTGAATGCCGATTGCAAGTAGCTGCCTTTCGGCATCTTGGCCAAGTATTCACCGATGATCTTGGCATGGCCAAAGAGGAAAGACGATGGTGGAGCTGGCTGTAGACAATGCAATCAGGAAATGCAAACAGCGAAGTCATGGGGGGGGGGGGGGGGGGGGCCCCC
>Ga0247760_1003083_pt1 | contig 11364 bp, 9 predicted proteins | sample UWRJL171409R4_FD_179936 | JGI IMG/M metagenome (GOLD analysis project Ga0247760, IMG submission 179936) | Plant litter microbial communities from Arlington Agricultural Research Station in Wisconsin, United States - UWRJ-L171-409R-4 | ecosystem: Environmental > Terrestrial > Plant litter >...
TTACTACGGCCTCATGCCCGCTCCCAGCAACCCAGTGCAACGGCGTCTATTCCTCCTAATCCTTCGTATTAATCGTAGCCTCCCGATCCAGCAGCAGCTTCACCACGGCCTTATACCCGCTCCCAGCAGCCCTGTGCAACGGCGTCCCTCCCCCCGATCCTCCGCATCAATCGTAGCCTCCCGATCCAGCAGCAGCTTTACTACGGCCTTATGCCCGCTCCCAGCAGCCTAGTGCAGCGGCGTCCCTCCCTCCTCATCCTTCGCCTCAATCGTAGCCTCCCGATCCAATAGCAGCTTCACCACGGCCTTATACCCGCTCCCAGCAGCCCTGTGTAACGGCGTCCCTCCCCCCCGATCCTCCGTATTAATCGTAACCTCCCGATCCAGCAGCAGCTTCACCACGGCCTTATACCCGCTCCCAGCAGCCTAGTATAGCGGCGTCCCTCCCCCCCGATCCTTCACCTTAATCGTAACCTCCCGATCTAGCAGCAGCTTTACTACGGCCTTATACCCGCTCCCAGCAGCCCAGTGCAGCGGCGTCCATTCCTCCCGATCCTTCGCATTAATCGTAGCCTCCCAATCCAGTAACAGCTTTACTACAACCTTATACCCGCTCTTAGTAGCCCAGTATAGCAGCGTTTATCCCTCCCGATCCTTCGTATTAATCGTAGCCTCCCGATCCAGCAACAGCTTTACTACAGCCTTATGCCCGCTCTTAGCAGCCCTGTACAGTAGTATCCGTTCCAACTGATCCTTCGTATTAATCGTAGCCTCCCGATCCAGCAGCAACTTCACCACGGCCTTATACCCGTTCCCGGCAGCCCTGTGCAGTGGTGTCCGTCCCAACTAATCCTCCGCATCAATTGTAGCCTCCCAATCCAGTAGCGGCGTCCCTCCCTCCCGATCCTCCGCATCAATTGTAGCCTCCCGATCCAGCAGCAGCTTCACCACGGCCTTATACCCGCTTTTAGCAGCCCTATGCAACGGTGTCCGTTCCTCCTAATCCTTCGCATTAATCGTAGCCTCCCGATCCAGCAGCAACTTCACCACAGCCTTATACCCGTTCCCGGCAGACAAATGCAACGGCGTCCGTCCGAACCGGTCCTTAGACTTGATAATGGCGGCACCCTTCTTAAGCAGCTCCTCAAGCAGCACCCTAACCACATCATCCCTTTTAGAAGCTTCATTTACGTCTACAATTACTGCCAGGTGTAAAGCAGTTCTGCCGTTATAGTCACGCAGTCCCGTTTTCGAATCTCCCCAGAGACGCCGAACTATGTTGGTATATCCCTTCGATATGGCCCAAAGCAATGCGGTACGCCCCAAGTTGTCCACAAAGTTTATATCTACCCCTGCCTCAACGAGTGATTCTAATACGGAGCTACTTCCATGCATAGCTGCGTAATATATAGGCGCCATTCCGCTAATATCCTATGTGCTAATTTTTGCGCCTACTCGTAGGAGATTTTGCAAAACTAAGGGATCTTGATGTCGGCAAGCGTAATGTAATGGCGTCCGTCTATGGGTATCTTGTCCGTTAACGTTAGCTCGATATTCCAGTAGCTTTAATAAGGCCTCAGAGGACAGGCTCGCAGCTGCATAATAGAGTGGTGTCTAGTCGTAGATGTCCTTCTCGTTAATCCCTACTCTATCTACTTCTAGGCGCTTTTCGAGATCCTAGGAGTAATCCTTGTAAGCCATCTAGTATAGATCTGTAAACTTAAGCGTCTTGTCTTCGCCCGTTAAAAGATTGGTGTGTTTAATAAATAAACATCCCTAGGGACGGCCTTATACCTTATATAGGTTAAGCAGACGTATTGCGATATCGACGCCGGTATTCCGTAACTTGTTGTCAAGTATCGACTTAACCTGCTCTAGCTCTTAAATATCCCTCGGCTCGAGTTGCTAAGCTTTTATAGTCTTTAAAACGTCGGTGACTGCATGCAAGCACTCCATTAACAGGGCAGTGGCCTTGGCGACAATGTCCTCGTATTGTAGGTATATCCTCGCTGTTCGAAACTGCTACAAGTACACATCGGCAGCCTCCTTCCAATACCCTCGCTATTCGTGTGGCCGGGCGTATTTTCTCGTCTATTTAATGATGGTATTAATACAAGGTAGCCTATCCTCCCCGCTGAGTAGTGGAATAATGCACTGGTAGACTTCCTCCAGGCTTCCAAGTCCGGTGCTGTGGATATCCTGGGCCATTTTGGAAAGCTGATTGTTTTATAGCGTAAAGGAGTGCCAGGCTGCATCGTGGCTGGCCTAGCCCGTTTCTGTAGGGTATATGTCCACTTTACCGGGCATAGGACCTACTATGTTCTTCACGGCGGCCCACATAAAGACGGAGAATATATACTAGGCGAATAATGTCCCCAGGGAGCTATATAATTCGGTTGCCAAAACTACATGCGTCTTCTCCTTATTACCGCCTTAGCGGTTAACTATATCGTTGCTAGGGGTTGACGTCGAAGGTCGGACCTTGTAGAATTATCGCTAACCCCCTGAAGAAGAACTAGGGCTCGAGCCGGACATGAATCCGACGATTCGATACGTCTCCACCTCGATTGTGGTGCCGTCATCGGTTGCCTCCTCGATCTGCTCAACTTCGCGGACTCTAACGGCACCGTTAGGCATCCACTAGCGGAGATGCTGGTGCAGGCATTCTAAGTATGAGCTAAGGAGCTGGAGGCTCTGTTTTACCGGTGTTCCCTTTACCCGTAACCACGCGTCGTCCTTTGTCAGTTTTCGATTTTTCACCACATCACGTTGCCGCTCTTCTTTCTCGGCATCCTTTGGATTCTCGTGTTCGTAGACCGAATACAGCCACAGCGAAAGTGCTGCTTCAATCTCGTCCCTGTAGGCTTTCCACCTGCCATTTTCGAGCAGTTCCACGCGAAAGCGGACGGGCTCGCGGTCAGACCCATAGAGCGACTTGGTAGCCGGGATGGACCAGGTGAGCGTTCCCTTTGGCAGCGTAGGACCAAAGAGGGCATCCATTGTCGCTTCTATCGCACGCGCCAGGGAGATGGCCTCTACAGACGCAGGTCCGTGCCAGTCAGCCAGCTCACCAAGACTTCTCCGTATTAACATCACCCTGTGGGCTGTCGACTTCTCCTGGTCCTGCAGCTGTTCCATTAGGGGGGCGGCGGGGATGCTGTTTGAGCTCTTCTCTAGTTCGCTGCAGTGTTTTGCATCTTCCACCGCGGTAATTCTCCAGTCCCAGCCGCCGTCCTTGTCGCCTTCGCCGCTTTTTTTGCCGCGCCAAGGTCTCCAATAGGTGTCTCCTTTCGTTATAAAGGGACACAGCCAAGGGGTATTCTCGCGATCCCCACCAAGAGTCATGGCCAACCAATCCATCTCATGGCCTGGAAGAAGAGGCTGCGAGATGAGGGGTTTAGCAAGATTGCAACAGACCCACGTTCTGAAGATAGTCATGACGATAATTGCACCAAGCTGGGCCAAAGGGGCAGACCAGTGCATACCGCGGAGTCCGACAAACTGCGCGGCAAAGCCGCAGATGCTGACCATGGTCCCGATAGTGGCCGCGACATATTTTAGTTCTCGTACTCGTCGCGACGTCGTAATAAGAGGCTGTGCGCTCTCGGGGAAGATTGCAAAGGGCTCAAAAGCCTAGTCGTTAACGGTTCCAGATCTCTGCAGCCAGACAATTCGAGCTGCCTTACCGGCCGCCGGACGGTACCTGCGCTCCATCGTGCAGGTCTCGACGACGTAGGCACAGGTGAGAATGCCGGCCACCAGGAGCAGCGTACCCATCGCAGTGCACGGAAAGGAGTAGCCAGCAACGGGGTTTTCATCCTTTCGTAGCGTGAGATGGTATGTGGCAAATCCGGAGAAGATGACGACCCCGACCTGAAGGATGATGCCAAGCGCAGCAACCGCATACAGCTCTCCCCTGCCCACTTGGTTCTGGATATTGAGCGTAAGGTTGGGTGCGGGGACGAGATTGGGCCGATGGCCGATAGTGTTTCGAAGAATAACCGGGAAGTCGTCCGACTCCTCGTCGCCGCTCTCTGGCCGAATAAGCTTTCCGAGGATGCGTTCTCGGATGCTAGGCGCTAATAGGAACGTAAGACACGGTGATGGAGGGGGGTGGATACATTTCACTCACCATTGTCCTGGAGGTACTTATTCCCACTGTCCTTCTTCTCGCTGTCCTTCTCGCTGTCCTTCTCTTCGCTGTCCTTCCCACGGCCCTCCATTTTCATGACCTGCACATTCTTGGCGATGATTGGATCCCCAGGCTCACTCTTCCCACCTTCCTCGGGCAGGAGGAAGATAAATTCCCGGATAGGCCCTGCGCCCATCACTCTCACGACCTCGCCGCCGTTCCAGAGCTCGCATACCTCGTTCGAGGTGGAGGACATCAGCTCGGACTCGGCGACGGCGCGGCTCTCCCTAGCCCTTCCAATGATGGCTTTAAGCCACGGCGGCCCGCCGACTCGGATAGCGCCAATAACAGCGGTGATTATGCCCAACGGGGCCATTGCCAAGATGATATTGTCAGCCCAGCCCATGGATTGGCTCATGAACTGCGTGGTAACCCTTTCTCCGAAGAGGGCCAGCAGCCTAAGTGCGATGCAGCGTCAGTGCACCGGATTATGCCACGGAGACGGCGACACTTACGGAGCTAGGTCGGTGGGCAAGTTGTTGGCGATATCATCTCCGGCGTCTGCGGCGGCGGCGCAGGCGGCATAAGCGGCGAGGTAGACTCCGGCGAGGAGCCGCAGTTGCTTGGCGGCCAACATCGTGAGGTAAGGAGATCGGAACGGGCAGATGAAGATATCGAGCTTCAGAGCGGCTGCTTCCTCGCTCTTCGATACTCTCGAATGAGAATGACCACTGTTGGTTTCAGCGACGGCGAAATATGGTGTGCGGGGTCTCCCGGCATTTTGATGGTTGTCCCCGTTGGGGGGAACAAGCTCACAGCAGAGCTTCTCCACAAATGGCAAGATCAAACGGCAGGTTGCGCCTGGTCTCCTTAGGGCGGGGAAACGCGGGCCACCCTGGCCGACCACCGCGATCGGCGCTGTGCTGCGGGGTGGAGTTGGGGACGTGGCACCTTACATCCCTGATCAACCAACACGATGTGGGGGGTTTGCACGAATCACAAGCAATAACTACTGAAAGGATAGCGCCACCTAACCAAAACAAGAATAAAGGCTGCCGCGATAGGCCATCATGGCGATGCAAATAGAGCGTTGGGGATTCCAAGACACCGGCAGATTTTGAACACCAGCCTACTGACCTCCTTCAAAATAAGGCCTTGATTTAGACGGTCAATCGCGCATTGAAGTACGCATCTAGGCGCGCGCTAAAGGACCCGCCTGCATTTAATTATGGGATTAGTACGGCGCGGGCCGCGTCGTACTCGCACCGAATACTACCGATATTTGGTTGTGACCCAGAATCGCATTGTCGCAGTCTGTTGTTTAGGAAAGTGGCTGTACATTAGAGCGCGTGGATCGAAGCGCGTCTCAGTTGCAGCTTCCATAAGGCAATCAGATCTGTGGCTGGGGCTAATCGTAGGGGTAGGATATCACATGACTTTACCAGACGCTATTTACCTAAGGTTACTAGTCTGTACTTTTATAGCTGCTAGCTCTGGTGTTATATGCCGTAAACAAAGGTATCTGTAGGTACCAGCTGGTCCGTGCATTTGTGATGTCATGGTTGAGCCGCCGCTGAAGAACCTTTCGGAACTTCCCGCTTCGCTTTAGGAGTTCCTCCAGGCACAGGAGGGACCGTGCCGACGAGCGGCCCGCCAAAGGAAGCCTGGAGGAACTCCCAAGTGGCAGGCTTTGGACGTGCCTCCACACGATTTCGCGGCTCGCTGGGCGCTCGCCGCAAAATCGCGTTCCGGCCCGAGCTGTTTCGGCAGGGAGGGGGCGCCACTGTTGTAAGACGGTGTTAAACACAGTAAAAGCAAGAAAACACTGTGGAAGAAGCACAGTGTAGCGGGGAATGCGGAAAGAAAAGGTTGGCCTGTGCTTTTGCGTCTTCCAGCAAAGAGAGCTAACGACCACGTGTAAGGTCATGTGCAAGTTACCGGGGTGAACCAGAATCGGCCGAATGCGGCAGTGGAAGTTAGTCCGTGCTTTTTTTGTGTCCTGGGTGCCGCGCCTTTTTTGGTTCTTTCCTCTCCCCTCTCTAGCAGGCGCCTTGCGGTTCCTTAAGGATCCTTCCGGAACTTCGCTACGCTTTAAAGTTCCTCCAGGCACTTCGCTTCGCTTTAAAATTCCTCCAGGCATACTTGCTTCGATTGGGATTTTCATTAAAGCTGTGATTACAAAATACAAATAGAAACAATCACTATAAAAGCATGGTGAATTCAAAGTCAGGTTAAAGCCTTCAGTCTAGCTTTTAGTATATACCGTGCGATAGCGGAGCGGACAAGCGTATTAAAGGTAGTCCGTATTCTCCCAGGTACCGTTTCATCTCGGTGGTTTCATTGACTATACCTTTTCTCAGAGTGGTATAGGAGCCGTAGGCGGGGTAAGCTTAAATAGAGTAGTGCTAAATGTACTCTTGGAATAAAAGCTTTTAATACGGCGGTAACTCTAGCAGGTACGTTTATATATTCTTAACTTTATTAGTTAGCAAGATGGCTTTAGATTCCATCGGCCTACGTAGATTCTAGCTCCGGGCTCCGGGTTCCGGGTTCCGGGACTAGTCTAAGCTGCGGAGCCGGGATCCCGGATCCCGGAGGCTATAGCCCGCCCCTGTACCTGCTATATATTCCCCGGTTCCGCGTTACCTTAAATTCATATAAGTAGATAGGTTATTAGACCGCTAAGTCGCTATATCTAATACTTTATATTAAAAATAGGGGAAGATATTATCGGTATTATCTAAGTCCTATTAGACGCCTTTACCTACTAACCCGGCGAAGGAAGAGGTGAAAATAAGGCTATTATAAAGCTTCTTTACGATCTTTTCGAGAAGGATTACCGGCCTAACGAGTAGAGCCACTATATAAAGGGCGAAGTTAATACTAAAATCTACAATAAAATACTACTTACTTTAAGCTATTCCGAAGATAAGTTGCGAAATACTATATAAACGGGTAAATACCTATAATTACCTATTCGGGAATATATTCTTTGCCTTAACGGGCGGTAGAGAATTACCGCGGCTTAGAGGAGGTTTAGAACAGATTTTTAGTAGCTTGTAAAGCTCTATTGCAACTATAACGTTAAAACATTTTCGCGTTAAATTAAATATATAAATAGCGATATATGCTAGAGAATTCTCTAATTTTATTTTAAAAATACTAAGTTAACTGAGGATTAGAGGTTTAAGCTTTTACTAAACAAGTGAAAAAACCTTAATTAGCTACTTTAAACCGAGGATAGAGACGGTATAATACCTAGCGGACCTATTATAGACTAGCCCTACGTTTACTTACGGAAGGGCGGATTTAAGTACTAGGGTATTATAACGGCTCTCTATAATATTCTTAGCATCCCTAAAAAGGGAGTTTAAGCTTAGAAGTATATATAAGTATATTATATTATAATATTTAAATAACTTAAAGCGATACTTACATATAATCTTCTCTCAAATCTTTCGAATCGCGAGTAATATACTCTTAATTATACGTTATTTCGATACTAAATTTATTAGCGATATAAAAAGCCGTAATCCCTTAAATAACCGAGATAGAAGCTACTTAAGGTATATAATAGATATAGGTTAAGCCCTCCCTAAAGTGAAAAACCTGTCTATCCGGTAAACAATTATAATAAAGCTTCTCTCTCTTGATGTAATTATTTAAAGCTTTAAAATATTCTACAAAAATATGGTATACTTTACGATTAGGGTTAATATCCTAACTTAATATATTTTTAATAAGGAGTTAGATAAAACTTAGAAGGGTAATAAGTCTACTTTCTAGAGACTATTTAAAGATTAAATACCGCCGGTTAAACCGCTTATAAAGGTACGGGAAGACGTTATTTAGCCCTTAGTTTCCCTAGACGGTAATTTAGCGTATTAATTACTATTTCTTGATAAGCTTAGGGATTTTCCTTATTTATTAAACGAAAAACTCCTTTAAAATAGGCGCGGTAAGCCTTTACTAATAATTAGAAAGGATAATTAGTACGTCTTCCGGCTTTACGCCCGAGCGGGATAATAAGGATTTTCTACAAACAAAATAAATCGCGGGCTTATTATAGCGCCTCTACTAAGAGGAAGTAAGGAGTGGGAGGAATTAAGGCGGGGATAGGAAAAATTAGATGGGGATATACTAATAAAAGACTAGCGATCCGGGATGCCTACTACTCGAAACTTTTTTAACTTGTAGTAAAATACCTTCCTTTCCACCCTTTAGTAAGCTAAAAGCCAAGATTAAGTAACGGTAGCTTTTGTGTAAAAGGATTTTATAAAGATGTTTTTCGGTTCATATTCATATATGATTAACGGACTAGATATGCTAGCCGATTAGCCTTATCGACCCCTAACTTTTCTCTAGCTAGGTTTACCTCCTTCTAGTAAATTTCTCGACCAGATACTACATTTTTTATACACTAAGTAGATTTCTGGGCTAAATTCACATATCCAGGGCGAGCCTCTATTAAACCAAGGATCGGAGCAGGTGCAATAGACTCGGCAAGACTCCGAAATGGCAGAGGTCTTGGACCTTCCACATAGTGAAACGCCAGTACTCAGTACGGCGGTGGTGGATATACGAGGAATAATGCTCGCCGAGGCACTTAACAGGGGCGATCGTGACGAACGTTACAAACCGCGAGGGCGGGAGAGTAAGCCACGTAGCAAATCTCCTACCTCCCGGGGCCTCATCTCCAGAAACCACCGAGAACGCAGTAGGATAGCGTAGCGGTCTCCAATTCCTCCTCCCAGCCCGATTGCCGCGGAAAGGGCGTTAAGGCCGGATGAGGGGCTGGTCAGCTAGCCGCAAGCGAATTCACAGAACCTGCCTCGACCTGCTGAAGATCACCATCGTGAAAGCCGTGAGGTATCCAGGAGAGGAGCTGGGTCGCGTAGTAGATCCACTTTCTCACGAAGTCCTAATCGTCACCGTCAAGAACAAGCTAGAGGAGGGTCACCGCGGTCTATAATTACCCCCCCAGGCCCTCGAGCCCCTAGTCCTCCGGTTTCTAGTCCTCCAGCTCCTAGTCCACCTATGGGTGAAGCGACAATGGTATCGCCCGCACAGAGTGTTATACAACCCCTTGAGAGACCACAGACCCAGACTACAACCGAAGGCCCGGTCAGCAAGCAACAGGAAGGGCCAATCCTCGGTACGGCACTGCAAACCCTTATGAATTCTCAGACAACGGAAAACCTATCTCAGCTTGGTGGTGACAACCGCCATAAGGTATCGAGGATGGGAGATGGGTCACGTAGCAGATCCCCTTCCTCGCGGAAACGACACAGATCCGACCAGCCTATGCAACAATCGCCGATAACAAATATACTCTCGGGTAGGGATATAACCCGTAGAATTGTTCGCAGACAGCGGGTCGTGGGGCCCGGCGGGTTTACCTCAGGGCGGGTGAACGCACTAGCAAAGCGGTCTCCAGTCCAGCCTCCTAGTCCTCCTTCAGCCCCTAGTCTTCCCGGGGTTGAACAGCACCCCACACAACCGCCGCAACCCCAACAGATACTAGAGAGTCTTGATCCGTTTACGCCCGGAAGTCCAGGAATCCCCCCCCAAGAGCCTATATCCGTCCAGACACCAGACCCCATACAGCAAGCTCAGACAGGAAATATACACCATGCGGCAAACCACAGTACACAGAGGGCCACGGGGCACTCAGACCAGCCTAACTTAGAACAGTCTGAAGAAGGCCCACAATCTCCAATCCAGCTGCCTGTTAGGGCTGAATCAGCTCTAGAAGAGCTAATGGTGCAACCTACAACCAGTCAGACGCAGAACTCGCAAGCGCCTCAACCTCCAATCCAGCCGCCTGTTGGAGCTGAACCAGCTCTAGAAGAGCTAATGGGGCCCACAATCAGTCAGACGCAGAATCCACAAGCGCCTCAACCTCCGACGCAGACTGTCAGTCAAGAACCAAGACTCGATCAAGCACGGGATACAAGGGGGTCTATACTAAACATTCTGCCTCAAGATGAGGAGAGCGTCCGAAATGTCCTCTACAAGCAATCTAAAAGAGGCCGTTCACGTAAACCACGCAGTAAATCGCCCACCTCTCGAAGTCCTATCTCGCGAAATCGTCGAGAACGACGGTCTCCAATCCGGTCTCCAATCCGGTCTCCAATTACTCCCGAAGCCGAACGGGCTAGGGCATCACCGTCGAGACAGCCTCCAGTCAATCCCCCACACCCTACAAAAACATACCAAATACAGAACACAAGCTCATTGGCAAATGAACGTCCTGCTAGTGAGACGCAAGAGCCGGCATTCGAATACACCACACCGCAGCAGACGACAGAGGCAGGAACATCGAAGCGATCTCCAATTCGACCTCCTAGTTCCCTTTCACCTAGCCCACCCAGAGAAGCCGCTGAAAAACAGCCGTCAAGACGTCCGAAAGCCCACCGTGTCGCCGAAATAGCAGATACGAGTACTTATCTAGACGAGCTCTCAGTCCAACCCCAAGTTCCAGACGGCCCCGCGCAGCAAACGATTCAAAGTCCGCTTCAAGATGAGAGTACTAATCGCCGACCGCTACCTCAGCCCTCAATCCTTTCCCCAGACTCTACATTACCTCGGCCAAAGAGAAAGGCAATAGTGGAGCAAACTAGTATTGCTAAACGGTCGAGGCGATCCCCAGTTCTACCTCCCCACGATGGCCAGCCCCAGGCGCCTCAGCCACTACAGACAACGGAATCCCAGAATGGCAGCAACCACACTCCAATAGAGCCCACTATCCCAGCTCGTCTGGGCAGAGAGCCTTCCAACGAGACCCAAATACCCAGACGCGGCGGGAGGTCTCGCCTGCTCAGCCGAGAGTCTACTAACGACATCCAAACACCTAGGCGCAGCGCGAGGCTCCGATTGCGCAACGAGATCCAAACACCAAGGCGCAGCGAGAGGCTCCGTCTGCTCAGCGAGCCGAGCACGCCCCGTCAGAACCCATTAGGGCCATTGCAAGATCATCGTAGCGTGTTGCAACGTAGGAGGAAGGCTAACCGGGCTGACCCCTCGAAAAAGTCAGGTCGGGCGAAAGCAGGGGCATCCAAGAGATCTCCGGTCCCTCTCCAACTTGCCTCCCCCCCAAAGAAGCGAGCGGGGAATGGTAAGAGGACCCAACCAAAAGTCCTTAAAAAACAAAACGGAAGCGATATGAGGGCTTCGTCATCCTCCGAGACACACCTTCCCCTACGATCCATTCCAGGCAGTCCAGTTGCACC
>Ga0247760_1003084_pt1 | contig 11358 bp, 12 predicted proteins | sample UWRJL171409R4_FD_179936 | JGI IMG/M metagenome (GOLD analysis project Ga0247760, IMG submission 179936) | Plant litter microbial communities from Arlington Agricultural Research Station in Wisconsin, United States - UWRJ-L171-409R-4 | ecosystem: Environmental > Terrestrial > Plant litter >...
TCTTGTTTTCCTCTTTTTTTTTTTTTTTTTTGGTTGGGGTATGTGGAAAAGCATACATTGCCGACAAGGGACTTCCTGGTGACAGGTGCTTGAGAATGGAGCCGAGGCGTTCCACAGCCATTGTTGATTGTGATTGATTGTGAATCTTTAGATTAAAAGAATTGATCGACTCCAAGAAAATGCCAGAGACTGATCAAACAAATAACAATCGCAGTTTCGAACTGGAAAGACGGAAAACGGCGGGAGGGCGAGGGACAAGTATCCCGGCGTTTCGCGGTGGGGGTTTTTACCGAGGCTCCTCTTCTCGGGTGCGCGGTTTGGGTTGAACATGATTTGTCGTGGTACCGCATGTTAGTGTAGTGGGCTGGGGGTAAAGTGATCCGGTGGTTCCTTTTGAGTCAGTCTCCGGGCCAAGCCGGCAACCGCTTAACAATTGGTACTTTGCCTCTCTCCCTTCGGCAGTTCGTTCCTAGCGGGCAAAGCTCCAATGCTTTTTTGCTTGTCGTGGGTAGGGCGCTTCAACTCAGGTTGCAGTCCTCCGAAGCCCGGCTGCAAGTATCGGCAGCGGTTGGTCTCAACACCGGTTAACACTTTAGCAGCTCATCATCGCTAAATCCCTTCTACTCTGTCAGGCCAAAGTGCAGTGCATCGACTTGACGCTGGTTTGAGACTTGACAAGTCATGGCGCAAATAAAGCTGACCTCGTAATGGATCTAGTCGAGTTAGGAGGAGACACACGAGGGAGTGCCCAATTTCGGCCATAAACATGGAGCCGGGTGCCCGACTCTGGAATTTTTTTTGGTATTTTGGCTTTGCAAAAATCTGACGGGTAAAAAGAGCTGCCCGCCATGTCCAAGTCCTTTTGGTGGGGTCATCCCAGTGTCCCTCATCTAGTGACCTAGGTGACAAAAGCGGTCTTAGCCTTCCAGGGTGGAGAGTCGCCAAGAATCTGGGGCGTGGTGCCAAGGCAGCCACTGAGATCAAACCTCCACTTCGAGATGGAGACACAAGAAAATGGATGCCCCGTGTTCCAAGCTCTCAGCTGAGGTTCATGTGCGTTCAGCCCCTGACGCGGTCTCTTTTTTGCACACCCGATGGCGTTTCTCAACTTTTCGTCTACCAGAGTTTTCTGGCTGGATTTGCGATCATCACGACAGCCCTTTTTCCACTTGGGTTCTCTTGGCGACGGCGATGTCTGGGGAGAGACATCACTGCACATGAGAAACCCAATTCTTCTTGTCACTCGTTTGTTTATTCATGAATCAGCGCCGTTTTGCGGACACAAAATTTACGCCACCGAAAGCCCCGCCTGTGACAATCTCGCGATTCCTGAAAAATGATGTTGACTTCAACGTCTCTCGTCCTCCATGTCCTGGGCGCACTCTTCTTTCACGTCTCTCCTTCTTCGGCTGGGCCCCTGGCATCGCCTAAACGAGGACTTGTCTTCACTCCTAATTCGACTTTCCCGACGGATTACAAGATTTGGACTCAGCAGCCATCGGATCTGACATGGTACTACAACTACGAGCCGAACCCCTCTCCCGTCTTCAACTCGCTATCGCAGTACGAGTTCGAGTTCGTGCCAATGTTATGGGGCACGCCATCTGATCCGAGCGATACGTCGTTTTTCAGGACGATAGAGAGTCTGGTCAAGGAAAAGGGCATCAACATTACGAATGTGTTGTCCTTCAACGAGCCGGACGGTCCCTTCGACTGGGGTGGTAGCAACATGGACCCCGATGTCGCCGCTCAGGTGTGGGTGAACAATATCGAGCCTATCCGCCAGATGGGTATCCGAGTCGGGCTGCCGGCCTGCACAGGAGCCCCTTCAGGTCTTCCGTGGCTGAGACTCTTCATGGAAAGCTGTTCCAAGGTCATCAGCAACGGGGGCCCAGCCCGGAACTGCACGTTTGACTTTGTGACTTTACACTGGTATGGCCCGTTTGAGGGTCTAGCAAGTCATATGGGACAGTATTCAGCAGAGTATGTCTCCCCTGTCGAACCTGTGATACGGCTTCGCGCTAACCTCAACTTGGATCAAGATTTCCAAACAAGACCATGTGGATCACTGAATATAACCTAGACCATCAAGACCTGCAGTCTACGCAGGCGTTTTACAATATCTCAGCTGAATATTTTGACCGGTTGGGTTTCGTAGAGCGGTATTCTCTGTTTGGGGCTTTCCGTAGTCATGTTTCTAATGTTGGGCCGAACGGCGCCATGCTGAACCGTGATGGTGAACTCACCGATATTGGCGCCTGGTATTTGGGTCGCCAAGGGACTGGGGTTCATCCCGTCAGCGGCGCACCAGTCAGTAATGGCCGTCCACCGCTCAAGCAGCCGGGGTTGTCAACGGTACTTATTGGATTTGTCGTGGGGACTCTGCTCGGTCTCTAGACACGGGGAGGGCGACAGCCATACCTTTGTATCAATGTGTCAGTCTGGTCTCCTACCCAGGGGGGCTGTGGTAGCCAGCTGTCCAGTCACGCACTCGGGCGCGTGCAAATATTTATAACTTACCATATAGACGTTAATATATACTGTATATTGTATATTTGAAGAGATATCAATAGTGGAGAATCGCCTGGCCATCACTGCACTGGTGATTCAGTGGCGTGATTGCCCTCCTTCAGCTCGACAAGGCGTCGCCCTTTTCCTTTTTTTTTTTCCCCGGGATAAATAGGATGAAGGAAGCTGAAACATGCCAGTAACGGCACTGGCTGTGTTGATAGATGTGAAAAGTTCTTTTGCTAGATGTAGATGTAGTACCATTTAAGGGGCATGTCTCTATAAAACTCCTGTCGAAACATCCAGACATGCCTATTTTTGCCTGCTCTCTGTGCAGGTTAGGTAGGTAGGTAGGCACCTAGTTTACATTGATATTGAGTCCCGCCCCAGTCCGGTCCTTGTCACAATTGATCGCATTCAACTTTGAAGCTTCCTGTTAATAAATAAATAAAAATAAATAAAATAAAAAATAAAAAAGGAGAGAGAGAAAAACTCTCAAAGCTAAGTACTAGATATACTCCGCGACGCAAATCAACAACATTACTTCATATCAACCTAATCCATTGCTCTTGATATTTGATCCATCACATACGTCAAGTCTGCTTCCGCCCACATTTTCTGCAAAAATCATCAGATAACTCGCACGCATTTCCACAAGCCGGACAATACCGCACACTCGCGGCCTGAGAAGAAGAAAAAGAAGAAGATGCAGCAGCAGGGAACGACACCCCAGCTGTATCGGCTGGTCCCTTCATGTTATAAAACTGCGGTGTAGTCGGTGTGTTTTCTGGCGTCTCGACAGAGGGGAGCGGATAGTTCATGTTGGCCCCTACGCTAAATGTAGGTGATGATGTCGATGATGATGATGATGATGGGGAAACCAAAGGCTGGCCGGCCTGTACAAGTCTCACCGAAGCACCCGGAACGGCTACGGCGGTAGCCCCGAACGATGCCTTGGCAATGGCTCCTTCCACGGCTTTTTGGATGCGGAGTTCCTCGGCTTCTTCCTGGCGACGCTTGGCTTCGGCGGATCTCTCGATTTCTGAGGCCTGTTGGGCTTGCGCAGCGGTTTGGCGTTCGACTTCGCGACGCGCAGAGGCGCGGGAGGCCCCGATGACAACGGCCGTGCCGAGGACGGGGTGACGACGACGACGTCCAAACATGGCTAGTTCAAGTTCAAGTTGGGTTTTAAAGGGTTACTCTCTGGGGGGGTGTAAGAGCGTGAGATTTGTTGTGGCCTTACGGTGTTGCAAATCCTGTAGAGAAACTGGACGCTGGGAACAGGGCGCGTGTTTTCATCTCTCATTGTCTTTGTTCCAGAAAGACACATAGCTCGAGAGGGGTCGCAAACTCGGGTCAGGAGACTGAAAAGTGCCTGGCCGCTTTGAAAGGCAAGCAGTGTACATGTACGAGAACATCACGCCAGCAATCATTGATTCGCTCGATTAGCGATTCCCGAGTTCCGAGGTTGATTACGTTGACTGTCTTTGTCCTTGGGGCATATTGATTCATGTGGAGACGTCCGACTAATATTGAGCTTCAACCCATTCCCGTTCCGGCTACTCGGCGACGCGACAGAACAGGACAGGCCGGATCCGTTGTAGGTCGTGGAAAACTACCTACCGATTGATTCCGGATTCAAAATGCTCTTCGTTAAAAAAAAAAAAGCGGTTTCTTTATTCTAGTTTACGAATATACCTGCAGAATAACACCGACACTCAGGCGCCTTGGACAGTCTCCAAATTTACGCTCCCGATAACCGCTCTCTCTTCCAGACACAACATTGAATCCCTTTAATTGATCAACAACCCAAATTCACCCGCGCCATGAACGACATAACCCCCCGCAGCAAGGGCACTGCGTCCCGCGCCCTTTCCGTGTTCCTCCGCCTCTTTGAACTCGTCTGTGGCGCCATCGTGCTCGGTTTAATCGCCCGAATATTTTATCTCATCGACAATGCCGGCGTAACCAACGAGCCCAATGGGCGTCTGGTTTTCGCGGCCGTGATTGCCTCGCTCACGATACTCTGGTCCATCTTCAGCATGCCGCCGCTGGCGTACTCATTCTGGCTTTTCCCCCTGGATTTTTTCTTCTTTGCCGCGTGGCTGGTGGTATTTTGTGTCTTGGAAACGCTCACGGGAATCGATACGTGTGATTCCCAGTGGTTTAATACGTATTGGGGATATTACTGGGGGAGATGGTATCTCATGGCACCGCCGGGGGGGTCGCTGAATATCAACTGGACGGGCTGTTCGGCTTGGCGATCGGTTTTGGCGTTTTCGTTTCTGGCTTGTATTATGTATTTGTTGAGTTTCTTTTTGGTGAGTATGCCTAAAAAAGATAGGCGCGTAACTTATTTTGCTGACCCCATGGATATAGGGAGTCTACTGGGTCATTGAACATGGCCGGATCAAGGAACGTCACCACCGCTATACCAGGCACATGGCTTCGCTGTGAGTCGACACTATTTCTCTTATTCTTCCTCTCGTTCTAACTATCATGTAAAGACACAAACGGAAACGTCAACCTGCCGGGACAGCTGCGGCAACAGGTGGTGTCATGCAGCAGCCGCCTCCGACCATTACAACCACCGGACCGGCCGGTGAACCGTTGAACGTGCAACATGGTCCTCCACTTGCTTCAAACTCTGCTGCTCCGGCCCCGGCTTTAGCAGCGGCAGCAGCTTCAGGTTCAGGTTCGGATTCAGCCCAAGCTCCACTGTCGTCCCATCCTCCTGTGTCGCCACTGAGTCCAGCGGGATCGTCTGCCGGCGTCACTGGACCTACTACCCACCCTGGTGCCGTCACCGGAACCGGAGCTGGAACTACTGCCGATGCGTCAACCAAGGTTTAATTAGAACGCAAGGGCGTCGCCAGCGGAAAAAGATGGACTGGTACCTAGGTAGGCTGACTGGTGGTCCGTCTGGTAAACTGGCTGTCTGGCTGCTGATAATCGGTGGTTGAGCTCTGAAATATCCAACCCGTCTCTTTTGCAACGGCGGAGAATTGACACAAGTTTTCGGCCCCCTCATGTTCCACACTTGCTTCATGGAACCTTGCGTATGTCGACTCATGTCTCGCGAGATGGATGATATGAAGGTCCTAAAATCCACGCGCTGGAACCGTATCGCATGCCATGTGCCATCCAGTGGTGAGAGAGACCAGCTCATGTTTCTTGGTAAACACAAGATGAACATGCATTTTCTCAAGGCATCAACCAGATCAGAGCCCTGGTTTTATGACTCACCTTAAAACTCGTGATAGAATTGCAGTCCAGGCAGAGCCAGTCCCTCAATCAGCCATCCGGTTCCGGAGCCTGGAAGTGTCGATTTTAAGGTGGCCCATGGACTTCATCGATCCTCAGATCAAGTATTGGCGATGTTGCCTGGCAAGCGTGGACGACAGGGATCATGGTACCTACCGAGGCCTGTGGGACCCTTGCAGAATAGGGGCTTGGTCTGTGCTTTGGGGCCCCAACCGTTGGTTCAAACCGAGGTCCAGGTCCCAAATAAAAAAAAAATGCTCTTGAGCCAGTCAGACGGGGAAACGGAATGCCGCGGCTGAGGAAAAAAATTAAAAATATTCCGCACGTTCCAAATGGACCATCAGCTAGCTACGTACCTATCAGCCTGTTGACCACGGGGTCTTCACTTCGCAGCTGGAATGCAAAGATGGTGGCTTCATTTTCGCTCGGCGCGAACCGATGAACGCCATTTGCCAAGAGTTGGCGGCACGAGGCGCAAAGTTGAAACATAGTGTGAAAATGGATTTTCATCTTCAGCCCTGTGAGAAGTGAAAAAGCTGCCCTGTGTCGGTGCCTGTGTGCCCCACACGCGTCGACCGTTGCCCGTCACGCGCGCCCCTCACCTCACCAATGACTGGAGTGACCAAAGCAACAACGCTGCAGGGGATCGTAATCCCGATAACTTGCATGACTCCCGAGACACCCCTTTTTTCTTCCAAGATTTCCGCAACTGAGCGTTGCTGTTCGTTCGGTCTCCCCACTGCAGCCATTTGTTCTTGGACGCAGAACCGCGATTTGGAGCAATAGGCGAAACGGCCATGCACCTCGTATCGACGCGCCATCCCCGTTCAGAGCAGCCAAGTCAGCCTCAAAATGCAAATTGAACGGTTGCTGCGAACCGGTCTGCAAAGTTGTGTGGTGGGAATCCCGGGGCTGATTCTCCATGTAACCCACACACATGACACCCCCCTGTCCCTGACTCCCATCCGGCTTTGACCCCTCCCCCCTTCCCCATGAAGGGATTGGATTGCGAGATGGAGGGGTGTGCTTGGTGTGCGGCGCATTCCATGTTTGCCGTCTCTTTAAAGATTTCTTGGCTCCTCCATTGAATGCTAACGTTAGGTCCTGGGCGTGTTCTCCTCGTGTGTGCTGGTCGCATTTTTTCTTCGCATCTTCAACATGTCGCGGCCACAGCAGTTCCCCTCGACCTGCATTAGCGGGAAGCCACACGACCACCATGTCTCCAACGTCACGATCCACTACAATGGCTGTCTTCGAGAGTCCAGACGGAGGAAATTCTTCGAATCGCTGCCTCCCGATGCCCAAGCGCGCATTCTCCGCGATAATGAGAAGGTGGCAGAGCTCCGACACCGTCTCGAGACGGCGCAGTGCGATTCCACTGCCGCCGCCCGTCTTCGTACCTTCAAACAAGCCATGGCGCAGTGGCATGCTGCTACAGGTCGTCCCTACGCCGCATATGGTCCAAACGGGTCCTTCGATCCCGACTCGCGACGACCATCGGGCATGGCCGGATATACCGGCTCCGAAGATCTGGTCAACGACTTTATCAAGGCTCCCGTCTTCTACTTCAAGGGTGGACGGCCAATGCAAGTCCCTGGAGTGCCAGGTAGCTTTCCCAGCCAGAAAGTCACCATGGCAACCCTCTTGTCGGAAGATGAGACAAGAAATCCCATCATGCAACCCTGCGACGACGATGTGGTCCGATACTTTCACCTTCCCGCTAACAACATGATCTGGGTCGAGGAGGTACTTGCCCGCTACTACCATGAGAAGCGACCCCTATCAGACCGTCTCTTTATGAACTCCAAGCTCCGAAGGTCAAGGACGAAGACAGAGGCCTTACTGCGCCCGGAGTATTGGCAAGGTCAGCAGAACTTTGATCACAACTCAGAGGTCCATGCTCGACACATGAGACCGTTCTGCGACTCCATCTCGGTGGACTTTGCGCCATCCGAAGCCAAGAATATTGCCTTGTTCATGCCATACCTCCACTGGGAGACGGATCGGGGTCGAGTCAAGTCAGCCGAGATTATCAAGGAAGTTAACAAACAGCTGCCACGATCCATGTCCGAAGTCGTCAACCAAGCTCAGCATCAGTTGCATCCCTCACAGAGCAACGACACAACATCGCCGGTCTGGGTACCGCCGGAAATGGGAGATCCCAGCCGAGATAGGGTTGATAGGAGACGGGCTCTTGGTCACGTCTTTCGCACGGCAGCCGCCTTGATGGAGGCCATGGATCACCACACTGATGAACAACTCATGACAAAGTACCTCCATGCCCAGCCACCACTTCACCCTCGCAGAACTCTAGATCAGTCATACTACGGCGCGTTGAAGAGCACGAGAGCCAGAGATCGAGACCAGGTTGTGTATCGTGGCACTACCCCTGAACATCACGACTGTGACGGCATGGACGTGTGTACTCAATGCAACGAAGACATACGCAAGGTACCGAGGATTATCATGGTGGATCAACTGTGGTTGTGGATCTTGGATGAGAGTGAGTGTGGTCATCATACCTGCCTTGGATTTCATGTTTTCAGACGCTGACTTGATGAATGTTAAAGGAACTGTTATAAGCTGTTTCCCCCGACGATGGGGCAGGAACCGACCTGACCCTTCTGCCGTACACAAGAGCATACGGGCGCGTCTACAATACGTGCGACCGGGGGAGATCACATCGGCCTATGATCTGACCTTGATGATTGTCGACGAATGTTCCAGAGTCTTTTTCGACCGAGCAAAAATGGACGACCGGAAACCGAACCTGGTCGATCTCTTCGCCTGCGCCATTCGAGATTTGGCGTACAAGCAGACCGCCGCGTTCGATCAATTCCTTATTTACACCCACCTCGCTTCGAGGGACTATAATAAACGCGATCAAAATGCAAGCGACAACGACTCAACTCAGAACACGCTGCTCAACATCAACCCCGAAGGGAATTTGCTCAAAGAAGTCAAGGATGTGGTGGATGAGATTCACATCATGATGCGCATCAAGGAGCAGCAGCAAACCGTCATGGAGAGTCTTGTCAAGCAGATTCGCCGAATCATGCTGCCTGTGGCTCGACTCAGGAAGAAGACGCCATCGCAGGTTTCCACCTCGTGGGATCTGGTTCTTGGTGCGGCCATGGATTCGGACAGTCCCTATGCTGATGGGGACGACGACGTTCATGAGTTGGAACGAGAACATGCAAGACAAACCCTTGATCGAGCTGACCAGCTGTTGGTTGACCTGTCGGAGCGTATCTCTGAACTTCAGGCGCTTTTACAGATTGCCATGAATACATCATCAGCTGTAAGTGTTCTGGTCTGTTTAATTAGAATAGTATACTGACACGGAGAGTAGTTGAAAGACATTCTCACTCTCAAACAACAACAAGCCGGCGTCATCGAAGCTCGCGAAGCCGTCAAGCAAGCGCAGCTTACCCTCAAACAGGGGCAATCCATCATGATCTTTACGATTGTGACCATCGTTTTTCTTCCCTTGTCATTTTGCGTCGGCTTTTTCGGCATGAACTCAATCGAGTTCAACGACGGGAAAGTCCCGCTCGATACGGAGTACAAGCTCATGTTTCCGATTTCCGCCGGCATTATCTTCATTGCGTTTTTGTTTGCCTTTTCGCGATCCGTGCTCAACAATAGCGTCGTGGCGCTGATGCGAAGCAGCGTTAGCTTTGGCTACAATACGGCGTTGACGTGGCTCATGGTAAAGACGGGCCTGTACGTGGCCGGACGCGAGATGATGAAACAGGCTAGGCGACTTCGTGATCGAGAGAACAAGATTACCGGAGCCATGAAAGCCGAGGTGATGCGCAAGGAGAAGAACCTAGAGAAAATGCGTGCGGCAGGCCATGTGCGTCAGCTGGCTATGAATAGGTCGAGCACGAGAGGACACTTGGGGGATGATTTGAACGACGCGAATGCCGCCATGGCGAGTGGGAGGACAACACCGTTTAGTCCGTATAGTACGGGGGCGCCGGGCAGTCCGTTTATGGGGCAGAAGGGGCCAAGTAGTCCTTTTGTAGGGCAGAGTCCGTTTCAGGGGCAAAAGGGGTCGAGCACGCCAATGTCGGAGGTGGATGTGGAACTGGGGGAGAGGAGGCCGACGATGCGGCGGATTGCGTGAGCTAGAATAAGAATTCATCCATGCAATGCCAAAACTCCAGACCGGCTAGGTACCCAAGTAGGAAGATGCAAACACAAACTGTACACTCATCGAACAGAATATCAATTCCAATCCAAAATCAGTCAAGGCTCATTCCAACACTGGGCCTTGTTGGTCGCCTTCAAACAGTCTCCCCTCCCTCTTCTTGATTCTCCGGCTGGGGATTCTGCCATTTCCACATCAACCGACCTACTCACACTGATAACCAGACTTGCCGGGCCCTGACCATGGCCATGATGACTCTTGTTGTCGTTCGTATCATCACTCTCACCCTCACTCTCACTACTGCCGATTCGTTGAAAATACGTCACGCTCGATGACGCACTTGTAGTTTTACTTTCTGTCGGGATAGGGGGCAACGGTCTACCCCTTCCTGCTGTGAGGTTACTCATCTGACTGACCTGACTAGTAGTGGTAGCTTGACTACTAGCCAGTGCAGCCGTGACGCTAAACGGATCATTTCGTCTCCCGAACCCGACAAGTCTTGTGCCACCGCTGCGTTTTTTGCCAGGACCGTTTCCGGGATTTTGTTGGCGACGAAGAGAGAGAGGTTCAGACGGGGTAGCAAAGTCGTGGGTCCAGAATTTCCGAGAAAATACCGGACGGATGAGAATCGCTTGTCCGACGAGGATGGCGACAAAATCTTCGCGGCAGGACCAGATTGCGGCGGTGGGGCCGTTTGCTAACTATTCCTCATATTAGCGCCCCTTTTTCTTTCTTTCTTTTTTCTGTGGATTTTTGGGCAGTTGAGGTGAGAGGTAGATAGGGAGACAAAGAAGGAAAAGGAGAGAGAAAAACTTACAACCAGGACAAAAACAACACGTAATATCGCCGCCGTCATGATAAACACGCCCGCGCCAAACAAAAAATACAGCCCCATTTTCCGCCAGACGGTCGCGCGGACCGGCAGGATCACGGGCGCGGGAATCGCCATGATGCACAGGTCGGTAATCAGATTCATGACGAGCGGGGGCACCATGTTGAGGAAACTCTGCGGACGGCAGAAATCCCCTTGGTCGGGAAACACAATCCACATGCGCTCGTACGGACGACATGGCAGGAACAGAATCAGCATGATAGACAGGTAGGTTACCCCCACGAGCGCCATGGTGGGGATGATGAATTTCTCGACCCATAACCCGTTGACGACGCGCTGGTAGAGGAACAGCATGTTGAGCTTGAGCAGCCAGATGAAGGTGATGTAGGTGGCCACGCCGATGCAGAACCAGATGGTGCCCGTGATATACGGCTGCGCGGCCTCGGGCGGGCCGAGAGCGAGGGCTTGTCGTTCCGAGAGGGAGAGCGCGTGCAGATCGCCGAGCCCGCCGACAATATGGGCGGCAACAGTCATGGCTGTGTATGTTATCTGGTATCAGATTTGTTAACTTGTGTTTCTTTCTCAAAAAAAAAAAAAA
>Ga0247760_1003085_pt1 | contig 11358 bp, 11 predicted proteins | sample UWRJL171409R4_FD_179936 | JGI IMG/M metagenome (GOLD analysis project Ga0247760, IMG submission 179936) | Plant litter microbial communities from Arlington Agricultural Research Station in Wisconsin, United States - UWRJ-L171-409R-4 | ecosystem: Environmental > Terrestrial > Plant litter >...
TTTCCTTATTGTTTAAGATTCTTTTGTTGTTTTTTGGGTTTTAGTTTTTTTTCCTTAATCGGTTTTTTTTTTTTTTTTCTCTCTTTCCGTGTACCGTTTATATTCTTTATGTTATATTCCTTTCGTATCGTTTCGTCTCGTCCCCTACCTTTCAATTTTAATTTTTTTTTCCTTGTTCCAAGATTCATAATAATCCCCGCTGGCTTTGACCCGTCAACCCTTCTAACCTCTCCATCAACGCCCTCTCTCTCTCTATCAGCAGACCCGAAACCGCATACGACATGTCTGCCAACGATGGGCCTGTTCCTTGGCCTGTTCCTGATCCTGGGTCAGAGGAGGAGCAGCACTTTTTTGTTGCTCTTGAGGAATCTTCTTCTCCTCCTTCTCCGAAACAGGAAGAAGAATAAAAACTTTCCGTCGTCGTCGTCGTCGTCTTCACCCTCGAACCTGAACTTGAACTCGAACCCGAAGAACTCGAACCGGGACCGGAGCCAAGATTAGAACAAGAACAAGAGCTAGTCCTGTGAACAACTTCCCGACAACGCCCCGCCAACCGAAGGATCATCCCTCTTAAATAATGCACCATCCGCAAGACGAGGTAGAGGACCATCTCTGCGTTCAGGGCAGGTTGCGAGGAGAGTGAAAAGTTGCCGAGATTCAAACTCACAGTCCCAGAACTCCCAGAACTCATATTCATGTTGAGACTCAGGAATTCCGACATGTGTGGACTGATACCAGTGGTGGTGGTGCCTGTGGTGGTAGTGGTGAGAATACAGACGACCCGGTCGAGGAGAGACAGAATGTACGAATAGCAAGTCAAGGTCTGCTGCATGGTGATAAAGTTTATTGCCGTCGTCGTCGTCGTCGTCGCCAAACCGTTGTCAGGCCGCATTTGATTTTGGGAATCATCAACATCGACATTGAGGATTTGGCTGGTATTTATTTCTTGTTGTTGTTTTTCTTGTTGAGGTTGCTGCGGGGGGTCAACTTGTGACAGAGACTGCGAACAGTCTAGACTGGCTTGCAGAATGCCGAGAAAACTCTTGGCTGCTTCCAACCCCTCTTGGACATGCTCCGGTCCGGATCCAGAATGTGCGTCATTCGCAGCCGACAACAAGCGATGCAGTCGACCTTGCAACTGGACCAACCTGTCTGTCAAAGACGGAGTTGTTGTCATTGGTGCCGGTATCGGTATTGGGGTAGCCACCGACGTGCCGTGGTAGGACTCGGTGTTGTTAGTGGGGTCCGGAGATGGTAAGTTTCCATTTCCAACATGCAATCGGGTTCCGTGGCCGAGAAAAGTTGCTGTTGCATGTGCAGACGGATGATGGTGATGATGCGTTTCTTCAAAAAGATGGCCATCTTGCGGATGAAGAGCCGCATTGCATGTCCCGGCAGACTGGTTCATGTCAACCCCCCAGTCGAGATCGGCCGATGAGATTCCTGTTTTTGGTCGGGACCCACCACTGTCAGTTATATCTCTCCCTATTCTGGCCTAGACTGTTGTTTATGCACTAACCTTCAGGGGTGGTAAGGAAACTCATGACATCAAACGGTGATTCAATGAGTGTTGTCGTTGCTGTCGTCGTCGCACTTGCACTCGAAATATTTTCCGCTCCTCCTCCCATTTCACTTCCGTCCACAATGGCCGACGACGACGACCCCCCTTGACTACCCCCACCGGCAACTGTAATGGCCGCCGATAAAGTCATATCCGGCATCATATCGCTCGTCACACTACTCGACATTCGACGGTGATTCGGCTCATCAGTGTGCTCAACAAGTTGTTGCCGAGACAAGACGACAGAGGCTTTTCGCTTGGGACGACCCATCCGCGAAGACTTTTGATAGACACAATCAATGTCTAGTCTCTCGCATCGACCACAGCGACTGTCGGGACCGCCGATGCGAATGCACCGGTTCTTGAGATCGTGACATCGGTCGCAAGCCGCCCGGAGTTTGCCCTCTCGGCTGGATTCTTGAGGCTGCCGATGCTGCATATTTGTCTGTCGGTGTTGGTGCAACGAGTTGATTTTAGTGTGGGAAGTTGGAATTGGCACTGGAATTGGCGTTTCTGGGCACTCGCCGTGGCAAAACTTGGCCTGGCATTGATTGGCATGTACCAGACGAACATATCTAAAGTTGGGGCGGCCAAGGCCATGGTTAAGACAAGACAAGCCCTGATGCCAAGTTTTTTCTCTTCCCCCTCTATTCTCCGTAGGGGTTGCCTTATCTCTGGGCAGTCATCCCAAACAAGACCGCCCAGAGCAAAGGAAAAAAGCTACCATGGTGTCATGGCCTGGTTACGGTAGGTACCTACCTACCTACCTACCTACCTAAGCTGAGTGGTGAAATGTTGCTGCAAGCCGTTTGAGGAAGACGCAAACATGTGGCGCGGTGCTGCGGTCGTCGGGCCTGAATAACAAGGGGGTAGGTAGACTGAACATTTTTCAGTTTGTTTTTTGGGACATTGTATTTGGCATCTTACCCCTACACTTTTTCATTGTCAGGGAATATGCAAAAAGGAAGAAGACAGATCCCTGTGCCTGTGTGTGTGTGTGGACAACAAGTAGAGCTGAGGCCCTGCTGCTCCCTCCCTCCTCTTCCCCCGGTTATGTTTATTAGCTACCTACGGAATTCCTCTCCAGGGTGTCTTGGGTGGGAAAAGGATTCTACTACAACGTGTTGGCTCAGGGATGAGGCGGGAAAACGTGAACCGCACAGCAGGGATTAGTTTATTGGACAACACCATAACACATGGCCACACACACACACACACACACCAAAAAAAAAATGTCAGGGTTGGATGCCAAGTTCGATGCGGTCAAGGGTGCGCACATGTAATTGATTTGATTCTGAGGGTCGACTTTGTGTAACGGGGGATAATCCTACATGTATGTTTGTTGCGAGAGACGTAACACGAAGGATTCTCGGGATTCTACATAAGGGATTCTAGGATGAGATTATCCCTAGTAGATACGCAACTACGTGATGCGATCCAGTCCATACTAAGAAGCGTACCCAGAATACTAGGCAAACCCACACTTCCTCTTCAAGCTGGTGCTGCTGGTCCCACGAAATGGGATGCTGAACCCCCCCCCACACACAGGGGCTCCCCCACAAAGGGATCCGCGAGTCAGCATCTTCGTAAACTTGACAGTTACGGCATGCTCGGTTAGTGGAGCCTTTTGAGGTTGTATTTCCGAGAAGGGTAATCGAGGTGTGGTGCGTACCTACGTAGTAGTATTGGAAAAGCACGTTATGAGCGTATAAGTTTGTGTGTGTGCGACCGACTGTGTGTGTAACTCACTCGGCGTAAGCATACATGTGCACAACACAACAACACAACGTGGTACACGGATTTGGTTATCAACCAAGATCAATCGTGGTTAAATCTGACCACCAGTTCTTCCAGTCCCCAAAAGTCGCCGGTGCGGGTAACCGGCACAGACAAAAGGTTCAACCAATGACAAGAGTTGCCGCTTTTTGCTATCAGGTCAAACAAACAGGCCGACATGACGCGCGAGACCCAGACCCCTGCGACCAATGGAATTAATTGCCTGTTGCCCGTTATGTTGCCCGCTGTTTTTTTCCTTCCCGCTGTCCGTGCTGGTGCTGGTTGGGTGCCATATTCTCAACATGTGTTTTGGATGCAATGAAACGGTAGGTTACCAAAATTTACCTTCTCTCTTTGGGGGGTTGAAACCAATGCATATGCATGCAAGCGAGATGTGTGTCTGTGGTACTCCTTAGGCAGGTAGGTAGGTACCTAGGTAAAGGGAATCCTACCAATTGATGCCGGCCCCGACCCCGACTTGCCGCATTCCATCCTTTTTTTTAGGGAACTCGCTCCGTATTCCGTAAGGCAATCCGTCACGGAATTTCCCACCCGACAACAAAAAAGTTGCAGCACGCAAATCCAGCACCACACCTTACTTAGGAGGCACTACGTTTGGGCATCCCCCCCTTCCCTCAAAATGAGTTCCGAAAAGGTGAGCCGGCCTCTTGCGTCGGATGATGCTGCGATGCGCGATCCTACTCGTACGAGTGACTGCGCGGTGCAAGCACAAACACAACCACAAGCAACAGCACCTCCAACAGTAGCAACAGATCCAGCAGCAGCAGCAGCAGCAGATCCAGCAACAGGCACAGTTGGTACCCCACCGAAACCACATGAACGCGACAAAAAGAAAAACGCGGAAGAGGCCGCCACCTCCACCGCCGACGAAGAATCCGGAGTGGTGCCTGAGGAATCACCCCAGCAAGATGCCACCCTCACGGGATATCGCCTCATAGCCGTCGCGGTGGGGGTTTGTTTCGGGGCGCTGATGATTTCGGTGGATATTTCGATTCTGGGCACGGTAAGTCTTTCTGTCCTTCTGCTTATCATATCCTATCTCACCTACCCTCCTCAAGTACCTTACACAGGTTCCGAGGTTGTTATCTACCTTACTTACCTTGGGTATCTTCCTCGAGCACGTTTCATCCCCATCATCTTAGGCTCCTCTCCTATCCTATCTTGCCCTATCCCACACTATCCCAGGCCACATGTAGGGAATGGGTTGCAACTAACGCCACATCGGCGCATTTTTTTTTTTCCTGGATAGGCCCTACCGTCCCTCATGGCCGATCTGCATGACTCGCCCGGAAATATCGCATGGTACCCCGCAGCCTTCACGCTCGCAACCTGCGCGCTTACGCCCGTCGCGGGGAAAATGGCGGCAGTTTTCCCCCTGGACCTGGTCTACAGTGCCTCCACCCTCGTTTTCTTAGTAGGGAGCATCCTCTGCGGCTGGGCCCCTACCCCCAGCGCGTTTATCGCCGGGAGAGCAATCGCGGGGGTAGGTGCCGCCGGTGTGGCCAGTAATGGACTAACGATTCTGGTCACGATTGCTCCCCCGAAGAGAAAACCGGCTTTGATGGGCATGGGCGCGGCGTGTTTCGCTATGGGGTTGGTGGCGGGTCCTTTGTTGGGGGGCGCGTAAGTTCCTATCTTCCTATTCTACATGTAACTATTTGCCTTCTTTCCTACCTATCCTATCTGTGTATCCTATCTACCGAAAGCTATCTGCCCCCCTTTTTCCTTCTTTTTTTTTATCTTTTTTCTTTTCTTTGTATAGCACATCCACGCTCGATAGCACTGGACCGCACTGTCCCGGACTAGATCGTCCCGGGTCAGACTGCACCACAACTCCGAGGATGTGTTACATACATATAACTGTCAGAGTTACTCCGTGCTGACAAGTATGGATTCCACAGATTTACCGACCGACTTACCTGGCGATGGTGTTTCTGGTAAGCTCCTTATCTCGATTCTTCTTTTTGGTTTTTTTTGTCTTTCTCTTTTCGGAACAAAGTGCTTACTATGGTAGGATCAACATCCCCTTTAACGCCGTCACCCTCGCTGTCGTCAGCCTGTTTTTCCACCCCCAGCAAGGCCGAGGCGGTAGTGTGTCGGGCCGAATCCAGAGTCTCGATCTCCTCGGCTGTGTTATCTTCGTCCCGGGCATCTTCATGTTCCTCTTGGCCATGCAGATGGGCGGAGATGATAACACATGGAACAGCCCCACGGTAATCGGCTTATTCGTCGGTGCCGGCGTGACCTTATTACTCTTCTTGGCGTGGGAACGGCACCGCGGTGACGAGGCCATGATTCCGGGAAATGTAGCCCTGAGGAAAACTATCATATTCACCTGCTTGTTTGCGGCCATGCAAATGGGTGGGTTGACTGTGGCTTCTTACTACCTGCCTGCGTGGTTTCAGGCCATTCAGGGGGTTGGTCCGCTGGAAAGTGGAGTGCGGATCTTGCCGACTGCTCTTTCTCAGTTGGTGGCTGCTGGGATTGCTAGTGGTTTGGGTAAGTCATTCCATTGTCCCCAATATCTTGAAGAAGAAACAATTATTCCTCTTGTTCTTCCTTTTTCTTTTTCTTTTTTCTTTTCTTTTCTTTTTCCCTTTCCTCTTTTTTCCATCTTTTTCTTTTCTCATACTGAAAGGTCACAGCCCTCCGCATCCGCTACTATAACCCCTGGTTTTTCCTCGCCGCCACCTTCATGTGCATATCCTCTGGTCTGTACACGACATTTTCCGTCTCGCACACATCTTCGTCGCAGTGGATCGGATACCAGATAATCCAAGGTTTCGGCACCGGCTGGGGCATGCAAATGAGCTCCTTGCGCGTACAACTCGAGTTGAAGGATTCTCCTTCCTTAGTTCCCGTGGGCATCGCTCTCGTAATGTTCATCCAGTACCTCGGCGCGACTGTGATCCAAATCATTGCGGGAACGGTATTCAACACCGTGTTAACGGCGGAATTACAAAACCTAAACTTGACAGCCTCGCAAAAATCAGCGTTGTTGGACGCGGGTATCAAGGGGATTAGAATCGTGGCAGAACGGCGGTTTCCGGAACGGCTAGGGGAAGTGCTGGAGGCGTATAATACGGCCATTACGAGAGTTTTTGTGAGTTTTTTTTTTGAGTTTTTTTTTTCAATTCTCTTTCAGTTGAGGTGTAGTAAGTGTCGTACATGTATGCTGATATGATATTTGACACGAACAGTTTGTTCCTCTAGCAAGTGCATCTGCGGCATTTCTGTTTGCGTTTGGAATCAAGTGGGTGGTGATTGAAGGTGCGGCCGGTTCTGAATCGAATAAGGAGCCAGCAGCGGCAGTAGAGGGTGCCAAACCTAGTACAACTGCAAAACCGGCCCAGCCAACGGATGAAGATAAAAAAGTAGGAGAAACGGCGTCGAGCTAGGAGCAGTGATACCATGTGCGAATAAGACTGACAGAATTATGCAGTTTGAATATTGAAATTTAATAATGAGTCATCCAGTTCTCCTCGGCATCAATGTGGTTGGGTACTTGCAGACAAGGCTAGCTGCGAACATAGCTTAAGGGCGAGAACGTTTTTTTTTTTTCATTCTATACCCCACACGAGGTCACACTTATTGTTGAGGGCCAGTCCAAACATTAAAAGTCACAGCAATTTAAGCCAGTCAAACATTGGGGGCTAATCCCGGCTGAACTAGACCATGGGAATAGGCGCTCTTGAGCAATACCATACTTAACCATGTTGGAGAACTGATGTCCAACCAGGCCAGAAAAGGAGGCAAAGAAAGAATACAGGCCATCGGCGCAGTTGTAACTTCAGATCAAACTAAAATTAACCTTTTCCGCTCCCATCCACTAGTTACAACACCCTCATCCAAATCGTCCTCCCAGACACTAATCTCCACTAACCCCACCCATTCATATACCTTTTGTTGCCCCGAGACTGGTCGCAAGATGAGTGCACACAAGGCGGACTGTTCAGCAAACTCATACGAGACATACCATTGAGCAATCTGGAGCAGTTCGTACTCCTTCGAGTTCTTGTTCCCGTCTCCTTGTATGTCATGACTACCCCCGACATCAAAATGAATCTCCGTCTCGGTGTTGCCGTTGAAGCATTTTCTCCAACTTGACCGCACGTCAATGTACGGCCTACAGTACCCTTCAACCAACAGTTCGGCCCCAGCAATTGCCCCGTAGTGGCTACTGTGGGTCTCGTCTTTTGTCGTTGTCAAAATTGACCCTCGGCCTGGAATGTGGGTTGTGGCACTGAGGATAGAGACTTGTTGCTGCTGTCCGGGTACCAGCTTTGCAGGGCTGCTCGCTTTGGCTAAATCAATTACGAACTTGACCGGTCCAAGTATAGACGCCCAAGACCACGTTGGAGCACGGTACGAGCTTGGCCTTTGTGTTTCCCTTCCGACAGTCTCCTCGGGTATCCATAGCAGACCGCACGCCATATCCTCCAGGAAGAGGCCGGCAGTATATCGACCTCCGACCAAGCTGCCGAAAGCCGACGCAATACCCGAGAGAGCCGGCAGAATATCCGTTGCAACCGTGAGCTCTCGAAGAGAGTAGTTGGCGACGATTAGGTACCACCGTTTATACCACATGGAGACGCCATCATTCTCGGTTAATGCTGTCGCTCCACTGTTGTCCGCAGTGATGTTTCTTCCATGGTCAGCCAAAGTGGGGATGAGAAATAGTTTCCCAAAGCCCAGGTCCAGTGGATTGACAGGGTAGTCCACACCAAAATACCGGGGAATCTTTAACGCTTCACCTTCGGCGATACTCATGTTGGGACATTCCCAAAACAACTGTTCATGGCTGAAATGGATCGTCCTTGGCGAGAGGAGGGTTTCCTGGAAAACCCACCCCCTAGAGGAAAGAACGCTGTGATGATGGGAGGATAGAGAATCCCTATAGGATGTGAGAGGCGTGCGGACGAGCATATTACCAGACACTTTTAGCCGCTTGCTTGAAAAGGGAAGCGAAACATAGTCGGCCTTGGGCCTTGGCTTGAGGAACCCGTCGTCGCTATTTCTCGATCTGTGAGCGGCCAGGTGAACCGTAGAGCGTCGGTAAACGTCTCCCATCAACTCCGCCTCGCGCTCCCAATCCTCGGGGGAATCCTGGATTATGCAGAGAGAGCCAATTCACACGTGCTGGATGCCGAGATCCCTGGTGGCTTTGACGGCGTCGCGAAAGGTAGCCGGCATGGCAGCCATGGGAATCTCTCGTTTCCATTCCTCTACTTTATCGGTGGTTAGGATAAAGCTCGCTTTGCCACCCCAGCTGTGACTCAGTGCTGCCCAAGAAATTTCAGGTGTCGATATTCCATCTCGGTGGATTTCCAGAAAAGGCTCGCCCCATGTCGTCGCGTCCTTTACACCTACGTTAATCGTCCGAGATGGTCTAAAGCCGTTGTCTTTGAGCCACTCTGGCTTGATGGAATTCCGGGCCTTAGCATCCGAGTCCTCGATAACTTCTGCAGGCAGAGTTCGGAAGTCAACGTTAAAAGACGAGATGCCGCCATGATATTACTTGCAGCGTCCCAACCAAGCCCTGGCCAGGCCCAGGCAATTCCCGAAGGAAACATCATCACAGGTCTGACGTCCGGTGACCAACGCACCGGAGGTGTTATTAACATCGCTAGCGGCGAGTCAACATTAACGGTCGGAATGACAGGAGAGAGTTCACTCACACTAAAGCAGTTCGCCATTCTGTTTCGGTACGAGGGATACAGACGTCCAGCTGAATAGCGATTCTCGAGAACCATCCTCCATTAAAGAATTGATGCTGATCGCAGTAAACCCACAGCGCTGACCCCCCGCCGTCTTCTTCAAACCAAGGACCGAACGGACCCTGCCGGTTGGCGAGACGGATAAAGACTGGTTTTTTGGCAAGTTGCTGAATGTGCTCCGCCGTATACTGTCCCACTAACTGTCGGTTGATGATGCTGCACAGTTCACATGAGCCCCGGGATGCCGATTCCTGGAGTGTTTCGAGACTCTGATGGAACTCGTAACCGGCAAAGTCGGAGAGCAAACCGGTCATGGGGATGTTTGCAAATGGCCGAGAGATTTGGTCAATGTCTAGACTCTTACAGACCCTGCAGAGTCTCGGGGAGAGGTCGAGGGAATCCATGTCGCATATCGACGGGCGCAGTTTGCCAGTTGAGTCGCGCACTTGCAAAACGGAAAACAGCAAAGACAGAAAGGCAAGGAGGGGTTCTGGTCGAACCTGACTGATTCGAGCCTTCCTGCTGTTCCGAAGGCGCGCATTAGCCCGCTGCAGCCATGCCTCAGGCTGGCCATGTGGCGTCCACTCCCTGGCCTCCAATCTCTGGAGTTTGAGGACTCATCACGCCAGTCACAATTTTTAGCGAGGATTCCAATTCCTTCAATTCTAGCCTGATGCTTTGTTCTGAGGCCTCCTCAGAATTTTTTTAGAATTTTTTTTTTACATTTATATTCCCTTCGATACCTAATCTTTCCTCCGCCCTCAAATCCCAGATTGATCGTCCCATCCGACGAAATGAACGAAGACCAGATCAGGGTGCCGGCACAAGTCTATGGGTATTCGCTCCTGAAGCCCGGCGAAATTCGAATTCTCAAACTTCACCCCGGCCAAAAAGAGGACCCAATTTGCTGTACCATCGGACACGTCCAGTATGCCAAAGCCAGCTATGACGCGCTCTCGTACGAATGGGGGAAAGAAGACGACACCACGGGTGGGAAAATTCTTCTCAACGGGCTGCCGCATCTTCGGCCCATGCGAAGGAATCTGGAGTTTGCGCTGAGGGAGCTACGCTCTGAAATCAAGGCGCTCTGGCTGTGGGTCGACGCCATCTGCATCAACCAGCAAGACCACGACGAGAGGGGACAACAAGTCGGCATCATGAGCCACATTTATAAAAATGCCCAAAGAGTCATTGCTTGGCTCGGCCCGGAGCGAGATAACAGCGATACTGCCATGGATCTCTTGGCCAACCACGACTTCCTCAACATGGCGCATAATCGCCTCCTAATCGACTTCCAGATGGACACGATCATGGATCTGCTCGACCGCTCTTATTGGACCAGAGTCTGGGTGATTCAAGAGCTGCACCTAGCTACCAATTACCTTGTCAGATGCGGCTCTAAGGCGGTACCCGGCGCCTGGTTTGAACGGTGCGCAGGAACCGTCACCTTTCATCTCAACACACAATTTCAGGATCGAGACTGCGCCATCTGGAAGGAAAGAGTCCTCAAAAACCCTACGGGGGTTCATGTCATCTCCCGCTTAACCGGCAGGCCGACTCTGCACGACTGGCTCGATCGGTGCGTCGAACGAGGCTTTGCGGCGACGGACCCACGAGATTACATTTACGGCTTCATTGGGATATCGAGTGATCTCGAAACCCAGTACTCTCGTTGGGATCACCCAGATGGTCAACGGCTCACACTCACCCCCAACTACCGAAACACTGTACGCGAGACATTCTTGGAGGCGGTACCGTATATTATCCAAGGCTCCAACCAGAAATACGCCCACATTAGCGAGCCGTGGGAGATTTGCGAAAGGTTCGCCGAGTTAATGGGTTTGGAAATGGACGAGAGTTTGCGCGGGTCTATCGCCGCTCGTTTTACAATCAGACCGGAAAGAAAGGCAAAGACTTCGTTTGAGACTTGGTGGGCATTTTATAGAGCGGCGGGGAGCAGGGAGCCTATGACTGCTGAGTCGTTTTTTGGGTCGTAATCTGACTACCTAGGTACCTACCTTACCTACCTAGGCAGATAGTCTACGGAGGTAAGGTAGTTTCTTTATCAAAGACGGTTTTTTTCCTTATTCCCTTGGATTGAGTTGGTCCAAATACAAATACTCCGTCAAGTCAAGTACTTTGTGCCAAGCTCAAGGTTAGCTCTTGATGCCAATCGGGTCTACCGAATCTTGCAGCCAAACCCCAAAAAGAAGAAAAGCCGGGGCCATGACTCATGAGTTTGCCAAAAAAAAAAAAAAAAAAAACCCCAAGGTGGGGGGGAAA
>Ga0247760_1003086_pt1 | contig 11344 bp, 10 predicted proteins | sample UWRJL171409R4_FD_179936 | JGI IMG/M metagenome (GOLD analysis project Ga0247760, IMG submission 179936) | Plant litter microbial communities from Arlington Agricultural Research Station in Wisconsin, United States - UWRJ-L171-409R-4 | ecosystem: Environmental > Terrestrial > Plant litter >...
CGCCACTCCCACCCCTCCTCACCACCGCTGGATACGACAAGAAAACAACACATCCCCCTCCGACTACCCAAACCCTTTTTCCGGAAAATCCCACTTTGTGAACCCCGCCTACTCTTCCAAGCTAGACCAGACGCACGCGTCCTTTGTCACAAAAGGCGACGAGGCCAACGCAGTGCGCGTTCGCAAGATTCAGCAAAAAGTCGGAACCTTTGTCTGGGTTTCCCGCATTGCCGATCTCTCCAACATTGATGCCGCTATCCGCACTGCTCGCGAAGCTCAGTCCAAGAATGGAGAACGACAGATTGTAGGGCTGGTTCTATATAACCTCCCCGATCGCGATTGCAGCGCTGGTGAATCCGCCGGCGAACTCAAAACCTCGCAAGATGGCTTGAAGAGGTACAAAGAGGAGTATATCGCGCCGTATGCGTCGCGCGTTGCCGCCGCTACGGATCTCGATTTCGCAATTGTGCTGGAACCGGACTCTCTCGCCAACTTGGTTACGAACATGGAGATTCCGGGCTGTGCGGCCGCCGCCCCGACATACCGCGAGGGAATCGCGCATGCGATCCGTTCGCTCCAGTTCCCACATGTGCATCTCTATCTCGACGCTGCGCATGGCGGGTGGCTCGGCTGGGATCCGAACATGCCTTTAGCAGCGAAAGTATTTTCCGAAGTTTTGGCGCTGGCAACGAGGAACGGTACCGATAAGAACGTGCGAATCCGCGGGTTTGCGACAAACGTGTCGAATTATAACCCCTTCCACGCGTTGGTGCGGGAAAATTACACGGAATTCAGCAAGAGTTGGGATGAGTCGAACTACGCGACTTCGCTAGGTGGGTATCTGGAGGAGGAGGGATTACCCGCGAGGTTTATCATCGATCAGGGACGCGTGGCGTTGCCCGGAGCGAGAAAGGAATGGGGCGAGTGGTGTAATGTCCAAGCCGGGTTTGGTCCAGTTCCGGGCACGAGTAACAATAATACCGTGGTGGATAGCTTGGTTTGGATTAAACCCGGCGGGGAGAGCGACGGGCGCTGTGGGTTCCCGAACTCGCCGGCGGCAGGACAGTGGCATGATGAGTATGTGCAGATGTTGGTGAAGAATGCGCATAGCTCGATTGATAGTGTGACGTTGTAGGGGCTAAATCATTAGAACTAGCGTTTCGTAAACAAGTCAAATTTTGTACCATTGTTTGATGCATTGTCAACATGAAAGCAAGCAGTCGAAATATCAAGGGCCCAGGTAGACTTCACGATATGCACTCATGTCAATTCTCAAGTCAGGACTCTATTGGGAAATGTTTAGGTAGCTGGCTCAGGATGCCATATCAACTTCTACAAAGTATGCACGTTAGTAGGCAGCCCTCCAACATGAAATCCTACCTGTCTCAACATTACATCAGTCTTTCTCCGTCCTCAATGCAACACCAAGTCGAGAGCCTGTCCCAGCATCATGGCAACGGGACCATCCTCACACATCCCTCTGGCAAATCCCGTTCGCCATCCGAGGTAACGTACAAATTGGTAGGTAAGCTTATCAAAGTGCTGACTGGGCACGGCCCCTTCCCATGCCAGCTTTTCCCATTCGTACTTTCGTATCTTCAAGTAAAAATCTCTGTCCCTGGTAGGAAATAATACGAGTATTCCTCGAATCCTTTTTCTTGGCAAAACCGCCTACGCGAATCACGCTGTGCACACTTTGTGCACCTTGCATGCTTTTGTGTCGGGACTCATCCTCGGAAAAAAAAGTCCTCGCATTTAAAACTAATCTGATCCTTCCCAACCAGCCAGGAACATTTTGGACCTATATAGGTTTTTCCTTTCACCTCACCTTGACTCACCTCGACTCACGGTGCGACTTTATCCACCCGCCACCGCCAACCAGGGCGAAATTGGAAAGTCCAAACAGCTCGACAAGACAACACCGGGTTCACGTCAACGGTTCACGTAAACGCCACAGCCATGTCAACAACGCCGGTTCAGATACCCGGATTGGTTTCCGGAACAACCGCCAATCCCATGACCATCGGGATAGTTGTCGTGGTTCTCGGTCTCCTGATCCGCTTCATTGCCAGCCCGCGATTGGACCCCTGCGAACCGCCCGTGTTGAAGCCGAGAATCCCGCTTGTTGGTCATATCATCGGTCTTTTCCGTCATCAGGCGAGCTACTATTCAATGTTGCAGTGAGTTCGATACGACGAAGAGGGGGGAGAGGGGTTAGAGCTAACAAAGAAAAGCCAAAACGCTTCACGCCAAAGCATCGTCACGCTCCCCATGCTTAATGGGAAAATGTACGTGGCTTGGGAACCTACCATCATCCAGGCTGCTCTCAAGAGCAAGAACCTATCAACGAACCCGCTCATCAAGACGGTCACCGGACCTCTCACCTCATTGAGTCCGATTGGCCACGGAATTTTGACTGGCGAACATGGCGACGAAGTAGTCGACAAGATGATTGCAATCATGGCCCCCGCTCTCCGAGGAGAGAGTCTGCAGCCCACGGTCAAGGTCGCATTGGATATTATCGGCGATAAACTCAGCGATATCGCTGTTGGGGGAATCCAGGAAGATATTCCCGATCTGTGGGCGTGGATCCAAAAACTCACGACTGACGCGACCTCGACGGCTCTATACGGCGACGAGAACCCCTTTGCCAAGCACCCCGGACTGGACCAGGCGCTTTGGGATTTCGAGGCCAACATGCTCAAGCTTGCCGTCAACGTGTTGCCTGGGGTTATTGCGCCGACCGGTGTGCGTGCCCGTTCTGCGCTGATAAACGCCCTGGAACCGTTCTACAAGAACAAGTTGGATGCGGGTCCTACAGCGTCAGAAATCTGTCGCAAACGTGGGGATGGACTCCGTGAAGGTGGCATTCCCGACGGGGATGTTGCCAGGATCGAGATGCTGCTACCGTTTGCGGCTTTCACTAATTCGGTGCCGACGCTGTTCTGGTTCATCAGCTATGTTGTGACGAGGCCGGGGTTGGTGACACAGTTGCGCAGTGAGATTGAGAAAAATCTCATAACCCGTCGTGAAGGAGATGAAGTGACGCTTTACGTCGGCCCATCCATTGAGGAGCGTTGTCCGCTTCTCTGGGCTTGCTATCGCGAGACGCTGCGTCTGGCCGTCCACCAAGTCTTCACGCGCACAGTCTTGAAAGACACAACCGTTGCTGATGGTAACGGGCAAGAATATCTCCTCAAGGAAGGTACGGTACTCCAGATGCCCATTCGAGTAGTACACAACTACGACCAATACTGGGGCGACGACGTGACCGAGTTCAACCCGAAGCGATTCCTCAACGCGAGCCGAAAGTCAGCCGAAGAACCGGGGAGCGTCAAGGCTATTCGACAAGCCTGGCTACCGTTTGGGTCGGGAACTCATTTGTGTCCGGGACGACATTTCGCCCATGCCGAGCTCATGTCTGTCGTAGCGCCCGTCGTCTTGGCCTACGACGCTGAGCCGTTGGGTGGCAGGGCTTGGAAGCTCCCCAGCAGGGCTGTGGGTTCGCTGATCGATGCTGTAACGAAGCCGGCTGAGGGGACAAAGGAATTTGGTATCAAACTCAAGAGACGTCAGGGGTGGGAGTCGGTGCGTTGGAAGTTGGAGGTATGAGTTCAAGTTTGAATGCCCGGCCCGACCCGGTGATCAGCGGCCGAGTATGGTGGACCCGGATGCCGGATAATTGAGACGGCGTCGATATTAGGCTTCAAATAATTATCCCGGCCCTTTTTATTGATCGTTTTCACCGTCCTGCATTACCGAGAGTCAGTCTCAGATTCCTTCCAGTGGTTTTGCATCTCCGAGAACCTTCCTGGGGACTCCTTTCTGGGCAACTCATCATGCTCAATGTTTTGACAATCGCCATGTTGTCGTTTGCGACATTGGTTGCAAATGTAACTGCAAATACCACAGGCTCAGCTACAAAGGCCACGTGGACGTTCCGAGGATTCGACGACGAGAACTGCGAGAGCGAATTCGTGTCCGTCAACGGCACTGAAGAGAGAACTTGCGCCGACGCACCAAGACGATTGCAGTCATACCGATTCTCGGCGACAACGGACCCAGAAACCAACGAGACGTTTTCCGTACGCCTGTACGAGGGGGAGGAATGTTTTTACCTTTCCAACATTGACGACGTGACTCGTGGATCATGTCAGGCTTTTCCGTTTCGGAGTTTCAATGTCTTTTCTTTTGTGGAGTAATCACGAGCAAGGGATGCTGCGTTGGATGGGGGATCTTGTTAGGAGACATCTTTTTCTGGAAATTTCGCGGGTCTGTGTTTGCTTCAAGCTTGTGTGCTTGTGTCTGCTTGCCTGACAGGCCGAGAGGGGAGGGGGAGTTGCTCGCTCCTTCCCTTCATGCCTTCCACTTCCAGCCAGGCCAAAAACAGAGTGGAGACCTGAGATCAGACGATGTCTTAACGTTTTCACCCAACATTTGTCGGGCGCCTTGAAAAGCGGGCAGCCTAGTCAGTCTCAACAACCCAGCTGATTCTCGGCACCTGCCCAAACAGGCCAGGAGTTACCGACAAGACAGAACTCCGATTTGGAAGCCTCGCAGCAGATCTTTGGATAACAGATTGCCCAATTTGGAGTCCCCTTGACAGTGTGCTGATGTGGGCGGATCCGTAGCTTCACAGATCGTAACAACTACAGCTGGCAAAACGGGCCTAGCTCATTCAACGTTTTAGCGTCTTCAACATGCTCCTTGTTCAGATGAACCATGGGGGCGTCGATTCGGGTTCTTATAAATTGCGCAGGTCCATTCAAACCCACTGCTGCACATTTCCTAGCTTGAATCACCACACCCATCTCAGCGTCCCACGAGACACCCAGCATTATGGAGCCAACGGAGTTGAGCTTCCCGTCATTAAGATCGCCATGGCTGCCCCTTGTGTTTGCACACCTCTCTCGAGTCCTCGAAACATCCGACTGGTGATTCTTAAGCCAGATTGCAGCCTTGACAGCACTTCGCAGGTGGCCATCGAAAAGGTTTCCCTAGACTGCAAACCACCAGCACATACGCCGCGAGTACGAAGCATCCTACGTCTGGGGAGCGGCCATTGGCACTCGATCCGTTACGGGCAGCGGCCATGCCATTTGGTCACGGAGAGTTGTGATCTCGCACTGCGCTACCTTGGTTATCCCAACGCCGAACGGACATTATGGGTCGATGCCCTTTGCATCACGGAGCTTCGAAAGATGAAAAGTCAAAACAGGTGGCGTTGATGTGAGGTGTCTACGAAAGGGCTGTCAGGACGGTGATATGGCTGGGAGAGGGAGGGCCAAGCTACGCTGCAATCTTCCAGCTGGCAGCGACAACGGCAAGCTACGGGAGGGCTAAAAACAAGTTTCCGAGCTCTCACAAGGTCGGCGTTTTACAAGGCAGCGTAAAGGCTGCCAGACGTGAAAGGTAGGACTTGTCTCCCTGACTCGAAGGACCAGCACCTGACATGTCGAAGCTGGACCAAGAAACAAGGATTGAGTCTAAGGTGTTCTATCCCTTTGCTACAATTCGTGGTTGAAAGGATGTGGACCCTCTAAGAATGCGTCCTAGCAAACAGGCCGACGTTTTTATCTGGCCATGACGAGTGACCATCAATGATGATCTCTTGTTCTTACTGTAACTAGATATATCCCTCCGAGCACCTCGATTTGGTACCCTGGGAATCCCGCTCATTTATCAACAGACTTGTACTCGTCCGCTTCATGGAGAAGTTACGCAGTCTTGCAGGGGACAGAATGGTCATCGAGCAAAGCAACCCCAAGGTGTGGTAGCAATTCGCAAGTCTCTTCCCTCTTGATATACGAAGCTACTTCCAACAAGACGACAGACGCCTGTGATAAAGCGTACGGTCTTGTCGGGACTCTTTACGGCTTTATGCCCAAGTCCGGCTCTTTTCTGCTGGACGGTTGGGATGGGATATTTCAAAGTCATGCAACCTAAGTCGATAAACAGCATCAACCAAGCCCTACCGAGTTGAGCCGGGTCTTTGATCCCAGCCTGGGATCTAGACCTCCGATCGCAACGAAAATTCTCATCAAGACACGCCCGCCATATCTAGGCGCTGTTCTTCAAGCTTCTTTCCCTGAACAGATTAGCGGGGGGTGGGGGGGGGAACTAGATGTAGTGACGACGAACTCGAAGTTTTTATTCCAGTGTAACCAACTGGGTGTGTGATGGGAGACTCTGCCTGGGAATTAGGAAGATGGCCAGAGCACATTCATTGGGGTCAGGTAGGGTGTTTCGGTTCTCGATGAAATTGACAAGAAAATAACACCCCTACTGACACAAACGAACCGAGTGGGCTTTTTGCACCACTTTCATCACTGATCCCTATGGGCGCGGAGGGAATCTCTAACGGACAGGTCTGGTATGCATGGACCGCGCATCTCGGATTTATCGGTATGGGGACTCGGGGCGCCGCGCGCTAGGCTCGGCCGCACCCGGAGCCACGCTCTACTTCGGTCGTACGAAGTACACTGCACGTCGCAGCTAATGAAACGAGGATTACGTATTCCCTTAGAGGGCAGTGTCTAATGAAGGAGTATACACGCGTGCTAAGCATCTTTTATTCCTGAAGGAACAGTGGTAGATTCTTCACGATCCTTACAATGTCCCCACTGAGGCACGTATCGTGGCTGCCACCTCCCTGATACAGTGTTGGGTGGGTTGTTGTTGTTGTTGTTGTTGTTGTTATTGTGGCTCTAGGCAACCTCCAACTGTAATGCCAGATTTCTCGAATTGCCTCTGTTCAACGACGTCGACTCTTCACATATCTTGCACGTGCAAACACTCCCCGCATACTCGTGGCCAATTCCCACCACACAAACTTATTTTCAGGGATAGAGTGCAATCTGTAGATTGGAAGAAAGTTCTCTGCAATTCTAGGAGACGTTTTGCCATCAAACACATTGAAATGATTGTCAAGTATAGCGCGCGAGCCCGGGTGTCAACAATGGATAAGTAAACCCAATGTGAAGGCCCTCTGGCACTGCACGTGGGGGTCGTTGACACCGATTTCTTGTCCTCCAGTGAGACAGCAACGTTATGCTCGTTTTACGCGCGTTCAGAGGCACAGACAGCCCTGCAAAGTCAATGTTGCATTTTCACGCCCCATCGAAATCTCAAAATCCGATGCGTGCATCCTCTCTGGTCTGCACAGGAAATGATCAAATTCCAATCCCGAAACAACACGAAACCTGTCCGTGGTGGGATCAGTCGGTGGGTTATCGCCGATCACGTGGAATGTTACCGTCCAGGCAGATCGGGCATGGCGTCATTTTGTTTTCGGGTTCTCCAAACTGTCCGAGCCCCGTGGTGGGCGGTTCGCTGTGTGCCAAATTGTTTGCCAATTGGGGGTTTCAATGTTTTTTTTTTTTGTGCAAGGTGAATCACAGCCATTCATCATCGTTCTCAAAAGACCCAACAATAAGGAATGAATACGTAGGAGGCGCACCCGGCGAATCCGCCCGAGTTGTTCCAGTCCCCTTCCATTTCTTTGTTTCCAAGATCAACTTCTTACGTACAATCACGGGTCATGCGACATCAAGACATTTTTTTTAGAATCCCAGACAGGCATGTAAAGCAAAGCCTTACAGGCCTGTCCGAGTCTCCCCGGTTTGCCGCGCCGCGCCGCTTGCCTCTGCGGGAGAAGAAGTGACAGGTTTTTGATAGCGCAATAGTGCGCCAAGCCATGTGCCGAGGAACGGGACGCAAATCGCAACGCTAATATACATGCCCAAGGCGATGGGTCCCGTCCTTCCTGATGGCATGCGCGCGCGGCACACCCTCTTCGGAAACAGTTGGGACGGGGACTTGACTGGACCTAAGAGCCGGATTCTAGTATTGACACCGACCGACACTTAACAAATGCGAAGTCGTCGGGTGTGCCATGTGCCGCTGCAATGGGACGGGGACGCAGAACTGCAGCCCACAGCCCACACACACACCACACGCACAATATTTGAGCTGAGTCACGGATGCAACTCACTCTCTTGGGTCTCGGAGACTTGCGGGCTTGAGAGCTGGCCCGCTTTCCCGTTTTCCGTTTCCGTCCCCAGTCCCCTGGCCCGGCAGGGGATTGACCGCCGCAAGGGATTGGCCATCCCCCACGAGCGAGCCGGTGTCTTTTCGATCGCTGGGGTCTGGACGGTTGGATGCAGCACTTCTTCATTCCGTGTGTGCGCGGACAGACCCTCCCTTCCCCCCCATGTCGCAGGCGCGGTTGTACCTAGGTGGGTTTTCAGCTCTTCTCGTTCATGTTATAAAGGAAGGGGAGCCCAACAAGGACCGTGAACCGAGCAGGCTCTTTCTGTCTGTAGTTTTATTTACCTTTTGGCATCCCACCTTTTTCTTTTGGGCGGTTGTCTGTCTTTTTACGCCGACACCAGACCCGGCCTGCCGATCCCCCGCCCAAAAACGAACGCCACTTTCTCACCAGACACGGATCCTCGGCCGACCACTGCGAATCCGAGCCGGTAAACAAAAATGGACGACAAGCTTGCCGTGCCGGCGCCGGCGGCAAATACCCATCCCGAATCGGAAGCCGCAACCATTGCCGCCACCAGCGTCGCCGACGAGAAGCGATCCTCCCTGGCCGATGAACCATCCGATGCCGAAGCTGCTCCTCGGGCTCCGGTGGCCGATAGCGAGAAACATGGCGAACAACTTGCGCGGCATGCCACCACGGCATCCAAATCCGGGCAAAGCATCACGCAGATGCGAACACGCGAAGATGGGACAGAATACCCCACGGGCATGAAGCTGGGTTTAATCACCCTCGCTTTGTGTCTCAGTGTTTTCCTCATGGCGCTAGACAATTCCATTATCGCTACGGCGATTCCCAAGATCACCGACCAGTTTCAGAGTTTGCCCGACGTAGGCTGGTATGGAAGCGGTACGTCCTCCCCTGCCCGTAAATGGACATAGGCTAACAATACCCCCCACAGCTTACCTCCTCACCACCGCCGCTCTCCAGCTTCTTTTTGGAAGGTTTTACACATTTTTCAGCATCAAGCTCATCTATCTCGGCGCGATTGTTATTTTCGAAATCGGCTCTTTGATCTGCGGTGTCGCGAATAACAGCATAACGCTGATCATCGGCCGGGCCATTGCGGGCGTCGGCTCGGCAGCTATGTTTTCCGGTGCGCTGATAATCCTCGCGTATTCAGTCCCACTCGAGAAGCGGCCCGTATATTCGGGTATGATCGGCAGCATGTACGGTATCGCTTCCGTTTCCGGCCCGTTGCTCGGCGGCGCGTTCACCGATAAAGTCACCTGGCGGTGGTGCTTTTATATCAACCTACCCATTGGCGCCATCACCATTGCTGTCATTGCGGCGTTTTTCCCGGACCCGACGCGTGAGAACACCACGGGGCTCAACGATACGCTTCGTCAGCGGATCATGCGCTTCGACCCAATTGGCACCGCCGTGTTCATGCCCGGTATCATCTGTTTGCTGCTGGCGCTGCAATGGGGAGGTACCACATATCCGTGGGGCAATTGGCGGATTATTCTGCTGCTGGTGTTGTTCGCTGTGCTTATTGCCGTCTTTCTCTATGTTCAGCACCGACAGCAAGATCTGGCAACGGTGCCGCCGCGCATCTTCTTCAAGCGCAGCGTATGGGCGTCAAGCTTGTTTAGCTTCTGTCTTGGTGCGGCTTTCCTCGGATCGGTTTATTATCTCCCCATTTGGTTCCAGGCCGTCAAGGGTGCCAGTGCTGTCGGTTCCGGTATCATGAATCTCCCCATGCTTATCGCTTGCGTGTTGTGTTCCGTGGTGGCCGGCGGCGCCGTCACCTACTGGGGGTACTACACGCCCTTCATGCTAGTCAGCGTTGTCTTGGTCGGCATTGGCTACGGCCTCATCACCACGTTTGAACCCGACACGGATTCGGGCAAGTGGATTGGCTATCAAATCCTCGCCGGCGCGGGCATCGGTTTGGGGATGCAACAGCCGCTCATGGCGGTACAGACCGTGTTGGATATTGCCGACGTCCCCACGGGAACTGCCGTCGTGGTATTTGTGCAAACCCTCGGCGGCGCACTGTTCGTCTCCATCGCCCAAAACATCTTCACCAACAAGCTTGTCGAGTTCACCGCGCAATATGTCCCACAGTTCCCCAACCCGGCTGTGATCTTGCAGATTGGAGCCACTTCGATCCAGACCGCCGTGGACAAGGCGTTGCTTCCGGGCGTGACGCTAGCCTATAATGATGCGCTGACCGAGACCTTCAAGGTCTTTGCGGCGGTATCGTGTGTGAGTGTTATTGGCGCGGCGTTTGTCGAGTGGAAGAGCGTTAAGGGGAAGAATGTGGAGATGGCAGTGGCATAACCTTTCTCTTTGCTTTTTCCTACTCCACCATCCATCCCACTCAAACAAAAGTAAATAGATGTGTGTGTCATTTTGTTGTTGTTTGGATATACCCCGATTTTTTATTTTCCGTCGTTCTCTCAAAATGGCTTTTTTTTTTTGGTTTTTGCATTTCGTTATGGAGGAGGTCTCGCTGAAATGGAGGAAGTCGGTTTTACCTTTTTTACCGTCTTACTCAATCTCACATCACCTTACCTCTTACCCGGTTTTTTTATTTAAACCTCTTTAATTTCTTGCATAAAATCCGAGATGGTCGGTCGGTTGGTCGGTAGGGAACAGGGAATTGACAAGGAACACGATTGGTCGAAAAGGGTACGAAGCGGCGCCGAGACCATGGCATGCATTCCTAGAGAAGAAAGAAAGAGAGAAAGAGACATGGGTTCTGGTCGCTCTTTATTAATCCGAAGAAAGAAAACAAGAGAGGAAGAGAGAGGACGAGGAGAAAAGAGTTTGTAGAGATAAGAATTATTTCGCAAGCAGCATGCATGGCATTAGGATACCCAAGAATCCCAACTTTTTTCTTTCTGGACATAAATTGCATTTGATCTCTGCGACCATTTCTTTTTCCCTTTGGTAGTGGGTTGACGTCTGAAGGTGATGGATGTGGGGTGAGGTGCGGTGAGATGAGGTGAGGTGAGATTGCAATGCGAGGAGGCTAGGATGCGAGGCAGGCTCATCTTCGCTTTGTGGACAAGCAGAGTTTGGTTTGGTTTTGGCTTGGTTCTTGACATTATCAGCTGCAGCTTTGGAGTCCAACATACATGGACCAAATTTTGGATAGACAGACAGACAGACAGACAGACAGCCGATTTTGTTTGTTGTTTTCTTTGTTTTGTTTACCAACCCCCCTGAGACCTCAAATCGGGAGGCCGACATGTTCGACAAGTTCAAACAAGCTCCACAGAGAGAAGAGGGGGGGAAATCTAGAATCCACTCTAAATCTAGATCTACACTAATGTAGTGTGGGGG